>Ga0335085_10011660_pt1 | contig 13022 bp, 10 predicted proteins | sample Lox_Sample_45_FD_206712 | JGI IMG/M metagenome (GOLD analysis project Ga0335085, IMG submission 206712) | Soil microbial communities from Loxahatchee National Wildlife Refuge, Florida, United States - Lox_Sample_4.5 | ecosystem: Environmental > Terrestrial > Soil > Wetlands | place: USA...
CGAGCACTTCGGCGAGCAGCGCCGCCTCGAAGCGGCGCGCCAGCTCGCGGTCGGTGCCGGCGCAGGTGGCGCACAGCGCCCACTCGTTGACCTCGGTGGCCGCGAACAGCTGGTCGACGGGGGCGGCAAAGGCGAGCGACACCCCGGTCGCATGGCGCCGTACGGCCACCGGACCCGGCGGCCAGCCCAGCTGGCGGTGCGCCTGCTCGAGCCGGACGCGCCAGCCCTGCAGCAAGGCCTCGCCCACCTCGATGCCGCAGGTCTCGAGCTGTACGCCGCTGCCGGCGAAGAACAGGTTCGGCCCGGTGAGGCGTCGCGAGGCGTCGAACGGCAGTCCGGTCCCGGGGTTCAGTCTTCCGCCTCCGGGGCGTAGCGCACCCCGCGCTCATCGCGGATCAGCCCCTCGAGACTGAACGGCGCTGGCGGGGGCTCGCCGCGCGCCGCGGTCGCGGTGGGCTCGCTCAGGAAGGCCGGCGCGGGGGCCGCCGGGCCCGGCGGCGGGGCGCCGGCGGGACGGAACTTGGTGATCTGCTTCCAGGAGCGCACCAGCGCGTCGGCAAAGACCAGCAGCAGGTCGCCGCTCGCGCCCATGTTCAGGGCAGCGTTGATGGCGTCCTGTTCGTCGGGAATGATCGAGATCGCCTGTTCCGGCACCCCGGCGGCCCGCAGCGCCGCCGCCTGGATGCGCGGCACCTCCTCGGGCCCGCGGTCACGCAGGCTGTCGTCGCGGCGGCAGATGTAGTGATCGAAGCGCCCCGCCACGGCATTGGCGATCGCCACCAGGTCCTCGTCGCGCCGGTCCCCGGGGCCGGCCAGCACCACGATGCGCCGGCCGGTGACATCCAGCCGCTGCGCCAGGTCGGCGAGCGCTGCCACCGCGTGCGCATTGTGGCCGTAGTCGAACAGCACCTTGAAGGGATGCTCGTTGAAGATGTTCATGCGCCCCGGCGCCTGGAAGAACGTCGAGTCGAACGTGCGCAGGCCCTGGCGTATGGCATCGAGCTTCAGCCCGAGCGAGAACCCCATGGCCGCCGCGAACATGGCGTTCTGCACGTTGTGCGTCGCGCGGCCCTCGAGGGTGGCGGGGATCAGGTGGGTCCACAAGAGCGGAATGTGCCCACTCTTGTCGTACAGGGTGATCATCTGGCCGTTGACGCCGCCCTCCAGGGCGCAGGCGCGGCCGCCGGCGCGGATATGCTCGCGCACCAGTGCGTGCTGCGGGTTCATGGTCACGTAGCAGATGTTCTTGGCCTCGGTGTAGCCGGACATCTTGAGCACCAGCGGGTCGTCCGCGTTCAGCACCGCGCAGTCGGTGGCGACCTCCACCACGATGCGCTTGACCTCGGCGAGCTGCTCGAGCGTGTCGATGCCCTTGAGCCCCAGGTGGTCCGCCTGCACGTTGAGCACGGCGCCGACGTTGACCTCGTTCACCCCCATGCCGGCGCGCAGCAGGCCGCCGCGCGCAGTCTCGAGCACCGCGATGTCGATCTGCGGGTCGGCGAGCACCATGCGTGCCGACACCGGGCCGGTCATGTCGCCGGCCACCGTGCGCTGGCCATCGATGTAGACGCCGTCGGTGGTGGTAAGCCCGGGCGTGAAGCCCGCCATCTTGGTGATGTGCGCCAGCATGCGCGCGGTGGTGGTCTTGCCGTTGGTGCCGGTGAGCGCCGCGATCGGCACGCGCGCGGGCGCGCCGGGCGGGAACAGCATGTCCACCACCGGGGCGGCGACGTCGCGCGAGGTACCCTCGCTCGGGGCCACGTGCATGCGGAAGCCCGGGGCGGCATTGACCTCACAGATGCCCCCGCCGATGGTGCGGTAGCTCTCGGCGATGTTCTTGGACAGGAAGTCGACCCCGCCGACGTCGAGGCCGATGGCGCGCACCGCGCGCTCGGCCATCTCGCGGTTGTCGGGGTGGATGATGTCAGTGACGTCGGTGGCCGTGCCGCCCGTGGACAGGTTGGCCGTGGAGCGCAGGTAGACCACCTGCCCGGGCGCCGGCACGGACTCGGCGGTGAGCCCGGCGCGCTCGAGCATCTTGAGCGCCTGCGCGTCCAGTTCCAGGCGCGTCAGCACCTTCTCGTGGCCGACGCCCCGGCGCGGGTCCTGGTTGACGATCTCGATCAGCTGCACGACGTTGCGCTCGCCGTCGCCGATCACGTGGCCGGGCGTGCGGCGCGTCGCCGCCACCAGTTCGCCATTGACTACCAGCAGGCGGTGGTCGTCGCCCTCGAGGAAGTTCTCGATGATCACCGAGCGCGAATGCTCGCGCGCCACGTGGAAGCCGTGCGCGACCTCGGCCTCGGTGGTGAGGCGGATTGAGATGCCGCGACCGTGGTTGCCGTTGTAGGGCTTGGTGACCACCGGGTAGCCCAGGCGGTTGGCGGCGCGGACCGCCTGCGACTCGCTCTGCACCAGCTCCTGGCGCGGCACCGGCAGGCCGAGGCCGGCGAGGATCTTGTTGGTCTCCTCCTTGTCGCTGGCGAGCTCGACCGCGATGTGCGGCGTGCGCCCGGTGACGGTCGCCTGGATGCGCTGCTGGTACTTGCCGTGGCCGAGCTGCACCAGGGACTGGTCGTTCAGGCGCAGCCACGGGATGCCGCGGTGCTCGGCCGCCCGCACCAGGGAGGCGGTCGAGGGACCCAGGGCGCGCCGCTGCGCGAAGCGGATGAAGTGGTCGCGTGCCTCGGGCCAGGTCCAGCCTTCCGGGACGCTGTCGGCCGGCCGCAGCTGCTCGGGCAGGAGCGAGCACAGCAGGCGCAGCCCGAGCTCGCCGGCGGCGATGCCCTCGTCGCGCTGCACGTACTCGTAGACCACGGTGTACACCCCGGGCGCCCCGGCGCTGCGGGTCTTGCCGAAGGTCACGGCCTCGCCGGCGATGTTCTGCAGCTCGATCGCCACGTGCTCGAGCACGTGGCCGAGCCAGGTGCCCTCGCCCTCGCGCATGCGCCGGAAGAACCCGCCTGGCTCGCGGTAGGAGCAGCCGTGTTCGGCGAGTCCCGGCAGGGCGGCGGCCAGGGCATCGACGAAGGCACCGCCCAGGCGGCCGGTCGGCCACGCTTCCAGCTCCCCGAGATCGAGGTCCAGCCGGATGACGGGGAAGCGTGCGTAGAGGGACGGTCCGACATAGACCGATCGGTCAAGTATGCGCATGGGTGTTGCTCATCTAATAGTTATTCGGGGCAACCTGCCGCGCTTCGGTGGGCCGGCGGTCAGCTACTCCTTGGAACGCACCAGCTTCCCGGGGGAAGGCTGGTGGGTGTTGATGTCGAAGGTCGCGCCCGCCACGAGCACGTGAACCTTGAGGCCCAGCATGCAGACCGCCTGGCCGTCGGGCACCTTGTCGATGGAGGAATAGCTGACCTCGGAGCCGTCCACGACCGTGACGCCACCGCTGCCCTCGATCTCGATGACCTCGTCCGGCCCGATGAAGGCGGCCGTGTCCTCGTCGAGGCCGATGCCGACTGCGAACGGGTTGTAGGCGAGCGCCGTGAGCAGGCGTCCCAGGCGGTCGCGCTGGCGGAAATGCTGGTCGATGATGAAGCGGTTGGTGAGCCCCAGGCCCGGGGCCAGGCGGACGCTGCCGGCGACCATGGCCGAGCCCTCATCGCCGGAGGCGATCATGTGCTCACTGAGGATGCTGGCACCGGCGCTGGTGCCGCCCACCGTGACGCCGTGGGCGTTGCGGGTGCGGATCACCTTCGCGACCGGCGTGCCGCCGAGCAGAGTCGTCAGGCGCAGCTGGTTGCCGCCGGTGAAGAAGATGCCGCTCGCCTCCTCCAGGCGCTGCAGGCGCCCCGGCTCCTGGCAGTCGCGCCGGGTGTCGAAGTCCATCACCGTGACCCGCGCGGCGCCGATGTCCCTGAAGAGCTGCTCGTAACGCGGGCCGGTCTCGTGCATGCGGCTGGCGGTGGGAATGACCACGATGTCCGCCTGCTCGCCCCCCGACTCGCGCACGAAGCGCTCGAGGATGTGGCGGTCATTTTCCTTATTCTCCGCACCGCCGATGGGAATGATCCAACCCCGCCGTTGTCCCTCGGGTACTCTGCTGGGCATCCTCCGGAGACTCCTTATTTATGCGTTGTACGGAAAGGTACCACGCTCCGCGCCGCGCTGCCGTGCGGTGCCGCAACGGCCCGGACAGCGGCTATGGGGCACCGCTTCAGAGCCGCTCCAGGAGCCGCAACGCCAGCTCGCGCTCCAGGTACCTGACCTGCCCCGCGGGGAATCCTGCGATGCGCAGCTGGAAGTAGGCGCCGCCCTTTTTGACGCTGAGAGCCGTACCGAACGGCGGCATGCTGACGTAGTAGGCCTCATCCCCGATCCCCGGAGCGGCCGTCTCGGTGACGCCCTTCACGGGGGTCTTGCCGGTCTGGAAGGCGCGCGCGCTCAGCAGGCTGACCACGGTTTTCTTGGAGCCGATGCTGGCCCCGCCCGGACCCATCCAGCCGCACGAGCTCACGGAGTCCGGGACGATGTGCTCGCCATCGGACACCGGTACGCCGAGCACCGTGCCCACCTGATGCGAGTCGAGGAGCGTGCAGGCGTCCGTCGGCGCTGCGGGCTGGGTGCGGGCCGCGGAAGCCCCGAGCGCCACAAGCAAGGCCACCACCGGCGGCGCAGCACCGCGAAAGCCTCTCATCGTGTACTCGCCGCTCCCTGCGCTTGCGGATTGTAAGAAAGAATACTACGGGCGCGGCGGCGCAGGCTGCGCGCCCAATCACGTCTTGCCGTCGCCCGGGCGACCAACCACACTTCGCACCGCCCGCGCTTGCGGTGCCCGGCCGAGTGCCGGAAAAACTTCCAAGGGAGGATATATGACTGGAAAAGCACTGCTGGCTCTCGCTGCCCTGACGCTCACGTTCAGCGCGATGGCGGCGCCGCCGGCCGATAACGTCAGCGCCCATCGCCACCCGAACCTGGCCGCCGCCCAGCGCCTGTCGACGCAGGCCTACGAGCGCATCTCCGCAGCCCAGGCCGCCAACGAATGGGACATGGATGGCCACGCCGCGAAGGCCAAGGAGCTGCTCGATCAGGTGAACCGGGAACTGAAGGCCGCCGCCGGAGCCGCCAACCACCATTGACGGCAACCAGCCCGCAGTCCGGTGGCGAGCTGACCGGACTGCGGATGCCTGCCGCGCGGTTGTAGATCCGGGCCGCAGAGTCCGGGGATGGGCAGGCATGTTCGGTCGTGCACGTCCCGCTTCCTGGCAAGGCCTGACCCTCGGGCCCGGAGTAGGTACCGGCGGCTTTCCGCCGCTGAAGCGCCTGTTCTGCAGGGTGTCGAGACAGGACCTTGACCAACGTCACGGCCGCCGATGACTCCCTCGCCGAAGATCGGCGCGTGAATGCGCGCAACACGATCCTCGCTCTCCTCGTGGTCGCCGCGCTGTTTACTGCTGTGCAGCGCTTGGAGCGCCGGCCAGTCCGCCAGCCGGACGGCGAGGTGGCTGCCGATGAACCGCTGCAGGGACCCGCGGCCGACACCGGTCCGGTGCGCATCGGGCGCTGGGTGCTCACGCCGCGTGCCGAGTACGACATCACCGCCCGCATTCTGTCGCGCGAGGACTACCGGTTCGATGTCCTGGCAGAACTGGTTCCCGAGGACCTGGCCCTGGGTTGGGGACCGATGTCGGACAACCGGGTCCTCAAGGCCTTCGACATCTCCCAGGAGGTGCGCTTCTATACCTGGCGTCCCCGCGGTCCGATGCCCATACCGCGCGCGACCGTCATCAGCCATAGCGCGAACACGCACGTGATCCCCGCCGACCCCGGGGTCCGTGAGGCGCTCGAACGCCTGCGCGTGGGGGACGTGGTGAGGCTGCGCGGGCCGCTCGTGGACGGGAAGCGTGACGACGGCGTCGCCTTCCACACCTCTCTCACGCGCCTGGACTCCGGGCCCGGAGCCTGCGAGGTCGTTCTGGTCAAGAGCGTGGAGCTGACGCGCTAGGCAGCAAGCGCGCGGACGCCCTCGAGCAGACGCGCCACCTCGTCCGCGGTGGTGTAGGCCGCGCAGCCCGCGCGCACGAAGCCGTCCGCCTCGCGTCCGTAGATCCGCGCCACCGTCGTGGCATAGAAGTCCCCATGGGACACGAACACGCCCCGCTCCACCAGCGACCGGGCGATCGCCTCGGGCGAGTGTCCTGCGAGCGTGAACGACAGGGTCGCGGTGCGGGGCGTCCCCGGGGGAGGACCGTAGAGCTTCACGCCGGGCATGGCCGCCAGGCCGTTCCACAGCTGCGCGATCAGCCGCTCGCCGCGTTCATGCAGCTCCGCGGCGACACGCCCGAGGCGTTCGCGGCGCGTACCGCCCTGCGGCAGCAGGCTCGCCATGAAGTCCACCGCCGCCCCCGCGCCGACGATGCCCTCGTGGTTGAGGGTCCCGGTCTCGAGTCGGTCCGGTGCCGTGTCGGCGGCCGGGACCAGCTTCGGCGCGTCGAGCTGCTCCAGCAACGCCCGCCGTCCCCAGAGCACGCCGACGTGCGGCCCGTAGAACTTGTAGGCCGAGCAGGCCAAGAAGTCACAGTCCCAGCCACGCACGTCCGGCATGTTGTGGGCCGCGTAGTGAACGCCATCCACGAAGATCAGCGCGCCGGCACGGTGCGCCAGAGCGCCGAAGCGCGCCACATCGCTCACGGTGCCGAGCGCGTTGGATGCCGCGCCGACTGCCAGCAGGCGCACGCCCCGGGTGAGCTTGCGCTCCAGGTCCTGCTCGTCGAGGCGTCCGGTGTCGGGATGCATGCGCACGGTACGCAGCTCGAATTCTCCCTCGCGTGCCAGTCGCCGCCAGGTATCCGAGTTGGCGTGATGGTCGAGCTCGGTCACCACGATCACATCGCCCTTGCGCCAGCTGCGCGCCAGCGCACGGCCGAGATGAAAGGTGAGCGTCGTCATGTTGGCGCCGAACACGATCTCTTCCGCAGCCCCGCCAATCCAGTCCGCCAGCGCCGCGCGCGCGGCGAGCAGCGCCGCGTCGGTTTCCTGGCTGGTGGGAAATGCCCAGTGGGTGTTGCCGTTGTGATGCAGCAGGTAATCGCTCACGGCCGCGGCCACGCTGCGCGGCACCTGCGTCCCGCCCGGGCCATCGAAGTACGCCACCGGCACGCCGTTGTGGCGGCGTTCGAGCGCGGGGAACTGGGCGCGGATCTGCTCGGTGCTGGCGACGGCGGACATGAGTATTCCTGGGTGAACGACGGCTATGCGTAAATTCGATAGTAGCGTTTTTGCGCCGTGGGCGAGCCACTGGCCCGGGACGGCGATGGCATACTAATCCTATATGAACAATCCCGAGACGACCTCGAGAACCCGCCCGCGCCGCCGCGATGCCACGGTGCGCGGCGGCGGCGGCTCGAACCTCGAGCGCAGCGCGCGCTACCGCAACCTCGTCAACCCGTTCGCGCCGGTGCGGCTGTTTTCCGATGATCAGATCGAGAACATGCACCTGGCGGCTCTGGGCATCCTCGAACGCCAGGGCATGCGCGTGCTCTCCCCGCGCGGGCGCGCCGCGCTCGCGGCCGCCGGCGCCAGCGTCGATGAGTCGACCAACGTCGTGCGCATGGACCCGGCGCTCGTGACCCAGGCACTCGGCACCGTACCGGCGGAGGCGCCGCTGATCGCGCGCAACCCGCAGCGCTCCTGCCGGGTCGGTGGCCGGCACGTCGTCTTTGCACCGGTGGCCGGGCCGCCGAGCGTCAGCGACCAGGAGCTCGGCAAGCACTCCGGAACCCTCGCGGCGTATCGCGACTGGGTCAAGCTGTCGCAGGCCTTCGACGTGATCCACGTGCTCGGCCAGATGGTCGAGCCGCAGGACAGCCCCGTGCACGAGCGGCACCTGGACACCACGTTCGCCCAGCTGACCCTCGGCGACAAGGTGCCGTACTTCTATTGCCGCGGCGACGGCCAGCTGGCGGACAACTTCGAGATGCTGCGCATCGCGTGCGGGATCGACGAGGCAAGCTTCCGCGCCGAGCCGCGCTGCTACACCATCTGCAACACCAACTCGCCGCTGCAGCTGGACCTGCCGATGACCGACGGCATCATCCAGTTCGCACGCCACGGGCAGCTGGTCATCATCACGCCCTTCACGCTCGCCGGCGCCATGGCCCCGGTCACGATCTCCGGGGCGCTGACGCTGGCGCACGCCGAGGCGCTGTTCGGCATCACGCTCGCGCAGATCATCCGCCCCGGCGCCCCGGTGATGTACGGCAGCTTCACCTCCAACGTCGACATGAAATCCGGCTCGCCCGCCTTCGGTACGCCCGAGTACACCAAGGCAGCCTTCGGTGCCGGGCAGCTGGCGCGCCGCATCGGCGTGCCGTGGCGCTGCTCCAGCGCCACCGCTTCCAACGCCCCGGATGCCCAGGCGGCGTACGAGTCGCAGATGAGCCTGTGGGGCGCGCTGCTCGGGGGCTGTCACTTCATCCTGCACGCCGCGGGCTGGCTCGAGGGCGGACTCACGGCCTCGACCGAGAAGTTCATCCTCGACGTCGAGATGCTGCAGATGTTCGCCGAGCTCTTCCAGCCGGTGTCGGCCACCAATGAGGAGATCGGGCTGGACGCCATCGCGGAAGTAGGGCCCGGAGGGCATTTCTTCGCTGCCGCGCACACCATGGCCCGCTACCGCGACGCCTTCTACGCGCCGCTGGTCTCGGACTGGCGCAACTACGGCGCCTGGTACGAGGGCGGCGCCAGGACGGCAACCCAGCGCGCCAACACGCTGTGGCGCGACACCCTGGCGGCTTACCAGCCGCCACCGATGGATCCCGCGGTGCTCGAGCAGCTGAGCGCATTCGTGACACGCCGGCGCGCGGCGGGTGGCGCCGCGCCGGTTTCCTGAAGTAACCGGGCGCGTGCGGACCCGGCACTGAAGGCCGCGCATCCCCGGCAGGCGGGGCTGCGCGCATAGAATCGGCCGCGTGACCCTGCTGTCCGAACTGGTCGTCGTATCCGAGCGCGTCGCCGCGACCGGCGCGCGCCTGGGCAAGGTGCGCGAGCTGGCCGGCGCGCTGGGCACGCTGTCTGCGCAGGAAGTCCCGCTCGCCACCCGCTACCTGTCGGGCGAGCTTCCTCAGGGCCGCATCGGCCTCGGCTACGCGGCGCTGTCCGCGGCGGCCTCAGCACCCGCAGCGCCCGAAGCCACGCTCTCCATCCTGGAGCTCGACCGGGCGATCACCGAGCTTGCCGCCGTGCGGGGTGCCGGCTCCGGCGCGCGGCGCGGCGCCGCCCTCGGGGCCCTGTTCGCGCGCGCGACCGCGCCCGAACAGCGGTTCCTGCTGCAGCTGCTGGGGGGGGAACTGCGCCAGGGAGCCCTCGAGGGCGTCATGGTCGATGCGATCGCCGCCGCCGCGGCGCTGCCGCCCGCCAGCGTGCGCCGCGCCGCGATGTACGCGCGCGACCTGGGTCAGGTGGCGCAGGCCGCCCTGTCGCGGGGGGAGGACGGGCTGGCGCAATTCCAGCTGCAGCTGTTTGCGCCCGTGGCGCCCATGCTGGCGCAGACGGCGGCAGACGTGGAGAGCGCCCTGCAGGAGCTCGGCGGCGAGGCGGCCTTCGAGTGGAAGCTGGACGGTGCGCGCATCCAGGTCCACAGGGATGGCGCGCAGGTTCGCATCTACACGCGCGCTCTGAACGAGGTCACCGCCGCCCTGCCGGAGATCGTCGAGCTGGCGCTGACCCTGCCCGCCGCGCAGCTGATCCTGGACGGCGAAGCCATCGCCCTGGACGGCGCCGGGAGGCCGCGGCCGTTCCAGGTCACCATGCGACGCTTCGGGCGCAAGCTCGCGGTCGATGAAATGCGCGCCAGCCTGCCGCTCAGCGCGTTCTTCTTCGACTGCCTGCGGGCCGGTGAGGCATCGCTGGCCGGGGCCGGCACCGCGCAGCGGCAAGCGGCGCTGGCCGAGCTCGTGCCCGCGGCGGCGCGGGTGCCGCGCCTGGTCACCCGCTCGGCCGCGCAGGCGCAGCGATTCTACGAGGAGGCACTCGCCGCCGGGCACGAGGGCGTGATGGCCAAGTCGCTGGAGGCCGCCTACGAGGCCGGGAGCCGGGGCGCGGGGTGGCTGAAGATCAAGCGTGCGCACACCCTCGATCTGGTGGTGCTCGCCGCCGAATGGGGACATGGCCGGCGCACCGGCCTGCTGTCCAACCTGCACCTGGGGGCCCGCGACCCGGCGAGCGGCGACTACGTGATGCTGGGCAAGACCTTCAAGGGCCTCACCGACGAGATGCTCGAGTGGCAGACGCGCGAACTGCTGGCGCGCGAGCTCAGCCGCGACCGCTCGACGGTGTACGTGCGGCCCGAACTCGTCGCCGAGATTGCCTTCAGCGACCTGCAGGCCAGCCCGCGCTACCCGGGCGGACTTGCGCTCCGGCTGGCGCGCGTCAAGGCCTACCGGCCGGACAAGTCCGCGCAGCAGGCCGACACCCTGGAGGCCGTGCGCCGCATCTTCGACTCGCAGCCGCAGGACTGAACTAGCGCCGCGCCTTCTTCCTGGCGGGCACCTTGGCACCGCGGCGGCGGGCCTCGGACAGGCCGATGGCGATCGCCTGCTTGCGGCTCGTGACCTTCTTGCCCGAGCGGCCGCTGCGCAGCTTGCCCTCGTTCATCTCCTTCACCGCCCGCTCGACCTTGGCGCTGGCGGCCTTTCCGTAACGTGCCATTGGCGATCTCCGGTGGACCCTGACGGTCGCCGATGATGCGCCCTGGCTGGGTTCCGGGCCATCGGCCCTGCACCCATCGCACCGTAGGACGCAACCCCTCAGGTACGCAGGTAGGAGGCGCCGTTCACGTCGATGACGGCCCCCGTCATGCTCGCCGGCGCGTCGAGCGCGCAGAACGCGGCCACCTGCGCGATCTCCTGCGGACTGGCCACGCGCCCCAGGGGCTGGTCGGCGATCACCGCCGGGTTGCTGATCGAAGCGGCGACGCGCTCGGTGGCCACCCAGCCCGGCGCCACGACGAACGCATACACGTGCCGCGGCGCGAGCGCTTTGGCGAGCGACTGCGTGAACGCGTTCAGTCCTGCCTTGCTGGCGGCGTAGGCCGGTGCCGTGAGCTCGCCGCGGAAGGCCGCGCGCGAGGAGATGCTGACGATGCGTCCGCCGCCCTGCTGCGCCATGGCACGCGCCGCCCAGTAGGACAGGTGGGCGGCGCCCTCGAGGTTCACCGACAGCGTGCGCCGCCAGGCGGCCGTCCAGTCCCCGTAGGCGGTGGCCAGCGGCGGGTGGTCCGGGAACACACCCGCGTTGTTGACGAGCGCATTGATGGGCGCCCGGGCCGAAGCCTCGCGCCACATCCGCTCGATTGCCGCCGGATCGCCCAGGTCACCCTGGACGACAGCGTGACCGCTGCCGGCAAGCGCGGCCAGGGCGCGGCGCGCACCCGGCGCGTCGGCCTGATAGTGCAGTGTGACCGCACAGCCGCGCGCCGCGAGCACCGCGCAGATGGCCGAACCGATCCCACCTGAAGCTCCGGTCACCAGAACGTGCGGCATGCCAATCCCCGCGTTGGTTATGAGCAGATTCCGTTACGTCGAGCAGTGTTGTAAGCGACCGACATCACTCGTCAGGACTTCGCCGTCTTCGCATCCAGCGACGGCGGCCGGCGCGCGTTGCGCGCGCGCTCGAAGCTGCGGCCGATGCGCAGCAGGCGTCCTTCGTTGAACCGCGGTGCAACGAAATGTATGCCGACCGGCAGACCGTCCACAAAACCTGCCGGCACCGTGAGGCTCGGCCAGCCGGCGATGGCGGCGGCGGAACACATCGGCGGCCACCCGCCACTGTTCTCGTAGCGGTCGCCCCAGACGTGGTCGATCAGCTCGGCCGGGCCGTTCCCGGATGCCACCAGTGCGTCCACCTTGTACTTGGCGAAGATCGCCCCGAGCCCGCTGGCATCGGAGACATCCAGCATGTGGTGCAGCCGCTTCTGGTATTCGGGGCTGGTGCGCGCACCCTTGGCCTGCGCCTGGATGAAGAGCTCCTGGCCGAAGATCGGCATCTCCTGCGCGGCGTGCTGACTGTTGAATTCGATGAGGTCCGCGAGGTCCTTCACCGGCAGCGTGCCGTTGAAGCGCGCGAGGTAGGCGTTCAGGTCGGCCTTGAAGTCGTACAGCAGGACCTCGAGCTCGTCCTCCAGGAGCGAGTTCCAGCCTCCCGGCTGGGGTACCTCGACCAGGGTGAAGCCTTCGCGCTCGAGGAGCCTGAACCAGTCCTGCGACTGCTTGAGCACCTCCGGGTGCGTCGAGTCCGGCGGCGGCAGCACGCCGAGCCGCAGGCCCGTGGGTGTCGACTCGAGGCCGGCGATCCCGTCCCAGCGCACACCCGGCTCGGCAATGACTCCCATCATGAGCGCGGCATCGGCCACCGTGCGCGTCATCGGCCCGGTGGTGTCCTGGCGCGTCGTGATCGGGACCACGCCGACGCCGCTCACCAGTCCCACCGTCGGCTTGAGGCCGACCAGGCCGTTGAGCGAGGCGGGCGCGAGGATCGAACCGTCGGTCTCCGACCCGATCGATGCCGCGCACAGGTTGGCCGCGGTGCCAGCCGCGGGCCCCGCACTGGAGCCGGAGGGATTGCGGGTCGGATCGTAGGGGCAGCGGGTCTGGCCGCCGACCGCGCTCCACCCGCTCACCGAGCGGCTGGAGCGGAAGTTGGCCCATTCGCTCAGGTTGGCCTTGCCGAGCACGACGGCACCCGCGGCACGCAGGCGCGCCGCCATCGGGGCGTCCTCGCGGTGCCGTGCGCCGGCGAGCGCCAGCGAACCTGCGGTCGTCGGCATCGGGTCGCGCGTCTCGACATTGTCCTTGATGAGGATGGGTATGCCGTGCAGCGGCCCGCGCAGCTTGCCGGCCCGTCGCTCGGCATCGAGCGCGCGCGCCGCGCTCAGGGCATCGGGATTGATCGCGAGCACGGCCCCGATGCTCGGCCCGTGCCGGTCATAACGCGCAATGCGGTCCAGGTAGCTGCGCGTCAGCGTCTCGGCACTGAGCGCTCCCCGGGCCTGGGACTCGCTGAGGGCCGCGATGCTCTGT
>Ga0335085_10011662_pt1 | contig 13021 bp, 15 predicted proteins | sample Lox_Sample_45_FD_206712 | JGI IMG/M metagenome (GOLD analysis project Ga0335085, IMG submission 206712) | Soil microbial communities from Loxahatchee National Wildlife Refuge, Florida, United States - Lox_Sample_4.5 | ecosystem: Environmental > Terrestrial > Soil > Wetlands | place: USA...
CAAGACCTCCAAACTCTGGAACGATGTTTGGACCTAGCAGCTTTGATTGCATTAGGGGAACGCTTGCAAATACTCCTACACCGAGCTTAATTGCTGCTTGAAGAATAGTATAAGGTACATTCTCTATGACTTGGTTTTTCATATTCAAGGCCTGATCAAGATACATATTGTAAGGCAACTGAATGAATTTAAAACCATTTTCAGAACCCCCTGCCTCTTTTGCCAGTCTTAGAACATCAACAATTGAAAGATAAATCGGATTCTCTTGGGGTACTCTAAAACAATCCCATGTTGCCATACCATAATGTCTTATAGTTCCAGCCTTTCTCTGGACTTCATAAAATTCAAAAACACCCTTCAACTTTTTCATAAATTCATCCTTTGGCAGGTCTTGAAGTTGTCCTTCTGCTGCGTTATGAATATACATCAAGTCTATGCAGTCTAGTTCTAGATTTTTCAGGCTCCGAGCTAATTGGTCCTGTAGGTATGGTGTGGACATGCAATGGTAGCCAGAAGAAATATCTCCAGATTTTATTATGCCTGATTTGACTAGAGTGTTTTGAATATTTTGCCAAAAGTCTTCTTTCACATCACCATCGTTAGTAAGGTAACCATTTTTTGTACTGACAAAGATCTCATCTCGTTTTACAAACGATGATTCCACAAGTTCTCGAATGGCTCTTGCTACTGATCTTTCTGCCTTTTGCGCTCTATAATTGATGGCCGTATCGATGACATTTATGCCTGATGTGACTGATCTTACTATGGCTTCTTGTACTAATTTATCTGTGGCATCATCTGGATTACCAAGGTATGTGCCAATGCCAATAGAAGATAGATGAAGTCCAGCAAAGTTTTTGAAGTGATTCGAAGAAACCTTGGTTTGTTTTTTTACAAAATTCAAAGTTCCTTCAGGAGTTGCATAGCCTATGGCCATAATCAAGAATTAGACGGCTACGATTTAATTCTACTGAAGTGCCTTTATGACAAATTCAACGAGAAAGGCAATAACAAACAGTGCTCCAGTGATTCTGCCATACCAAACAAAACTGCTCATAACTGGAACAAGTTTTTCAACATTGTCAAAATTATTTCTTAGTGAAATTCCAGATTTTATCGCAATGGGAATGGTTGTCAAAGTAATCAAACAGATTGGAGGAAAGATATTTGCTAGTACTGAGGATACTATAATTCCATGGATGATTATGGGAAATAACCAAACACTTGAGGCAGCCTTGGCTTTTCCTAATACTATAACGAGTGTTTTTCTTCCATGTGCCTTGTCTGCTTCATAATCTGGAAAAGAGTTGACAAATAGTACTATGGATGATAGAACGCCAGATGCAATCCCTGCGAGAATCGGTTCAAGTGTAATGTGTGAGCTTTGAACAAAATATGTACCAAGTACTATCATGGAACCTTTGATGGCGACAAAGATTTCTCCTAATCCAGAGTCAACAATTCTAGTAGAATAAAAGTAGATGGAAATAATTGCAAATCCCAAAATGATTGCAACCGTGATACCTCTCTCAAAAATAAAAAATCCGCCTATTGTTGATCCTATTATAAGAAGTAGAATGCCAGCTCTGTAGATCTGAACTGGTTTGAGTAATCCCTCCGGTAAAACACCTGTCCCACCACTAAACTTTGTCCGTTGTGTCTCAGTGTCAATCCGTCTCTTGTAATCCCAGAAATCATTTAACAGATCTACGCTTGCATGTAATGCGGCAACTCCAATAATTGTCAGTACAGCAAATCCAATATCCGTAGTTTTATTTTGCCATTGATTTATTACAAGACCAAGACAGACCGAGATGACTGAAGCAAGAAGAAATCTAATTCTTACAGCCCTCAACCAAACCTTTAGCATTGCCATCTATTCTAAAGAGTCTAATATTTCGGTATATGCCTTGGACTGTCTATGCTTACCTTAGTTTCTCTAAATCTACGCTTTCAATGGGCTTTCTTCCTGTGAAACCTTCATCTTTTCCATGCCAGAATTTTATTTTCGTCTCACCTTCTTTCCAGCAAAGCCAGATCTCTTCATTGAACATAAGTGATGGAAAGTCAAGCAACCCTTGATCAAGACTCTTTATGACTACTCCAGTACTCTCTAGGTCTTCAATCGATTTGTAAAAATTGGTTATTGTTGAATTTAGCTCTTGTTTTTTGAGAACATAATCCTTGAGGTTAATAGAAAATTTTGGATTTGTTTCTAATTCCGATTGTATTCTCACCACATCATTTTTCATTTTTATAGCATTGTTGAATTTGCTTATTATGCTTGGCAACAGTTCGTTTGCTTGATTGAGAGTATAATGAGAGAACATGGAATTAACACTTCATGTGCCAGTTAAAAGTATTAGCAGTGTTTTTCACTTTAAAGACGATGCCAGTTCTGCAATCATTCGTGATGCAAGATGGGACGTTCTATCTTTAATGTCATAGTTAGGACAAACTTCCATCATGTCAAATCCTAGTATGCCATTGGCAGCAAGTGATTTTAGAAGTATTGTAGCTTCTGTATTTCTCAATCCCATTGGTACAGGGACGGAAACTCCTGGGGCATATGCTGGATCTATTGCATCCATATCAAAGGAGACATAGGTGTTCTTACCAATTCTGTTGAGAATCAGATCTTCAATTTTTTTTATTCCATCTCTTGTAATGTCAAAGGGCGTAATCATGGGTAAATCATATCGTTTGATGTTTGCAATTTCCTCTTGTTCAGGAGTTCTAATTCCAATAAGAACACTAGTCTTTATGTCAATGTACGGGAGTACATCATGAAAGATTGAACCATAATAATCTGTAACCGAACCTATGAAATCCGGATGTGCATCAAAGTAAACTAGCGATAGAGGACCACAAGTTTTAGAAATCGATTTTATAATGTCTGCTGATAGCGAATGGTCTCCTCCTACTGATATGGGGATTTTTGAATTTGAAGATATCTTGCTAATTACATGGTCAATATTGGCTCTGTCTATATTGCCATAATCCTGAATTTTTTTTGTGATTCCTCCAACTGGTAAACCAAGCGAATTCTTGCTGTCATGCTTATAGGTGTCTCTAACTTGAGAAATTTCCCTTATTCTGTGGGGGGCTTCAGATGTACCTTTTCTTAATGCATGAGACTTGGATTCATCCGGGATGCCAAGAATCACTACATCTGCCTCATCAAAGCTTTCAGTATTTGCCCAACAAATTTTCATTTCTTTATAGTTGTCATGTAATTATAAAAAAGTGACTAAGTAATGTTTCAATGACTGTAATAAGAAAGAATCTGCTCAATGTTAAGAAATTTTTAAGAATTGTCTTGATTCGAGAAAAATGATATCACAAATATGATATGTCTCCAACCAGGATGTGCTTTAGTTTTCCACGTCTTGATACCACAAGAGCACCATTCTCATCAATAGTGATAGCTCTTCCTTTTATGATTTCATTATGGGTGGACACTGTAACAGTCTTCCCAATTGTAGAAGATTTTTGGAGCCATTGTTTACGAACTTCTGAAAGATTGTTTGAAATGATTTTGTCATGTAGCAGTTCTAGCTGTAGGAGAAACTCTTGGATTAATTTTTTTGGATCAGATTCTTGATCTTCTCTTAAGAGAGTTGTAATACCATGGCTTGCTCTGGAATCCTTGATTTTGTCTGATATTTTTCTAGGGTCGACTCTAAAATTTATGCCCACTCCTATCACAACATAATCTATCTTGTTTGATTCTACTGCTGCATCAATTAGAATCCCAGCAACTTTTTTCCCCTTCAAAGTAATGTCATTAGGCCACTTTATTTTCGGATCTAGTCTGAGAGTCTTTTCTATTGCTTTGGTGAGTGCAAGTGAAGTAATCATTGGAAATAATGACGTTTGCGATATCTCAATGTCTGGTTTTAGAAGTATGGATAACCAGATCCCACCCTTTGGGGAAACCCACCTTCGGTTCAATCTTCCCCTTCCCTTGGTTTGTTTTTCTGCAATTACCAGAGAGCCATTCTCATGAGGTTTTTCTGACAACCTTAATGCAAAATTTTGTGTCGAATCAATCGTATCAAAATAATAAATTTTTCTACCTATTCTATTGGTTTGAAGTCCATCCAAAACCTCCCATGGCAAAAGAAGTGATGTATCTTCAAACAATTTGTATCCAATTTTTGGTTTTGACTCGATCTTGTATCCAAGAGATTTAAGCCTCTTGACATTTTTCCAAACTGCGGCTCTGCTAAGTCCAAGAGATTTACAGAGTTTTTCTCCGGAAATGAATTCAGTATTATGAGATTTTAATAAAGTGACTAGTTTGTCAAGCGAATTTTTATCAAAAGAGGTGAAAGTTTGCAAATGAAAGTTTCAGTCCTGCCTTTATAGTTAGGTTATTCATTTAACAATTTCTTCACACTTTCTTCAAGAAAATCGTTAGTACCAAAACTTACGTCTCGGAGTATGCCCTTTTTGTCTATTAGTATGGATGATGGTGTCCCTCTTAACGCATATTCCTCAAAAGTCTGTGCAGAATATTCTTTGCTTTTGAGATATTGTTTGACTCTTTCTATGATTTCAGATTTTTGGTCTTCACTATAGGAGTCAAATCCTGGTACATTGGATTCTATGATCTCGTCGATTCGAGTCTTGCTTATGGGACCATCTTCCTTTACTAACATATCCATGGCTACTGGGAAAGGAATTTTGTATGGAAGTTTATTTGTATTTGCTAGCTGACCATACTGTCCTAATGCCTTGAGGGTTTCACCAATTACTTCTCCATTGGTTAACAAGAGTTCTAAATTTTCAATTGTATTTTTATCAAAATCTTCAAATGCTGTGGCAACACCAAGTACAGTTACACCTTCTTTTCGGTATTTTTGATAAATGTCTATTGCTTGTGGTATGCCATATAGAAAACAGCCAGGACAATTTACTTGAAATACCTCAACGAGAACTACATTATCTTTCTCTTTGTCAACGTTAGTAGGTAAACCTTGGACCCACTTTGATACGTTGAGATTTGGTGCTTTTGTGCCTATTTTTACAGTCATCTTAATTTTCAATTCAAAATAGTTGGTATCTATTTGTTTTCCCGTATGATACGATGACCATAATTCTTTTATATATAACTGGGAGAAGCAAAATCATGACGTCTAAACTAGTCATGGTAGCTCTAATGACGATTTTGATATCATCTGTCACCATTACTACTTTTCCAGTAAGCGCCCAGTCTGCTTCTCTTACTAAGAGCTCTTGGAACGATAATCCAACTACTGCAAGACTTGGCAACCGTATGGTTTGTGGAGATCATATGTGTGGTCCTGGAGAATTTGCCCAATTACAAGAAAAATTGAGTACTGCCCAAAGGAGCGCACAGGCTGGACGCCAAATTCCGACAACTCCTGGTGTACCTCAACAAAATATGAGCCAGTCAACTCCAACAACTCCAACAACTCCAACAACTCCAACAACTCCAACAACTCCAACAACTCCAACAACTCCAACAACTCCAACAACTCCAACAACTCCAACAACTCCTAGTCCTCAAGAAAACATGTCACAACCAACACCTTCGATGTCATCGCCATGGATAACAAAAACTGGAACACTTTCATCTGTTCAAGATCCAGGTCAGGGACATGAGTCTCATCAACTTGCTATAGTTCTTGCTCCAAGTGACAAGATTTTCACCGGAATAATCTCTTGGACATCATCAGCCCCAATGCAAATTGTCGAACTTACAGGTCCAATCGAGTCAGGTGATGATAAGGGTCAACCAATTTGGACTACTGACGGAAAGACTAAATTTGCTTTGACTTTAATCGATGTTAACAAGACTACTGGGAGTATTGCATTTACAGGAAATGCATTGGCATTTCACCTTTCACAATCCATCACGTTTGATGTCAGTTATGCGATAAGCTACACGGAATCATCGCCATCTGATACAGTTAAGATGGGCACCCTGACCTCGGTCCAAGATCCTGGGCAAGGGCATGAAACTCATCAACTTGCTCTAATACTGCCACCGAGCAGTAACACCTATCACGGAATACTTACCTATTCTGCATCTGAGCCAGTCCAATTGGTCTCACTTATAGGCCCAATTGATCCAGCGGATAACCACGGTCAACTTGTTTACACGATGGACGGAAAGACATGGTATGCATTGGTATTTGTCGAACCAGGAACCCAGATGGGAACTTGGCAATTTGTAGGAAATGCAATAGCCATTCATACCAAGTATCCTACACCGTTTCAGGTTAGTTATGCCGTAGACGCACACAACTAGAGTCATATTATATTTTTACCATATTAATTCAGAAGTCTTTTATATGCGCTCGATAAAGCAAATCTGATGTCTAAAAAGATAGCATTATTCCTGTTTACGACTGCTGTTCTTATGGCATCGCTTGTTGTTATGTCAATCCCAGTAGCCAGTGCATTGACCCCAAGAACTGACTTCAATGACAATCACACTACTGCAAGATTTGGCAACAGTGTAGTCTGTGGAGATCACATATGCGCACCTGGTGAGCACAATAGGTGGATAAAGATGATAAATGATGCACAGCGATCATACGCTGCCGGTTATGCTACAAGCGGACAACATGGTGAAGATGTATTGCACCAATTGGCGAATGCAGCTCAAGGAACTCCTGTAAAAAGCAGCACGATGACAGAAAACATGACCATGACAGGGAACATGAACCAAACAGGAAACATGCCAAACGGCATGAGATAGAAAAAACTGTTAGTGCCACAACAATTTCCGAAAAAACTTCGGAAGGTCAACAATGTTTTTAATTTCTTTTACTTTTCTCTATTTTAGAAATTGACATCAAATCCGCCCATGTCTCCAGGGCCACCATCACCATGGAAATCTCCTCCACTATAATCTTGGCCTGAATCATGTCCTGCGTCATGACCAGCATCATGTCCCACGTCGGATCCTCCACTGTCCTGCACATAACTATCTGGTATGAAACTAGTCATGGCAAGACCCATGAAGCTCATCATAGTTGAAAACATCATCATATCCATTATTCCAAGGAACATCATGGAAGGAAGAATGGAACGATGATCATCCATGTACTGCTGAAGTTTTTGCTTATCTCCACCTTTCCACATTGTTACCATCTGATTCCAATTTTGTTCAAGCTCAAATTTCCGTTCTTCTAACTCCTTGTTGCCTTTTTCTGTAAGCAAAATCTCTTTTTTTGGGTCCAAATAATCCTTTTTTCTCTACTGACATTACAAATCCCTTTTCTTGTAGACGGTCAATTAATTTTCTTAAATCATTTTCTTCAATTCTGGTCTTCTTTAAAATTTTATTAATCTTCTTTGCACCCTGACTTATCGCACTTAATACAATTACATCATCTGGTTCTTGTTCCATGATTATCTTATTGTATATCTTCACTATAAATCATTATTCCATAAGGTATTAAGCCTGAGATTGCTGGTAAGATATTATGGAAAAGGACTCTCACACTGACAATGAAATAAGAAAATTTTATTCTCTAAAAAATATTGCAGTTGTGGGAATATCAAAAAATCCAGAAAAAGCAGCACATTATGTTCCAAAATATCTTCATGAAAGGGGCTACAACATAATACCAGTGAATCCTACTGCAGCGGAAATTCTGGGCAAAAAATGCCATCCCACATTGCTTGATGTTTCCGATAAAGTGGATATAGTTGATGTTTTTAGACCATCAGATCAGGTCAAACCCATAATTGAAGAAGCAATTATGGTAAGACCACGAGTAATTTGGTTACAAGAGGGAATTCATAATCCTGAAGCAGAGCAGATTGCCACAAAATCCGGAATAGAAGTGGTATTTAACAGATGTATGCTTGCCGAACACCAAAGGCTATTTTAAACCATGGCTGATGACTTTGCCGCATTTCACGAGTCGCTTTTGGATTTAATAAAATCCTTTGAGAAAAAAAATACTCTAGTAAAAATACATTCAGACCCGAATTCCAATATTGTTAGAATATACGGTGAAAAATCTACCACATTGGAATTGGCGAAGATAGGCCTTGAGGAAGTAGAAGAATTGGCACTCACCACAGCAGAGCATCATCCGTACTGGAGTCTCTTATATGACAGTTCACAGATGTTGAAAATTGTTCTTGAAAAATGGAATGATAATCTTGCAGAAAATGAAATAAAAGAAATTTTGTGGTACGTGGACAAAATAAAAAATACCTTGGGTAATATTACTGAAAACCATTACCACGAATAATTTACGGCACAGATAAATAGCAAGCACTATCAGATTAAATTATGCCAATAAAAATTGGCCTAATAGGTAAGACCAACACGGGTAAAACCACATTTTTTAATGCTGCAACACTTGCTGGGGGTGAGATCTCAACTTATCCATTTACAACAAAAAAACCCGAAAAAGCATTAGGGAACGCAATTACCCCATGCGTCCATACGGAGCTTAGCGTTAAAGATAATCCTCAAAACTCAAAATGTATCGACGGCTGGAGGTTTATTCCTGTGGAACTAATTGATCTTCCAGGTCTCATAAAAGACGCATGGGCAGGAAAGGGTCTTGGTAATCAATTTCTATCAGTAGCTACTCAATCTGATGCACTTTTGCATGTTGTAGATGTTTCGGGAAGTATAGACGCTGCAGGGAGAATTACTGAAGTAGGAAATGGAGACCCAATAGCTGACGTATCTGATATAGAAGAAGAGCTTATCATGTGGTATCTTAAACTTCTTGAGGGTAACAGGGACAAGATTTCTAAACTAGTAAATTCAGAGACTGAAACACTTACTGCAATTACTGATGTATTTCGTGGAATTGGTGTAAAAGAAAATCACGTACGTGAAGCACTAAAAATAACTGGACTTGAAGACAAACACTTTGATAATTTTGATATGCATGATAGCAAGAAATTTGCAGCACATCTACGCAAAATATCGAAACCTACTTTGATAGTGGCAAACAAAATCGATGTACCAGATGCTGAAAGGAATTTTGATAGGCTTCGTGAAAAATATGTAGACACAATAATAATTCCTGCAAGTGCAGATAGTGAACTCTCACTTAGGAAAGCTGAGAGGAAAGGTCTAATCAAATATGTTCCAGGATCAGAGCAATTTGAGATACTTCAAAAAGATAGGCTAAATAAAAAACAACTTGAAGCTCTTGAATTCATCACTCAGGGAATTTTAGGTGAATATATGAGAACCGGTGTTCAGTTTGCAATCAACGTAACGGTATTCAAATTACTGAAAATGAATTCTATATATCCAGTAGCAAATCCTGAGAGTTTGTCCGATAGAAAAGGCCGTGTACTCCCAGACTTGATTCTCATGAAAGATGGTTCCACCATCGAAGATCTGGCAAGAGAAATTCATTCAGATCTAACCAAGGGATTGCTCTACGCAAAAGATGTTAGATATGGTGTGCGGTTGCCTGTAAATTACCAGTTACGCGACAGAGATATCGTTTCGCTAGTAAGTGCAAAGACCAAAAAATCCTAAAACTCGTGACCTATTTTTTCCTGCTTCATCCACAGTGTTCTATTTTTGTGATCGATAAGTGTGATGCCCATGTCAGATATTTTTTTTCTTATTTCGTCTGCCTCATTGAATTGTTTCTGGTTACGTAGGAAATTCCGTTGAGAAATGAGTTGAGTAATTTTTTCTTTCTCATCATCTGTCACGTTGGATAGTCTGAGACCTAAAATTGATATCATATGTTGGAATGATGGTAGAACGTCATTTGCTGTCGAGAGATCTAGCTTTTCACACGCTGCTAGCTGATTAATACTACGTACCAATTTAAAAAAGGCAGTCAAAGCCATAGGAGTATTAGAGTCTGAATCCAATGCAGCGTTGAATTCTTGCTCTAATTGCTTACATTCATCTGTTATTCCATCATAGCTTGGCGATGTATTGCGATTCTCTGCTAGGACAAGTTCAAAATAACAATTTTCAACTTGCCGCCACTTTGTTATGGTTTCACTCAGAATGTCTTCTGAGTAATCAATTGGTTTCGAATAGTGTCCTGAAAGGCAAAATAGTCGAATTACATTGGGGCCATACTTGTTAAGAACATGTTCAACTGATTTTGTATTTCCAAGAGATTTTGACATCTTCTCTCCATTAATTGTGACCATTCCTACATGCATCCAGATTTTTGCAAAATTCTTGCCAGAAAATGATTCTGACTGTGCAATCTCGTTTTCATGATGTGGAAATATTAGGTCTCTTCCTCCTCCATGAATCTCAAAATCCGTTCCAAGATACTTCAAACTCATTGCAGAACATTCTATGTGCCAGCCTGGCCTTCCTGATCCCCACGGACTATCCCATGCTGGAGGATCATTGGAAAATTTCCATAATGCAAAATCTAATGGATCTCTTTTTGTCTCATCTATCTCAATCCTTGCTCCTGACACCAATTCATCCGTTTTTTTCTTTGAAAGTTTACCATATTGGCTAAATTTTGAAACAGAAAAGTATACCCCATTTTGTGATACATATGCAACACCCTTTTGAATCAATACACTGATGAGTGAGATCATATCTGGAATGTGCTCGGTTGCTTTTGGATATAGGTCTGCTCTCTTTACGTTCAGTCTATCAAAGACATCAAAATAATTTGCAATATATCTAGAAGTTATCTTGTCCGAGGATACATTTTCAGCTTTGGCGCGGTTGATTATCTTGTCGTCTACATCGGTAAAGTTTTGGATGAATTTTACTTTTGAGCCTCTTGATTCAAGATATCTTCTCAGAATATCAAAAACTATGATTGTTCTTGCATGTCCTATGTGGCTTTCATCGTAAACAGTTACTCCACAAAGGTATATTCTTACACCATCGTTACTTTCTATTTCCTTCTCTGTTTCAGATAAAGTATCAAAGATTTTCAATTCTTTTTTCCTTCATATAGTGCATGCTTTGGCTGTAATTCTTTTATGTTTGCTATTTTTGTACATTATGTAGATTTTTTCTACACTTGAAATTGGTATTTCTAATATCTTTGAAGTCTCTACAATAGTAAGATTATTGTCTGTGAGGCAATGAAGTATGGAATCTATTTCATTATATGGTATGCCTAATTCTATTTCTGCGGTGTGCCCCTTCCACAAATGCGGTCCACTTGGTTTCAATAAAATATCCGATGACACTTTCAATTTTTTTGCCAGTTCTCGTATCTGTGTCTTATAAAGTGAAACTATTGGTAATAAGTCTGCAGCACCATCACCAAATTTTGTAAAATATCCTATCAAAAACTCGCTCTTATCTGAAGATCCTAACACTAAATATTTTCTTACATTAGCATAATAATAAAGTACATTGGCTCTAATTCTCGCACCAAGATTTCCAAACGCCAATGTATCTGGTTCCAGATAATTTGAATACACATTATGGATGTTCTCTATGTCGATCAGTTTGTATTCTATCTTGAGATTTTTCGCAATCATTATCGCATCATCGGTGTCTTTTTTTGGTGTAATCTTTCCATTTGGCATTATAATGGCCAAGGCTTTCTCTTTAACAAATTTGGCACAAAGCATTGCTATGACTGTTGAATCTATTCCACCACTTAGTCCAAAAACCACTCCATTAAATTCTCCATTTGTCATTTCATTGTTTAAAAAATTACCGATTTTATTCTGAATCAATTCGTAATCTATTCTCAAAAGTTTTTCCAAAACTTTCTGGTTCAACATTTGTTACAACGATCCTAGCAAATTAAACATATTCCCTGTAAAACCTACAATAATTGATTAATGGTCATTTGCAGTTTTTGTTAAGGGTTTATTTCTCTTACGCTCATCTTCTTATAGACCAATCCATCCGTACCAACACCGTCACTTCTCCAGTATACCGATATGTTTGGCTTGCCTGATTCCGAGCCTGGCCTATTGTCGTCATTTGTAAGCTTTAGTGCCGGATTTACTCCAGATGCACAAGCCGTACCACCTACTCCAAAGTTGCTGCCAGTATCGACAAGTTCGTTTACCTTTGTCCAGTTACCACCATTTAGACCGTCTGTCATGTCAAGATATTCTTCAAGTTTTACGTTTCCATCTGGCAAATCATATACTACTAGCTTGTATCCGATCCACACATTGTGTGGTAGTCCTCCAGACCACATTGGTTTGTTGGATACGGCAACCGAATTTGGATGGCTGGTTTCTTTCTCAAAATCAATATGCCCGTCATATCTCATTCTTGCATCAATTCCCCTGGTATCACAAAGATTGCTCAGTTCAGGACCTGTCGTACCATGGTTGGTTCTTGCCACGCCTTCTATTCCTCCCCATGGGGTACTGTTGTCTGATATCCTCATCGCATATACGGTCATCTCGACATTTCTCCAGGATTGTACCAGTGTTGGGTCATGTATGTACATTCGTGGAGTATTTCCCGATATCTTGAACAGTCCATTTCCATCTACAGTATATGTCGCATCTCCGTGAGCTGCGTCAAACCATGGGTCCTGTGGATCTTTGGCATAACCAAATGTCCTTGGGATGCCATTGTCCCACTTTGAGAACCATTCCTTTCCACCCGGTGTGGTACTGTAAATTTCGGATATTCCAAATTTGTCTTTTGATGTGCTGGATTGATTGCGATCATATTGGTTTGAGATGTGGTTTCTATCACCTAAATTTTTACTCAGATTCTCGAGGTTCGATGTTGTATTATTTCTATTTTTTATTTCTAGTATGTTGGAATCAAGAATTGGTATGATAAAAAGTGTACCAACTATAAACATGATTCCTCCAGTTATAATGAAAATCAGAGTACGTTTCATACAATCATTAATTTTGCACAGATCTTAAACTATTCCAAACAAATCGATACAGATGAGATTCCGTTATTTAATGAAAAATAAAACATAAAATGAATTCAAATTTTAGCCACAAGTGATAAAACTCCCATGATTTGTCTTGGTATTCGGATCTTCAAGATTCTGAACTGGCTATAACCTGAAGATCTGGCAAAATGTAGAGGTATTATGTAGATGAATTTGTGGAATTT
>Ga0335085_10011663_pt1 | contig 13021 bp, 13 predicted proteins | sample Lox_Sample_45_FD_206712 | JGI IMG/M metagenome (GOLD analysis project Ga0335085, IMG submission 206712) | Soil microbial communities from Loxahatchee National Wildlife Refuge, Florida, United States - Lox_Sample_4.5 | ecosystem: Environmental > Terrestrial > Soil > Wetlands | place: USA...
ACGAGCCGCGCTACGTGAAGCTGCCGGACATCATGAAGGCGAAGAAGAAGCCGCTCGATGTCACCAACCTCGCCGCGCTCGGCGTCGAGCCGCGCGTGCGGCTGAAGCCCGCGCGCTTCGAGCCCCCGCCGCAGCGCCAGAAGGGCATCCGCGTCAAGGACGCCGCCGAACTCGTCGATGCACTGAAGAAGAAGGGGCTGCTGTGACCGCCAAGATCCTCATCGTCGCCGAACACGACGGCCAGAAGCTCAACGTCAGCACCGCCAAGTGCGTGAGCGCCGCGCGCACCCTCGCCGGCGCCGACATCACGGTCGCCGTGTGCGCGGTCGATGCCGCCGCCGTCGCCGCCCAGGCCGCGCAGCTCGCCGGCGTCAACCGCGTGGTGAGCATCGAGAACCCCGCCAACGCCCACGCGCTGGCGGCCGTGCTCGCCCCGCAGCTCGCCGCCATCGCCGCCCCCTACACCCATCTGTTCGGGCCCTCGACCACCTTCGGCAAGGACCTGATGGCGCGCCTGGCGGGCCTGCTCGATGCGCCGCAGGTGAGCGACATCATGGCGATCGAGAGCGCGACGCGCTTCCGCCGCCCGATCTTCGCCGGCAACGCCATCCTCACCGTCGAGCTCGAGGGTGGCGGCAAGCTGGTCGGCACCGTGCGCGCGGCCTCCTTCGAGGCGGCCCCGGGGGGCAACTCGGCACCGATCGAGAAGGCCGCGGTCAGCGTACCGCTGCCGACCCACACGCGCTTCGTGTCGGTGTCCGCGGCCAAGAGCGACCGCCCGGACCTGCAGACCGCGCGGCGGGTGATTTCCGGGGGACGCGCCCTGGGGAGCGCGGATGGCTTCAAGATCCTCTACAGCCTCGCCGACAAGCTCGGGGCGGCCGTCGGCGCCTCGCGCGCCGCGGTGGACGCGGGCTACGCGCCGAACGAGATGCAGGTCGGCCAGACCGGCAAGATCATCGCCCCGGAGCTGTACGTGGCGGTGGGCATCTCGGGGGCGATCCAGCACCTCACCGGCATCAAGGATGCGCGCACCATCGTCGCCATCAACAAGGATGGCGAGGCGCCGATCTTCGAGGTCGCCGACTTCGGCCTGGTCGGCGACCTCTTCCAGGTGATCCCGGAGATCGAGCGCCTGCTCTCCTAGAGCTGCCCGAGGATGTGCTCGGCGGCGGACACCTTGAACTGACCCGGCGCCTCGATGTCCACGACCTTCGCGACGCCGTCCCTGACGATGATCGCGAAGCGCTGCCCGCGCATGCCCATGCCGTAGCCCTTGGCATCGAGCTCGAGCCCGAGCGCGCGCGCGTAATCGCCGTTGCCGTCGGCCAGCATCAGCACCTTGTCGCCGACGCCCGAGGACTTGCCCCAGGCGTTCATGACGAACACGTCGTTGACCGCCATGCAGGCGATCGTGTCCACGCCCTTGGCGCGCAGCTGCTCGGCGAGCTCCACGTAGCCCGGCAGATGCTTGGCATCGCAAGTCGGGGTGAAGGCGCCCGGCACCGAGAACAGCACCACCGTCTTGCCCTTGAACAGCTCGTCGGTCGAGATGTCCTTCGGGCCTTCCTTGGTCATCCGCTTGAGCGTGCCCGCGGGCATGCGCTCACCTGCCTTGATCGCCATATGTGCTCCTTACGGTTGGCCGCCGCGACAGCGCACGGCGGTTAAGCCAATGACAAGGGCCGGCAGAGTTGCGCTCCGCCGGCCCTGTTGGATTGCGCTAGAGCCGCCGACGCCCGCGGCGCCCCGGCTCCGCAGCGTCCTTAGGCCTGCCGGGCGTGCAGCGCCCAGAGATTCGCCAGGCGCTCGAGCGCCGGGTCGCCCTTGACTGCCTTGAAGGACTTGACCGCGTCGTCCTTGTGGCCGCCCTTGAGCTGCGCGATCCCGAGCAGCAGGCGCGCCTCGGCCTCGTTCTTCAGCCCGCCCTTGGCGAGGCCCTTGGAGAGCTGCTCGGCCGCCTTGTCATACTGGCCGTAGCCGAGGTACGCGAGTCCCACGCCGACGTTCTTCTGGCCCTGCGGGGAGGCCTCGGCCTCCTTCTCGGTCTTCGGCAGGGAGGCCTGGTCGGTCGCGGCCGTCTTCTTCACCGTCTCGAGCAGGCGCGTGTTGCGGTCCTTGGCGCGCTGGTCGGTGAAGACGTTGTTGGCGAAGCCCTTCTCGAGGAACTTCTGCGCCTCCCCCGGGGAGCCCGCCTCGAGCGCCAGCTGCGCCGCCTCGTTGTAGTCACCCGCATCCTGCAGCACGTCGACCTCGGTCATCAGGCGGTAGGTCTGCAGCGTGTTGGCGTCGTTGCCGGTCGTGTCCTTGCGGATCGTGTAGAGCAGCGCCTTCCAGTGCTCGGGCTTCGGGTAGTAGGCCACCATGCGCTCGAGCGCGTGCTCCTGGCACTGCGCATCCTCGAGCTTCACGCACGAGGACAGGAGCAGGGAGATCTGCTGCTCCTTCGGCTGCTGCCCGGCCTTCATCTCGGTCTCGATGAGCGAGTCCTCGGTCTTCTGCGCCTCCTTGTAGGCGCCCTTGAGGTAGTAGGACTGGGCGAGAAAGTTGCGGGTCTCGTCCGTCGCGTAGCCACCCTTGATGGCGCGCTGCCCGAACTCGATCGCCTTGTCGTAGTTCTTGACCTGGTAGTTCAGCAGCATCAGGTTCTTGACCAGCCCCGGCGCCTCGCTCTCGGGGGTGAAGCCGTCGTTGAGCTTCGCCTCGCAGTCGCGCGCCGCATCCGCGTAGTTGCCGGCGCCGACGTTGGCCGAGCAGCCGAACTCGTTAATGGTGTGCTGGTCGAAGGGCGTCTTGTTCGGCAGCGCGTTGGCCTCCTTGATCTTGGCGAGCGCCTCCGCGTACTTCTTCTGCTTCATCAGGTCCTGGGCGGGTGACAGCAGCTTCGCCACCGCCTCGCTGTTGGTGTTCTTGCTGGCCGCGAGCGCCGGGGCGCCCGTGAGCATGAGTCCGACGCCGGCGATGAGCCCCGTCACCAGTGTTGCCGATACCTTCATAGGGATGTTCGCGTTTCCTGTAGCTGAGTTTGCTAGTTGCCGAATTCGGCGACGTTCACGAAGCCGATCTTGACCATGCGGTTGCGCTGCGCGGCGGCGAGCACCTTGGCGACCACGTCGTACTTGGCGCGGCGGTCGGGCCGCAGGTGAATCTCCGGCTGCGGATCCTTCTGCGCCTCGTTGTGGAAGTAGCCCTCGAGGGTGTCGAGGTTGGGTACGCTGGTGCCGTTCCAGGCGACCGTGCCGTCGGAGTCGATCTCGAGGTCGATGACCTCGGGGGGCACGTCCGGCGGCGGCGGCTGTGCGTTGGGGTTGGGCATGTCGAGCTTGACGGCGTGGGTCATGACCGGCAGCGACACGATCAGCGTGACCAGCAGCACCAGCATCACGTCGATGAGCGGCGTGGTGTTGATGTCACACATCGCCTCGCCCGAGGCGGTTCCGATACTCATTGCCATGACTGCACTCTCTCCTGCGGGTCCTAGCGGTAGCCGCGCACGCCGTGGTCGGGCTCGGTGAGGAAGCCGACCTTGACGATGCCGCCGCGCTGGATCGCGTACATGACCCGCCCGATGGCCTCGTAGCGCGTCTCCTGATCGCCGCGAATGTGGATCTCCGGCTGCGGCTTCTTGACGGCCGCGGCCTTGACGTTGCTCAGCAGGTCATCGCGGTTGGCGAGCCGCTTGTCGTTCCAGTAGATGTTGCCGTCCTTGTCGACGGCGATGGTGATGTTCTCCGGCTTGGTCTGCGTCGGGATGTTGACCGCCTTCGGCAGATTGACCTTCACCGTCTTGTTGATCACGGGAATGGTGATCAGGAAGATGATCAGCAGCACCAGCATCACGTCCACCAGCGGCGTCGTGTTGATGTTCGACATCGCGGCGGGTTCGGCTGAGGGCTGACCCACACTCATGGCCATGGAGAGCTACTCCTTCGCGGGGGACGGTGGTCCCGCGGCGCGACCAGGCGCGCGTCCGCGGGACCAGACTTTCAGAAGCGTTACTTGCCGAGCGGCTGCGCCTTCGCAGCCACCGGACGGGCGCCACCGGCCTCGATGCGCGCGCCGCTCACCAGATAGGCATGCAGATCGGCGGCAAAGTTCCGCAGCGCATCCTGCAGGCCCTTGTTGCGGCCGAGCAGCCAGTTGTAGCCCATGACCGCAGGCACCGCGACGAACAGACCGATGGCGGTCATGATGAGCGCCTCACCGACCGGTCCGGCCACCTTGTCGATGCTCGCCTGGCCGGCGATGCCGATGCCGACGAGGGCGTTCAGGATGCCCCACACCGTGCCGAACAGGCCGACGAAGGGCGCCGTGGAACCCACCGTCGCCAGGAGACCCAGGCCGTTGGAGAGCTTGCTGTTCACCCCGTCGACCGCGCGCTGCAGCGACATGGTGATCCACTCGTTGAGGTCGATGCGGTCGGTCAGGCGGCCGTCGTGGTGGGAGGCGGCGCGCAGGCCATCCTCGGCGATGCCGCGGAACTCATCGCCCTTCTTCAGGCGCTCGACGCCGTCCTTCACCGAGGGAGCGGTCCAGAACTGCTTCTCGACCACGCGCACTGACTGCTTGAGTTTGCGCTGGTCCCAGAGCTTGGTGAGCATCACGTACCAGGAGGCCAGGGACATGATGACCAGCAGCACGAGCACGGATTTGGCGACGAGATCGCCGGTTTGCCACAGGGCGACGAGACCGTAGGGGTTCTCGACCTGCGCGGTCGGGGCGGCGGGGACGACTGGGGTGGCTTGGTTTTCCATAGTTTCCTCGAAAAAAAAGCCGCCTCGGGGAGGCGGCACCTGGATCAAATCGGTTACTTGGTCATCTTGAACGTGATGCGGAAGTTGAAGCAGTCGGTAATCGGCTTACCGTCTTCAGTCCCGTTCTGATAGCGCCCCGCCTTGGCGAGGTTGAGCGCGCCCTCATCCAGGCGCGCACTGCCGGAGGAGGTCTGCACGGTCGGCGTCTCGCTCAGCTTGCCGTTCGGGCCGACGCAGACGTGCACGATCGTCGAGCCCTCCTCGCCGAGGCGCTTGGAGGCCGCCGGGTAGTAGTCCTCGGTGTTGGGGAAGTTCTTGCCCGGCTTCGCCGCGACTTTCACCGCGTTGTGCACGGCCACGGCGGCCGCCACGTGCTGGGTCGTGGTGTTGCTGATCGCGGTGGTGGTCTGCGCCACCGGCATCTCGACGATGGTGTCGGTCGGCGGGATCTCCACCGGCGGGCGCTCGAAGGTCGGCGGCGGCGGCGGCGGCGGCGGCGCGTCCTTGTGGGTCTCCTGCTCGATCACGGTCTGGATCGGCGGGGCGATGATCTCGATCGCGCGACGTGCCAGGCCGGTCGCCAGCGCCCAGAAGATGAACAGGTGCAGAAGGATGATGGCAATCAGCACCAGGCCGCGGCGGGTGAGGAATCCAGAGTCCTGCTCAAGATAGGTTGCCATGGGTTATCTAGTTGGACGCTCGCTTGTCAGTAAAACCACCGCGGTTCCCCGGAATGCGACTTGCCCCATCGCCCCCGGCCGGGAAACCCGGACCATTAAAGTCCGCGGACGACCACGTCCAGCGGACTGCACCTTTGCAATACTACGGCCGACAACCTTATCCGGCATTCGGTCCCGCGGGCGCGTGATTATAAGAATCGGCCCCGGACAGTGTGCACGGCTTCGCGCAGCGACGAATGCTTCCGCGAACTCTAACCGCTGCCCCCTTGACTGACAACTCCGGCGGCGGCTTAAGAATGACGCCGACGTGCCTGTATCGCCTCGGTCACCGCTCCCTGCGAGGCACTGCCGACCAGGTGCGCGTACTTGGCGAGCGCGCCATGCGTGGCAAAGGGCTTCGGCGGGCGCCACTGGGCGCGGCGGCGGCGCAGTTCCGCGCCTGAAAGCTCGACGCGGATCGCGCGCTGGCGCGCATCGATCACGATCCTGTCCCCGCTGCGCAGCAGGCCGATCGGCCCGCCGACGGCCGCTTCAGGCGCGATATGCCCGACGACGAACCCGTGGCTGCCGCCGGAGAAGCGCCCGTCGGTGATCAGGGCGACCTTGTCCCCGAGTCCCCGCCCCATGATGGCGCTCGTCGGCGAGAGCATCTCGCGCATGCCGGGCCCTCCCTTGGGGCCCTCGTTGCGGATCACCACGACATCCCCGGGGCGCACCCGCCCGGCGAGGATCGCCTCCGTGGCACGCTCCTCGCCCTCGAACACCCGCGCGCGCCCCTCGAAGCGCTCACCCTCCTTGCCCGTCACTTTCGCCACCGCGCCCTCGGGGGCGAGATTGCCGTAGAGCACCACGAGGTGGCTCTCCTTCTTCAGGGGCGCCGAGAGCGGCCGCACAATGTCCTGCCCGCTCATGTACATGGGAGCTTTTTCCAGATTCTCTTTGAGGGTGCGGCCGGTGACCGTCAGGCACTCCCCGTGCAGCAGTCCGCCCTCGAGGAGCATCTTCATGAGCGGCTGGATGCCGCCGATCGCCACGAGCTCCGACATGAGATAGCGACCGCTCGGGCGCAGGTCCGCGAGCACCGGGGAACGCTTGCCGATGCGGGTGAAGTCATCGAGCGTGAGACGCACGCCGGCCGCGTGCGCGATCGCGAGCAGGTGCAGCACGGCATTCGTCGAGCCACCCAGGGCGATGACCACGGTGATGGCGTTCTCGAAAGCCTTGCGGGTCAGGATGTCGCGCGGCTTCAACCCCTCCTTGACGACCCGCACCGCCGCCTCGCCGGCGCGGTGACTGTCGGAGCGCTTCTGCGCACCCACGGCGTCCTGGGCCGAGCTGCCCGGCAAGGACAAGCCCAAGGCCTCGATGGCCGAGGCCATGGTATTCGCGGTGTACATGCCCCCGCAGCTGCCCGGACCCGGGATGGCCGTGCGTTCGATCTCGAGCAGCCCCTCTTCCGAGAGCGTGCCCGCGGCACGGGCCCCGACCGCCTCGAACACCGAGATGATGTCGCGGTGCTGCGCGCCCGGACGGATGGTGCCGCCGTAGACGAACACCGAGGGGCGATTCAGGCGCGCCATGGCCATGGCGCAGCCGGGGATGTTCTTGTCGCAGCCGCCGATGGCGACGAAGCCGTCGAACCCGGATGCCGCGACGACCGTCTCGATCGAGTCGGCGATCACCTCGCGCGAGACCAGCGAGTAGCGCATCCCGGGCGTGCCCATCGAGATGCCGTCCGAGACGGTGATGGTGTTGAACAGCACACTCTTGCCGCCGGCGGCGTCCACCCCGGCGCACGCCTCGCGGGCGAGTTCACCGATGTGCATGTTGCAGGGCGTGAGGTTCGCCCAGGTCGAGGCGACGCCGATCTGCGGCAGCCGAAAGTCCGCATCCGTGAAGCCGACCGCGCGCAGCATCGCGCGCGAGGGCGCCTGCTTCAGTCCGTCCACCACCACGTGCGAATAGGCACGCGGATCGATCTTCTTGCTGCTCATGCCTGTCTTGATGCCTCCACGATGCCGCTGCGCGTGCCGTCAGCCCTCGAGGGCCACGCGCATGCGATTGAAACCCAGCGCGCCGGCCGCCGTCATGAGAAGCGGCAGCAACAGCGCCCATTCACCGAACCCCGGGCGCCACTTCTCGAACACCATGTAGACCAGCACGCCAAGGGGCGGCGCCACCCCGCCGCGCAGCCCGGTGAGGGTTACGTGCACGCCCATGTAGTGCTGCGCGCGCCCGAGGGAGGCGAAGTCGTTGTGCCCGAGGTTCCAGCCTAGATTAGCACCGGCCTGCGCCGCACCGAGCAGCACCGCGCCAAGCCACAGCAGGCTCTGCGAGCCGGCGATGACCCCGGCGCACAGCGCGGCGCTGGCGATCACCAGCGCCCAGCCCTGGCGGGAGCGATAGCGCACGATGTGCGAGCCGTCGAAGAGCCGCGCCCACCAGGGCAGGAAGAGCGGCTGCGTGATGAGCGGCACGACCGCGAGCATCCCGATCTGCGTGGCGCTGCTCAGGTGCAGCTGCTCGGAGAACAGGAGGACCAGCTGCGCGGTGAGCATGAGATTGCCGGCCCCGAAGATGCCCATCCACAGCATGTACTCGCGGTAGGCCGGATCCTCCCTGAGGATGCGGGTGAACATCGAAAGACTGAAGGGCTCGCTGCGGCCGGCGCTGGCGCTCTCGGCGGCGAGCAGCCGGAACTCGCGCCGCACGCGCATCGCGCGGTACTGCCAGGCACCGAGGAGCCCGGCGAGCGCCCCGAGGCCGTAGAGCCGGCGCGCATCGATGAAGCGCGCCTCGAGCGCCCAGCCAACGAGCGCGGCGGAAGTCGCCACCGTGATCGCGTTCACGATGACGATGCGCCCGGTGATGCGCGCCAGCACGTTGCGCGGATAGTTGGCGCTCCAGATCGCCGCGCGCACGGTGAGGATCCCCGCCCACACCACGCGGGCCGCGATGATCGACAGCACCGTCACCCAAAGACCCGCCGAGGCGCGCGAGGTGAGCGCCACGCAGCCGACCAGCAGCGCAAACGCTGCCTGCAGGGCCACCATGAGCTGCACGCGCGCGCGCCCGTGGGCGACGTTCGCCCAGACAAAGGAAAGTACGTTCGAGAAGGCCGGCGCCCCGCTCACCAGGGCGACGGCGAGATTGACCCCCAGCGCGGTGGCCGCGGCGGCAAAATGCTGTTTCACGAGGATCGCGGCCGTGGCTCCCTCGACCAGCCCAAGGGTCAGCCCGAGGCAGCCCCAGGGGAGGATTTCGCGGCGGAATATGCCCTCGGCGAGGGGGCTGGGCTTACCGGTGGGGCCGTCGGGCACGGGGACGAAGCTTAATCTGCCCAGGCGGCGCCGGGGTGCGTTGACAAGCCCTCGCCCCCTATGCTCCCATCCGAAGCATCAGGATTCGTTCGCATATGCCAGTCACCACAGCCATGGCCGTCTTTGCCGCAGCGCCCGAGCGCGCCCTGCGGCCGCTGCTGCTGGTACTGCTGCCCTCGCTGCTGCTCCTTAGCGGAGCACGGTGCGGGGGACGCGCGGACGCCTGACCCAGCCAGGCACGAGCGCAGAAAGACACCAAGACCCCGCACCGGCAAAAGCCGCTGCGGGGTCTTTTACGTTTGCCAACAGCCTTCGCAAGGCATCGAGGAGTGAGTCGGATGAAGCTTTATTCGCAGAAGGACGTCGACAAGAAGGCCCTCAAGGGCGCGCGGATCGCGATCCTCGGCTACGGCAGCCAGGGGCGCGCGCATGCGCTCAACCTGCACGACAGCGGCCTTGACGTCGTGGTGGGCGTGCGCAAGGGGGGCGAGGGCTGGAAGAAGGCGAAGAAAGCGGGACTTAAGGTCGCCGAGCCTGCGGAGGCGGTCAAGGGTGCCGACCTGGTCGCCATCCTCATTCCCGACACGGCGCAGAAGGCGTTCTATCAGCAGATCAAGGGCGAGCTCAAGCAGGGGGCGACGCTGCTCTTCGCGCACGGCTTCAACGTGCACTTCAAGCAGGTGAAGCCGCGCAAGGACCTCGACGTGGTGCTGATCGCCCCCAAGGGCCCGGGCGATCTGGTGCGCCGCCAGTACCAGGAGGGGGCCGGCGTGCCGTGCCTGCTGGCGGTCGCGCAGGATGCCTCCGGCCAGGCGCGCGCCAAGGCGCTCGCCTACGCGCACGGCATCGGCGGCACGCGCGCCGGGGTCATCGAGACCACCTTCGCCGAGGAGACCGAGACTGACCTCTTCGGCGAGCAGGCGGTGCTGTGCGGCGGCGCCACCGAGCTCGTGGTCAAGGGCTTCGAGACGCTGGTCGAGGCGGGCTACCAGCCCGAGGTCGCCTACTACGAGTGCCTGCACGAGCTGAAGCTGATCGTCGACCTGCTCTACGAGGGCGGGCTCGCCAAGATGCACCAGTTCATCAGCGAGACGGCCAAGTACGGCGACCTGACGCGCGGCCCGCGCATCGTGAATGAGCGCGTCAAGAACGAGATGCGCAAGGTGCTGAAGGAAGTGCAGTCGGGCAAGTTCGCCCGCCAGTGGATCAAGGAGAACGAGCAGGGCAAGGGCAATTACCAGCGCCTGCTGAACGAGGACATCGACCGCCAGATCGAGAAGGTCGGCGCGCAGCTGCGCTCGCGCATGGCCTGGCTGCAGGAGAAACGTGCCTGAGACCGGCCGGGGATGAGCCCCCTGCCCCACCACCACACGACTGGAAGTGACTTATGGTCGCCAATCCCGACCAGGTACTGATCTTCGATACCACGCTCCGTGACGGCGAGCAGTCCCCCGGCTGCAGCATGACGCAGCCGGAGAAGCTGCGCGTGGCGCGCGCGCTGGCCGAGCTCGGCGTCGATGTCATCGAGGCGGGCTTCCCGGCCGCCTCGCGCGGGGACTTCGAGAGCGTGCAGGCGGTGGCGCGCGAGGTGGGCGGCCCCATCATCTGTGGACTGGCGCGCTGCAACCCCGATGACATCGAGCTCGCCGCGCGCGCGGTGGCCCCGGCGGCGCGCAAGCGCGTGCACGTGTTCCTCGCCACCAGCGCCATCCACCGCCAGTACAAGCTCAACATGGCGCAGGACGAGATCCTCAGGCTCGCCGCCACCGGCGTCACGCGGGCGCGCGAGCTGTGCGAGGACGTCGAGTTCTCGCCCGAGGACGCCTCGCGCACCGAGATCGAGTTCCTGGCCCAGGTGGTGGAGACCGCGATCGCCGCCGGCGCCACCACCGTCAACATCCCCGACACCGTCGGCTACACCGTGCCGGATGAGTTCGCGGAGCTGTTCCGCTACCTCATGAAGAACGTGCGCGGCATCGAGAACATCCGCCTCTCGGTGCACTGCCACGATGACCTCGGCATGGCGGTCGCCAACAGCCTGACCGCGGTCGTGGCCGGGGCGCGGCAGATCGAGTGCACCATCAACGGCATCGGCGAGCGCGCCGGCAACTGCTCCCTCGAGGAGGTGGTGATGGCGCTGAAGACGCGCGCGCAGTTCTTCAACGTCGCCACCAACATCCAGACCAACCGCCTCTACCCGACCTCGCGCCTGGTCTCGAGCATCACCGGCCAGCCGATCCCGCGCAACAAGGCGGTGGTCGGCGAGAACGCCTTCGCGCACGAGTCGGGCATCCACCAGCACGGCATGCTCAAGCACCACTCGACCTACGAGATCCTGCGCCCCGAGGACGTCGGCCTGCAGCGCAGCCACCTGGTGCTCGGCAAGCACTCCGGGCGGCATGCCTTCCGCGACCGCGTCAAGGCGCTCGGCTTCGAGCTCGAGGAGTTCGAGTTCAACCGCGTGTTCGAGGAGTTCAAGGCGCTCGCCGACAAGAAGAAGGAGCTCTTCGACGGCGACATCGAGGCGCTGGTGCTGCGCGCCGAAGGCTCCGCTCACGGTCCGTGGACGCTCACCGAGCTCAGCACCGAGGCCTCCAGCAGCGGCGGCGCGCGCGCCGTGGTGCGCCTGACGCACGCCGACGGGCGCCTCATCGAGCGCGCTTCCGGCGGGGACGGCCCGGTGGATGCGGCCTTCAAGGCCATCGAGGGCGCGACCGGGATCGCGGTCGTGCTGCGCAAGTTCGAGGTGCACGCGGTGAGCGAGGGCGAGGACGCCCAGGGCGAGGCGCGCGTGTACGTGGAGTACAATCACAAGACGTACCGGGGCGCGAGCGTGAGCACCAATATCGTCGAGTCGGCGACGCGCGCGTTCCTCGAGGTCATCAACCGCATCGAGCTGGCGAACGCCGGGGCGCGCACCCACAAGGAGCGCCTCGCCGCGGTCACCGGCGCCTGAGGGATCAGCCCATGCCCATTCCGGCCACGCAGTTCATCTGGTTCAACGGCAAGCTCGTGCACTGGGAGAAGGCCACGGTGCACGTGCTCACGCACGCGCTGCACTACGGCTCCTCGGTGTTCGAGGGCGTGCGCGCCTACGAGACCCCCAAGGGCGTGGCCGTCTTCCGGCTGCGCGATCACACCCGCCGCCTGTTCGACTCGGCCAAGATCTACCGCATCCCGATCGGCTACTCGCCGGAGGCCATCAACGAGGCCTGCCGCCAGGTGATCTCGGCCAACCAGCTCGCCCGCGGCGCCTACATCCGCCCGGTGGTGTTCCGCGGCTACGGCGAGATCGGCGTGACGCCGAAGATCGAGCCGCCGACGGAGGTGGCGATCGCCGCCTGGGAGTGGGGCAAGTACCTGGGCGCGGATGCCGAGGAGCAGGGCGTCGATGCCTGCATCTCCTCCTGGCAGCGCGTGGCGCCGAACACCCTGCCCGCCCTCGCCAAGGCCGGCGGCAACTACCTCTCCAGCCAGCTGATCGGCCAGGAGGCCCGGCGCCTGGGCTTTGCCGAGGGCATCGGGCTGTCGGCCGATGGCACGCTCAGCGAGGGCTCGGGCGAGAACCTGTTCCTGGTGAAGGACGGGGTGCTGCTCACCCCGGCGCTCGCGCACTCGGTGCTCGGGGGCCTCACCCGCGACACCGTCATCCGCCTCGCGCGCGAGCGCGGCCTCGAGGTGCGCGAGTGCGCGATCCCGCGCGAGCTGCTGTACATCGCCGATGAGGCCTTCTTCACCGGTACGGCGGTCGAGCTGACCCCGATCCGCTCGGTCGACCGGCTGGCGGTCGGCAACGGCCGGCGCGGCCCGATCACCGAGACGCTGCAGAACGCGTTCTTCGGCCTGTTCAACGGCAAGACCGCCGACAAGTGGGGCTGGCTCGACTACGTCGACATGTCCGCCCCGCGCGTCGCGGCCTCCGGCTGAGCCTGGCGCCCCTGGCCCGCCGAGGCACGGACCGCCGCTCATGAGCCGCGCGCCGCAGACGCTGTTCGACAAGGTATGGGCGCGGCACGAGGTCGTGCCCGAGAGCGAGCACGCCCCGGCGGTGCTCTACATCGACCTGCACCTGATCCACGAGGTCACCTCCCCGCAGGCCTTCGCGGTGCTGCGCGAGCGCGGCCTGCCGGTGCGCCGGCGCGAGCGCACGCTCGCCACCATGGACCACTCCACCCCGACGCAGACTGCGCAGGTCTTCGGCGGCGCGCCGATCGCGATCGACTCGGCGGCGCGGCAGGTAGCGGCGCTCGAGAAGAACTGCGCCGAG
>Ga0335085_10011664_pt1 | contig 13020 bp, 12 predicted proteins | sample Lox_Sample_45_FD_206712 | JGI IMG/M metagenome (GOLD analysis project Ga0335085, IMG submission 206712) | Soil microbial communities from Loxahatchee National Wildlife Refuge, Florida, United States - Lox_Sample_4.5 | ecosystem: Environmental > Terrestrial > Soil > Wetlands | place: USA...
GCCGCGGGTCGGGGGGGGGGGGGGGGGGGGGCGGCGGGGGGGCGCGCCACCCCCCCGCGGGGCGCCCCGCCGCCCCACACCCCCCGCGGGGCCCCCGCGCTCCGCACGCCGGCCATCACGATCTTGGAAATCGCCTGCGCCGCGCGGGTGCCCACCTTGCGGAACCACTGCGCGCCCGCCACCGGCGGCACCTCCACCGAGACGATCAGCTCGTCGGCGCGCTTCACGCTGGCGCGGTAGCCGGTGTAGTAGTCGGCGAACGGCACCCGCCGTTCCCCGTCCGCGCTGGCGAGCACCACCACCGCCTCCGCCGCGGCCAGCACCGGCAGCGAGTCGCCGGCGGGCGAGCCGTTGGCGATGTTGCCGCCGAGGGTGCCGCGGTTCTGGATCTGCGGCCCGCCGATCTCGCGCGCGGCGGCCACCAGCATGGGCAACCGGCGCCGCACGTGCGCGGAGCGGATGATGCTCGTATAGGTGGCGGTGGCGCCGATCACCAGCGTGTCGCCGCGCACCGTGATGCGGCGCAGCGGCGCGAGCTGCGACAGGTCGAGGAACCGCGCGGCCGCGAGCGTGCCGAAGTTGAGCGACACGTACACGTCGGTGCACCCGGCGATCGGCACGGCCGGCTCCCGGCGCATCAGCTTGAGCGCCGCGCCCAACGTGCGTGGCTCGAGCAGCTCGAGCGGCGCGAGCGCGCTTCTCAGAGCGCCCCCTTCCCGGCACGATCGCTCACCCTGTCCCCTATCCCCTGTCTTGCCCAGGCCGCCGCGATGGACCGATAGATCGCCTCGTAGCCCGTGCACCGGCACAGGTTCCCGGCCAGTCCCGCGCGCACCCTGGCGAGCGACGGTCTCGGGCCCAGCGCCAGCGCGGCGAGGATCATCCCCGGCGTGCACATCCCGCACTGGACGCCGCTGTGCTCGATGAACGCGGTCTGGAGCGGGTGGTCGCCGCCGAGGCCTTCGATGGTGAGGACGTCCGCGTCCCGGGCCTGCGCGAACGGCACCAGACAGGCGCACACCGGCGCGCCGTCCATCAGCACCGTGCACGCGCCGCACTCGCCCTCGCCGCAGCCTTCCTTGGTGCCCGGGAGCGCGCACTCTTCGCGCAGCACGTCGAGCAGCCGCTTCATCGGCGGCGCGTTGATGTCCACCGGCTCGCCGTTGAGCGTGAACTTCACGCCGCGCTTCCCGGCGCGGCGGCGGCGCGCCGCTCCACCGCCCGCATCACCACCTCGGGCAGGGCCGGCACCTCGCGCACGTCGAGCCCGAGGTGCCGCATCGCGTTGACGATCGCGGGCGCGGGGCCGTCCATGGGCAGCTCGCCCACGCCCTTGGCGCCGAACGGCCCGTGCTCGTACAGGTTCTCGAGCATCACCGTGTCCATGCGCGGGGCGTCGAGCGTGGTGGGGATGGTGTAGTTGGTGAGCTGGGCGTTGGCCATCCCGCCGTCCTTCATGACGACGTGTTCCAGCAGCGCGAACCCCACGCCCTGCGCCGTGCCGCCCTCGATCTGCCCGCGCGCCATCACGGGGTGGATGGGCCGCCCGAACTCGTGGACCACCGTCATGGCGGTCGTCTTGACCTCGTAGGTGTCCGGATCGTACACGACCTCGGCCACGTCGCAGGCCCAGCCGTAGGTCGCGTAGGCGTCGCCCGTGTAGTGGTCCTCGTCCCAGTGGACGCCGGGCGGCGGCTCGTACTGCTCCGTGACCACCGTGCGGCCGTGGCGCGCGAAGTGCTCCGCCGGACCGAGCGCGCCTAACTGCGAGCGCAGCGACTCGGCGCAGCGCTGGAGGATCCGTCCCACCACCATGCAGGTGCGCGACGCCACGGTCGGGCCGGAGTTGGGCACCCGCGCGGTGTCCGGCACCGCGACCTCGACCTGGTCGAACGGGACGCCCAGCGCGTCCGCCACGATCTGCGCGTGCATCGTCCTGGTGCCCTGGCCGATCTCGGTGCTCGCCACCAGGATCTCCACGCCGCGGGCCGTGGTGGCGAGCGAGCAGCGCGACTGGAGCCGCACCTCGCCCGCCCCGGTGAAGCCCGAACCGTGGTAGAACAGCGCCAGCCCGATGCCGCGGTTGCCGCCCCGCCAGGCGCGCCGCTTCCGCGTGTAGCCGGAGCGCCGCACCGCCTCGCGCAGCACCGCCACCGCCGAGCAGTCGGCGCCTAACGTCTGGCCGGTGGCCGTGGTGTCGCCCGGGCGGAGCGCGTTCCTGAGCCGCAGCTTCACCGGGTCCATCCCGACCGCTTCGGCGATCCGGTCGAGGTGCGCCTCCACGGCGAATTCGGTCTGCGGCGCGCCGAAGCCGCGGAACGCGCCGTTCGGGTTCGTGTTGGTGAACACCGCGCGCCCGTCGATGCGGAGGTTCGGGCAGCGATACGGCCCCGCCGCGTGAATGCAGCCGCGTGAGAGCACCACCGGGCTGAGCGTCACGTAGGCGCCGCCGTCGAGGATCACCTCGACGTCCATGGCGACCAGCCGCCCGTCGGCCGCCACGCCGGTCCGGTGCCGGACGATGGACGGGTGGCGCTTGGTGGTCGCCCACATGTCCTCGGCGCGGTCGTACACGATCTTGACCGGGCGGCGCGCCTTGCGCGCGAGCAGCGCGGCGTGCCCCGCGATCATCGAGGGGAACTCCTCCTTGCCGCCGAACCCGCCGCCCGGCTCGGTCTGGAGCACGCGCACCAGCTCGCCCGGCAGCCCGAGCAGGTGCTTGAGCGCTTCGTGCACGTAGTAAGGGCACTGGAACGAGCCGTGGACGCTGACGCCGCCGTCGTCCTCCGGCACGGCGATCACGCCGTTGGTCTCGATGTAGATGTGCTCCTGGTGGCCGGTGCGGTACTCGCCCTCGAGGACGTGGGCCGCCTTCGCGAACCCCTTTGCGAGGTTGCCCTTCTCGATCAGGATGCGCTTGTGGACGATGGCCGAGTCGAGCGGATCGAGCAGCGGCTCCTCGCGCTCGTACGTGAGGCGCACGTCGGCGGCCAGCAGGCGCTCGCGGTCCTGGTGCGCGAGCAGCACGACCGCCTCGCCCTGGTGGCGCACCTCGCGCTCCACCAGGCAGGGCTGGTCGTCTTCGATGTGGCGGATGGCGTTCGCGCCCGGAATGTCGCGATGGTCCACGACGGTGAAGCCGGCGAGGTCGGCCGGCAGCGCGACCCCGGTGACGCGGCCCCGCGGAATCGTGGCGCGGATGGTGCGGCCCCACAGCATGCCCGGGAACGCCACGTCGTCGACGTAGCGGGCCCGTCCCGTCACCTTCGCGAAGCCGTCAATTCTGGGAACGCTGACGCCGACAACGCCCAACGCGAGCCGCCCCTGGAAGGAAGAGCGGCTAAGATGCTTTCCCCAAGGGGGCCGGGCAAGGCGCGCCGGGGGCCGGCGGGCTCGTCCCGATCACCACTCGATCGCCGCCCGCCGACTTGCCGCGGTACATCGCGCCGTCCGCGTCGTGCAGGACGTCGTCGGCGCCTCCCGTCGCCGCGGGCCCGAGCGCGATGCCGATGCTGGCGCGCACCACGACCTCGCGGCCGTCCACGTCGAATGGCGCCGCGAGCGCGCGCTGTACCCGCCCGGCGACCAGCGCCGCGTCGTCGGTCCCGTGCACGCCCTCCAGCAGGATCGCGAACTCGTCGCCCATCAGCCGGGCCAGCGTATCGCCCGGCCGCAACGTGGCGCCGAGCCGGCGGGCGAGCACGGCGAGCAGCCGGTCTCCGGCGCGGTGGCCGTAGCGGTCGTTGATGTCCTTGAACCCGTCGAGGTCGATGAACAGGATCGCGAACCGGTAGTCGGGCTGGCGGCGCCCCCGCGCGATCGCGTTGTCGATCAGGCTGCGCAGCAGGCCGCGGTTCACGAGGCCGGTCAGCGGATCGTACGCGGCGTCGTGCTCGAGCCGCTCCCACATCCGCTCCCGCGCGATGCCCCGCTCGGTCACGTCGCGCACGCTCGCGATCACCGCGCCGACCGACGGGTGGTCGAGCCGGTTGGTGAGCACGGTGTGGGTCAGCCGCCACGAGCCGTAGCGGTGCCGCATCCGCACTTCGAGGTCGAGCTCCCGGCCGGGGTGGGCGAGACAGTCCTCCAGGCCGCCTTCGGAGGTTCGAAGGTCGTCGTCGTGCATCAGCGAGAGCACCGACAGGCCGGCGACCTCGCTCGGCGCGTAGCCCAGCACGCGCGCCGTGGATTGGCTCGCCCATTGGATCCGGCCCTGCGCGTCCAGCAGCAGGACGGCGTCATGGCCGTGCTCGACCAGGGCCTGGAACAGCTCGTTCCGCATCGGCACCTCTCCGAGACGTGTCTGCAATCAGACGGATTGACGCCGCCGGGGCGAATAGGGAGTCTCCTTAGCGGCGGCCCGGGCGAACCTGATCCCTCGGGAACATCGGAGGATTTCCATCGCGGCGACCCTAACGCACACGGGGAAATGGCGTACCCTGGGCCTCCTGGCTCTGGGAGAGCTGCTCGCCATGAGCCTGTGGTTCTCGGCGTCCGCCGTGACGCCGGCGCTGACCCGCGCGTGGCACCTGACGCCCTCCCAGGCCGGCTGGCTCACCACCGCCGTCCAGCTCGGCTTCGTGGCGGGCGCGCTGCTCTCCGCGCTCGTCAATCTCGCCGACGTGTTCCCCGCCCCGCGGGTGTTCGCCGCGGGCTGCGTGGCCGGCGCGCTGTGCACCCTCGCGCTGGCCCGCGGCGCGCACGGCCTCCTCACCGCGCTGCCGCTGCGCTTCCTCACCGGCATGTGCCTCGCGCTCGTCTACCCGGTCGGCATGAAGATCATGGCCACCTGGACCACCAAAGACCGCGGCTTCGGCCTCGGGCTGCTGGTCGGCGCGCTCACGGTAGGGTCCGCGTTTCCGCACCTGATCAAAAGCGTGGGCGGCATCGGCGACTGGCGCGTCGTGCTGTACGCGGTGAGCGCGCAAGCCGTGGCGGGTGGACTGCTGGTGCTGTGGGCCGTGGGACTGGGGCCGCACCACGTGCCGGCGCCGCGGCTGCAATGGCGCGCCATGGGCGCCGCGTGGCGCGATCGCGGCGTGCGCCTGGCGAACGCCGGCTATCTGGGGCACATGTGGGAGCTGTACGCGATGTGGACCTGGGTGCCCGCGTTCCTGATCGCGAGCTACAGCGCGGCGGGCGTCGCCTCCGCCGAGCGGCGTGCCGCCGTCGCCGCGTTCGGCGTGATCGCGGTGGGCGGCGCGGGGAGCCTGGCTGCCGGATGGCTCGCCGACCGGTGGGGGCGCACCCGAACCACGATGCTCAGCATGGTCGTCAGCGGCGGCTGCGCGGCGCTGATCGGGCTAACGTTCGGCTCGCCGGTAGCCGTCACCGCGCTGGCGCTGGTGTGGGGCGTCGCGGTAGTCGCCGACTCGGCCCAGTTCAGCTCCGCGGTCAGCGAGCTGGCGGACCGCGCCTACGTGGGCACGGCGCTCGCCACCCAGACCGCGGCCGGCTTTCTGCTGACGATGGCGTCCATCCAGCTCACGCCGGTCATCATGCAGCGGGTGGGTTGGGCGCTCACCTTCCCCGTCCTCGCGGCCGGACCCGCGCTCGGTGTGGTCGCCATGTGGCGCCTCAAGAACTCACCCATGGCGGCGAAGCTTGCCGGCGGTCGCGGATAGCCGCACCACGACGGATCAGCGCGAGGGCAGGCTCGCCAGAAAGTCGCGCGCCACCTGCGCCACGTCGCGGTGCTCCACGTCCACCAGCTCGTTCATGCGGCGCATGGCCGAATCGCTGATCGCGCCGCCCAGCTCGGCGAGCGCGGCGCGCAGCTCCGGGTGCCGGCGCAACGTCGCCTCGCGCACCACCGGGGCCGCCTGATACGGCGGGAAGTAATGCCGGTCGTCCTGCAGCGCGACCAGGTCCAGCGCCGCGATCGCGCCGTCGGTCGAGTTGCCCGCCACCATGTCCACCTGGCTGTCGGCCAGCGCGCGATACAGCAGCCCCAGGTCCATCACGTGCGGCGGACCCGCCAGCCTGAGGCCGTACGCGCGCGACAACCCCGGGAAGCCGTCGGCCCGCTCGGCGAACTCGAACCCGAACCCGCCGCGCCACGCCTGCGCGCGCGCCGCCTCCGAGAGCGTGTGCACGCCCAGCCGCTCCGCGTCGCCGCGGCGGATCACCATGGCGAACGTGTTGTTGAACCCCAGCGGCGCGAGCCATTCGGCGGCCGCATCGCGCGCGTAGGCGGCGCGCACCCGCGCCAGCGCCGAGTCGGGGTCGGCGGTGGGCGGCTGCTTCAGAATGGCGACCAGCGCGGTGCCGGTGTACTCGACGTAGGCGTCGATCTGCCCGGCGCGCAGCGCCTGGTCGCACACGAACGTGCCGCCCAGGTGAAACCGCCGGTCCACCGCGAGCGACGTGCGGCGCTCGATCTGCTGGGCAAGAATCTCTCCCAGGATGTCCTGCTCGGTGAAGTTCTTCGACCCCACGACGATCCGGTCGCCCCGGGCACACGCCGCCAGCGCCATGGCAGCCGCCAGCGCGGCCATCGCCACCGCCGCTCGGTGACCGGCGGCCCTCATCGCTCCGTGGCTGTCCACTCTCCCCCTATCCCCTGTCCCCTATCAGCTGTCTCACCGCGCCGCCCGCCGCTCGACCCAGCCCAGCAGCCCGTCGAGGCCTAACGCGAGCAGCGCCGCCGGGACCGCACCGGCCACGATCAGCGTGTCGTCCACCGTGGCGACGCCGCGGAAGATGTAGCTGCCCAGCCCGCCCGCGCCGATCGCCGCCGCGATGGTCGCCGTGCCGACGCTGGTCACCACCGCGACGCGGATCCCGGCCAGCATCACGCTCGCGGCGAGCGGCAGCTCCACGCGCCACAGCAGCTGGCCGTCGGTCATCCCCATCCCGAGCGCCGCCTCGCGCACCGCCGGGTCCACGCCGCGGATCCCCGTCCAGGTGGTGCGGATCACCGGCAGCAGCGCGTACACGATCAGCGCGACGATCGCCGTGCGCGCGCCGATCCCGCCCAGCAACGGCAGCGGGATCAGGAAGCCGAACAGCGCCAGGCTCGGAATGGTCTGGAACACGTTGGCGAGGCCGAGCACCGGCCCGCTGGCCGCCGGTCGGCGGGTCAGCCAGATGCCGGTGGGCACGCCGATCGCGACGGCGACGGCGGTGGACACGCCGACCAGCACCAGGTGCTGCCACAACAGGCCCGCGGCCTCACCCGCGTGCGCGGCGTAGAAGGCCCACAGGCTCATGCGTCCAGCATCCGCGCGAAGGCGCGGACCTCCGGGTGCTCCGCCGCCCGGAACGCGTCGGGCGCGCCGTCGAACACCAGCCGGCCGGCGCTCAGCAGCGCGATCCGCGAGCCGATCCGCACCGCCTCACGCACGTCGTGCGTGACGAAGACGACCGTCTTGCCGAGCCGCGCGGCCAGGTCCCTGAACTCGCGCTGGAGGTCGCCGCGGGTGAGCGGGTCGAGCGCGCCGAACGGCTCGTCGAGCAGCAGCAGCGGCGGATCGGCCGCCAGCGCCCGCGCGATGCCGACCCGCTGCCGCTGGCCGCCCGACAGCTCGCGGGGCCGGCGCCGCGCGAACTCGTCGGCCGGCAGGCCCACCAGCGCCAGCAGCTCGCGGGCGCGGGCCTGCCGCCGGGCCGCGTCCCAGCCGAGCAGCTCGGGCACGACGGTCACGTTGCGCAGCACGTCGACGTGCGGGAAGAGGCCGACGTCCTGGATGACGTAGCCGATCCGGCGCCGCAGCTCGTGCGGCTCCCACGCGGCCACGTCGCGGCCCAGCGTGGCGACGCTGCCGCGGCCGGCCCGCACCAGGGCGTTGATCAGCTTGAGCGTGGTGGTCTTGCCGGACCCGCTTCTGCCTAACAGCACCAGCACGTCGCCGGTGCGGATCTCGAGGTCGAGGTCGCGCACGGCCTCGCCGGTGCCCGGGTGCGTGACGGTGACGCCGGCGAGCCGGACCGCCGGGTCGGCTATGCGGGCCTCACCCGTGCTGCACGCAGCGGAACTTGGCGAACACGTACGGATAGTGCGGCTGGAACCAGTTGCGGAAGCTCCGGCGCACCAGGGCGGGATCGGTCGCCCACGACGCGCCCAGCATCACGTAGTGCTGCTCGTCGAAGAAGTCGGCCGAGTAGCCCGGATAGGTGCGGGCGTACGGCGTGAAGCCGGGGAACGGCGCGAACCGCGACCGGGTCCATTCCCAGCCGTTGCCCACCAGCCCCAGCACGCCCCACACGCTCTCCGTCCCGGGGTACGAGCCGACCGGCACCGGCGCCCAGTTCGCGAAGCCGAGGTTGGCCGCTTCGGCATCGCCCCAGGCGGTGCCCTCGGCGGCACGGTGGAACTCGGCCTCGGTCAGCAACTCCTGGCCCGTCCACCGCGCGTAGGCGTCCGCCTCCGCCCAGCTCACGTACACCGGCCAGTCGGCCACGTCGGCGAACGACGGCTCGTCGAACAGCGTCTGGTAGCGCCACGCGTTGCCCGCGCGCCGCCAGAACGCCGGGTGCCGATGCTCGACCCGCTTGAGCCACGCGAAGGCAGCCGGCTCCCACAGCGCGGCGGTGTCGTAGCCGCCCGCCTCCAGAAACGCCAGGAACTCGGCGTTGGTGACGGCGGTGCGGTCCACCGTGAAGTCGCGCACGTCCGTGTCGAGCGCCGGGAACTCGTTGTCCCACCCGAAGGGCAGCTCGTCGAACCGGGCGCCGAGGCGTACCTGGCCGCCGGGCACGGTGACGCGCCCACGTGGCGCGCCCGCGCCGAATCGGTAGGGAGGCAGGTTCGCGGGGCGTTGCACCAGGTCGCGGCGCAACTGCTGGATCATGTACAGCAGCGTCTCGTGGTGCATCAGCTCGTGCTCGATCACGAGGTTCCAGATCCGGCCCCGGTCGGCGAGGACATCGTCGCTCTCGCGTTCGGCCACGTCGTCGAACGCGGCCCGGAGCGCGTCGCGCACCCGGTCGCGGTAGGCGAGCACGTCGGCCGGCGCGGGCCACAGCGTCGGCGCGTCGGGCTCGTAGCGGTCCACGCCCACCGGGTCGATACCGCGCGCGAACAGCGCGTCGAACTCGGGCCGGAACCCGTCGCGGCCGAGCAGGCCGCGCACCACCTGGTTCCACGCGAACGCGGGCAGGTGGCCGACGTAGAAGATGAACGGCTGGCGCAGCGCGATCGGCCGCTCGTACCACGCGCGCGGGTCGAGCAGAGCGAAGATGGCGTCGGAGCGCTCCCACGCCGACTCCAGGCGCTCGCGCAATGGCTGGGTCAGGGTCGTGACGGTCATGCGAGCCTCAGGGCCATGCGGACGCGGCGCAGCAGGGCGAGCCCGAACAAGCGCTCGTCGTCCGTATACCACCGCTCCAGCACCAACCCGGTGTCCGTGAGCGCGCGCGCGAACGAGCGGCGCGTGTACTTGCACGAGATCTCGGTGCTGATCTCTTCGCCGGCCCGGAACGTCAGGGCCAGATCGGCGCCGGGAATCCGCACCCGGCAGTCGCGGGTGGCGCGGAGCCGCATCTCGATCCACGCCTTCCGCGCGTCGAAGAACGCCACGTGCTCCCACGCGTCGGGGTCGAAGTCGGCGTCGAGCGCGTCGTTCAGGTGCCGCAGGATGTTCCGGTTGAACGCGGCCGTCACGCCGGCCGAGTCGTTGTACGCCGCCTCGAGCCGCGCGCGATCCTTCACCAGGTCGAGCCCCACCAGCAGGCCGTCGCCCGGCTCGAGCTGGCGCGCCACGCGCGAGAGGAACCGCGGCACGTCGTCGGGGTGCAGGTTCCCGATCGTCCCGGCGAGGAACACCGCCAGCCGCCCGCCGCCGGGCCCCAGCGCCGGGAGGTCGCGCAGGAAGTCGCCGGTGACACCGTGGATGTCCACGTCGGGGAACCGCGCGCGGATCCGCCGCGCCGACGCGTCGACGAACAGCGCGTTGATGTCGAACAGCACCAGCCGCATCGGCGCGCCCGCCCGGGCCGCCGCCTCGAGCAGCAGGCCGATCTTGCGGCCGGCGCCCGACCCCAGCTCCACCAGCTCGCGCGGCGCCGCGCGGGCGATCACGTCGTCCGCGATGCGGCCCAGCAGCGCTTCCTCGGTGCGGGTCTGGTAGTACTCGGGCAGCCGGGTGATCTGCTCGAACAGCTCGCTGCCGCGGTCGTCGTAGAAGTACTTGCACGGCAGCCACCGCGGCCGCGCGGTCAGCGCGCGGCGCACTTCGTCGGCCATCGTGGCGACGGACCCAGACGTCTCGAAGACGTGAATCGGCTCGGCCATGTGGTCTCGAACGTTATCGCTCTGGCGGTTGTTCCCGTCAAGGTGAACCTTAGGCCCGAGTTCCGCGTTCCCCTGTTACCCGCACCCACGTTGGAGCGCCCGGATGGCCGTATGGCACCGCCTCGGCACCGCGGACGAGCTGCTCGCCCGCGTGCCCACCAGTCTGAAGCTCGACCGCCACAGCATCGCGCTGTTCCGGCACGACGGCCGGTTCCGCGCCATCAGCAACATCTGCAACCACAAGGGCGGCCCGCTGTGCGAGGGCCGCGTGCACGGCGAGTTCGTGATGTGCCCGTGGCACGGATGGGAGTACTCCGTCGTTACGGGCAAGGGTCCGCCGGGCTACGACGAGGAAACCGTGCCGGTGTTCGCCGTCGAGGAGCGCGAGGACGGCGTCTACCTCCAGACGCCGCCGCTGACGCCGCGCCGCCTGGTCCGGCACCCGCCCCATCCGCTGCTCTCGCCCGCCCCGCGGCCCGCCGGCGCGCCGCCGCGCGTGCTCGGCATCTCCACGACCGCCATGGACGAGGGCAACCCGCGCTTCTCCACCTCCGACGCGCTGCTGGGCCATGCCCTCGCCCGCGCCGCCGCGCTCGGCGCCGACACCCAGCTGGTGCGGCTCAGCGCGCTGGCGTTCAGGGCATGCGAGGGCAACTACTCCAAGGCCGCGCACGCCTGCACCTGGCCGTGCGCGATCACCGAGCGCGATCCCGGCGACCAGCTCACGGCGGTCTACGAGGGGCTGGTGAACTGGTGCGACGTGGTGCTGCTCGCCACGCCGATCCGGTGGGGCAACGCGTCGTCGCTCTACTACAGAATGGCGGAGCGACTGAACTGTGTGCAGAACCAGGTCACGCTCCACAACAAGGTGCTGATCGAGCGGAAGGTGGCCGCGTTCATCATCACCGGCGGCCAGGACAACATCCAGGGCGTCGCCGGGCAGCTGTTCAGCTTCTGGGCCGAGCTGGGGTTCGTGTTCCCGCCCTTCCCGTTCATCGCGCACAGCCGCGGCTGGGACGCGGAGGACATGCAGAACAACGTCCGGCTGGTCCGCGCGAGCGACCATCTCAAGACGGCCGCGGAAGAGCTCGCCGAGCGCGCGCTCGAGGCGCTCCACCAGCTGGCCACCCACCCGCCGCACGTCGCGCGCATGGAGATGGCGGGGCGCAAGGCGCACTCACTGAGCGGCGCGCCGGCCCCGGCGGCCCGCACGCACGACCCGAACGAGGAGCCCGCATGAGCGACCGGATGCGCATCGCCAAGGCCTACGAGGCGGCGCTGTTCGCCGGCCGGATGGACGAGGTGGGGTCGTACTTCACCGACGACATCGTCTACTGGATCGCCGGCGCCAGGCCGTTAGGCGGCACTTGGCGCGGCCGCGCGGCCGTCCTCAAGGCGTTCACCGACCGCGAATTCGGCCTCGGGCCGGCGGACTGGGGCTACCAGGACCTCGAGCGGACGTGGTACGAGGCGGACGACCGGGTCATCGTGGAGATCCACGAGAAGAGCTGGCTCAAGGGCGCGCCGGACGACGTGATGGACCAGCGGACCTGCGTCGTGATCCGGTTCGCGGGCGGCCGGATCAGCGAGATGCGGGACTACACCGACACGCACATCTACGAGGAGTTCGTGCGGCGGCATCGCGCGGCGCTGCCGAAGTTCAGCGAGTAGCGGCCGGCCCTGGAGTGCCTACGGGGCGCGTAGTGTCCTTCGCGGACGCGCCGCTGCCGAGCGCGCCGTGAGGCCGGGGTCTCCCCGGGCTAAAGCCCGGGCTCGGCGGAGGCAAGTCCCAAGGGACAGAGGCGCGTAGCGTCCTTCGAGGACGCGCCGTTGCCAAGCCCGGCCGTGAGACCGGGGCCTCCCGGGGCTGAAGCCCGGGCTCGGCGGAGGCAAGTCCCAAGGGACAGAGACGCGTAGCGTCCTTCGAGGACGCGCCGTTGCCAAGCCCGGCCTTCAGGCCGGGGCGGCAACATCTGCCTGTTGCGCTCGTGCGTCCTCCTTGCTCCACCGGGCAAGCAAGCTCGTCCCGTGATGCCGGCCCTGACGATCGAGATACGACCTGTACCCCGGCAGCTGTCGCCGCCCGATTGACCGCGCATCATAGCCGGCGGCCCAGCGCAGGGCGATGCACCCATGTGCCGATTGGTTCACCAGACGCGCTGAGGCGCCCTTGAGCGCCTGTGCGAGGACGGGAAGCTCGAACCTGCCGCCCACCCGAATCACGACATGCACGTGCGTCGGGACGATGGCGAGATCCAGCATCTCGGACGACGCCTTCGCGGCAAGCAGTGGTAAGAGTCGGCTCAGGTGGTCGGCGATCGGTTTGTCGATGCGCGGCTCGCGATTCCATGTCGTCCATGTCATCAGAACCAACAACTCGATGGCCATGAACGAGCATAACAGACCCGTGCGAGGTGGAATGTGCGAGACATTCCGCGCCGGTGCGCCGGCCCGCAGAATCCGCCTCTCCGGGCTGAAGCCCGGGCTCGGCGGAGGCAAGTCCCAAGGGACACAGGCGCGTAGCGTCCTTCGAGGACGCGTCGCTGCCGAGCCCGGCCTTCAGGCCGGGGCGGCCTCCTCGGGCTCGGCGGGAGGCACGCCCCAAGGGACAGAGGCGCGTAGTGTCCTTCGAGGACGCGCCGCTGCCGAGCGCGCCGTGAGGCCGGGGTACCTAGCGCCCCACCCCCAGCACCCGGTGCAACCACACGCCGATCGTGTCGATCACGTCCCGCGGGACGGCCACGTCGGTCAGCTCCGCGTACTCCGACGTGGAGCCGGTTCCCGAC
>Ga0335085_10011667_pt1 | contig 13017 bp, 7 predicted proteins | sample Lox_Sample_45_FD_206712 | JGI IMG/M metagenome (GOLD analysis project Ga0335085, IMG submission 206712) | Soil microbial communities from Loxahatchee National Wildlife Refuge, Florida, United States - Lox_Sample_4.5 | ecosystem: Environmental > Terrestrial > Soil > Wetlands | place: USA: Florida...
TAGAACCAGTAGGATTAAAACTAAATGGATTAGAAGTGAATTGACTAGTAGGAGTTAAATTAGAAAGAGATGAATTAGAAGCAGATAAAATAGAACCAGATAAACTAGGATTAGATAAATTAGAACTAGAAGTATTAGAAACAGATACGTTAGAACCTGAAACATTAGTAGAAGACCCTAAAATATTATTATTAAATACTGAAGTATCAATAGAATCCAATATACTTTTATAACCAGATGGATTAGTAATAGCTTGAGTATTCATACTAGTAGGGGCAGAAATAGCAGTCGAACTATTAGGATTTACATAATTAGACACCCTTCCAGGTATTTCATTTGTAGTGGATTTAGGTGAATTCATATTAAATCCTGAAGTACCAGTTATATTACCCTCACTAGATCTAGTAAAGTTAGTATCAATATTAGGATAGGATGCGTAAGGTACGTGTGCTGGAATAACCTTATTAATATTAGTTGTATTGAATTCAGAATTAAAGGTATTATTACTAGTATTATTTAAAGTATACTTATTATTAATAGCATTAGGGTTTGTATCATTAGATGGATATATATTAATATTCTCATCACTAATTCTAACTCTTTTAGGAACACGTGATTTAAATAAATCAGAATTCTTTTTTGACAATATAGATTTTATAGGCTTAGATGTATTTGATTGAGTAATCTGTTTATCAGGATTACTATCAGTCAAATTGGTAGAAGTATGATGTAAACCAAATTTATTAAAACGTCTTCTTTTAGTATTTAAAATTTCAGAGTTATCATACTTATCAGCATCTATAATATTATCTAAGTTTCTTTTTCCTAAAAAAGATCTAGATTTAGAAAAATCAACATTATTATTTTGAGGAGTTCTAGGTAAAATTAAAGTATTACCTAAATTATTTTGTTCGTTATAAGTAAGAGGATTAATATTATTTAAAGTATTATTTATTATGTTATTTTGTGGATTAAAAATAGGATTTAAATTACTTAAAGAATTACTCATTAAATTATTATCTTGATTATTAATAAAAGTGGACTGAATTTGAGGTGCATTAATAATATTATTATCTAAATTATTATGTTGAATAATAGGATTAGAATAATTAGTAGTAATATTCAACAAATTATTTAGTTCCTTATCAAATAAAGGATTACTACTATTCATAGCAACTTTCAAGATCTTATCAGCTAATTCTTTATCCTTTTCATCAAGAATTTGCATAAAATTTCTAAAATTTGTTTTTCACATATCTAAATTAAGTCATCTTTCAAATTCACATTCATTTTTAAAACCTGAAATGTTAGGTAACGGAGACTTAGGTCTATTACGAAAATTTGAAAAAAATTCCTTAAAATTATATACCTTTAAACTATCATAAGGAGCCGATTCTATTGTTTGCTGCTTAGTTATAGCATTTTTTGCTAGATATTCTTTAGCCTTATGGTAAATCGTTTCTTGAATAGCAAAAGGCGAATTAACAAAATATTGTTGATCTTGGGTAGATAGAACATTTTGATTTGTAATATCTAAATTATTAGTAAATTCTTTACCTTGATTAGGTAGAACTGTTCTATTAATAGCATTTCTATTATTTAGATTACTATTAAAATTCTTGTTATATATATTATTATTATGAGAATTACTTTGATTTTTTTGTATATTATTATAAAAGTTCATTCTCTCATTATTTTCAATAAGAAGATTGCTAAGATGTTTTTTATAATTAAAATTAAGCATATTTTTATTTACAAAATGACTAATATTCTGATTAGTAGTATTATAATTGTTAGTATAATTAGATGTGTTAATATTATTAGTAATATTAGTACTATTTTCAATATTATTAAAATTATTATTATTATTATTTATATTTAATTGTGTATTATAAATATCTTGACTAGAACTAGGAATAGGATTATTTAAATCATGCATATAATTATGAATAGGATAATTAAAATCATGTACAAAATCAGGAATAGGATAATATAAATCTTGAATTATAGGTGAATAATTTATATTATTCGCAGGATCCTGATTAATATTACTATTAATATTATTACTATTATTATTAATATTATTACTATTATTATTAATATTATTATTAGTATAATTATTAGAATTTCTATTATTAGTATTATCATTTAGATGATTAATATTATTATAGTCATAGCCAAAAAATCCTGAAGTGCCAGCACCAGTTAAGCCTCCGGCACGAACCTTTAGACGAAAAATATAACCATTATAAAATTTGATATTACCAATTTTATTTTGATTTGTATTAATAAAAGTAAAAACTTGAAAAATGAAAGCAATTGCTTTTTGAAAAATATTACCTTTAGATCAAGAGTGTAAAAATTTTTTATAACTAGAAAAATAATCTATGTCTTTAAAATTATAATTATTATTATAATTATTAGATATAGAATATTTTGTCCAGAAAACACTAAAGAAATTAGAGATACGTCCTTTAAAATTAGAATAAGAAGAACCAAATTTATGATATAAGTTATTAAAATTGAATAAACTAGGTATTTCTAAATTTAAATTTAAAGAAAGTTCTCATCCCATTAAACCATTAAAAAAGTTACTAATAAAATCAAATATTAAGCTAGAATAAGTAGAAAATATAATTATTTTAAAATAATTATATTTTATAATTCCTGTAGCTAAAAGAATATTATAAAATAATAAAGAAGATCCAATAATAGCAATTAAAACTAATAAAAGATTTAATTTACCTACTTTAGCTTTCTTATTAAAAACATTGATTCAAGATAAAACAGTGGTAGTAAGTAATAATATTATAATAATTATACAATATATATTTAAAAAATCACAATTAAAATCATTGAACGATGCAAGAGCAATGTTATTTATGATTATAAATAATCTGCTAAATCCACACAAAACAAATAACAAGTTAAATATTAACAAAATAATATAAAGAAATATTGAAAATTTACTACTAAAAATATTAGATAAATTTATATTTTTCCTTTCGCAATATTCAGATATAATAACAAAAAATGATCATAAACTTAATATAAATAAAGTATATAAAGAAATACTTAAAATAAAAAATAATCCAATATAAAATTTAAATATTCAACACATAATACAAAGAGCTAAAACACTAAATAAAAATAAGGCTATTCATAAAAAATGCCGATAAATTTGATATATTTTCTCCATTTTAGAAAAAATAGAATAGTTACTTGTTTCCATAGGCTCCATAGTACACTATTTCCATCTTTAATACCCAAAAATTTTAAATTCAGGTAAGATGGTATGTTTGTCAATAAGATATATAAAAGATTGCTAATTACCCATTTTAGATGAAATGGTGTTATTTAGCAATACTGGTATATATACGATAACTTATTCTTCTTTTAAGTTATTTTTTAATGTATTTATATTTAGATTAAAATACGAGAGCTATTTGAGTTTATTGAAATATTATAATTTAAATAATTTAAATAACAAATTATTTAAATTATAATATATAAACTTTATACATTATTTATTAGATAATAAAAAAATTATAAAAATAAAAGTAATGATCTTTATTTTAAATTTCATTTACTTTAAAAATATTATTCATTTAACTAAGTGTAAACAAATATACATTAATTATGAATATAATAATAAGAAAGCTATCATTAAACAGAATAATCCTGTAGCTTCAGCTAATGCAAATCCTAGAATAGCATATTGAAATAACTGTGGCCGTAAAGAAGGATTTCTTGCTGTTGCTTCAATTAAGCTACCAAAAACTAAGCCAATACCTGCCCCTGCTCCAGATAAACCAATAGTTGCTAAACCTGAACCGATAATTTTTGCTGCTTGTACTAACATATTACTTTAAAAACTTTAATTTATATTTTTTTATTCTTATAAACTTACTATTTGTTATATTATTGATATTTATAATAATATAAATTATTATAAATTAATATAAATATTCTTTTATACATTTTTATTCTAATTTTATACCTTTAAACTATACACTTATTTGTATAAATTAATCTTTAACTTTATTACTATTTATATATTAGATACGATCTAATTAATATCTAATAAATTTATTTACAACATAGAATATATTCTATGTTGTAATAATACTATTTATGATTCAACTTATAATAAAACAAAATAGTTAACATTTTACATCACTTAAATTAAAAAAATTATAATTCCTTAATTTTTTATCTTGTACGCAGTGTGCGCTTCAAGAAGGATTATTATAAGTATTTATATTTAATGTATTAATATTAAGCTAAAAAGCTCTAACATAACTTTGTATAATAAGAAATAAAAAATAAATAGTAAGATAAAAGACTAAAAAAGTAAGTAATATGATGTTGAATGTCTGGAATTGAACCAGAGCTCATTACACCACAAATAATTGTTCTACCTTTAAACTACATTCAACTAATAGGGAGAAATATATAATAAAAATAAATCTTCTTAATATGGATGCTATGATTGAAAATTAAAATAAAAAAGTTTTATTTATTCTCCTTTTCCTTGGCCTCCTCAGAAGTATACAGCACCAAATAAAAAGAGTCAGACAACATCGACAAAATGTCAATAAAGTATACCTGATTCTACTCCAACATGGTGTGTATTTGTTACTTGGTATGAATATATCCTTATTGCACCAACAAGTAAGAATATAGTACCTATTATGACATGTACAATCATATTAATACAAATTCATTTAAAATTTGTTTTTATATTTTAATATAAATTTAGATTATGTTTTTAAGAAATTAAATTTATCTCTCGTAGTTTTATTTTAAATTTAAACTAAGTTTTATAGAAATAAAAATTATTTCACATAGGGCATTCGTGTCGAGATTATTGTCGGTATTACTCACTCATTAATCGTTGAATAATTTTAATTCATTTTTTGTTAAATAATAACAATAATATACCAAATTAAATTTTATTTCAAATTATATTATTTTATTAATACTTCCTTGAAATTAACCCTATTTTCTATTTTTAATATAATTTTTTGTATTTTAAATATATAATTTTTATATATTAAACCAGTATCTAATAATGTTGTAATTTTATATCTCTTATTTTTAAATCAAGAACAATTTTATTTATACTAGTATAAATTGATTCTATTTTATCTATTGTGTTTATAACAAGTATTTTATAAGAATAAACAAATTTAATCTAATTGACTCTTTTGCACCTTTTCCCATCTTTTAACATATAATGGGATGGCTTATTTAATAAATTAAAAATTTTTACTTTTATATCTCCTAAATATAAATCTTTATTCCTTGTTATTAATTTATTTCTATTCATTACAGATTTGATCTTTAATATTAAATCTCTACCTTCTGATGTTAAATAATATCCTCAAAAATATAGATCTACTATATAACATCAATTACAAATATCAAAGTATTTATTAGAATAAAAATTTAATTTTTTAAATAGAGGAAGAAGAATTAATTTAAAATAATATATATCTGTGATATCTAATATTACACTTATATATATTTTATTCTTTCTATCTCTATCTGTATAAAACCTAACAATCAATTATTAGTTATTTTAATATTTTCAGGACTATATCGATCTTTATTAATAACATTTTTTAAATTACTTATTTGTGATAAACCTTTATATGTTAAATGAGATTTAGTTTGTACTATTTCAGCTGCATTTTTAAATATCATAAATTGAGAATATTTAGTACTATTTAATTGAAAAGTATTAAATAAAGGTATAACGACATTTTCAATTGAATAAAAATCACTAATATAAAAATTATACTTATATTTAGATATGCTAATTTTACCAAACTTTAGCTCTTTTTGTATAAATTTTAAATTATTTAAACTATCTATAAGCAAACATATTTGAAACGTTAAATTAACATACTTTGGTAGAATAATTTTTATACTCTTATTCTTAAAAAAGATATATTTTTTACATATCTAGGATTATCCTTTAAAACTATAGTAAAATTTCCTTCAGCATCCGTAAATCCTATAAATCAATCCAAAAAACTATCATTTACCTTAAATTTATTATTATTATTGTCAATTAGATAAAAAGTCATAACTATTATTAATCTCCTTATAATTATAAATTTTTTTATTCGTAGATAAGAATAAAAAATAAACATTTAATAAAATATATAAAAATCTATTATTATATATGAACAATATTAAAAAGAGGAGCAAAATGTACCCATGAAAGCCAGTTCCCATAAAGAAAACCGATCCAAATACACTATCTGTAATAGTATAAGAAATACCAAGATATTCTAATACCTGTAAGGCAGTAAATAATATAGCTAATACGATAGTAGCTAGAGAACCATAATTAGCTCAATCAATTAATTGATTGACTAATGAATGATGTGAGATCGTTACTGCTGAACCAGAAGATAATAAAATAGTTGTATTAGCTGTAGGTACTTCCGAAGCATCAACAGGTTCTATACCTTTAGGTGGTCATTCACCACCTATTTCAATAGCTGGAGCCATTGAAGAATGAAAATAAGCTCAAAATATACTTAAGAAAAAAAATACTTCACTTATAATAAATAACACTACTCCAAGAGAAATTCCTTTTTGGACCTTATCTGTGTGAGCTCCTAAATAACTAGACTCAATTATAATATCTTTAAATCAAAGTCCCATCCCTCATATTAATAATATAAAAGAACAAGTTAATAAAAAGTCTCCCATTACATAGCCATGAAATGATAATACAGCACTTATAGTAAGTGATAATAAAACTCCAGCTAAAGCTAATGGTCAAGGTGACTGATCTACTATATGATAAGGATGAATTGGTAAAGATAATTCAGAACCTAAATTACATATTTGATTTTTATTAACTTTACTATTTTTTCAAGATAATATATTATGATTATTTAAATTAATATATATATTATTAATTAAAAATTTAAGTATTATATTTTTATATCATAATATGCTTTTATTTATATAATTTGAAATATTATTTAAAATTATACTTATAATTTTTAAACAGAAAAACATTTTTTTTTTATTTATTATTTATTATACTTCAAAAATTAGTTTTTAAATTTAATATTTTTAATATCAATTATGAACTATCTATAAAATTTTATATAAAGTCACCATTATTACATAATTTAAAAGTATATTTATTCATACTGAAGTTTTAAATATATTAGAATATTTTTATTACACCTAATATTTAGTGCGAGCAAAGATAATAAATAAATAATAAAACATTTATAATTTTTTTTTTGTTTTTTTCTTAAATGGTTATATAATTATGAATTATTAAGTACTAAATGCTTTAAAATAAAGGTTATTATAATATATTAAAATATATTATAATATATTTTAATAGTTTCATTCATATCGAATAAATAATATTACACTAATTTATTATGTGGCTAATTAGACTTTCGGACAGATTGGATTCGAACCAACAACCTCCTACTCCCAAAGCAGACGCACTACCATTTGTGCTGCTATCCGTATAAATTTTAATTTATAATAATAATAAATATTAGTCCTAATTATCCATATATATTTAAATAAATTTATTTTTTTTAGATACTAGCATGCTAGGTATATGTAACAAGAAAATTATTCTCTATATTTTATATCAATACCCACGATAGGACTCGAACCTACACATAATATATAGCAGGATTTAAGACTGCCCCGGCTACCAATTTCGGCACGTAGGTTAAATTATAATATGATTACTCAAATTTATTATTATACTATTAGATGGACCTCTTTTTTTATAAATGATTTTTTAGAAAACAAGTTAATTTTTAATTTAGGCTTAAGGCTAAGGGGAATTGAACCTCTATCATACCATTATGAGTGGCAGGCTTTAACCATTAAGCTATAGCCCTTAAAAAAATAAATATAAATAAAATAAAAATTACAATAAAAAAAGATCTATGTATCATTGATAATTAGGACTAATAATTATTGTTATAAATAATAAATAAATCTTTTTTTATTATACCCACAGAGGGAATCGAACCCCCATTTTCTGATTACAAAACAGACACTTTACCATTAAGTAATATGGATAAATACAATAATATCTAATAAATAAAATAAAATACTGATATGTATTGCTATTTCTTGAATAATTATCATTTAATTATTAAAGTTAAATGTAAAGTAACATAAAAGATAAATTTATTTAGAAAAATATTTATTTATAATCTAGCCTTAACGGGATTCGAACCCGTATAACAGCATTGAAGGCGCTGGGTCTTAACCATTAGACGATAAGGCCTTATCATTATATCAACTAATAAAAGTAAAATTAATTCTATCAATAAGAATAAAAATTACATTTCGGATGTGTTAACCAGTAATATTAAATAATTAGTAAAAATAAAAGAATCAAAATATCGGTAAAAGGAATTGAACCTTTAGCTATTATTTATGAGACAATTATTTTTACCATTTAAACTATACCGATTATATTAATAGAGATAAATTATAAAATATAAATTATAAAGATAAAAATAATAAAATAAAGAATATTAATTTAATTCTATATAATCTAATATAATACTATATATATATTAATGAACAATACATAAAAATGTAAATAAAAATGATATTTAATGATATAAAAACTAAAATTTAATTTATATTATACAAGTGCTCCTCCTATAGCATTAGGAGAAAGAATAATATTCTTAGTAATTATTTCTTTTTTAGCTCTTGTTCATAATTCTTTCTCATTCTTAGACATATTAGCTGGATCAGCTTCTAATAAAATACGTCATTCATTTTTTAAATCAGTATTAGGTAAGTCTTTTCAATTTGAACCTATTAAACTTAGTATATTATCTAATAAACCAATTAAAGGTATAACACCTAAATAATGCATAAAATAATACGCAGTAGCAATTTGTCCTGCTATAATATAAGGATGAACTAAAATTAAATAAATTAATATGCTTGCAAATATTTAATTTACATCATAAATATTTATAACTCATTCTCGAACCGTACATGCAATTTTCACTGCATACGGCTCTCCACAATAATAATATATTTATATTTACATGTTTAACTTTAACTTTTATTAATTAATATATACCCCATTATTCTTGGTTAGGACTAGAAAAATTTTGTATTATAGCCATAATTTTATAACAATAATTATTTATTTATGTAAATAACCCCCTAATACATTTCTATTAGTCAAGAATTAACAAATTATTTTTTTTAATAACAAAACATATAATATTTTTCTATAAATTTTTTTTATAATTTCTATAAAAAATGGTAGTTCCGTTCCTTTAACAATTAATCATATAATTATTTATACAATTATTGTTGTGATTCTTTCCTATTGTCTCTAGAAATAAATATATATATTTTAGCAGAATTAAATATATTTATTGAAACTAGAAATATATCATAGGTTTTAAATAACTCTGTTACCATAGATAGTATAAATTAAAATAAACAAATAAACAGAAAAAATAAAATATTTCTTCTTTAAAATTAGATTAAATAAAAAAAAAGAAGAACTATTTATATTTTATAATATTAATATTTATTAAATAATACTATCCTATAGGTAATCCCAAATTTTCTTTATATGTTCGAATTCTCTTTTTAGATACTAAACTCTCATATTATATCTTCAAAAAAAAAATTATAATTTAGATGCTTCTTATGTAGAAAATAGGCACCAATTTCTACATATCTAAAAATTAAATAATAAATGTTTTACTTTTACTATATTACCTTTCATCTTTCATCAATAAATAATTAATAATTACTTATGATTAAGTTAAAGAAAATTAATAAGAATAAATGATTTAGTTCAAGTAGTATTCCTTTTATCTTTAAGAGTATAATTACAGAAAATGCTAAATTCGATAAGATCTTTTCAGCTTTATCTTATTCCTGAATTATCTTCATAATACAGAAGCAATGAAGGATCATTATTTTATTTAATCACGACATATAAATATTAAATGGCGCTATGCCTCTACATGACAACTACCCAATCACATTAAAATTAAAAAATTAAAAGCAAATAATCAAAAAGCTAATATATGTAATGGTTTATATGTACTACCTTTAATTCTACTTGTATCAACAAAAGGTAAAATTAAAAGAATTAATATAGCCGCGAACATACTAATTACACCTAATAATTTATTAGGTATAGATCTTAATATTGCGTAGAATGGTAATAAATATCATTCCGGTACAATAGATGCAGGTGTCTGCATTGGATTTGCTTCAATATAATTATCTGAATGACCTAATTTATCAGGTGCAAAAAAAACAATTAAAGCAAAAAATAAAAGAAATAAATAAACAGTTACTAGATCATTTAACTAAATCTGCAATCCATATTAGGGACCTCTCAGATTCGTAACCGAACGGAACGGGAAACTTTCGTATTCATTCCGCTCTCCACACTGTCAACTTATATGAAATTATATAATTAAAATATCTTATTCTTCTGGTTTATTATAAGATACCTTTGAAATAATCAAAGTATTATCGTGATACCGTATATGACAACTTCTACATAACGGAATTTGTTTACGATTAGCCTTAGCCATTAATGCATCTAGATTTTTGGTTTTAGGAGATAAATCTTTCATCATTCTAACGTGATGCATTTCAACTCTATAGTTACTATCACAAATTGAACAGACTAAATTATCAAAAGAAGCTAATGATATCCCAGAACTATAAGATAGTTGTGGTATATTAGTATTAATAATTTTAGTTTTGAAATCTCAAAGATTAATTTTTAAATTAGGTTTGTAAAGTTGGATGTTCCTTGTAGTTGATTTTTTATTATTTTCTTTTTTAATATATTCGGATATATGAATATTTTTACCAAATTTTTTTATAACTTTAACTCTTCTTTTTAATGATAGCTTATGAGCCAAAGTCCTTAAAGCAGAATCTCTTAAAACATAATAAATTCATCCTAAAGCTTTACTTTTATTATGTGCGAAAGAATAATAATTTTCGAAACCACGTATTATACTATTAAAGTTATGAATAATTTGCCGTAATGTTAATGGAATTCAAGAAGTCCTAGACACACCTCTATTATTTACAGCTAATTTAGTAGTAGCAAAACGGTGCTTAACCTTATTAAGAGGAACCGTAAGCAGAAGAGGGCGTCTATTCCTTTGAAGTACACCACCTTTATGTTTTGAATAAGTTTGATGCTTAGCATGTCTAATATGAGTACCTAAAAACAATATTTTATTTTTATAAGAATTAGTTATTTTAGTTTTAATTGGAGATACAGAAATGCCCAAAGTATTACAAAAATCCATAACCTTTTTAAGTATTTGTCTTGTTTTAGTCCAACTACCATTAACTGCAATTATTCAATCATCAGCATATCTTACGTATTCTAAACGCTGAGTTCTATAATCCGCAATTTTTGCTGGACTAGAACGTAAAATGACGGCTAATTTTCGTAATTCTTTTCCTCTAATACCAGCTATCTTTGCTTTTTTTAAATTATATTGAGCTTTTCAATATTCAGAAGTTTTTAAATTTTTATTTGCAGCTTTACTATCAAAGATTTTTTTTAGTTGTAAAACGAATGTATCTAGCTGATGAAGATATATATTAGCTAAGATAGGGCTAATAATTGATCCTTGAGGGGTACCTATTATATTAGTCTTATAAATTTTAAAATCAAAATAGCCAGCTTTAAGACTTTTACGTATTAACTGTATAAATCTTTGATCAGATATTTTGCTTTCTAACAACTTTATTAATTTATCATGAGGGATAGTATCAAAGCATTTTTGAATATCTCCTTCAATCCATCATGTGGTACCAACAAATTCAGTAAAAATACATCGAAGTGCACTATGGCAGCTTTTGTTTGGTCTAAATCCATGTGAATTATTATGGAATAGAGGTTCATACACTGCTTCAAGCACCATTCGAATAATCTCTTGTACCAGTTTATCTCTAGGATTTCCTACTATAAGAGGTCTAGTATTTCCTGGTTGTTTAGGTATATGTTTTAGTCTACCAGGTGTAAACTTAAAAGATTCATCACGTAAAGATTCGATTATTTTCAAAATATCTTCAAAAGACATACCATCTAAAGTTGTAGGATTTATTCCTGGAGTCATACATCCAGGTTTCGATCTCAACTTATGATACGCAGCTAGATACATCATTGGATTTAATATAAATATTTTATACAAATTCCTATCAATTTTTCTATCTGGATATTTCTTACTATACTTTTTCAAATCATCTAGTTTCTTAAGTACATTTATTTCACTTCCTGTGGTTGTACTTAGACTTCTAGATTGTAACAATGCTGGACCACTTCACTTGTTAATTGAAGCTACTAAAGGTCCTCTGTAGGCAAATATCTTTCGATTAGAGATTACTCTCCTTAGCCCACCCGTAGTACAAATATTTACACAAACTGCAGGTTTAGGTTGTCCATTCATTTCCTTAATTATACTTTTAGTATAACTCAGTCTTCTAATCTCCTTTGTAAATCCTTTAAGGCCTGATTTACAATTAGAAAACAATATCCCTATGCAATCTGGATATCCTTCTTCGCTTGAAAGTAATGGAAATTGGATTTCGGGAAGTATATCTCTAACCCTGTCTGCGTCATCTAGAACATCTTTGCATAATTGCTTCTGTTTTATATGTTCTTTTCCCGTATATGCTCTGTTCAGTAGTGAATTTCTCCCTCTACCTAAATACGGTGACTTCATTTCATTGGAGAAGAAAAGGATTTGTAAAATCATTATAAATATAGTCCGACGGCGCAACTTAAACGCAAAATAAGGATGAAATGGTGCTCTATCTGTATTAGATGTTGTTCCAATTGGATTTGATGAACCACTTACATGAAGGTATAATAAGTGTCCAGCTACTAGAGCAGCTAATACAAAAGGTAATGTAAAATGTAATGAGAAAAATCTATTTATAGTAGCTGAATTAACAGAACATATTTGTTGGAAG
>Ga0335085_10011669_pt1 | contig 13016 bp, 11 predicted proteins | sample Lox_Sample_45_FD_206712 | JGI IMG/M metagenome (GOLD analysis project Ga0335085, IMG submission 206712) | Soil microbial communities from Loxahatchee National Wildlife Refuge, Florida, United States - Lox_Sample_4.5 | ecosystem: Environmental > Terrestrial > Soil > Wetlands | place: USA...
CGCGATGCGGTCACGCAGCGACTCGCCGGGCACGTACGGCATCACGTAGTACAGCAGCCCGTCGGCGTCGCCGGAGTCGTGCAGCGGCAGGATGTGGGGGTGGCTGAGGCGCGCGGCGACGCCGATCTCCTGGATGAACCGCTCCCGGCCCAGCGACGCGGCCAGCTCCGGGCGCAGCACCTTGAGCGCCACCTCGCGGCCGTGCTTGAGGTCGTCGGCCAGGTACACGGTGGCGGCGCCGCCGGAGCCGAGTATCCGCCGGATGGCGTACCGGCCCGCCAGGGCTTCGCGGACGCGCTCGTCGACCGGGGTCACACCATTCACGACGAGGGCAGGGCCTCCCCCGGTTTCACCAGGCTCAGCGTGGCCGGTAGGTCTTCTTCCCCCTGGAGCGTTCCAGGCGATCGAGCTCGATCAGGATGTCGGGGGGAATCGGTCGGCAGCCGCAGTGCTTCGCGTGCGCCTGGTGCCACGCGACCCGCTGCGCCAGCGAAGCGCGGGTCGGCATGGGGTGCTCCCGGTGCCATTCGGCGTTCATGGGCATGGGGCAAGCTTGGGCGGCCCGCACCACGGGTGTCAAGGTTGCCTCGCGGTGGCCGCCCCCGTGATCATTCCGCCGTTCCCGAACGGAAACGACCGATGCCTCACATCGCGGCCTTCCATCCGCAGATCGTCCATTTCGTCGTCGCCCTGGCCATCGTGGGCGCGCTGCTCCGCTGGATCTCGCTCACCGGCAGGCCGGCCTTCACCCGGCCGGCCGCGGCGACGCTCCTGATCCTCTGCGCCGGCGCCGCCGTCGCGGCGGCCGAGTCGGGCAGCCAGGCGCACGACCGCGCGGAGCGCATCCCCGGCGTGCGCGCCGCCGTGCAGGCGCACGAGGGCGCGGGCGAGTGGGCCCGCGACGCCCTGCTGGTGGTGGGCGGCCTCGAGCTCGTGGGCCTCGCGCTGAGCCGGCGTGCGGCGTGGCGCCGCTGGGCGGAGATCGCCTCCGGCGTGGCGTGCCTCGCGGCGGTGGGGGCGGTCACCAGGGCCGCCGACCGCGGCGGCGACCTGGTCTACTCCTTCGTGGGCGGCCCGGGCCTCCGGACGGGCGACACCGCGGACGTGCACCGCCTGCTCACCGCGGGGCTGTTCGAGCAGGCGATGCTGGCACGGAGCGCGCACCGCGCGGCGGAAGCGGACTCGCTCATCACCGAGCTGGCGCGGCGCGATCCCGGGAGCGTCGAGGTGCAGCTCGTGGCTGCGCAGTCGCTCGTCACCGACCGCCGCGATCCGCGCGCCGCGCTCGCGGCCCTGGATCGCATCGTGGTGCCGGACTCGGAGCCGTTCACGAAGCTGCGGGTGGCCTTCACCCGCGCCGACGCGTACGTCGCGGCGGGCATGAAGGACTCGGCGAGGGCGGTGCTGGCGAAGCTCGCGGCGGAGAACCCGGGCAACCCGAGGATCAGGCAGCGCCTGGAGAGATTGCCGTAGGGGCTTCCTGCCTCCGCTTGTTCCACTCCCACATCCCGAACGTGACCGCGTTGGGCAGCCGGTGTCCGAGCTGGCGGCACAGCATGCACAGCTGGCCGCGATGGTGGGCGTCGTGGGCGACGAGATAGGCGACGAACGCGCCGACGTCGGGCGGGAAGTTCCTGATCCTGCCGTCGCCGGCCAGCGACGCCGCCACCAGCTTCGCGATCGCCGCGTGGCTGGCCGCGAGCGCCTTCCGGGCCTGAGCGAGCGTCACCTTCGCCTTGTCGAGCTGCGCCGGCAGCCTGGCCCCCTGCGCCGCGACCTTGAGCCACATCAGCCGCACGTTGTGCAGGTGCGCCACGACGGCCGCCACCGTGCGGCCCTCGCCCGGCGTCTCGGCGCGCCAGACCCCGGCGGGAAGAGCGTCGAGCAGGTACTGGGTGATGCGCTCGCTGGTGGCGAGCGCCGAGAGCAGGGACGCGCCCAGATCGAGCGGCGCCGGAGCGTGTCGGGTCGGCACGGTGGTGTGTCCCTCCTTGGGGACGGCTGGCAAGGAAGCGGTGCCGTCAGGCAAACGTCAAGATCCCGCGGCCCGGACGCTTGTGCCGCTGGCACGGCCGATGCTCTCCCGGCGGGCATGAAGACCTCGGTGCTCGCCTCACTCGCCATGGCCGCAGCTCTCCTGGCCGCCGTTCCCGCCGGCGCCCTGGCGCAGGACAAGGGCAAGATCTCCGACGTCGAGCACTCGGCCGACAACGCGACCAAGGGCCACGACCACGACGACGACACCGACGGCGGCGGGTTCTTCTTCTTCCTGCTCCGCGGCCTGGTGCATTCGTCACGGCACGCATCGTCGCCCGACAGCACGCCGCCGCCCGAGCCCCCGGGCCAGGGGTATCTCGCCTACCCGTACGCCGAGCGGCAGGCGCCGACCAGCTTCGTGATGCGCAACGTGGCGACGGGGCGCGGGTTCGCGAGCTTTTCGGCCGCGTGGTTCCGGGACGAGGAATCCACGCTCCGCTCCGCCCAGTTCGCTTTCGAGGCGGCGCACGACCAGGCGCTGTTCACCGCGGAGTATTCGTTCTACCGGGAGCCCCTGGCCGGCGGGACGGACTACCTCCACCTCGGCCACGTCGCCCTGTCGGGCATCGGTCCGATCGGCGACATCGGCTACTTCAAGATCGGCCTCGCGCTCCAGGGCGTCCTCACCGACCAGCCGCGTACCGCCGGAGGGCCGGGACTCGACGTAGGGTTCCAGCTCCTGCCCGGACGGCCGTTCGGCTTCGGCGGCAGCGCGCGCGTGGCCGCCCTCACGTGGAAGGGCGGGCCCCTGTTCGGCACCGGCTTCGCGGACTTCATGGGGAACGGCTCCGTGCTGCTGGGGCGCGTCGAGTTGCAGGCGGGGTACCGGTGGACGAGGATCGGCGTGGGGAGCCCGTTCCACGGGCCGACGTTCGGGATGCGGGTGTGGTTCTGAGCCAAGCAGCCTAGTCGCCCACCCCCAGCTTCCTCCCCACCGCTCTCGCCACGAACCTCAACCGATCCTTCCAGGGCAACCGCAGGAAGGTCGTCTTCACGACGCCCCGCGTGAACCACGTCTTGACCGAGTAGTCGATGGCGGTGTCCACCAGCATCGGGCGGCCGGCGGCCACGGTCGCGGCCACGCGGTCCAGCACGGCCGGGATCCCGGCGTCGGACGCGAGCCTCGCGAACTCCACGCCGATCGCGCGCGCCAGCGCCTCGAGGTCGAGATCGGGCAGGACGCTCGCCGTCTTGCGGCCGAGGGCGACCTCCTGGAACTGCGCGATCTGCGCCAGCTCGCCGTCGCGCAGCACGAACACCGCGACCGGCACGGCCAGCTGCGCGGCGGTCAGGAGCTCCAGCCCGGTCATCAGGAACGCGCCGTCGCCCGCCAGGGCGACCACCGGGCAGTCCGGCCGGGCGAGGCCGGCGCCGAGGGCCGCGGGCACCGCGTAGCCCATGCACGAGTAGTCGACCGGTGCGAGCAGCTTGCCGGGCTCGTCCAGCCGCAGCGTCTCGACCGCGAGGAACGTCCCGTTCCCGCTGTCGGCGGTGAAGACGGTGCGGGGGCCGAAGCGCTGCTGCAGCGCGCGCAGCAGGCGGTACGGCGAGACGCGGCCGGTGTCGGCGGCGTCCGCGCGCTCGCGCTCGACGGCGGCCCGCCCCTCGCGCAGCCTCGCGCGCAGCGCCTCGTCCTTCGGACGGGCGGGCAGCCGCTCGAGCAGCGCCGCCACGACGGCCGCGGACTCACCGGTGATCGTGGCGTCGGCCGGGTAGTTCCGGCCGAACACGCCCGGGTCCGCGTCGGCGTGCACCAGCGGGCGGGGCACCGCCAGGCCGTAGCTCCCGGTGGCCACCTCGCCGAACCGGCAGCCGACGGCGAGCGTGGCGTCGCAGCCGTCGGCGACCTGTCGCGCGAAGGGCGGCGCCGCGTCGCCGAACCCCGGCCACAGGGCGAGCGGGTGCGACTCCGGGAAGACGCCCTTGCCCTGGAACGTGGTCGCGACCGGGGCCTCGAGCCGCTCCGCGAGGGCGACGAGGCCGGCGCCGGCGGCACCGAGGCCGAGGTACAGGAGCGGATGCCTGGCGGCGTTGAGCAGCGCGGCGGCGCGCTCGATCTCGGCGGGGTTTGGGGATCGGGGGTTGGGGCCTGGGGGCGGCGCGAACTCAACCTCGTGCGTCGTCAGGTACAGGTTCGCCGGCACCTCGACGAAGACCGGGCCCGCCGGCGCCTCGCGCGCGATGCGGCACGCCTCGCGGATGACCGTGTACAGCTCCTGGCCGTCCATGGGCCGGAACTGGGCCTTGGTCACCGGCCGCACCATCGCCGCCTGGTCCACGTCGTGCAGCTGGTAGGCCTTGCCCGTGTCGCGGCGGATGCCGCAGCCCAGCACCAGCATCCCGACGTTGTCGAGATACGCCTCGCCGATCCCGCTCATCGCGTGCGTGAGGCCCGCGCCGGGGACCACGTTGGCGCAGGCGAGCCGCCCCGAGGCGCGCCACACCGCGTCGGCCATGAACGACGCGCTCTGCTCGTCGGTGACCAGCACCGGACGCACCTTCGTGGAGGCGCCCAGCGCGTCGTACAGCTCGATGTTGTGGGTGCCCGGGATGCCGAAGGCGAGGCCGACGCCCTCGTCCTCGAGCGCGCGCACGACGATCTGGCCGCCGGCCGGCTTCACGCCGGGGCTCCGCCGCCGAGCAGGTCGCGGGCCTCGGTCCGGATGCCCTCGGCCACGCGGTCGGCCAGGGCCATGATCGTGAGGTACGGGTTGATCTCGAGCGAGTCGGGGAACAGGCTCGCGTCGCCGACCCGCAGCCACGGCACGCCGTGCACGCGGCCCCACGCGTCGGTCACGGAGCGGGCGGAGTCGCCGGCCGCGCCCATCGCGCACCCGCCCATCAGGTGCGCCGCCGAGATCGAGACCTTGCCGGTCCGGAAGTGGCGCGCGTCCACCAGCTCGTCCACGCGGCCGGCGTCGCCGCGCTCGATGAGCGGCGGATCGGCGGTGGGCGCGTGCACGCGCAGCGCCCCGGCCGCGAAGAAGATCTTCGCCGAGGCCCGGGTGGCCCGCACCAGCGCCTCCACCGTCCGCGCGGTGAACCGGTAGTGCACCACGGGCTTCCCCGACCGGTCCACGGCCACCCGGTTGTGCGGCACGGCCTTGTCGCACGCGAGCACCAGGATCATCTGGAGCCGGGGGAAGGCGCGCATCAGCGCGCTGTGCGGAGGCCCGAAGCCGGTCAGGTTCTTCGCCGTCGTGAACGGGAAGTACATGCAGGTCTCGAGCACCCAGCCCTCCGCGGCCGCGCGGTCGAGGAAGTAGCTCTTCGGGTGCCCCACGTCGTTGGTGATCGGCCGCGGGTGCTCGGCGACCAGGATGTGCGCGGGGTGGCAGGTGAATCCGGCGCCGAGCGCGGGCAGCGCGCGGCCGAAACCGGAGCGCAGCAGCAGCGCCGGCGAGCCGATCGCCCCGCCGGCGACCACGACCACCCTGGCCCGCACGTCGTACGCGCCCGGCTCCCACTCGGACGCCGCCCCCTTTTCCCCTTGCTTCCTGGCCCGTACCGCCACCGAGAGCGCGTGGTCTCCGATACTCAAGACCTCGGCACGGGTGACGATCTGGACTCCTTGCGACTGTGCCACCGGCAACTGGACCCGGTGCGTGCCCATCTTGGCCGCGTTGGGGCAGCCGAGGTTGCACAGGCTCGAGCCCCGGCAGCCCTTCAGGTTGAGCGGGAACTGCTCGGCGGCGTAGCCGGCGGCCCGGCAGCCCTCGACGAACAGCCGGTTGTTGTCGTTGAGGAGGGCCGGCTCGAGCAGGTGGACGTTGTTCTGCGCCGCGAACCTCGCGGAGCGGCGCGCCAGGTCGGCGTGGTCGAGGCCCGGCACGGCCCAGGCGCGGATGACGCGCTCGGGCGCCACGAGCGACGTGCCGGTGTACACCACGGTCGAGCCGCCGAGCGCCCGCCCGAACGCGAGGGTCATCGCGCCGTCCGCGGTCAGGAACGCGCCGCCGTCCTCGTAGAGCGCGTCGGCCATCTCCAGCTCGCGGCCGGTGAACTCGTCGTCCGCCAGGCGCGGGCCCTGCTCGAGGACCAGCACGCGCACGCCGGACTTCACCAGGGGCGCCAGCTCCTGGGCGACGGTGCCGCCGCCCGCCCCCGAGCCGACGATCACGACGTCGTAGTCGCGCCGGATCACGGGCGGGCCTGCCAGCCGCGCGCGTCGGCCCGGTAGCCGATCGCCGACGCGGCCGCGGGCCGCGCGTAGTACGCCATGAAGGCGAGGGTGCGCACGCCCCAGACGCCGCGCCTCAGCAGCAGCAGGGGCGCGTTCTGCATGGCCTCGAGGAACCGGATGCGGCGCGCCGCGTCCAGGGCGCGGAACCGCCGGCCGTGGCGGAGCAGGGGCAGGAAGTCGAGCAGCGCGAGGAGCAGGCGGAGCTGGCGCCGGACCGCGGCCGGCCGGGCGGCGAGAAACCGCTCGACGATGGCCTCGCCTTCCGCCCACGACGGCTGGTCGAGCGACGCCGCCTCGGGGACGAAGGCGGTCGCCAGGGCGCGAAACGTCGGACGGGTCGGGGGCAGGGCAGCGGCGCTCATCGCGGCATAACTAACAGGTGGAAGTCGACAGACGGCAAGGTGAGTCGTAACCACATCCTCCTTGCCGTCCGGCAACCGTTCTGAGAACTCCGTCCCGCTCAGCTGCCTTCTGTCACAACCCCACCCAGTAGCTGAACTTCACCAGGAAGATGTTCTCCGGCGGCGCGGCGGTGAGCCCGCGGATGTCGCGGCCCAGCACCAGGTCGCCGACGCCGGTCGCGGCGTTGTCGCTCCGCTGCTGCGTCCACACGAAGTAGATCGTGGAGCCGGGGTGGTACTCCCAGCGCAGCACGGCGCTGCCGCGGAGCGACCGGAAGTCGAAGTTCGGGTCGCCGAAGGTGAACGGCGCGGCCGGGCCGGCGCCATCCGGATCCACCGTGTAGCTCCCGCCGGCGTAGCTGATGGTCCCGCGGTCCACGCCGTACACGCTGCGGGCCACCGCGCGCGGCCGGTTGAACTCCTTGAACTGCGAGTAGGCGCCGCTGGCGATCAGCGGCTGCACGTAGAGCTGCAGCGTCAGGGCCGGGGTGAAGGTCCAGTCGAGCCGCGTGGTCATCGACAGCGTCTTCTCCAGCAGGTACGCGAACACGTAGCGGTTGCCGTAGAACGCCGTGGCGGTCGAGTCCGCGACGGTGGTCACGTACTGGCTCGTGGTCGTGTTGTAGCTGTACGACGGGATCAGCTCGACCGAGACGTTCGGCGCGGCGTGGATCGTGGCGTCCACGCTCAGGTCCCAGCTGCAGCGGCGGTCCTGGCACCCGATGTCCGGCATCACCATCGCCGACACCTTCTTGCGCGAGTCGGTCTGGAGGTTCGTGAAGACGTACCAGCTGGCCGCCTGCGCGAGCACCGGTCCTCCCCGCGCCAGGTTGTCGCTCATCAGCTGCGGCCGCACCTGCCCGTAGAACGACAGGTTCCAGTAGTTGTGGAAGGTGAACTGCGCGTAGGCGTGCGCCTGCCGGTTCAGCAGGTCGTGGCCGAAGTCGTAGATCTGCTGGGCGCCGAGGATGAAGAACATCTGCCGCGCGAACCGGTTCGGCTTGGTGTACTGCCGCACCAGGTTCGCGCCCATGTAGAGGCGGTCGGCCTGGGGGTTGAACGCCACGTCGTTCGCCTCGAAGCCGGGGCTGATGGCGTTGGCCTGGACCTCCCACATCCAGTCGCCCGCGTCCTTGGCCAGCCGGGTGTAGAAGGTGAAGCCCCGGAGCGACGTGAGCGTCGAATCGTACCCGTCGCTGAACAGTCCGTTGCTCCCGTTGCGCCGGTCGGGCCGCTGGAAGTAGCGCGCGCTCGACTGCTGGATCCGCAGGATGTCGGCGGGCGAGCCCGTGACCTGCGACATCGTCGCGTTCGCCATCAGCCGGTAGGTGCGCTTGCCCCACCACAGGTCGGTCTCGATCCCGCCCGCCTCGGAATGGGTGTTGAGCTGCGAGCGGAGCGTGGTGTCGCGGATGTCGCGCACCACGGACGTGGCCATCGCGCGGACGTAGCTGCCGCCGGGCAGGTCGCGCGAGATGCGGCCGACGAAGTAGTTGGTGAACGGCTCGACCTCCAACCGCGAGCGGAGGCCGGTCGAGTCCTGCAGCGACGCCATCTCCCGCGCGGTGGTCGCGTCCAGCGCGGCCAGCGTCCAGCCCCGTGCCACGCTGCCCGTGAGCTTCGCGGCGCCGAGGATCGCCGTGTTGTCCGGGACCTTCACGAAGCCGCCGGGCGCCGCGTCGTACGCGTTGCCCCCGCCCTGCGGCGCGCGGCCGATGCGCCGCGGGTAGAACAGGCCGACCGAGTTGATGTTGCTGCAGCTGAAGCAGTTGAAGTTCCCGAAGGCGAACAGGCCGGCGCCCTCGACGAAGAACGGGCGCTTCTCCTGGAAGTAGGTCTCGAAGGCGCTGAGGTTGACGACCGCCGGGTCCACCTCGACCTGGCCGAAGTCCGGGTTCACCGTGCCGGTGAGCGTGAGGCTCGACGACACCAGGTACTTGAAGTCGCCGCCGAGGCGCGTGTCGTAGGCGCGCGGGCGGTTGAACGGGTCGCCGGTCGCGATGCCGGGGTCGTTGGTCGAGCGCCCCACCACGTACGGGAGCAGCTCGCCGCGGTCAGGGCCCCGGGAGAGCCGCAGGTTCTGGAGGTGCCCGAACTTCGCGGGGCCGCCCGTCTCGTTGAGGTGCCAGAACGCCCACTGCGACAGCTCGTTGAGGCGCCCCTCCAGCCGCCACACCTGGAGGCCCCAGGTCTCGACCGAGTCCCGCGGGTAGCGCAGCTGCCCGAGCGGGATGCGGAACTCCGCCGTCCAGCCGAGCGAGTCCACCTGCGTCTTCACGTCCCATACCGCGTCCCACGAATAGTCGAGGTTGGAGCCGTTGGGGCCGTACAGGTCGCCCTTCACGCCCGACGGATTGACCTGGAAGTCCACCCGGCCCAGGTGGTCGTGGAACGTGTCGAAGATGATCTCGAGGTAGTCGGCGTTGGGGAGGTTGTCGCGCCGCGCCAGCCGCGTGCGGATGCCGTGCGCGCCCTCGGTGTCGTACATCCGCGCACCGATGTACAGGGCGTCGTCGTCGTACAGGAACCGCACCTCGGTGCGCTGCGTCGCCGGCTGCCCCTCGTTCGGCTGCGCCTGCCGGAAGTCGGCCGCCGGCACCGCCGCCTGCCAGTCGGGCTCGTCCAGCCTGCCGTCCAGCGTGATCGGGTCGGTGCGCGGCGCCGCGACGGCGACCGGCGGGGGCGTCGGATGCGACTGGGCGCGGGCGACGGCGGGCGCGGAGAGGATGACGGCCAGGCCCGCCAGGGCCCTCGGCGCGGCGGCTCGGGACACGGTCCATCCTCCGGGAGCAGGGAGGGGGCTGCGACGGCAACTACAGCTGTAGGACGTAACCCGGACCGAAAAGGTTGCAAGCCGGGCTAGAGAGCGTCGCCGAGGTCCAGTCCCGCCCGGAGCAGCCGGTCGCGCTCGGCCGGGCGGTCGGCCAGCAGCTCGAAGTCCTCGTACGCGAAGCCCGGCGCCACGACGCAGCTGGCCAGGGTGTAAGCCCCGGCCGGCCGTGCCGCCTGCCAGGAGCCCGCCGGCACGGCCGCGGCCGGCAGGGCCGCGCCCGACCCCGGCGAGCCGCCCGCCCGTCCGCCCTCGGCCGGCCCGGCCGGGCCCAGGCGCCGCCGCTCGATGACCAGGGTCCCCGGCGCGATGGTCAGCAGCTCGAGCGGGTCGCCCTCGTGGAACAGCCAGATCTCGTCGGACGCGAGGCGGTGCCACCGGCTGCGCTCTGCGCCGGCGAGCAGGAACCAGATGTGGGTCAGGGCGGGCCGGGACCGGCCATCCGCCGTGGCGGCCGGGAGGCTGGAGCGGTGGGTCTCCCGGAAGTGGCCGCCCTCCGGATGGGGCGCGAGGCCGAGCGCGCGCACCAGCTCGGCGGCGCGCGCCGTCACGCTACGCGCCGTCCTTGCGCCGGTGGAGCAGCGCGAGCGCCAGCATCAGTGCGGCGAACGCCGTCATGGCGATGCCGCCCACCAGGTTGGCGTTGACGGCGCCGGGGACCGGCGCCAGGAAGGCCGGCTTCGCGACCAGCAGCAGCAGGCCGAGGATGGCGAACAGCAGGCCGATGATGAACCGGAGGTCGTCGAGGAGTCTCACGGCGCGCTCAGGCGAAGATGAGGTTGAGGACGATGGTCGCCGCCAGCACGAACACGGCGATGACCCAGGGCCTGGCGTACCACTTCAGCCCCGTCGCGCTGAGCCGCTCGGTGAGGCTGTAGACCAGCCCCTTCATCTCGGCATCGGGCCGGGGACGGGTCGCCAGGCTGACCGCGATCGTCACCAGGAAGCAGGTGGTGAAGGCGGCGATCGCGAGCGTGAAGTTCTGGCTCATCGTGGCGCGGAAGGTGTGCAGCGGCGCGGCCCCGCCCAGGAGCCAGCCGCCCCTGCCCTCGGCCACGGTGAGGCCGTGGGTGACGGCGGCGGCCAGGGTGCCCGACAACAGGCCGGTGAAGGCGCCGTGCCCGGTGGTGCGCTTCCAGAACATGCCGAGCAGGAAGGTGGCGAACAGCGGTGCGTTCACGAAGCTGAACACCAGCTGCAGCAGATCCATGATGTTGTTGAAGGTCCGTGCGAAGTACGCCGTCGCGACCGACAGCAGGATGCCCGCCACCGTGGTCAGTCGCCCGACCCGGAGATAGTGGTCGTCCGACGCGTCCTTGCGGACGTGCGCCTGGTAGAGGTCGTAGGTGAACACCGAGTTGAAGGCGGTCACGTTGCCCGCCATCCCGGACATGAACGACGCCATCAACGCCGTGAGCCCGATGCCCAGCATGCCCGACGGGTAGAGCTGCGCCAGCATCGAGGGCAGCGCCATGTCGAAGTCGACCCGGCCGTCGGGCTTGAGCGGCATGTGGAAGCCGCCGCCCTTGGCCGCCATCGCCATCGCCACGAGGCCCGGCAGGATGACCACGAACGGAATCAGCATCTTGGGGAACGCGGCGATGAGCGGCGTGCGCCGTGCGGCGTTCATGTCGTGCGACACCATGGCGCGCTGGACGACCAGAAAGTCCGTGCACCAGTAGCCGAACGACAGCACGAACCCCAGGCCCATGATCATGCCGAACAGCCCGATCCCCATCGGGTTCTGGTCCGGCGAGCCCATGTAGGTCCAGGTGTGCGTCATCGCCGGCGTGGCGGCGAGGGCGGTCTGGATGCCGTGCCAGCCGCCGACGTGGTGCAGGCCGACGTACACCAGCGGCGCGATGCCGAACACGATCAGGAAGAACTGCAGCACCTCGTTGTAGATCGCGCTGGTGAGCCCGCCCAGCACCGTGTAGGCGAGCACGATGCCGGCCGAGAGCAGCACCGAGAAGCCGAAGCTCCAGCCCAGCAGGGTCTGGAACAGGATCGCCAGGGCGTACAGCGAGATGCCCGAGGAGAAGACGGTCATGACCGCGAACGAGATGGCGTTGAGCGCCCGCGTCTTCTCGTCGAACCGCAGCTTGAGATACTCGGGCACGCTGCGGGCGCGGCTGCCGTAGTAGAACGGCATCATGAACAGCCCCAGGAACACCATCGCCGGGATCGCGCCCACCCAGTAGAAGTGGGCGGTCATGATCCCGTACTTGGCGCCCGAGGCCGCCATCCCGATCACCTCCTGCGCGCCGAGGTTGGCCGAGATGAACGCCAGGCTGGTGATCCACAGCGGGACCGCGCGGCCGCTCATCAGGAAGTGGCCGCTGGTCTTGACGTGGCGTCTCAGGATCGCGCCGATCCCGAGGACGAACACGAAGTAGACGGCGATGATGCCGTAGTCGAGCGGCGCGAGCCGCATGGTGTGCGCGGTGGCGACGGTGTCGGGCAACATGGGCGCACAAGCTAGCGCGCGGCGGGCGCGGGCGCGAGAGAGCGCGGTCCGCACTCGCGCGAGAGCGCCGCCTGCTCCTGCCGCGGCCCCGCGCGGCGGTTAGATTGGCCGGGTGCGCGTCGCCATCGTGGGCGCCGGCCCGGCCGGCTTCTTCCTCGCCGAGCGGCTGCTCGCCCGCGCGACCCCGTCTGTCGGGGTTGACATGTACGAGCGGCTCCCCGCCCCCCACGGGCTGGTGCGGTTCGGCGTCGCGCCCGACCACGAGAAGATCAAGACCGTCACCCGCTCGTTCGACGCCGTGGCGAGCCGGCCCGGCTTCCGCTACTTCGGCAACGTCGAGTTCGGCGCCGAGGTCGCGCTCCGCGACCTCGCGCGCCACTACCACGCGATCGCGTTCACGACCGGCGCGCAGACCGACCGCCGCATGGGCATCCCGGGCGAGGACCTCGCCCGCAGCCACTCCGCGACCGAGTTCGTCGCCTGGTACAACGGGCACCCGCGGTTCCGCGACCTCGCCTTCGACCTGTCGGTCGAGCGCGTGGCGGTGGTGGGCGTCGGCAACGTCGCGGTGGACGTGGCGCGGATGCTGTGCCGCACCCCCGTGGAGCTGGCCACCACCGACGTCGCCGACTACGCGCTCGAGGCGCTCGCGCGGAGCCGGGTCCGCGAGGTGTGGCTGCTGGGCCGGCGCGGTCCCGCGCAGGCCGCCTTCACCCTGCCCGAGGTGCGGGAGCTGGGCGAGCTCGACGGCTGCGACGTGCGCGCGCTGCCCGGGGACGTCGCGCTCGACCCGCTCAGCGCGGCCGAGCTGGAGCGGGCGGAGGACCGCGCCCTGCGCAAGAAGGTCGAGCTGCTGCAGGCGTACGCCGCGCGCGAGCCGGCCGGCAAGCCGAAGCGTCTCACGCTCCGCTTCCTGGTCTCGCCCACGTCGCTCGAGGGCGACGCGGAGGGGCGCGTGTGCGGCATGACCCTGGTGCGGAACCGCCTCGAGGCGGACGGCGCCGGCTCGCTCCGGGCGGTGGCGACGGACCGGATCGAGCGGCTGCCGGTCGAGCTGGTGTTCCGCTCGGTGGGCTACCGCGGCGTGCCGCTGCCCGA
>Ga0335085_10011670_pt1 | contig 13015 bp, 8 predicted proteins | sample Lox_Sample_45_FD_206712 | JGI IMG/M metagenome (GOLD analysis project Ga0335085, IMG submission 206712) | Soil microbial communities from Loxahatchee National Wildlife Refuge, Florida, United States - Lox_Sample_4.5 | ecosystem: Environmental > Terrestrial > Soil > Wetlands | place: USA: Florida...
AGAATCGGTAATTTCATCAATGGGGAGCTTTATGGCCGAGTCACTCAGGTCCCCTGGGGGATGGTCTTCCCAAAAGGAGGTCCCCTTCCCCGCCATCCGTCTCAGCTTTATGAAAGTGCCTTAGAAGGAGGGGTTCTCTTTTTGATCCTCTGGTTTCTCAAAGACAAGAAACTTGCCGATGGCGCCCTTTTCGCGCTGTTTCTTTCGATTTATGGTATTTTTCGTTTTTTTGTAGAACGCTTCAGGGAACCCGACCCTCAGCTAGGATTTATCCTGGGTCCTTTCACCATGGGACAAACGCTTTCGGCTTTTATGATCATCGGAGGAGTACTTCTTTTGGTTTATCTGAGAAGGAAATAACTTATGAAAGCCCAACCGGGTTGATGCGAAGATAAAAAACAAAAGGCTATCCCTTTTCGATAGCCCTTCATCAGCCCCACGTCTTCTGGTACATTTCAATTGAACTCTTCTTTCTATGTCTGAACCGAAAACGAAAGCGAGAACCTAGGCCCCTCCCATAGCCCCTGAAAAAAGGGTCAAGTTATTGATCACTTTCTTCACCCCTTTTGTCCCTTTCATCATTTTCTCCAGGGATTCTTTTTCCTGGAGGGAGTAAACAATCCCGTAAAGCCGCACCGTCTCCCCATCTTCTACGTTGAAAAAAGTATGTTGACTTTCCATGCCTGCTTCGAGTGCAACGGCCTCCACCTTGCGTTGAAGGGAAAGTTTTTCAAGCAATTTCATTGAATCAATCCCGCAGGCTTTGATCGCATCCGATTTGGCGGCCTCCATGACCATTCTGACTGCCGAATCGACGGTTAATTTATCCGTATTCAGAACCAGATCGTAGAGATTAGGATTGAGCCAGTCCTCTTCAAAAGCAAATCTTAAAAAACCTCTTTTGTCCTGGTCTGATCGATGGATCATCTTTTCAGCAATTTCTCTATCCATCTTCTTTTCTTCCATGATCTGTTGAATCCTTTTTTCCGTAGATCCTGTAACAAGCACGTGAAGGGCACAGTTGAAGGAATTAAGAAGAAGTTGACTTCCTTTTCCAAAGAAAAGCGCATTGCCTTTCTTTGCAACTTCAAAGATGACGGATTGCAGCCGGTCGAGATAGACTCTCGGCTTCTCGCTGAAGAACCTCTCGAAAAGAGCAGGTCCTTTTTCGTCTAACTTCTGGGCATCTTTAAAAAATCCCATTTCTTCCGCAGAACGAAGCAGCTCCGCTTCGCCGTAGTAAGTGTAATTCAGACCCTTGGCCACCCCTTGAGCTACATGAGAACCTTTTGTTCCGAGCATTTCAGAGATTGTAATGAAATACATGAGTATCAGCCTCCTTTCTTTCGCTTTCCCCTATAAAAAAATAAGCACTGTGGCGGAGGGTGTCAAGGAGGTCCGTTTGCTCGCCCACCCTCAGTTTTTCCTTGCCCGCGCCCAGGGTAAATCCCCTCCGAGGCTTCATAAGGCCCGCGTGGAGGGTAACCCGGGTCAGGGCCCGTCATGACATCAACAAACACTTTCCCCCTTTGAACTCAGGAAGCCAAACTCTGAAGTGGTTGGGCCGATGAAGCCTCTTCAAGGATCCGCCCAGACCATGGGTGAAAAATAACCCGATTCCAGAAATAAAGGCCCTCCCATGGATAGGATACAGAGTGGCGGGTTGAAGAAGCTTTAGGGCGGCCACCTATTAGGGATCTCGGGAAAGAATCCCAACCCCTTACCTAGACTTGTATCTTGAACCCGACGAGGCTCTCCGCAACATCCGATTACGGCCGCGTCCTAAAGGTTCGGAAGCCCGCCGCTTTGTGTCGATAACGGAGATAGGTACGGATGGAAAAACTGGGGATGGGTCCGTTGGGCCTGAACAAAAAAGGGATAGGACTACTTTTTCGTTTTGCTTAATTTTGTAGGGGCGATCATCGATCGAGGGTCCAGCCAGCGGTCCGATTCGTCCTTTGAAAGGATTCCTTCCTCCTTAACCACCTGACGGATGGTCTTCCTTTGAGTATACGCCTTCTTCGCGATCCGGGCTGCTTCATCGTAGCCGATTTTCGGCGTGAGCGCGGTGGCAAGGGCAAGGCTTTTTTCAATCATCTCTTCGCACCGTTCCCGGTCAACCTTTAACCCTTCGATGCATCGTTTAGAGAAATTGTCGACGGCGCTCGCAAGGATGCGAATAGATTGAAGCGAATTATGGGCGATCAAAGGCATCATCCCATTGAGCTCAAAATTGCCGCTCAACCCCCCTAAGCTGATGGCTGTGTCATTTCCGACCACTTGGGCGCAAACCTGGATGAGGGATTCCGCGATAACGGGGTTGACCTTCCCCGGCATGATCGATGAGCCGGGTTGAGTGTCGGGAAGATGAATTTCTCCAATTCCACAACGCGGGCCTGAGCCCAACCATCGAACGTCATTGGCGATTTTAAAGAGACTGATCGAGACGGTTTTCAACGCTCCACTCATTTCTATCGATCCATCCCTGGCCCCCTGAGCCTCAAAATGGTCAACCGCCTCCCGAAACGGATGGCCCGTCTCCCCTCTTATGATGGAGATCACCTTCCTGGCAAAAAGAGGGTGAGTGTTTATTCCCGTGCCTACAGCAGTTCCCCCTAACGGAAGTTCGGAGAGGGATTCGAACGTATTTCGGATTCGACGGATGCCCGATTCAACCTGTCGTGCGTATCCCCCGAATTCCTGGCCCACCCGAAGAGGGGTTGCATCTTGAAGATGGGTTCTCCCAATTTTAAGGATAGGATAAGCCTCTCTTCCTTTTTTCTTAAGAGCCCTTCGAAGCCCTTCCAGGGCCGGCAGCAGTTTCTCCCTCAGCAGAATGATCGAGGCAATATGGATGCAGGATGGAAAGACATCGTTACTCGATTGCCCCAGATTGACATGGTCATTCGGATGAATCGGTTGATAGATTCCTTTCCGGCTTCCCAGGATTTCATTCGCCCGGTTGGCGATCAACTCATTGGCATTCATATTGGTCGATGTGCCGGAGCCGGTCTGAAAGACGTCCACAGCAAATTCAGCATCCCATTTTCCTCTCATCACCTCATCCGAAGCCTTCTGAATCGCCCTGGCCATCCGTCCTTTTAAGAGGCCTAGTTCCGAATTCACTTTCGCCGCTCCATACTTGATCAGGCCGAGGGCATAAATCATTTCCCTCTGAAATCGCCAGCCGCTGATGGGGAAGTTTTCAATGGCCCTCTGTGTCTGTGCACCATAATAAGCTTCTTTGGGAACGTTGACCGGACCCATCGAGTCTTTTTCTATTCGGTACTTCTCATTCGAAGCAGTCATCTTCTCCCTCCCTATCTTTAAGGCCATTGTATGGGAAAAGGGCTGAATTATCAAGAACTCAATTGGCTGTAAGGATGCCGAAGGATCCTCTTTCGGGGAGACGATATCGGCGTGCGGAAAGGATAGAGAGCCAGCTCGGGAGTTTACGAAGAGAGAGGCGAGCCAAGGGATCCTTTCAAATATTCCCGGGCGGACTTAACGGATCTTGTCCAAAATACGGTTTTTTTGGGATGAAAATGGGGAACCGACCTTATTCATTCTTAGTCCCTTCCCTGCGATTGTATAATAAATTTTTACGATTGATGTTTTCACACAGACGGTGTAGATTCATCACTAAAGGAACGATGAAGGAGGGGTTCGAAGATGGGGGAGACACTGGAGACCAAGAACATCGGACTTCGAGGAGTGAAGGTGGCGGATACCCGGATCTCGGATGTCGACGGAGAGAAAGGGAATCTGATCTATCGAGGTCTAAATATCTGTGACCTCGTCGTCCATTCGACCTTTGAAGAGGTTTCCTTTCTCTTGCTCTATGACCACCTACCCAAGGCGGAGGAGCTGAGAAGATTTCAGTCAGAACTCATTTCGGAACGAGAGGTTCCTGAGACCGCATACGGATTGATGAGGATGATGCCCAAAACGACCCATCCCATGGATATTTTGGGGGCAGCTGTTCCCATCCTGGCAGGCTATGATCCCCAATTGCTCGACGAGTCGAAGGATGCCAATTTTAAGAAGGCCATTCGCCTCATTGCCAAGCTGCCGAGCCTTGTGGCTGCATGGGATCGCATTCGAGAAGGAAAAGATCCGGTCCGTCCCGATCCCAAACTCACTCATGCTGGAAACTTCTTGTACATGTTATCCGGTTCTCGTCCTGACCAGAACACGGCGCGGGATTTCGACATCTGCTTGATCCTCCACGCTGAACATTCTTTTAATGCGTCCACATTTGCCGGCAGGGAGGTGGCTTCCACCCATGCCCATCTTTATGCTTCGATCATGGCCGCACTGGGGGCCCTTTCCGGAGAGATTCACGGCGGAGCGAATAGTCAGGTGATGAAAATGCTCCTGGAGGTTGGGGAGGTGGATCGCGTGAAACCCTGGGTTTCTGAAAAGCTTCAAAAGGGGGGGAAGATCATGGGAATGGGGCATGCCGTTTACCATACGGAGGACCCGAGAGCCTCCATCTTGAGAGGGATTTGCAGCCGGTTGGCAGACCGTACCGGAGATCGGAAATGGTTTGAATTGACGAAGGCGATTGAGGCATCCACCCGGGAAGAGTTCAGAAAGTTGAAAGGGAAAGAGATCTACCCCAATGTCGATTTCTACAGCGCTTCGGTCTACCACATGATGGGAATTCCGACAGATCTTTTTACCCCTGTTTTTGCTGTTTCCCGAATCTCCGGCTGGGCAGCCCATGTCATCGAAGAGAAATTTGCTGAAGCTCAACCCAAGCCGGAACTCTACCGTCCGGATGCAGATTATGTGGGGACTTATTGCGGTCCTGGGGCATGTCCCTATATCCCTATTGAAGAGCGATCGAAATGATCTTCCAACACGACATCGTCATTGTGGGAGCGGGCTTGGCAGGACTTCGGGCGGCGGTCGAGTGTCTGGACCAGGCCAATGTGGCCATTGTCAGCAAGGTTCTCCCCACGCGGTCTCACTCCGGAGCAGCCCAGGGAGGGATTACTGCTCCCCTGGGCAATGAGGAGGAGGATCATTGGGAATGGTATTTCTACGATACAGTCAAAGGAGGCGACTACCTGGGAGATCAGGATGCCGTCGAGATTCTGGTCAAGGATTCGCCGCGGGCCATCTATGAGTTGGAGCATATGGGAGTTCCTTTCAGTCGGACGGCCGAGGGAAAGATCGCCCAAAGAAACTTCGGCGGCCATACCCGGGACTACGGAAAGAAGCCTGTGAAGAGGGCTTGTTATGCGGCCGACCACACCGGAAGAGTTGTCCTCGATACCCTCTTCGACCAATGCCTTCGGCACCGGGCAAAGTTTTATTCTGAACACTATCTCCTCTCGCTCGTGATGGATCGAAGAAGATGTGTCGGCGTGGTGATTTATGATCTTGCCACAGGGGAACGCCATCTCCTCCAGGCCAAAGCCGTTCTTTTGGCCACCGGAGGTTGCGGAAGAATCTACCAGACCACTTCCAACGGCAATGCAACGACCGGAGAAACCTTCGCGTTAGTCTACAACCTCGGGATTCCTCTGGAGGATATGGAATTCATCCAGTTTCATCCCACAGGGCTTTACCCCTTAGGGATCTTGGTGAGCGAAGCCGCCAGGGGCGAGGGCGGGCTTTTGCGAAACCGATTGGGTGAACGTTTTATGGAGCGATATGCTCCGACCGTCAAGGACCTGGCGGCGAGAGATGTCGTCTCCAGAGCCATTCTCACGGAAATTCGAGAAGGGAGGGGGATCGGGGGAAAAGATTACGTCCACCTCGACCTCACCCATCTTGGAGAGGAGAAGATCCAGGAGAAACTCTGGGAGATCGCCTCGTTTGTCAGAATCTACGCAGGAATTGATCCCGTCTACGATCCTGTTCCAGTGGTGCCCACCTGCCATTATCTGATGGGGGGCATTCCTACGGACATCGACGGGAGAGTGTTGGCGAATGAGACGGGATCGGTTGTCCCCGGACTCTATGCGGCAGGAGAATGTGCCTGTGTCTCGGTCCACGGCGCGACCCGCCTCGGCTGCAATTCGCTCCTGGACCTCCTCGTCTTCGGCCGGAGGAGCGGATTGATCATGAAGGAGAAGGTGAAAGGAATCGAACATCCATCCGTCTCGGCGGAGTCTTTAAAATCATCAGAAGAAAAGATCGCTCGATTATTGAACCACCCGGCTCGAGAGAACATCGACCCTCTCAGGAGGAAGATGCAGTCGGTGATGATGGAATATGGCTCGGTCTATCGGAATGAGGAGGGTTTGAAAAAAGGGATTGAAGAAATTCAGAGCTTGAGGGAACGTTTCGGAGAGATCGGGGTTGGGAACAAGGGAAAGGTTTTCAATTATGAATTGATGGAAGCCATCGAACTGGGCCATCAGCTTCAACTGGCGGAGGTGATTCTTTTTAGCGCCCTCCATCGGAGGGAAAGCCGGGGGGCCCACTACCGGGAGGATTTTCCGTCGCGAGCGGATCGATACTTCTTAAAGCATACCCTGGCTTTCCAAGCTCCGAAAGAGCCGGAGGTCAGGTATAAATCGGTGAAGATTACCCGATTTCAACCCGAAGCGAGGGTCTACTAATAGAATTTCATATTTGAGATTTCAGATTGAAGGATAGCGAAACCTGAAGCTGTCTCCTCCCCTCTCCCCTGGTGGGAGAGGGACAGGGTGAGGCGGAAGAAGGAGATATATGTTCATCAAGCTGAAAATATTTCGTTTTGATCCGAACAAGGATGAGAAGCCTTACTACCAAACCTACGAGGTCGAGGCCGATCCCATGGATCGACTTCTGGATTGCCTCAACCGGATCCGATGGGAGCAGGACTCAACCCTCTCCTACCGATGGTCCTGCGGTCACGGCATCTGCGGATCAGACGGGATGCGGATCAATGGCATCTGCTCCTTGCCCTGCCAGAAGTTAGCCAAGGACTTCAAGGAGGAGGTTCTGATCGAGCCTTTGCCTGTGTTTAAGGTGATCAAAGATCTGATCGTGGACCTCGATCCCTTTTTTGAAAAGTATAATTCAATCAAACCTTACCTGATCGTAAAGACGCCTCCGCCCGATCAGGAAAAAAGACAGTCGCCGGAACAACAGCAGCTTCTTGAAAAAGCCATCCGTTGCATCCTCTGCGCCTGCTGTACGGCAGCCTGTCCGGTCAATCAAAATCCCGAGACAGCAAGCTATGTGGGCCCTGCCGCTCTTGTCCGTTCCTTTCGGTACTTCTTCGACTCAAGGGATGAAGGCGCGGAGGAAAGGATTGTCTTTTTGGATCACAAGGACGGGGCATGGGGTTGTCAGACCCTGTGGAAATGCACAGAGGTTTGTCCAAAAGAAATTCCCGTAACGAAAGAGATCGGCCAGATCAAACGGCGCCTCTACGAAGCCAAGCATCCTAAAGAATAGAGGATCTCCTCCTTTCCCCTGAAGGTGTGAAATATTGACTAAAAAAAGCCCTCACCTCTTGCGAGGTGAGGGCTTTCGGTTTCAGTGTCCGTCAACGACTACTTGTGTTGATGAGCAACTTTTGTCTCCATCGTTGGCAGTTTCTGAGCGGCTTCCTCCAAGGGTATTCTCATCTTGTAGAACGAACGCCATACGAAGATGACCCCGACAATGAAAATTGGGATCGCAATATAGGGAGCGTAGTTTGTGGAGCCGGCTTCCTTCGCGCGTACAGTCATCTCGATCGCGATTTCGGTCGCGAGCAGGCCGAAGAGCGTCGAGAACTTGATGATGGGGTTCATGGATACGGATGAGGTATCCTTGAAGGGGTCGCCTACCGTGTCGCCGATGACCGTCGCCGCGTGAAGCGCCGAGCCCTTTTCCTTCAGGTCGACTTCGACGATCTTCTTCGCGTTGTCCCAGGCCCCACCGGCGTTTGCCATATAGATGGCTTCGAAGAGCCCGAAGCAGGCGATGGAAATCAAATACGCGACAAAGAAGTTTGGGTTCAGCAAAGCGAAGGCGAGCGTCATGAGCAGGATCGCGATAAAGATGTTCCACATCCCCTTCTGCGCATACTGGGTGCAGATCTTTACAACCGTCTTGGAATCCTCGATATCGGCTTCCGTCTTGTCCAGGTTCATGTTCTTTTTAATAAACTCGACCGCCCGGTACGCGCCGGTGGTCACCGCCTGCATGGAGGCCCCGGCAAACCAGAAGATCACCGCGCCGCCGCAGATCAGGCCGAGGATGATCGGCGCGTCGGTCAGCTGCACATGCAACATGTTCTTGCTCTGGAGCAGCAGGATGATCGAGAAGATCATCGTCGTAGCACCGCATACGGCGGTGCCGATGAGCACGGGTTTCGCGGTCGCCTTGAAGGTGTTTCCGGCCCCGTCGTTGGACTCGAGGTAGAATTTACCCATTTCGAAATCGGGATCAAATCCAAAGTCCTTCTTGATCTCTTGCTTGATACCGGGGATGTTTTCGGTCTGCGCAAGCTCGAAGATGGACTGGGCATTGTCCGTTACAGGACCGTAGCTGTCAACAGCGATGTTGACCGGGCCCATGCAGAGGAATCCATAGGCCACCAAACCGAAGGCGAAAATCGACGGATAGTTGATGACTTCAGCCGGTATGAAAAGGCTGACGAAGTACGCGACGCCCAGGAGGAAAGCAATCAGTAAGCCCATGTAGTAGGCGCTGTAATTACCGGAAACGATACCGGACAAGATAGTAAGGGATGCACCGCCCTCGCGTGACGCAGTCACAATCTCTTGCACGTGCTTCGATTTGGAGCTGGTAAATATCTTCGTGAACTCGGGGATGAGCACTGCCGCCAATGTACCGCAACCGATGATCATGGCCAGTTGCCACCAGACGTGGGGCATCGGGGTAAGGACGCCGTCTTTTAGAACCTGAAGGTCGCTGATCAGCAGGTAACTCATCACAAATGAGGTGCTGATGCACAGGATGGCGGCGATCCAGATGAGCCGCATCAGAGGTTCTTCGAAATCAAACTCTTTCTTCCCTTTATACTTGGCGGAGGAGATGGCCTGATTGACAAAATAAGAAAGCCCGGAGCAGAAGTCCATGAGGAAGCGCATCGTAAAAATCCAGACGATGAGTTTACCCTGGATGGCTTCTTTGATTGAGCTGTCGGGACTCACGACGGCCAGCGTGATAAAGGAGATCAGGGCGACGCCGGTGACGCCGTACGTTTCGAAACCGTCCGCCGTGGGACCAACGCTGTCCCCCGCATTGTCACCGGTACAGTCAGCAATCACACCTGGGTTACGGGGATCGTCTTCCTTCACCTTGAAAACAATCTTCATCAGGTCGGAGCCGATATCGGCGATCTTCGTGAAGATACCGCCGGCGATCCGGAGTGCCGATGCGCCCAGGGACTCACCGATGGCGAATCCCAGAAAGCAATACCCGACGATGTTGCGGGGGACGAAAAGAAGAATGATGACCATCATGACCAGTTCAAGGGAAATGAGGAAGAGGCCCACGCTCATACCGGAGCGAAGGGGAATGTTCACCACGTCCCAGGGTTTCCCCGCGAGCGAGGCAAAAGCAGTGCGGGCGTTGGCATAGGTGTTGATCCGGATGCCGTACCAGGCCACTGCGTAAGAACCGCCCATCCCCACGACCGAGAAGAGCAGGACCAGGAGCAGAGTAGAGACCCCTTCACCCTTCAAGGCGAGGAAGTAGAAGGCCATACAAACAGCGATGAAAATGAACAGCATCGCAAGAAATTTGCCCTGCTGAATCAGATACGTGCGGCAGGTCTGAAAGATAGTTTCAGCCACTTTGAGCATCGACTCGTGGGCTCTCAATTTCTTGACCTGGTGACGCAGAAACAAACTAATGCCCAACGTGCCGGCGATAATGCACGCGCCATAAAACAGCAGATTCCACGGTTTTATCCCACCCAACAGGGTATAGGGAGCACCCTTATGCAAATCGGGGATCGCAAGATCCGCCTCGCTGGCGAGTGCTACCAGCGGGATGAGCAGGTATGCAACCACCAGCAACAACATTAACTTCGACCCTACATTCTTAAGTCTCATAGTGCCCTCTCCTATAAAGTTTGTATTTGGTTAAGCCGCGTCCTGTAATCGAATAATCAAACTTTCCGTCAACAAAGTCCCCATTTCTTTGGGGGTCGGGAAAATTACCGTAAAACATAAAGCAAACATCTAAAGAAGTCAAGGATTTCATGCAATTTTTCACAAACTGAAGAGCGACCGAGTGCAGTTTAGATAATTACCTGGAATCATTGAAATAGCTATGGAGAATATGGACCGCGCTACCGGGTTTTCCGATACGTTTTGGAATCGACGTCTGATTATGGATCGTCTTTCTCAGCATACGGTGGGCGTACAGTCCGAAACTACGATTCACGGCGGTAGGAACTTTCAAAAAGCCAATCTTTCTAAATCTTTCTAATTGACATACCCCCATATTGTCGAGTAAAATGAATCTAAAATATAGCTAGGGGAGCTCATTGGGCTGAGAGTCCTTGTCCCGACTTAGCGGGACAGGGAGACCCTCCGAACCTGTCAGGGTAATTCCAGCGAAGGGAAGCGGAAAACGGAAATTAAGCCGTAATACCTCCATTGGGATTACGGCTTTTTTATTTTGGTTTTGCATTGGGAGGAGAGAAAGATGAAGCGAGTATTGACGATCGCTGGATCGGATTCGGGCGGGGGCGCAGGAATTCAAGCAGACCTAAAAGTAATCACCTTGCTGGGGGGTTTTGGAATGAGCGTCATTACGGCCCTAACCGCCCAAAACACGGTAGGGGTTCAAGGTGTTCATGAAATTCCTGCGCGGTTTGTTGAAGAGCAGATCGACGCTGTCCTCTCGGACATTGGTGCCGATGCCGTCAAGACAGGAATGCTGGCGAACCGAGAGATCGTTGAGGTTGTATCCCGAAAGATTAAGCAGTATAACGTCAAGAAGGTGGTTGTAGACCCGGTGATGATCTCAAAGAGCGGGGCTTCCCTTCTTCGCAGGGACGCCCAAGAGACGCTCATCAAAAAATTAATCCCCATGGCATGGGTGGTGACGCCGAATCTTATGGAAGCCTCAGCCCTAGCCGGGTGCAGGGTAAGCTCTCTGGGGGGGATGAAAAAAGCCGCTCGTCAAATCTACAGGATGGGAACGAAATACGTTGTTGTCAAAGGAGGCCACCTGAAGGGGGTAGCAGTTGACGTCCTTTACGACGGGGAGCGGTTCAGCGAGATAGAGGGGCCAAGGATAGAATCAAAGAATACCCACGGCACAGGGTGCACCTTTGCCTCTGCCATCGCCACTTTCTTGGCCAGGGGAGATACTGTTTATGAAGCCGTACAAAAGGCAAAAACCTTTATCACCATGGCCATCCAATCCGGTTTCCGTGTCGGAAAAGGGACAAGCCCTACCAACCCTTCTGCTTATGTCCTCAGGGAGATGGAACGATACCGTGTGATCCAGGAATTAAAGAAGGCAGTGGAAGTATTGAAAAGGGAAGAGATCGGATATCTCATTCCTGAAGTTTCTTCAAACTTAGGGTATGCGCTTCCGTTTGCAGAAGGCGTTGAAGACGTGGCGGCTTTCCCCGGAAGAATTGTCCGATTCAAAGACTCGGTGACCACTTATGGCGACCCTGAATTTGGCGCCTCCCAACACGTGGCCAATATCATCCTGACGGTCATGAAGTCTGATCCCGAATATTGTTCGGCCATGAATATACGATATTCAAGAGAAACGGTTGCGCAGTTAAGGAGAAAGGGCTTTCTTGTCGGCCAGTTTAATCGAAGGCTCGAGCCGAAGAGGGTGAAAGCAGCGGAAGGCTCTTCTTTAGAGTGGGGCGTGGAAAAGGTCTTGAGAAAGATGAAGCGAGTTCCTGATTTTATCTTCGATGAAGGGGATGTGGGGAAAGAACCGATGGTCCGGGTGTTGGGGAGAAATCCGATGGAAGTCGTCCAAAAGATATTGAAAGTGTCAAGTCCACATTCTACTCTCCACTCTCGAAGGGGGTAAAAATGGGCATTGAACCGACTCCAAAAGAGGAGAGGAATTTAGGCGGTTGGGATTTCTTTCTACTGTGGACAGGAGCAGCGATCTCTTTGGCAGAGATTTGGGCCGGGAGTTTAGTGGTCCCTCTGGGGTTAGGGTTAGGACTTTGCGCTATTCTTCTCGGTCACCTGATTGGGAACACCCCCTTTGCGTTGGGCGGCTTGATTGGGAGCCGATGGGGCATCCCAACGATGGTAAGCGTTCGGCCTTCCTTCGGAATCAGGGGGTCTTACTTTGCTGCTGTCCTCAATGTGATCCAGCTCATCGGCTGGACAGCCGTGATGCTGATCGTTTGCGGCCAGGCAGCAGATGCCATCTCCAAGTTCTACGGATTTTCCAACCTCAACCTTTGGATCATCCTTTCAGGAGTGATCACCACCCTGTGGGCTGCAGTCGGTCACCGATTCTGGAAGTGGATCGAGCGAATCTCTGTTTTCGCTCTATTGATCCTATGTATCATCATGACCTATATCGTCTTTCAAGAATATGGCTGGGGCACGCTCTCTCAAATTCCGAGAAAGGAAGACCTTCCCTTCATGGTAGGAATGGATCTTGTGATCGCCATGCCCATCTCTTGGCTTCCTTTGGTCTCGGACTATTCGCGCTTTGCCACGGATTCGAAAAGAAGTTTCTGGGGGACTTGGATCGGCTATTTTATCGTCTCTTCTTGGATGTATTTCGTCGGTCTGGTGGCCACTCTTGCCACCCAGTCCCCTGACCCTTCGGGTGTGGTGATGAATCTCATGTTGAAATTTGGATGGGCCATCCCTGCGCTGATCATCGTCCTCTTCTCTACGTTCACCACCACTTTCTTAGATATCTATTCTACTGCCATCTCAGGCCTGAATATTTTTCCTAAATTAGGAGAAAGAACAGGGATATGGATCGGCGGAATCCTGGGCATCATTGTTGCAGTCCTTTTTCCTGCCATTCTCGACTATGAGCATTTTCTTCTCTTTATCGGGGCCATGTTCTGCCCTCTCTTTGGGGTTGTTCTTGTGGATTA
>Ga0335085_10011671_pt1 | contig 13014 bp, 8 predicted proteins | sample Lox_Sample_45_FD_206712 | JGI IMG/M metagenome (GOLD analysis project Ga0335085, IMG submission 206712) | Soil microbial communities from Loxahatchee National Wildlife Refuge, Florida, United States - Lox_Sample_4.5 | ecosystem: Environmental > Terrestrial > Soil > Wetlands | place: USA: Florida...
GACAGCGAGGGCGCTTACGCCGAGGAGAAGGCTCGCGCGCACGAGGCTTGCAATGCGCGGGGGCGGCACGTCGGGCGGCAGTTGCTTTCGTCCCGTGATCATTGGCACGAGGAGATTGTGTCCCTTGGCGATCGCGTAGATGGCGATCGCAAGGATGTGCAGCGCGATGGCCGCCAGCAGCGCGTCCCAGAAAATCCAGTGCAGCGCCGTGATCGCGTTGGCGATCGGCGCCGGGACCAGTTCGGTGAGCGGCCCCTGGTCGGCGACGTCGTTGGCGACGTAGAGCCCGCTTAGCGTTTCGCCGAGAAGGAGCGCAATGAGGAACAGCACCATCCACGCACCGGCCGGATTGTGTCCGACTTGTCGATCCGGTTCGCGCCGTAATGTGTGTTTGAGGTGACTGATCGCGAGCCGCGGAGGAGCAACAAAACGGGAGAACCGCGCGGTGTCGCTGCCGACTAGTCCCCAGAGCAGCCGAAAAATAAGGAGCGCAAGCACGGCGTAGCCGGCCTTGGCGTGCCAGTCCATCCAGTCCAGTCGCCAGGTGACGTAGGCCGCAACAACCAGCGCCGCCGTCAACCAATGAAACAGCCGGAGCGGGGCGTCCCAAACTTCAATCGAACGGTTGGAAGCATTCACTTTGCTTGGTCCAAAGTGCTTTTCCTGCCGCTGCGGCATGGATCCCGCATCAAGCCTTTCTTAAGCGGGCAATGGCCTACCCAGTCAAAGAATTAGTACGCCAGCGAACCGTGTTGACAGTGAAAAGCGGCCACTAACTCATTGAATCCAGGCGAATCAGCTATGCTGCTTTGCAGCCGGAAACGCTGGAGCTGAAAAGCCATGCTACGCGTTCGGTTGAAAGCTGATGGCCGGTTGGTGGAAATCCTGCCCGATGGCAGTGAGGGTCCGCTGGCGTTTTCTAACAGCGCGCCCGCGCGGCATGTCAACGGCGCCGCGCAGTCTGCGAATGGCCGTTTCGTCGACGCCGCCTACGCACGCAATGTGCGCGGGCAGACCGGCCTGACCCAGACCGCCTTTGCGGCGCGGATCGGTGTGCCGGTGGAAACTGTGCGCAACTGGGAACAAGGCAAGCGCTCGCCGCGTGGACCGGCTCGCGCGTTGCTCAAGGTGATCGAACGGGCGCCCGAAGCCGCCTTTGCGGTGCTGGGCGCCAAACCGCCGTAACCAGCCGTCTTAACTGGCGCGCCGCCCCGGGCTTCACAATGGCCGACATGACCACCAAGAATGACGGCGTTCCGGCCGTTCAGGCCAAGGGCGCGCGAATTCCTTTGCTGGGGCTCGGCACCTGGGATTTGCGCGGCCGCGTTTGCGCACGCGTGGTCGAGCAGGCCTTGCGGCTCGGCTACCGCCACATCGACACCGCGGAAATGTACGACAACGAGCGCGAGGTCGGCGAGGGCTTGCGCAGCTCCGGCGTCAAGCGCGACGACGTTTTCGTGACGACCAAAATCTGGCCGACCCACTTTGCTCCGCGCGAGTTCGATCGCGCCACGCGGGAGTGTCTGGCGCGGTTGCGTCTGGCCGAGGTCGATCTCCTGCTGTTGCACTGGCCGAGCCCGCGGCTGCCGCTTGCCGAAACCATCGAAGTGCTCTGCAAGGCCAAGCGCGACGGACTGGCGCGTCACATCGGCGTCTCCAACTTCAGCGTGCCGCAGGTCGAAGAAGCGGTCCGGGTCAGCAGCGAACCTTTGGTCTGCAATCAGTTCGAGTGTCATCCGTTCCTCGACCAGTCGGCGCTGATCGCCGCTTGCCAAAAGCAGGGCATGGCGGTGGTCGCCTACAGCCCGATCGCGCGTGGCCGCGTCCGTGACAATGACGTGCTGGCCCGTATCGGCGCCGCGCATCGCAAGAGCGCGACGCAAGTCTGCCTGCGCTTTCTGGTGCAGCAGCACATGGTCGTCATTCCGCGCACCAGCAAAGTCGAACGCTTGTCGGAGAATGCCGCGATTTTCGATTTTTCGCTCAGCGAACCGGAGATGGCGGCAATTTCCGCGCTGGCGCAGCCCGGCGGCCAGTCTCGTTAGTTCAGCCTAATTGGATCTGAGGCGAAGGCTCGTCGAACAAGCCGACGCTCAAAACTCGACGTCCAGTTCTTCCAGTTCGTCTGGCTCGACCTTGGCGGCGGCGATCCATTCCTGCATCAGCGGCATCGCCATGATGGTGCGGCAGTATTGCGCCGACGCCGGATCGAGGGCGACGTCATAAGTGAGGAAACGCGTGCAGACCGGAGCGTACATGGCGTCGGCGGCGCACTGCCTGGCGCCGAACAGGTATGGGCCTTTGTATTTTTCCAGGCACTCGCGCCAGATCGTGGTGATGCGCTCGATGTCGCCGCGGGCGCCGGCCCAGGACTTGAAGCCCGGAAAGTGCGCCTTGAGATTCATCGGCAGCGCCGAGCGCAGATTGGCGAAGCCTGAATGCATCTCGCCGCAGATCGCCCGGCAGTGGGCGCGCTGCGCCTGGTCGGCCGGCAGCAGTCCGGCTTCCGGCTTGATCTCGTGCAGATATTCGACGATCGCCAGCGAGTCCCAGACCTTGAGCCCGTCGTGGATCAGGCAGGGCACCAGGAAGGACGGCGACAGCAACAGCAATTCCGCGCGGGTCGACGGGTCATCGCTGCCGACATGCTGCTCGTCGAAATCGAGCCCCGCCATTTTGCACAGCAACCAGCCGCGCAGCGACCACGAGCCGTAATTTTTGCTGGCAATGGTGAGAGTGGCCTTGGACATTAGTCGCTCGCGCGCCGGTAAACTTCTGTTATATCAATACGTTACGGCTAATTTACGGGTTTCGGTTATGCTTTCCGTGGTGTGCACCGATTCCCAAGTTCCGCTCCCTCTGTGCAGGATGTTCACAATTTTGTCGCAGCGCAACAAAAAATACACTAGCTTTCCCGCGCTTGGGGGGTCGCAGGTGCGCCGTCGTCGGACGGCCTTGGGCGCCCGTGGATAACGGATGCTGTACCTCGCTTATCAGGCCCATGCCGACATTATAACGCCGATGAAAGCGTGGGCGACCATGGCGCTCGCCGCCGGTCATCGGCCCGTTGTCGCCGATAATTCCGCGATCCGCAATTTGACCGCGGCCTACGAGCTGGTCTCGCGGATGGGCCTCACCCATACCCGCCCGCCGTTTGGCATCCGCTCCATCAGTGTCGGTAACCGCGAGGTGGAGGTGCGGGAAGAGGCTGCGCACAAAACACCATTCGGAACGCTGCTTCACTTCAAGAAAGATGTCGCGACGCCGCAGCCGCGGGTGCTGCTGGTGGCGCCGCTGTCGGGCCATTTCGCCACGCTGTTGCGGGCGACGGTGCGCACCATGCTGCCCGATCATGACGTGTTCATCACCGACTGGCACAACGCCCGCGACGTGCCGCTGATCTGTGGCCGCTTCGGCGTCGATGAATATGTCGACCATCTGATCAAGTTCCTGGAAGTGATCGGACCGGGGGGGCACGTGCTCGCGGTCTGCCAGCCCTGTGTCGCCGTGCTCTCGGCGGTGGCGGCTATGGCGCAACAGGGAAATCCGGCACAGCCGCGCTCGATGACGCTGATGGCCGGACCGATCGACTGCCGGGTCAATCCGACCAAGGTCAACGACCTCGCCAACAAGCGCGACATGGCCTGGTTCGAGCGGATGCTCACCGCGTCGGTGCCGATCCGTTATCCCGGCGCATTCCGCCGGGTCTATCCGGGCTTCGTTCAGCTTACCGCCTTCATGAGCATGAACATCGAGCGCCATTTGAAAGCCCACAAGGAGCTTTACGAAAATCTGGCCAACGGCGAACACGAGAAGGCAGCGATCACCAAAGCTTTCTACGACGAATATTTCGCCGTGCTCGATCTCACCGCCGAATTTTATCTGGAAACGGTGCGGCTGATTTTTCAGGAGTACGCGCTGCCGCTCGGCAAGCTTGAATGGCACGGCAGTCGCATCGATCCGAGCGCGATCCGCCGCACCATGCTGCTGACCGTCGAAGGCGAGCGCGACGACATCTGCGCCGTCGGCCAGACCGTCGCCGCGCATGATCTTTGCAGCAAGCTGCGCCCGTATCTGAAGCGGCACCACATGCAGGCCGGTGTCGGCCATTACGGCGTGTTCTCCGGCAAGCGCTGGGAGAACCAGGTTTATCCGATCGTGAAGAACGTGATTTTATCGAGCGATTAGAGGCGCCGCGCACGGGCTTCACCCTTGCTCGCGCGTCGCGCTGGTGCGCAAACCGGGAGAACGAAATGGCCACGAGCGTCAGGCAGATGATGGAAGCGGCAAACGCCGCGGTGCCGAAGATCACGCCGGCGCAGGCGAAGGAACTGATCGCCAAAGGCAACACGCTCGTCGTCGACGTGCGCGACGTGCCCGAGGTGCAGGCGAGCGGCAAGGTGGCAGGCGCCGTCCACGTCCCCCGTGGCATGCTGGAATTCCGCGCCGATCCCGATTTGCCCTCGCACGACAAGAATTTCAGCAAGGACAAGACCGTCATTCTCTATTGCGGTTCCGGCGGGCGCGCGGCGCTCGCCGGCAAGATGCTCAAGGAGCTGGGTTACGACCAGGTCTTTAATCTCGGCGGATTCAAGGATTGGGCCGATTCAGGCGGTGCGGTCGAGAAGTAAAATCACCGCATCGCCGCGGCGATATTGCCGCCGTCGACGGTGGTGACGTCGGCGGTAGTTTTCAACGCCAGCGCCTGATGCACAAACGCCTGCGCGACGTCATCGGCGGTCACTTCGCGGCCGAGCAGATTGCCGCTCATGTAATCCTTCTCGCTCAAGCCGCGCGCCGTTGAGCGCGAGGCGATCATGTCCGGTGTTAACAGGCCCGAACGGATACGGTCGGCGTTGACCGCGTTGGCGCGGATGCCGTCCGCGCCGTAGTCGAGCGCGTATTGGCGCATCAGCGCCAGCAGCGCCGCTTTCGGGATTCCGTATGGACCGAAGTTCGGCCCCGGATTGACGGCTTGCTTGGAGACGTTGAACAAGAGGCAGCCGCCAGTCTTTTGCGCCAGCATGATTTTAATCGCCGCCTGCGCGGCGCGCTGCTGCCCGTAGAAATTCAACTCGAAGCTCTTGCGCAAAATCTTCTCGTCGACTTCGCCGATGCGGCCTTGCCACGCAGCGCCGGCATTGGCGACCAGGATATCGACGCCGCCGAAGGTTGCAGCCACTTGGTCGAACGCCGTCCGCACCGAAGCCGGATCGGTCACGTCACATTGCACCGCGAGCGCGGTTGCGCCGATCGCCTCGGCTCGTTCGCGCGCGGCGGCGAGGTTCAGGTCGAGCAACGCGACTTCCGCACCGGCCGTGGCGAACGCTTTCGCCGTCGCGGCGCCGATGGCGCCGGCCGCGCCGGTGACGACGGCAATCTGTCCGCCAAGCGTCGGCTCCTTGCGTGCGCCGAGCTTGGCCTGTTCCAGCGGCCAATATTCGACATCGAACATGTCGGCCTCGGAGATCGACTCGAAGCGGCCGATTGCTTCCGCCCCGGCCACAACGGAAATCCATTCCTCGGCAATGTCGGCGGCGATCACCGCATCGCGCTTGGAGCGGCCCATTCCGAATAAGCCAAGACCGGGGATCAGCACCACGCGGGGCAGCGGATCGAGCTCATGCTTGATGCCGCCGACGCGACTGTTGTGTTGCGAAAAGTATTGGCAATAGCGAGCAGTGAAATCGCCCGCCGCCCTCCGCGTTGCAACGGCAAAGTCATCAAGCTTGCCGGGCTGCGGCGCCGACAGAACGAGCGGCCAGTTCTTGGTGCGAATGGTATGATCGGGAGTCGCCACGCCGGCTTGGCTGACGCGCGATAAATCCTTGCCGTTGACGAACGCCAGAACGCCATCGCTGCAACGAAAATCCAGCACCAGCCTTCGCCAGGCGCCTTCGATCCTTTCGTCCTTTTCACTGCACGCCCCGCGCACGATCGGAGCGACTTCCGGAAGCGTCGCGACTTCGTGCGGCAGAATGGCAGCGGCGGGCTTCTTACGTGGTTCGATAAATGCTTCAGCAAGCGACACCATCTCGACCATGCGCTCATAGGCTTCGCGCGCACTTTCGCCGAAGGTGACAATGCCGTGCTTGCTGAGAATGAGCCCGTCGCTCGGCTTTGCCCGGTCGAAGACTTCGATCGCCTTCTTGGCGAGGCCAAAGCCCGGCATCAGGTACGGCACGAAGGCGAGCCGGCCGCGAAAAACCCCGGCGCACTTTTCTTCCCCGTCGGGCTGATCGATCACGCTGAGCACCGCCGTCGCGTGGGTGTGATCGATGAATTTGTGCGGCAGGAACGCGTGCAGCATGATCTCGACGGAAGGATTTGGCGCGGCCGGATCGATCAGGTTGGCGCGCTCGATGGCGACCAGCTCCTCGTCGGCGATCGCGTCGAGCGCGCGCAGTTGACGCAACGGTGCAAGGCGTACCGCCGGCAGGCCTTCGGGTTCGGCCGCCGCCATGTCGGCGCCGGTGGCCTTAACCCGCAACACCTCGACATTCTCGCCGAGCAGGTCAAGCGCGCGGGTCTTCAGCGAGGTGTTGCCACCACCGTGGAGCACCAGCTTTGGATCGCGGCCAAGAAGCCTGGTCGTGTAGACCCGGAGCGCCAGGTCGGGCTCGACGCCAGCCTTGGCGGCGTGCGCGACAATTGTCGCGGCGTCATGGTCGACCCACGCGCTTTTCATAGCGTGTCGACCGATCGTTGATCAGCCGCCGGCGAAGCGGCGGGACCACCAGCCGCTGCGGCGCGGCTTGTCGGTGTTTTCGCTGTCGCCAACTTCGGTGATGACCGGTTGTGGAGGAGGCGACGATGGTTGCGCCGGGGCTGGCTGCGGTGCGTCGGCAGTGCGCGCGGTTGGGGCCGGCTCGCGCACGGTTGAACGCTTGCGCGGCGGTTCCGGTTGTTCCGCTGCCGCTGCGGTGGGTGGTGCCTCCGCAATGGCCGGCTCGCTGGATGTTGCAGGAGCAACAGATAGCGGCGCGGCATCAAGGTCGGCGACGGCTTCCCTGAGTTCCTCTTCGGTCGGAGGCGCTGCGGTCAATTCCTCTGGCGGCCGAGGCGCGTCGTGCGACTCGTAGCTGTCGCCGTGCTCGTGCGCCGGCGGAAAACCCTCGTCAGTTCGCTCCGGGCGATTGCGCCGACCGCCGCGGCGGCCACGGCGGCGGCGACGGCCGCCATCGCGCTGCGGCTCGTTTCGCGCAACGACGCCGGCTTCGCCGGGCTCTTCGGCAAGATCGTCCGCCGACAACTCGCCGTTTTCGTCGGCGGCAGCCTCGCCGGTGACAGGCTCGCCGCTGGCGTCGGCTGTCTCTTCATGACGATCGGGTTGCGCGTGAGCGCCGCCGCCATTGCGTCCGCGACGACGCCGGCGGCGACGCCGACGTCCGCCATTTTCCGCCGGCTCGCCGGAGGCTTCCGCGGCTGCTGCTTCCACGTCGCTTTCGGCTTCAGCGTCGGCCTCATCACTTTCCAGCACGGCGGCATCTTCGAGCTCGTCGTCCTCCTCAAGCGGGGCCACGGTGGTTTGGTTCTGCTCGGCGATGGCTCGGGCCGCTTCCGGCGTGTGGACCTGCTCACCCCGATCGATCGCAAACGCCTGAGGCGCGGCGATGGTCGCATCGGCGCTGACCGTGATCGTGATGGCGAACCGCTCTTCCAGCGCCCGCAAATGCGCGCGCTTCTGGTTGAGCACGTAGAGCGCGACGTCCGGGCGCGTCCGCGCGATCAGATTGTGCGTCGCGCCTTTCATCATCTGTTCCTCGAGCGCGCGCAGAACCTGCAACGCCAGCGATGAAACCGAACGGACATGGCCGGTGCCGCCGCAATACGGGCACTTCTCCGTCGAGCTTTCCAGCACGCTGGTCCGAATGCGCTGGCGCGACATCTCCAACAGCCCGAAATGTGAGATACGGCCGACCTGGATGCGGGCCCGGTCCTGCTTGAGGCATTCCTTCAGCCGGCGCTCGACCGAGCGGTTGTTGCGCTTTTCGTCCATGTCGATGAAATCGATGACGATCAGCCCGGCGAGGTCGCGCAGCCGAAGCTGGCGGGCGATTTCATCGGACGCTTCGAGATTGGTCTTGAGCGCGGTGTCTTCGATATGGTGCTCGCGCGTCGCGCGGCCCGAATTGACGTCGATGGCGACCAGCGCTTCGGCCTGGTTGAGGACGATGTAGCCGCCGGAGCGCAGCTGCACCACCGGCGAGAACATGCCGTCGAGCTGGTTCTCGACGCCATAACGCGACAACAGCGGCTGGGTGTCGGCATAGAGCTTCACGTTCTTCGCATGACTTGGCATGAGCATGCGCATGAAGTCCTTCGCCTCGCTGTAGGCCTCCGGTCCTGCGACGATGACCTCGTCGATGTCCTTGGAATAAAGATCGCGGATCGAGCGTTTGACCAGCGAACCTTCCTCATAGACGAGCTTGGGCGCCGTGGATTTCAGCGTCAGGTCGCGTACCGTCTCCCACAGTCGCAGCAGATATTCGAAATCGCGTTTGATTTCGGTTTTGGTGCGGCTTGCGCCGGCGGTGCGCAGAATCACGCCCATGCCTTCCGGAACTTCTAATTCCTGCGCGATCTCCTTGAGCCGCGAGCGGTCTTCGCCGCTGGTGATCTTGCGGCTGATGCCGCCGCCGCGGGCCGTGTTGGGCATCAACACCGAATAGCGCCCGGCGAGCGACAGATAAGTCGTCAGCGCTGCGCCTTTGGTGCCGCGCTCCTCTTTGACCACCTGCACCAGCATTACCTGCCGGCGCTTGATCACTTCCTGGATTTTGTACTGGCGGCGGTAGCGCGGCGCGCGATCCGGGACCTCCTCGAGCGCGTCGGCGCCGCCGACCGATTCCACGATCTCTTCGTCTTCGCCATTCTCGGCGCCGTTGTGCTGCTCCGGATCTTCGTGCGGGCTGGTGGCCTCGGGCGTCTCCGCTGATGCCTCGACGATCTCGGTAGCATGTTCGCCGACTGTCTCGATCGACGCGGGTGTGGTCCCCGACTCGGTTTTGGGTTGGTTGTCGTCGTGCGGCGTCAGGGCGACCGAAGCAACAACGGGCTCGGATTCGGTTTCACCCAAGGCGGGGGATTGGGCGCCTTCTGCGGAAAATTCTGCGGCAATCGCCTGCTCATGCTCTATCTCTCCCGACGACTCGGGAACTGTCGGCCCTTCGCTGTCCTCGGCTTCGATGGCTGCTTCATCCTCGACCGTGATTTCGTCGCCATGCTCCTCCGCTGCGGCGGCTTCGCTCGACGATGGCTCGGCCGCTTCGCCGTGCCTGACCTCATCGTCGCGCCGCGCCGGAGCAGGCCGGCCGTTGCCGCGATGCCTGTGCTGGCGCCGATCGGCTTCATCTTCAGCCGCACGCTGGGCGCGGCCCTCTTCATCGATCAGCGCCTGCCGGTCGGCGACCGGGATTTGATAGTAGTCGGGGTGGATTTCGCTGAAGGCAAGGAAGCCGTGGCGGTTGCCGCCGTAATCGACAAAAGCGGCTTGCAGCGACGGCTCGACGCGCGTCACTTTCGCCAGATAGATGTTGCCCCGAAGTTGTTTACGCTGCGCAGTCTCGAAGTCGAATTCCTCGACGCGATTGCCGCGCAATACGACCACCCGGGTCTCTTCCGGATGGGTCGCGTCGATAAGCATTTTGTTGGCCATTGCAAATCTCGTGAAGGCGCTCATGCCGCACGCTCCGCGCCGCAGCGGCGAAGGAGGACGGTGAACTGCCTGTTAGTCGGTGAAGGAAAAGGATCGGGATTCCCGAAAGCGCCAAACGGAACTCGGTCCGCCGGCCGGAGAGCGCCCTTTGGACGCTGCCGCACCGCTGCGATCGAACCTGTTGCGCCTCGAACATGAACTCCAAACCGTGATGGTCGGCGGCGCCTTAAGCCGCCGCGATTACTCTCCAGTGCTTACGGCACCTGCAATACCGCACCGGCAACGCATCTCACGCCGGCACGGCACCGCGCGGTAGGTTCCTGCTGCCCTGCTCCTTTAGGGTGTCGGCTTGCCTCTTCGTCCGTCCGTATCAGCGCGCTATCGGCGCCGGATCGGATCAAAAGGCGTCGTCCGCCAAGCTCCCGCTCTTGGAAGCAATCGCGGCGGACGTGCCGGATACCCTGACGGGACACAACCGGAACATTTGACCGTCGGCAAGCCCTTCTTAAGGCCGCCAGTACGGAATTGGCAAGCAGGATGTGCCATTTACCCAAAGCAGCCGTTTTCCGGGCTCATCCACCGCTTGTCCGCGTGGCACTAATCTAGGTACTTAAGTTTCGATTAACCACGCCTGCCTAATGCAGTAAGAGGGGCGCGGAGGCTGAAAACCGATGGCTGTCCGAGCGGCGCGCTGGGCTTTCCTCGGTCTACTCTTCACGACGGCCGCTTTGGCCGGGGAACGGCAAATAGCCGCATCGTCCCCCGGCGGCGATTCGTTCCCGGTCGCGACCGCTGCCCGCCTCGGCGGTGACGAATCGCAGACCCGATTCGTCATGGACTTTACCCGCAAGATCGATCTTCACGCCTTCACCTTGGCCGATCCGTATCGCGTTGTTATCGACATGCCGCAGGTGACGTTCCTGCTGCCGCCGAAAACCGGCGAGAGCGGCCGCGGCCTGATCAAGGCCTTTCGGTTTGGCTTGGTGATGCAGGGCGGCTCGCGTTTGGTCTTTGACCTCTCCAAACCCGCGCGCGTCGAAAAGGCTTTTGTCGTTGACGCAACCGTCGACGCGCCGGCCCGGCTGGTGCTGGACCTCGTGACGACCGATCGCGAGAGCTTCTTGCGCCGTGTTGCGCTCGACAACAGTCAGGCGCGCTCTGAGCCGCCGCCCGAGAGCACCCCCGCAGCAAAGGACGATGATCCGCGTCCGCTGATCGCGCTCGATCCCGGCCACGGCGGCATCGACACCGGCAGCAAGGCGCCCAGTGGCGAACTCGAAAAGGATATTGTTTTGAGTTTCGCCCAACGCCTGCGCGACTGCATCGAGAAAACCGGCAAGTATCGCGTCTTGATGACGCGGACCGATGACACCTTCGTGCCGCTTGCCGACCGGGTGCGCATAGCGCGAAGTGCCGGTGCCTCACTGTTTGTGTCGATTCATGCCGACTCGCTGCCGCGCGGGGAGGGCAACGCGCAGGGGGCGAGTATCTACACGCTGTCGGATACCGCGACCGACTCGGAGGCCGCACGATTGGCCGAGAAAGAGAACCGGGCCGACGTTATCGCCGGTGTCGATCTCAAGGCCGAGCCGGACGATGTCGCCGGGATTCTGCTTGACCTTGCCGAGCGGGAGACCAAAGGTTTTTCGCTAAAGTTTGCGCATCAGCTGGTCGGTGAGTTGAAGACCGCGACCGTGCTGCACAAGAAGCCGCTAAAGTCGGCGGGCTTCCGGGTCTTACGCGCGCCGGATGTACCATCGGTGCTGGTGGAACTTGGCTATGTGTCAAATCGGGCTGATCTGCACTCACTGCTTTCCGAGACCTGGCGCAATCGAACGGCGGAAACGATGGCCCAGACGATCGACTCCTTCTTTGCGGCCCGCATGACCGGCACTCGCACCGGCGCCAATTGAGGCCCTCGATCGGCGCTGCGGTGTGCCTGCTAATGGCCTCAGTTTGAACAAAAAACGGAGCGACGACACGCGATGGCGATCAGGGCTGACCGGAAAAACAGGCCGATAGGGCCTCACAGGATGTTCGCCATGTGGCCGCGTTCGATTACAAGCCGTGGCGGGGCGGGGCATCGGTAATGAAGCTTTTGCTGCGGTTTCTCGGCTTCCTGTTCGCTGCGGGAACCATCCTGTTCCTTGTCGGCATCGGCGGCGTCGCCAGCGTATTGTGGTATTTTTCCAACGACTTGCCCGATTATTCTCAACTGCAAAACTACGAGCCGCCGGTGATGACGCGGGTGCACGCCGCCGATGGCTCGCTGTTGGCGGAATATGCCAACGAGCGCCGGCTTTACCTGCCCATCCAGGCAGTGCCAAAGCTCGTCGTCGACGCGTTCATCGCCGCGGAAGACAAGAACTTTTACCAGCATCCGGGAATTGACGTCACCGGCATTGCGCGCGCAGCGTTTCTTTACCTCCAGAACTTTGGCAGCAGCCGGCGTCCGCAAGGCGCCTCGACCATCACCCAGCAGGTGGCGAAGAACTTCCTGCTGACGAACGAGGTGTCGATCACACGCAAGATCAAGGAAGCTCTGCTCGCGCTGCGCATCGAGCGGGCCTATTCAAAAGACAAGATCCTCGAACTCTATCTCAACCAGATTTACCTTGGGCTCGGCGCCTACGGTATTGCCGCGGCTTCGCTGCTGTATTTCGACAAGTCGGTGCACGAACTCTCGATTGCCGAGATGGCCTATCTCGCCGCGCTGCCGAAAGGTCCGAACAATTACAATCCGTTCCGCCACCGCGACGAAGCGATCGCGCGGCGCAATTACGTGATCGACCGCATGGTCGAGGACGGCTACATCACCGCTCAAGCCGGCGACGATGCGAAGAAGCAGCCTCTCAACGTCGCGGTACGGCCGACCGGCGCCCACACTTTCGCGGCCGAATATTTTGCCGAGGAAGTGCGCCGCTATATCTTCGAGAACTACGGAGAGAAAAAGCTCTACGAGGGCGGCCTTTCCGTGCGCACCACGCTTGATCCGAAGATGCAGGTGCTGGCGCGCAAGACCATGACCGACGGGCTTGTGAATTTCGACGAGACGCAAGGCTGGCGCGGCCCGGTTACCAAAATCGAAATCGACGGCGACTGGGGCGTCAAACTTGCCGATGTGAAATCGCTATCGGATATCGATCCCTGGCGGCTTGCGGTGGTGCTCCAGGTCGACGATCAGTCGGCGCGGATTGGCTTGCAGCCGGCGCGCGATCCGGGCGGCGCCGTGGCCAAGGCTCGCGAGGTCGGCATCGTGCCGGCCGAAGGCGTCAAATGGGCAAAGCCCGCGGGTACGCCGGCGAAGCAAGGTGTGCGCGTGAGCCAGATCCTCGCGCCCGGCGACGTTATCTATG
>Ga0335085_10011672_pt1 | contig 13014 bp, 6 predicted proteins | sample Lox_Sample_45_FD_206712 | JGI IMG/M metagenome (GOLD analysis project Ga0335085, IMG submission 206712) | Soil microbial communities from Loxahatchee National Wildlife Refuge, Florida, United States - Lox_Sample_4.5 | ecosystem: Environmental > Terrestrial > Soil > Wetlands | place: USA: Florida...
TCCGCCTGGAAAGCGCTCTTCTCCGCTCATCCATGCAAGGGGCCTGTACTCTGGAGCAACGGTGTAAAGCAATGGGGGCGCTGCGTTGCGGACCGGAGCAGTACTTTTGGCCCAAAGCGCCATAGTCACAATCGAAATGACAAACACGAGCGTGCGGCGGGCAAGCACCTAACAAGTACCTCCCGCCACGAGCGGTCGAGCATCTACAGGCTCCAGACTTCGCGAAAGCGTCACATAGCGGCGCAAATCGCGCATCATCTCCTCAAACTCATCGAAGGAGAGTGACTGCATGCCGTCGCTTAAGGCATTTGCGGGATCGGGGTGAACCTCAACCAGAAGCCCATCCGCCCCGACCACGGCAGCCGCTCGTGCTAACACGGAGACCAGAGAACGAACTCCTGCGGCATGGCTGGGATCCACGATAACTGGAAGATGGGAGACGGCCTTCAATACCGGGACAGCGGCAATGTCGAGAGTATTTCGCGTAGCAGTTTCAAACGTCCGGATTCCGCGCTCGCAAAGAATAATGTCGGGATTGCCCGCAGAAGCAATCACCTGTGCGGAGCGGAGCAATTCCTCCAGTCGCGCCGTCATGCCACGCTTCAGCAGGACGGGGCGCCCACATTTCCCGAGCGCCTCAAGCAGGGAATAATTTTCCATGCTGCGCGTTCCCACCTGCATGATGTCGGCATATTCCGCGATGATGTGCACGTCCTCTTCATCCATCGCCTCGGTAACAATGGCGAGGCCTGTCTCTCTCCGTGCTTTACTGAGAAGCTTGAGGCCTTCCACTCCGAGGCCCTGAAATGAATAAGGAGAAGAACGTGGCTTGTAAGCCCCGCCTCGCAGCACGCGTGCTCCCGCCGCTGCGACCGCCTCCGCGGTGCGCAGAATCTGCCGCTCGGATTCAATGGCACAAGGCCCAGCCATCACGACGAAGCTGTCGCCACCGATCGTAAGGTCGCCGACCTGAACCACGGTGCGGCTGCGCTGGGCGGTTTTAGCAACAAGATCGAAGCAGGAAAACTGCCCATTCCACTGGGAGTTACCGGTCACCGCGCCGAGATTAGCTTCCTGATATACAGGAATCTGTGATGGAACCGACAAGCAAGGGTGACGCGAAGCACAAAAGGCTCAACACAATAGTGGTTTTGCATTACGTGCTCTCGTAATGCCTAATGCAAAAGAATTACAGCTAGGGGAACCCAATCAGATGGCAGGAGAAGAAGTATCCGCCACCGCTGTGGAAGGAACGGAGATCAACAGAATCCAAGGAAAGTCTTTCATCAGCGCTGAGGCTTCCGAATGAAGAGTTCCGTTGGGCGCGCGATCTATCGCAATATTCTCGCCGGTCAGCCAGTTCTGATACGTTGCTGCGGGAACTTCCGTCGGCACGTTGATGCGCGTGCCATCCCAGATTTCCGGATCTAACAATGAAGAGCGTTGTTCCAACAATCGCCCGCATAGCCTGGGCACGATCGTGATTGCGCTAGCGTCGTCGGTAACTCTGGCAAAAGCAAGAAGGTGCCGCGCTGCCCTACCTTCTACCCGCAAGGGAATATACTTCCCCGTCTGGAAGATACCTGGATGTTGCCGGCGGGCCTGCAATGTTCTCCAGGTGAGGTAGAGCTTGGCGCGGCCGGAGCGATCCTCTCCATTTTCAACTGCCTTGAAGAGAGACCCTGCCGCCGCGCGATGTTCAGAAAAGGGCAGGGATTTCATTTCGCACAAGAGTTTCTTGCGAACGGCGTAGTCAACCGGCCGGCGGTTATCGGGATCCACCAGGCGAAATTCGCAAAGCTCGTTCCCCTGATAAATGTCCGGAACTCCGGGAGAAGTGAGTTTGATGAGCGTCTGCGACAGGCTGTTGAAGGCGCCAAGAACTGCAATCCGGCTTTGGAAGCGTACAAAATCGGAGAGGAACTCCTGCTGGGCTACCGGATCAAGAACCCGATCCACGAAGGAACCCAGGGCGTTCTCGTAGTCAAGGTTCTGGTTGGCCCAACTGGTATTCTCCTTCGCCTCGCGCGCCGCCTTCAGCATGTAGGCGCGAAGCCGGTCGCGGGTTTCGGTTGTAGGAGTGATTTCCCCCGCAGGCCAGGCGCCCAGCAAAACCTGATAGAAGAGATATTCGTCATTCCGCGTCGGGGCTTCAATGCCGTCGAGCAATGCCTTGCGTTTGTGATTCATGAGCCGCCACAGGCGCGCTTTCCATCTCCATTCGGCAGGAATTTCGGACAGCACATCGATGCGCGCCCGCACGTCCTCGGAAAGCTTGCTGTCGTGGGTGGAAGTGGCCAACATTGCTTTGGGCCAGTCTGCCGCACGCTCGAGAGTTTTGCGATGAAATTCGTCCGGCGTCACTCCGAAATTAAGTGGGTTGCTTCCCACGTCATTGATAGAAATCAGCGGGTGATAGCGGTAGAAGCTGGTGTCTTCCAGTCCCTTCGCCATGACTGGACTGGTGTACTGCTGAAATTTCATCGCGAATGTCACGCAGTCCTGCCGGTATCGCTTGCCGGGCTGATTCCCTCCGCGCTGTACCAACACCTGACAGATGAAGTCATAGACGCTGGTATCCTGCGCCGTGCTTTGGCGCTTCGCTGCCTGTAGAGCACTTTCAATGTAGTTGCGGTCTCTTTCGGAAAGCGCGTCTTCGGTCAGGTAGGTCCGGTACACGGGGAAACGCGCGATGATTTCGCCGAGTGCGCTTCTTAGACTGTTGAGGGTGAAGTCGCACGTCTCCCGCCTGGAGAGAGCAATGCGGCTCAGAATATTGGCGAGCACATTCAAGCCGCTGGCGAGCGCATTGCGCATCACATTTTTCTTGCATTCGTAGAGCACTTCGCGGAAGGTCAAAGTGTGGCCGAGAAAACCGCGATAACCGCGGTTGATGACCGCCGCGGCCTGGGGATCCACCAACAGTCCGTTTACCAGATTGGAGAACTCGTAGCCAGTGGTTCCGCTGACCGGCCATTCCACGGGCAATGGCTCATCGCCGGAAAGAATTTTCTCGATCACCAGATAGGCAGGCGCCGCACTCTGCAGTCGCTCGAAATACTGCGCCGGATCGAACAATCCGTCGGGATGGTCGACTCTTAACCCGTTCACCTTGCCTTCCCGCACAAGTTCTAATACAAGCCGATGCGTGGTCTCAAAGACTTGCGGGTCTTCCATCCGCAGGCAGGCCAAATCATTAATATCGAAAAACCTGCGGTAGTTGATCTCGTCCGAAGCCACTCGCCAGTAGGCGAGCCGAAAGACCTGCGTTTTGATCAGTTCGTGGAGCTCGTCAAAGCTGCGGGAATCTCCGGCGGTCCCATTCAGGCCTTGCACATTTTCCTGCACAAAATTGAGGATCGCGGCCGACTGGGCGCACAAAGCGGCCAGCCGTCGTTTATGAATTTCCTTGTCGCGGTTGCGTTCCGCTTTCTTCTCGGCGGTGGCTTCGGTTCGGCCCGGCAAGTGCCCAAAGCCGGCCATTAAACTTTGCAGTTCCAGTAGATCCTGATTCTCCGCGCCAAGGGCCTGCACCAGCCGGTCACTCTGCTTTCCCAGGATCGCGGGGTATTCTTTAGGATCGACGGGAAATCGGTGCTGGTGGAAATAAATGCTGAACTCACCTTTCTCGGCATCGAAAGCGAGCTTCAGATCACCCTTTTCGAGAACGATCCCATATTGATCGTCGAGAATGGGTACAAGTACCTTTCCTTGCAACTCGTCCTTGATGGGCTGCCAGTCAATATCGAAGAAGGCGGCGTAGTTGGATGCTTCGCCGTTTTCCAGAACGTCCAGCCACCAGGCGTTATCGGCGCCCATTATGCCCATGTGGTTGGGAACCACATCGAGGATTTGACCCATATTGTGCTGGTGCAAGGTTTCCACAAAGCGGTCGTACTCCTCGGCCGTGCCGATCTCGGGATTCAGTTGGTTGTGGTCAATAATGTCGTAACCGTGCATGCTTCCCGGCCGGGCGCGCAGGTAAGGGGAGGCGTAGCAGTGCGAAATCCCCAGCGATGCGAGATAAGGAATAATTTCTGTTGCCTGAGCGAAGGTGAAGTTGCGATTGAATTGCAGGCGGTAGGTCGCCAGCGGGGTTTCGAGAGCGCTCATGACCCCTCGTACCATACCACCGACCAGGGCGGCATTGTGCTGGAGTTTCGGACATCGAAGGTCGCGTAGAGCGGCGGGTGATTGCGAAGATTATGGCTAACTGGCTTATCGCCCAGATTCGCCGACAGGTACAGCGTTCTATCTCCCAGATGCCAGCATGTGCTCAAACCGCTGCTGTGAAATGACGAGGATGCGGAGTACGCTGGGCGTCCGGCGGCCCCGCGTAAAAGGGGCATGATAGTTTTTTGCCGGAGATCCAATAGATGGGAATAAAAGTCGAACCACTCGCGATGTTGAGATTTCCTCAAACAGTCCCAATCGAGCTTCGAAGCCATAAAAGTCTCTTCGGCATTGGGATCGGGAATGCGGGCTCGCATGGCAGGATCGCGGAATTGCGCAAATCGGGCGAACTCCGCACGCCGACCTTCGGTGACGGCTTTAGCCAAACCCGCTTCGAAGTTGCAGAAGAATAGGAACGGGGTGGCAGCGCCAAACTCCTCCCCCATAAAAAGCAGCGGCGGTTCAGGCGCGAGCAAAAGGATCGCCATGATCGCCCTTACCGCATTGGGCTCGGCATAGCGAAGAATCCGTTCTCCAAAGGCCCGGTTTCCAATCTGATCGTGGTTTTGCAGGAACGAAACGAAGCTGGTCGGAGGCAACTCACGGCTGGGTTCACCCCGCCGTGCGCCGTGGTGATACTCCGATACCTGGCCTTGATAAATGAAGCCTTCCGTCAATGACTTGCCCAGCAACTGAATCGTGTTTTCCGTGTAGTCGCTGTAATAACCATCCGTCTCGCCGCTGGCCAGAATGTGACAAACATGGTGGATGTCATCGTTCCACTGGGCGTCATACAACGAAATCCGGCCATTCCGGTTCCGCTTTAAATAGCGGGCGGCATTGTCCCCATTCTCCAGGACAAGATGAATGTTGCGTCCCCGGCCCACCGTTTCCCGCACAGTGGCGGCTAATTCTGTAAGAATGTCAGGAGTGGAATCGTCCTTGATTGCATGCACAGCGTCGAAGCGCAGCCCATCCAAGTGGAACTCCTCCAGCCAGTAGAGCGCATTGTGAATGAAGAAGTCTCGCACTGTGCGGCTCGATTCGCCGTCGAAATTGATGGCTTCTCCCCACGGAGTGCAATGCCGGTCAGTAAAAAACTGGGGTGCATACGCGCGCAAATAGTTGCCCTCGGGTCCAAAGTGGTTATAGACCACGTCCAGCAAAACCATCAGGTTCTTTTGATGGGCGGTTTGAACCAGGCGTTTGAGATCTTCGGGGCGCCCATAGGATGAGTCCGGGCAGTAAGGAAGGACACCGTCGTATCCCCAATTCCTGTTGCCGAAGAAATCCGCGACCGGCATGATTTCGATCGCCGTAATACCCAGTCCGGCCAGATAGTCCAGCTTCTTTTCGACCCCGGCAAAGTCTCCCCCCGGCGAAAACGTTCCGACGTGCAGTTCATAAATGGCGGCGTCTTCCCACGGCCTGCCGTGCCAGCCGGCGTCGCTCCATGCGAACGCAAGCGGGTCTACTACCTCGCTCGGCCCATGAACATCTTCGGGCTGGAAGCGTGAGGCGGGATCGGGCACGTGCAATCCGCCATCAATCACAAATTGATAGCGGCTGCCGGGTGAGGCCTGGTTTGTACTCAATTCGAACCAGCCGGACACCGTCTTGCTCATGCTCAACAAGGATCCGTCCAGCAGGATGTCCACTCGGCTTGGTTTGGGGGCCCACAGCCGGAAGCGGACTCCGGCATCGCCCAGCCATTCGGCCCCAAAGGGCATGCCGTGCTTACGCCTCACGACGCCGCTCTCCTAACCTGGCTTGGCCCTCCGCACGTGCGACCAGCACCGCCAGGGACCGGGCCTCAAGTGGGTAGGGGCCGTCGCCCCGATGGCAGCCGCCAGGACTGCCGCTCGGTTCACACGATGTATCCACCAGAGCTACCCAAATTGATCCGTCGCGCAAAGCTGGAAGAACGAAAGGGATTGCCTCATAGTGCGCATTCATCAAAACCAGAAAACTTTCATCTTTTATCGGCTGGTTCCGTTCGTCCACCTCGTCGAGCGCCTCACCAGCCAGGAACAGTCCCAAACAGCGAGCGGATTCTTGCTTCCACTCCTCATCGGTCATTTCCAGACCATCCGGTTGCAGCCAAAGAATGTCTTTGACTCCCGCTCCCTTGATGGCCCGTCCCTGAAAGAAGTTACGGCGGTGGAATACCGGATGATTCTTTCGCAGGGCAATCATCAACTGGGCAAATGCAAGTAGTTCCCGCTCCGCAGGCTCGATTTTCCAGTTGGTCCAGCTGATCTCGTTATCCTGACAATAGGCGTTGTTGTTGCCATTTTGCGTATGTCCGATCGCGTCGCCCGCCAGCATCATCGGGACCCCCTGCGACAGAAAGAGCGTCGCCAGAAAATTCCTTCGCTGCCGGGCGCGTAAGGCATTTACCTCGGGATCATCGGTGGGTCCTTCAATCCCGCAGTTCCAACTGCGGTTATTGTCGGTTCCGTCCCGGTTGCCTTCGCCATTGTCTTCGTTGTGCTTCTCGTTGTAGCTGACCAGATCGTTGAGAGTGAACCCGTCGTGAGCGGTTACAAAATTGATGCTGGCATACGGCCGTCGTCCACTGCGGGCATACAAGTCGCTCGATCCCGTAATGCGGTAAGCCAACTCGCCGATGACTCCACCGTCTCCCTTCCAATAGGAGCGCACGGCGTCGCGGTAACGGTCATTCCATTCGGCCCAACCTACCGGAAATTTCCCCACCTGGTAACCGCCCTCACCCAAATCCCAGGGCTCGGCGATCAGCTTGACCTGCGACAGGATCGGGTCCTGATGGATGATGTCCAGGAAGGCTCCGAGTCGGTCGACTTCATGAAGTTCGCGGGCCAGGGTTGCGGCCAGGTCGAAGCGGAATCCGTCTACATGCATCTCCTGCACCCAGTAGCGCAAGCTGTCCATAATCAGCTGCAGGACCCGGGGATGCCGCATGTTCAACGTGTTGCCGGTTCCGGTGTAGTCCATGTAATAACGCCGATCGTCGGGCATGAGCCGGTAATAGACGGGATTATCAATTCCACGGAATGAAAGCGTCGGTCCCATCTGGTTTCCTTCGGCGGTGTGGTTGTAGACGACATCCAGGATCACTTCGATTCCTGCCGAGTGCAGCGTCTTCACCATTGTCTTGAACTCGCTGACGCTGCCGGTCGAGGAGTAGCGAGGTTCGGGGGCAAAAAAGCCGATCGAGCTATACCCCCAATAATTGTGCAGGCCTTGCTCTACAAGGTGGCGATCGTCCACGAAGCAATGAACCGGCATCAGCTCCACGGCAGTAATGCCAAGCCGCTGGAAATAGTCAATGACCGGAGCAGTTGCCAAACCGGCATAGGAGCCCCGGAGTTTGGGGGGCACGTCCGGATGCATCATCGTGATTCCCTTGACGTGGACCTCGTAGATAACCGTCTTATGCCAGGGAATATCAGGCGGACGATCGTTTCCCCAGGTGAACGCCGAGTCAACCACAACACCTTTCATCATTCCGGGAGCACTATCGCGCCGGTCAAAGGAGAGATCGGCATTTTTGTGACCGATCCTGTAGCCAAAGTGGGAATCGCTCCAGCTCAGGTGTTGCACCTGCTTGGCATAGGGATCGAGCAAAAGCTTGTGGGGGTTGAAGCGCAATCCGCGCGTAGGGTCATAGGGGCCATGCACCCGGTAGCCATAGACTAATCCCGGCCGGGCCTCGGGAAGGTAGCAATGCCATACTTGATCGGTCTGCTCTCTAAGGGTAATGCGGCGCAGTTGGCGGCGCCCGGCGGGATCAAAAAGGCACAACTCAACCTTTTGCCCATGTTCGGAAAAAATCGCAAAGTTTACCCCCTCCCCGTCCCATGTGGCGCCGAGCGGGTAAGGTTTTCCCGGCCAAACGATCAGATCGTCCCCATTTTTCATATTCGCCCCGAGGCAGTGCTTTAGATGCAACAGATGCGAACGGAGGACTACAAAGACACCGTAGCACTCGCGGCCACGGCGAAGGAAGGACGATCTATCTTTAATGCGCCAAGATACTAGGCGGCCAATTCAAGGCACATCCGCAGCGCGTGCAGGGCATGCAACGCGTTGTTGACGGCACTCTTCTCGGCTATCCCGGTACTTGTGCTGTACAATTCCCGTTCCCGTTGGACCAGCGCTCTTTCGGCGTGATTGATTCTGACGGGAAGACGATTCTTGTCGGTTTCAAAAAGCGCAGCTAGATAAAGAGCACGCCACTCGGGTGCTTTCTGGGTAACTCGATGAATGGATAAGGTGCTCATACCGGACTCCGTTGACTGAGAAAGGTCTTGGGATAGCACCAGTAGACAACACGCGGCTGGAGGGCACAATACAGGTTTTAACGTAGGCCAGCCGGAAACTCGTGTGTCAGTAGCCATGAGCTTCCGGTAGAGCACACTGAAACCGTTCCTGGGCAGGGCGTCATCCTCCAGGGCGACCGCTTCAGCCCATTCATGCTGGATGTCAGCCAGCGCCCGGCCGCTTCCTCGCTCCCTAAGTTCGGCTGCCTCAATTCCCAAAATGACTGGAACCATGTCGTTCGCATCGGGTGTGATTTCTGTTTAGGATTGAACTGTTGTCTACAACCGCTCGCCGTAGATCCATCATCATCCCGCGTCGAATTTCGGGTGGTGCCATTTTGAGGAATCATGCCAAACAATCGAAGCAACTTTCTTCCGGCCGCTCTGGTCGTTCTGATTGCTGTGTTTTGTTTTATTTCAGCGCTCCGTCCCGCCTTTGCGCAAGCTGCGATCGAAGATACTCCGCAAGTAGAAGCGCGCGTGAACGCTCTGCTTTCGAAGCTCACCCTTGAAGAGAAAATTGGCCTGCTCGGTGGCGTAGACAAGTTTTACATCCGCGGCCTTCCCTCCATCGGACTGCCTCCACTTCGCATGTCGGACGGTCCCATGGGAGTTCGCACTTGGGGGAAAGCCACCGCTTATCCGGGTGGAATGGCACTGGCCGCCTCTTGGGATCCGAACCTGGCAGATGAAATAGGCGCAGCCATGGGCCGCGACGCTCGCGCGAGAGGAGTTTACTTTCTTCTTGCGCCAGGAGTGAATATCACCCGCGCGCCTATGGCGGGCCGCAGCTTCGAATATTTCGGCGAAGATCCCGTCCTCGCGGCGCACATGGCGGTTGGCTTTATCGAGGGTGTGCAGGGACAAGGAGTCATCGCCACCGTTAAACATTTCGCCGCTAACAATGAAGAATACAACCGCGTCGAAGTCAGCTCCGATGTCAGCGAGCGTACGTTACACGAGTTATACCTGCCCGCATTCGAAGCGGCGGTGAAGCAGGGCCATGTAGGCGCGGTCATGGACTCCTATAACCCGGTTAATGGCATTCATCCGACGCAAAACGTGGAGCTTAATTGCGACATTCTCAAGAAAGATTGGCAGTTTGACGGCATTGTGATGTCCGACTGGGGTGCTACGCATAATGGAGTTGCGGCCGCGAACGCGTGCCTCGACCTTGAGATGCCCGCCGGCCTTTACATGAACCGTCAAACCCTTTTGCCGGCGATTCACGACGGCAAAGTTTCTCTTGCCACCATCGATGACAAGGTTCGGCGTATTCTCCGCAAAGCCGTGCAGTTCGGCTTCTTCGACCGGCCTCAGCTCGATCTCAGCATTCCACTCTACAGTTCAGAAAATAGAAAGATGGCTTTGAAGGGCGCGTTGGAAAGCATCACTCTGCTCAAGAACGACGATGCCTTGCTGCCGCTCGACGCCAGTGCCGTGCGAACCCTTGCTGTCATTGGCCCGAATGCGACGCCCGCAGTCTATGCCGGTGGCGGAAGCTCCAAGGTCACCGCTTATGAGGCGGTCAGCACGCTGGCCGGCTTAATGGACTATCTGGACGGGAAGGCAGATGTGAAATACGACCCCGGCCTTCCTGATCTGGACGAACTCTCCACGGGAACCCAATTCACCTTCGACCACAAACCCGGCGTGCAGTTGCAGCTTTTCACCAATCCGGATTTCAGCGGCAATCCTTTAAGAACGATCACTGTTCCCAACATTGCCCCCGGCTCGCTCGCCGCGACCCTGAATGCCGACGAAACCTTGGCCGACGGAGTCAAGGCGCTGCGCTTTACTGGCACTTATGTGCCGCGTGGCGGAGGCAACTATCTTTTCCTTACCTCCGGCGCGGGTCCCGAGTATGCCTCCGGCAGAGACAAGTACAAGCTCTTCGTGGACAGCACGCAAATCGCGGCCATGGCTCCTTTTGAGGCGCAGGTACCGCTCGCTACCTACCGGGACTTGACCTACGGAAAGCCAGTGCAGGTTCGCTTTGACTACGTGCCGGCCACTTCACATGCCTATCCCCGTCTGGCCATTGCCAGCATGGCCGATCTCATCTCCGAGCGAGCCAAGCAGATCGCCCAGAGTGCTGACGCAGTGGTCATAGCGGTGGGTTTTGACTCCACCACAGAACGCGAAGGCATGGACCGCACCTTCGAGCTCCCCTACGGCCAGGAAGAACTCATCAGAACCATTGCCCGGCTGAATAAGAAGACGATTGTTGTCGTGAATTCAGGCGGCGGGGTTGACATGCATCGCTGGGTGGATAGCGTGCCGGCAATTTTTTATGAGTGGTATCCCGGGCAGGAAGGCGGAGTCGCTCTCGCCAAGTTGCTCTTCGGAGACCACAATCCCGAGGGCAGATTGCCCGTCACGATTGATCGCACCTGGCAGGATAGCCCGGTGCACAATTCCTACTATCCCAAAAAGCGGTCACAAAGCTCCCCCGAAGGCGCTTTCGTCTACGACATGGGTGGCTTCAATCACCCAGGAAAAGTTGAAGAGGGCATTGAGTATAAAGAAGGGCTTTTGAACGGCTACAGGTTCTACGCGGGTTCTTCCGAAAAGCCATTATTCCCTTTTGGCTTCGGGCTGTCCTACACCACATTCAGTGTCAGCAATCTCCGTGTTGGTGAGTTGGCCGAAAATGGTTTGGACGTCAGCGTGGACGTCACTAACACTGGCAGCCGAGACGGAACGCAGGTGGTTCAACTGTACGTGGGCCTTCCCTCCGATCACGTTCCCATGCCCGAGCGTGAGCTGAAGGCCTTTCAGAAAGTCAGCTTGCAGCCGGACGAAACCACCCACGTGAGCCTGCATCTTGACCCGCATGCGCTCTCCTACTACGACGTGGCCGCCAAAGCGTGGAAGCTCGACACGGGAGAAGCCAAAGTGTTCGTCGGCGACTCCGCCGAGAACACTCCCTTATCCGGGCAATTCAATGTAGCTCCCTGAAGTCACATGCCATCCGAAAGGTGAAGAAACTCGAATCCCGAGGAAGCGACGTCTTCAAAAACCAGCTCGCGGTCGACTCCAACGACTCCCTGCCGCACGCGGCGAATCCCCGCCCAAACGGCGAGACATACGATCAGCAGGATGATTCCATTTCCGGGGCTGGCGAAAGCTTCCGACTCAAGCTGCGCGGTCATCTCCGAAAAGACCATGAAACCGAGCACGCAGATGATCACACTGACCACGGCTGAATGCTGAAACGGAGGATACGTGCAGGTGAATGGCAGCTTCCTAAAGCGCACCAGCAGGATTTCCGTAAAGAGCACAGACCACACTGCCACCAGGCCAGTATGAATCAGCGCGATCGCCCAGCCCCAGAAATATGCGTACACCGGCAGCGCCACCAGGAACAGCCAGGGGAATACGAAGCTGAGCATGACCCGGCGCGCAAGCGCTGCAGACTGGTGCTTGTCCCGATCGAGCAGCAGACGAAACGTCCAGTTCGCCGGAAGCGCGGCCGGCACATCGAAGGCGAAGCGCACTCCGAACAAAAGACAGTATGTCAGGATCAGCGGAACGGAGAGCAACTCGGCCGAGGGAAGGGCTCCCAGCCCTTTGCCATTGAATGCGGAAAACAGCGCTCGCGAAGCCAGCACAATTCCCAGCCCGGCAAATCCTCCTAAGGTAAGTGCATGCGCGTCGTTGCGGAGCAGCGTTTTCAACACAAAGCGATATCCGGCCCGCTGAAAAGGAGTGCGCAGAATTCCGAAATCCAGCGCCCGGAAAATCCACGATGTCCGCGCGCCCAAATTTCCCGGAGGAGCGTCGGCGATCTCGGGAAGACGAATGAAGCAGCGCCGATAGCTAAGAGCATAAGCAATCAACGCCAGCACACAGACCGCGGGCACGGCCAGCATTCCGACATGCCCAAGCTGCGCCAGAGCCGGATCGGCCCGGCCTCGTAGCACTTGGCAAAAACCCAAAAACCAGACCGACGGCAAAAAGCGTATGGCGGAGTGAGGCGATCGCGGCAGGTTCGCTACCAGATGCGGAACCGCAAAGCTGGTGGAGAGTGCCGCGAGCAACGATACCATCAGAAGGCCGCGAATATACAACGATATCTTGCGAAACAGACCGTAGGGCAACACCAGCATCAACAGTCCCACCGCTGCGAAAACCGCGAAAAAGCTGAAGATGCTGGCCAGCACCACCACGACCGCGTGCACCAGGCCGAACTTCACCACAAAGCCAAACTTCGGCTGAGCCGCGCCCACCACCGCAGGAAAAAGAATGAAGGACGCGCCGTTTACATCCACCGCGAAAAGCAAAGCAAGCGCCACAATGGCCACAGCGTTTGCCACGAAAATACGCGAGGTGGCAATAGGCAAATGCACCAGGTTGGCAAAATCCCGGCGGTCGGGAAAGATGCTGTCCCACCACCACAGCGCCACCCCGCCAGTCACTGCCATGGACAGAACGATGAAGAAGTACTCGTCCGGCATGGCAGCGGCAAGGGCATCAAAGTTCATCTCCCGGCGCAGCCAGTGCAAAAGCGATGCGTATTTGTCGAAGAGAAAGA
>Ga0335085_10011675_pt1 | contig 13011 bp, 13 predicted proteins | sample Lox_Sample_45_FD_206712 | JGI IMG/M metagenome (GOLD analysis project Ga0335085, IMG submission 206712) | Soil microbial communities from Loxahatchee National Wildlife Refuge, Florida, United States - Lox_Sample_4.5 | ecosystem: Environmental > Terrestrial > Soil > Wetlands | place: USA...
TCCATCGGCGCCACCACGGCGGCTGCCTGGGCTTCAATCGCGAGCTGCAGGTGGATGGGATCTGCCGCCCTGGGCGAGCGCAACCGGACAGCGCAGCCGAGAGAGGCGGCGGCTTTGGCAACAGCCAGCACTGTCGCTGCGTCAAACTCACTCGCTGGTCCGGCCACCGTCAGTTCGAGAACCGATGCGAGATTCCTTCTGGCCAAAGCCGGCAGCAATCGCGAAACAAGCGCGTCGAGCGCAGCGGCAGGCTTTCCGGGGCTTTCAGGAAAGGCCTGTGGCGAAACGATTGACACGATGCGCAGCGGGTTGCGCTCCAGTGCCCGATGGATGCGCAGGATACTACTCACACTGAGGAAGTCCGAGGCGGGACGAGTCTGCGCGCCCACAGTAGTGCAGCCATATCGCGCGCGCTCCTCCGCGTTCGCGAGAGCCTGCTCCAGCACTCGCGTTCGGGAAATGAGCCGGGGCACGGCGTACTCATCCTCGCGCGGCGCAACCGCCGTTACCAGCGCTGCGTCCGCGTCCACGAAAGCAGGCATGACAATCCGGCCGCTCGCATCGATTTCAAGTGCATGTCGTGCGCCCTTAAGATTTTCGATGCGTCGGGTCGGTCCGACCTGATCGATGACGCCGTTACGGATCAGGATCGCCCCGTTTGCAATAATTCCAAGCTCGGCCATTGCGGCTCCGCAACGGGGCTCGCCTTGCCCGCGCAACGTCAGCAGCTGCCGGGCATTCCGGACCAGCGTCCACGATGCCGCGGACGCGGGCACCGAAACAGGATGCACGCGTGGTTATTGTAGCGCCGGGCGCAATCCGGTCCGGTTTTTCCGGAATGAGGCTATTCGCCGCCCTGCTGAATCATCTGCTTCAGGCCTTTCATCTTCTCCTTCAGCTCTTCGGTCGCGTCCGTCATCTGGGTCGTGTCGTAAATGACGTGCGGAGTCAGGAAGACAATCAGCTCGGTCCTCTGCTTGGTGGTGTTCGTCTGCCCAAAAAGGAAGCCGACACCGGGGAGGCGGTCGAGAAAAGGAATGCCGCCCTTGGTCTGCGTATAGTTGTCGGTGATGATTCCGCCGATGGCCACGGTGTCGCCGTCTTCGACCGTCACCTGCGTGCTCACGTTCCTCTGCGAAAACGACGGCGATTCGATGCTGCTGCCCGCCGCGCCCGAAGCGGAGAGCGGATTCGGAATGGGCGCTGTGACGTCCTGATTGATCACCATCGTCACCACGCCGCTGGGATTCACGCGCGCGAGAATATTGAGGCCGATGCCGGTACTGGTGTTCTGCACAGAGCTGGTGAACAGGGTCGTTCCGGCCTGCTGCACGCCGCTGGTGGCGTAGCCGCTGACAGTCGGAACAGAATCGCCGACAGTGATCGACGCCGGGATACTATCGGTGGCGATTACGCTGGGAGCGGAAAGGACCTTGGCCTTCGTCACCGTTTCATTCGCCTGCAGGTAACCCAGCAGCGCGCGGCTCTGGCCCACCACGGTTCCGGCGGTGAGATTGATTCCGGCGCTCGACGCACTTCCCAGCAGTTGGTAAGCAGGCACCGAAGAATTCTGCGTGCCTTTCTTCTGGAGGAACGATTCGACGCCGGCGGTAAGGTCGCCGGTGAGGTCGACTTCATAAATCTTTGCGTCGATCAGAACCTGGCGGGGCGAAACATCGAGCTTTTCGAGCAGACGCTGAATCTGTTCCCACTGCTGCGATGTGCCCTGGATCAGGATCGTGTTGTCGAAGGGGTTGGGGATGATGCGCGGGCCGGTGGTTCGGCCGTAAGGCGAGCCCTGCAGGTAAGACCCGGTCTGGTCGTTACCGCCCGCGTTGGTGGACGACGACGCGGCTGTGGCGCCGGTCCCGGCGCCGCTGAAGACGTTGATCGGCTGAGATGACGGAGGTGCAGCCGTGGCGGCCGGAGCGCAAGGCACGCCGAAGCCTCCGCCGAATGCTCCGTTCATTCCAGGTCCGCCGCCGTAGCCGCCATAGCCCATGCCTGCCCCGTAGCCGCCATATGCGCCACCGCCACCTGCGCCATATCCTCCATAGCCGGCGGCCCCGAAACCCGGGCCGCCATAACCACCTCCGCCACCGGACGCAGGGCCGACTCCGACTCCGGGATAGCCTGTCGCGGGATAGCTAGAATTGCCGGATGGACCTCCATAGAGGCCGCTGGCTCCGGTGAATCCGCAGCCGCCGTAGAGCTGATTCAGCACGCTGCCCAGAATGGCCGCACTGCCGTATTTGATTTTGTAGACGTAGTTATCGATACCGTCAGCGGTCTTCGTCGCCGGCATGTCGAGTTTCTGAATCCACTTCTCGACTTCCGCGAACGCGCCGGGATTGGGCGCAATCGCCAAAATGGTGTTGATGCGATTGATGGCGAGGAACCTTACCGCGCCGCCGGTGTTTTTGTCGCTGGAAGAGAAGGCATAGGCCTTGAAGATGTCATCCAGCTCCTTGACGATGTCGCTTGGCCGGCCATTGTGAACTTCGAACGGCCTGACGCGCTGGCTGGCGAATGAATCGGCATCGAACATCGAGATCAGTTCCAGCGTGCGGCGCATGTTGCGGCTGTTGTCGAGAATGATGAGCAGATTCGCCGGGTCGTAGTTCGTAAGCTGCGCGCCGTCGCCGATAAAGGGCAGCAGAATCTTCTGCATCTCGGACGAAGTCATGTAGCGCAGAAAAACGAGATTGAGCACGAGGCGCTCGTCGTCGGGAACTTTGGACGGATCAGTCTGCGAAATCGGGCTGATCGGCTGGCGCGCGATATTCGCGGCAGGAATGATGCGGTAGATGTTGCCGACCTGCACCATGGCGAGGCCATTCATACGCAGAATCGTTTCGAGCAGCGGGCGCAGATCGAGGTCGCGGACCTGGCCGTAGGTATTGATGGTGACCGTGCCGCCTTTGATGCTCGAATCGAGAATGTAGTTGATGTGCAGATCCTGCGCGAGCAGGTTGATCACTTCGAACAGTGATGCGTTGTTCAGATTCAGGCCGCCGGGCACCGTGGGAGCGGGGGTCGCGGGCTGGGCAGGCTGGGTCTGCGGTGCAGGCTGCTGCGCCTGAGCCGAACCTGCCGCCAGAAGAACTGCGATGAGACCGATACCGCGCCGGTTAATCCTGTCCACTCTTCTGCTCCGTTCTGGCGTTCTGCGCGTCGAGAATTTTTCGCTCGTCATCGGTCAGATCGGTTTTCTTTTTCTCCCATGCCGTGGTTCCGAATGGGCTCGGGCGTTCGAAGCGAACGGTATCGCCTTTGTCGATGGCCTTCGTCGCGCCGGAAGGAGCGGACGAGTCTGCCGTCTGTTCGCTGGCAGGCGATTTCGTAATGCCGAACGGCGTCTTCACGAACAGCCATTTCTTGCCGCTTTTATCGGTCCAGGTGTAGCTCAGGCCGTTCGAATCAGGAACCGCATCCTTCGGGATCGTGATGGCCGGAGGCGGTGGCGCGGCTTTCTTCTTTTTTGCGGCATTCGTGTCGGCCGCCTGCGCGCCCGCTGCCGCGGTGAACAGTAAAACAGCTGCGAACATTCTTTTCATAATGCTTCGATCTCTCCTATTGAGCCTGAGTCCAATTGCAGCTTTCGCCGAACGGTGACTTGACGACGTTCTTCCTGTATCCATCGACGACTGTCCCGGCGGGCGAATTATCGCCGGGCGTGCACGCCCGATAGCCGCCGCCGGTGTCTTTTCCCGGTCCCGGCCTGACATTCGCGTCCGGTGGTTTCACTGCCGCGGCCACGGCGGGGCTCGACGGCACCACTGCTACGGCTGACGGCGCGGCGCCTGTATTCGACCGGTCGATCAGATCGTCGATATTTTTCGAAATCTTTTTTCCATCCCAATCGAAGACGACCGTGCGCGGATCAAGCGACGCAATCAAAAACTCGCCGACTTTGTCGCCTTCGCGCACAGCCCGGCTCGGCGCGCCCGTTTTCTCGGCCATGATGGCTTTTGTTCCGCTGGGTAATCCGAGCACGCCGAACACGACCGGCAGAGGCGGCATCGGCTTCGGCGGCTCCGTTTTCGGCGGTTCGATCACCACATTCGGATTGCGGTCCTTCGAAAACAAATCTTTCGTCGCCACATCCGCGAAATTCGCAGCGGGCGCAGCATCCGGCTTCGGTGCGGGCGCCAGCGGGGGCGGAGCGAGCGGCTTCATTTTGACGCCCAGGCTGTTCCGGCGCGCAGTCTGCGCCTGTTTCCAGCCGCTCCACGCCTGCCAGACGATCGCTCCCAACGCAACCGCGAGCACTACGTTCAATGCGATGAGCTTTGGTTTCAAAATCCGGCCAGCCCTTTCTTCTCCGGCACCAGCTTTTTGGCGACCACCCCGGCCAGCACAATGCGCACGTTCATCGTCTTGTCTTTCGGATTCCCCGCGGTGATTCGTTCTTCCGACGGCACAACCAGCTCGGGTGTTTTCGAAAGGTCGGCCAGAAAATTCACGAGCTGCTCGATGCGGCAGTCGAATGTGACTGTGGCGAACACCAGCCCGTAATCGCCGGCGACCTTCGGCGCGCCGAAATCGCCGCCGTGCAGATCGATCTGTTCGTCCTTGCCGACGCGGCGGGCGATCTCGACCAATGCCGCCTGGGCCTGCGCCGCCGTGTCCGCCTGAATGATGCCGCGCTCGCGGTCCGCCAGATCGGTCGACGTCTGCTTCGCAACAGCCTCACGCGCCGGCACGGTTGCCGCGATCTGCCGCAGCCTCGCCAGTCGCTGCTGCGCGAATTGTGGATTGTCTTCGATCGTGCCGGGCGACGCCACACTGTTGCCGGTCCGATTGAGGATGAAATAGAGAGGCAAACCCACAACCAGCGCCACCGCCAGCAGCACGAGCGCGCGGCGGTCTCTTTCGGAAATACTGTTGAGCCCGCTCACGGCGTCGTCCTTCCAATCCGGCCGCGCCTCATCGTTTTGATTCGGAACTGCTCGCTCTGCACGGTTCGCGTAAATGCCAGCGCAAATTCTGAGTTCTGGAACAGCGGCGACGAATCGAGAAGTTTCAGCAAAGGCGCCGCCTGATCCGCCTCTCCGGCAACAATCACAGAGTCCGGGTGAATCTCGATGTAGTTTGTCCACGCCGACTCCGGCAAGAGCCGTGTCAATTCGTTCAAAACAGCCAGATCGTCCTGCGGCCTTCGCCGAATCTGATCCAGCAGCTGAATTCGGCTGTTGTTCTGCGCAATCTGGCGCTCGAGCGTGCGTGCACGGGCCGCGGCGGGTTCCAACTGCCTGGCCGCGCGATCGAGATCCTGGCGGAAGCGCCTTTGTTCGATCGCCGGAAAAACGACAAACGCCGCCAGCAGTGCTGCCACTACGAGTAATGCCAGTGTCGCGGGAATCAGGTACTGCAGACGATCGTGCGAAGCGCGCCGTTCCTTCGGAAGCAGATTCGCAAAGCGCGCAATCCGCGGGCCCGCTCCTGCAACAGCCGCTGCATAGGCAAAGGGACTGCCGGTAACAATCCCGGGTAGCACTCTGGAAAGCGGAGCGACGGCGTGATCCGGATCAATTCGCAGTTCTGCCCGCGCCAGCGCGGCCGCCCGCGCTGACGTTCCGGAAAATTCCGCCGAAAACACTGCGCGCGATTCGCTTTCGCCATAAACCTCGGTACGCCCGTTTTCATCGGTATGGACGGCCAGGATGGAAGAGGGCGGCGCCGTCCAGACACGCAGGGCAGCATGAATCACCGCCGGCGAAAACGTGGCGGCAGCAAGCGGAATGCCCGCCTCGGCGAACAGGGTCTCGTATTGCTCCAGCAGCTCTTTGCGCGCCAGACCGATCAGCACGTCCGTACCCTGCCCTGCCCGCGACCATCCCCACGTCACATCCGCGTCGCCCCAGGGATGCAGAGTGTCGATCTGCAGTTCGATCGCGTTCGGAACGTCCTTATCGGCAACGCCCGGCAGACTCAGCGTGCGCACGACAACGTCGCTGCGCGGCAAAAGCAAAACGGCGGCGAGGCGGGTCTCGCCGGCAGAATTGACGAACTTCTGCAGCTCCGAGCCCCATTCCGCGGCTGGCCGATTGCGGAAATCGCGGATCGTGGTGGACGCAATTGCTGTTGCGCCCGCGGGCCGCGCACGCACGATCGCCGCTTCCAGATTCTTCTCGCCGATGGCGATGCCGAATCCGGCGCCGAAAGCAAGTGCTCTGCGCCAAAAGGGCAGGACAGAGGGGGCGGTGTCAGGCGTGAGAACGGGTGCTTCAGCGGTCATACCCGGTCCGTCACGCTCGATCAAACCAGCGCACAACTTCGAACTTCACCGGCTTGTGTTCGGTGTTGCCCGGGAAATAGAACTTCACGAGCGCCGCCACGGTTCGGCGCAAATCGCTGAGCTTGCCATCGGGCTGCCGCAGGCGGGCCGTCGCGCGCAGCGTAAACATCGACCGGCCGCCGATCATCAGCCTGCGCCCCGCGGGTCCGATCGAATCGGCGATACCGCGGAGTTCCTTATAGTCGAGAACCGGATGCCGGGCGCGGCTGCTCACAATCGTGTCTGCGTCGGCGGCGTCGATGCCGACGGCTTCGAGCGTGGGACGCTGTGATGTATTGATATCGACCGAATATGTGCTGCCGTAAACGGACAGGCAGTCGCGCAGCCCCGGGCGCGATCCATCAAGCGAATTGCCGTAATAGAGTTCCGCGGTCATTCCTTTGATCAGCAGCAGTTCTTCGTTCTCCTGAAAAGACGCATGGAGGGGGACAAAAGACGGAGACTGGCTCAAATAAAACGAATCGAAGGGGCTGGGATGCAGTTCATCGGGGCGGGTGCGCCAGTCCACGATGGCCGACGTAATTTCGGTTGCGGCATCCTCCGGCGTTCCCAGCGCCAGGAGAAGCCGCAGGATATCGGCGGGCGGCGATCCGTTCACATTGAGCTTCGACGTTTCCGGAATTACTTCCATGTCGACTTCGCCCGCGGGGAAACTCAGGTTCATCGATGGATTCCCGTTGACGTAGTACATCGGACGCCCGTCGTCGGTCCGGTACCCCGAGCCCCAGAGCACATGCAGCGCCGCCTGCTGGATCGCTCCGCGCGCCACGAAATACGCGCGCGTATCGTCCACATGAGTTTCAGTGCGCTCTGTCTCGCCGCGGACATTGCTGGCAACTGCGAGACCTACGGCGCTCAGTGCAGCGGTCAGCCAGAGCACCATGAGGAGCGCCGAGCCCCGCCGGGAGTTATCTGTCGGCATATTCGCTGCCCGGGTCCAGAGTCACTCCAAAGGGCACCGTCACGGTGCTGATGTGCAGATCGGCCGGCGCTGTATCGAGCGGCGCCATCTCGATGCGCGCGGCGAGAGGCAGCGAATCCGTCCTGACCCAATCGGATCTCCATCGCTGAAACGGCGCCTGGGGCAGGGGTTCGAGCCATGAGAAACGGCAATATGCGAGCCTGTCCGCCAGCACGAAAGATTGCGAGCCCGCCAGAATCGGCGAGTAGTGTACGATCTGCGGCCCCAGTTCCGGGACTTCAATGCCGGCGACCGTCTGGCCAGCCTGCTCCGGCCCCGTGTAAGGAGTTTCGTTCACGATCAGCCGGACGCCGCGGTTGTTTTCGCCGGGAATCACCTGCAGCGCCGCAATCTGCAGACGGCCTCGCCAGGCGCCGTCAATCGAATACGACGTCACAAAACGCATGCTCTGCGATTCCGCCTGCAGAAACGGCAGCCGGCGAAAAACATCCGGCGCGGGACGGTAATTGGCGTATGAAAACGTGAAGCCGCCCAGTTCGCTCTCGATAATGCCGCGCGTGTTCGCCACGCGCCGGTTCTTTACCAGTTGCGCGTCGGTTCTGTCCATCGTGCTGAACCCGAGGCGCATCGCAACCAGCATGCCCACGGACAGCAGGCTCAGCAGGGAGACTGCGATCAGAATTTCGATCAGCGTAATGCCGGCCTGGCGATTCCCGCTCATGGCCGCTCCGGTATTGGAATCGCCATCGGCCGATAGCTCTCCAGTTGAATCGTGCGCCGGCTCCCGGATTCCGGCTGCCACCACAACTCCAGTCCTATGCGCTGCAGTATGACTGTTCCCGGCGTGGCATGCGGCGGCACATCGTAGGGCCGCAGCGAGGCTCTCCAGCCGCTGGGCACGCCGCCCGACTGATCGCGATCGAACTGGCCTTCCACGGTTCCATCGAACGGAAGGTTGACGTCAACCAAAAGATCGTTCATCTTCGTGCGCGCCAGCATCGCCGCACGGTCGTGTTCGGTGAGGCGCGATGCGTTTCTGACCGATTGCGAGAGACCGGCAATCAGCCCGGCGACCGCGACTCCCATGATGACGGTCGCCACCAGCACTTCGAGCAGAGTGAATCCGCGCTTATTCACTTTCCACCCGCCGAATCTCGGGCACGCCCGTGGCGGGATCGACCCGCACCGACCTGCGTGCCCCTTTGCTGTTCCGCAGCACCAGAGTTATGCGTGGAAACGCGCCGCCCGGCTGGAGCACGAATCGCCGCGTGTCATCGCCTTCGATCGTAATTCCCTGCGGCATAGCGAGCGTTTTATCAGGTTTGTCTCCCGAAGCCGCCGTGTACACCGCGAGGCGATTCTCTTTCGGTGCAATTGTGACGGCGGCGGCGCTTTCGCGGCGATCAACGCGGTTCATCGTGGAGGTCAGAAAACTCGCAGCCGATCCCGCGGCGGAATTGAGCCGAACGCTGGCCAGACCCGCTGTCAGGGCCGGAAAGGAAACGCCGGCGACAAGCGCGATGATCATCACCGTGATCAGCATTTCGACCAGGGTGACGCCGGATTGGAGCTTCTTCTTCACTTCCAGCTGACGATGTCGCTGTTCAAATCGGAGCCGCCTGGCTGGCCGTCCGCGCCGTACGAGACCACATCGGGCTCATCGCCGTGATCGCCGGGATATTTGTAAACGTAGGCGTGCCCCCACGGATCGGGCGCGATCTCTTTCTGCAGATAGGGCCCGTGCCACTGCTCGGCGCCGCTCGGCTGCGTGCGCAAAGCAGCAAGCCCCTGTTCGGTCGTGGGATACGTTCCGGTGTCGAGATGATACTGGCCAAGAGCCAGCTGGAAATTCTCTATCTGCTGTTTGGCCGCCACCACGCGCGCCTTGTCGCCCTGATTCAGCAGCCGCGGCGCTACGATGGCCGCAAAAACCGCGATGATCACCACCACCACGAGCATTTCGATCAGGGTGACGCCAGCCCGCAAATTCTTCTTCGCCTGCATATCTCTCCTGTAGCGCCGGCGGCCGCAGCCGCCGATGCATTTACTTATGACGCTCACAGCGCGACATCATTGATGCTCGTAATCGCAATCAGCATACTCAGCACCAGCGAGCCCACAATGATCCCCATGATCAGAATCACCAGCGGCTCGAAAATCGCGGTAAATCTCTTGATCGAGGCGCGCGTCTCTTCTTCATAAATGTCCGCCATGCGCGCGAACATCACATCCAGTTTGCCCGTTTCCTCGCCGACCGTCAGCAGATGCGAGGCAAGCGGCGGAAACATTTTCGTGCGTGCCAGGGGCTGTGAGATTCCTTCGCCGCGCTTTACGCCCTGCGCCACATCCCTGAGCGCGCCGGCCATGCGCGAATTGAACAGAATTCCCGACGAAATATGCAGCGACTGAACCAGCGGCACGGTATTCCCGACGAGCGTCGACATGGCCCGCGCAAAGCGCGACGTTTCCGCCTTCTGCAGCGCATCGCCCAGAATCGGAATCTTCATCCGATTCGTGTCCCACCAGAATCGCCCCGCCGGCGTGCCGACGTATGTCCGGAACGCAACAATCAGCGCCAGCAGAGCCAGCGCAACAATCCACCACCACTGCTGGACCACATGACTCGCCTGCAGCATGATCAGAGTCGGCAGCGGTATTTTCATGTGACTGTCGTCGAAGATGCCGGCGAAACGCGGAACGACGAAATTCAGAATGATAAAAATGCTGCCCACGCCGACCATCGCCAGCAGCGAAGGATAGATCATCGCCGAGACAATGTAGCTGCGCAGTTCATCGCGCGAGCGCTCGAATGCAGCGAGCCGTTCGAAAATTACGCCGAGGCTGCCGGAGGCCTCGCCCGCGCGCACCATGTTGATGAACAGCTCGGAGAAGAAAGCCGGGTGCAGCGCCAGCGCATCTGCCAGCGATTTTCCGCCCTTGATCGAGCGCAGAATCTCCAGGACGATGGCCCGGAACTGAGGGCGCGTCGTCAGTTCGCTGGTAATCGAGAGCGCCCGGTCCAGCGGCACTCCGGAGTTGAGCAGGGTCGACAGCTCCTGGGTGAAGAACAGAACGTCGCGCCGTCTGCCGGCTCCGAAAGAGGGCAGATTCAGAGCGCTCGATTTTTTTTCTTCGAAGCCGACGTAAACGGGCGTCAGGCCCTGGCGCATCAGCTCGCGCGCGACGGACTTATTGCTGTCGGCGGTAATGACGCCGGTGCGCAGCCTGCCGTCGGCCGCGACTGCCCGGTAATGAAAGGTTGCTGACGACATAGTCACATGCTTCCGAGGGTGAAAAACAGGAACAGACAGAACTGACAGCGTGCCGAAAAAGGTGTCACTCTAATCTGTCCACGTTTTTCAGCACTGTCTGAAGTCTGGTGGACCACCTTCGCTAAAACTCCTGCGTGACACGCGTCACTTCTTCGGCGGTCGTAATTCCGCGCGCCACTTTGGCCCAGCCGTCCTCGCGCAGATTTTTCATGCCATTGCGCCGCGCCACTTCCGTAATCCTTGCTGCATCCGCATTGTCCATGATCAGATGGCGCAGCTCGTCGCCGAGTTCCATCAGCTCGAAAATTCCCGCGCGTCCCTTGTAACCTGAACCGTTGCACACCGGGCAACCGGCGCCGCGAAAGGCCTCGATCTCTTCGCCATAGGGCGTCATGGCTGTCCCGGCGCTTATACGGCAGCCCTCGCAAATCAGCCTGACCAATCGCTGCGCGAGAATCGCCACCACTGACGACGTGACGAGGTAATTTTCCACGCCCATATCCATAAGCCGCGTCACCGCGCTCGGCGCATCATTGGTGTGGAGCGTGGAAAACACAAAGTGCCCGGTGAGCGCCGAACGAATCGCAATATCCGCGGTCTCGCGATCGCGGATTTCGCCAACCATAATCACGTCGGGATCCTGGCGCACGATATGGCGTAATCCCTGTGCAAACGTCAGCCCGATCTGCGGATTCACATGAATCTGATTGATCCCGTCCATCTGATACTCCACGGGATCTTCAATCGTGATGATCTTTTTGTCCGTGAGGTTGATCCGCTTGAGCGCAGAGTAGAGTGTTGTCGATTTGCCGCTGCCGGTGGGGCCCGTGACCAGAAAAATCCCGTGCGGCAGCGAGGTGAAATGCTCCATCCGGCTCAGCATGTGCGCATCGAAGCCCAGCCGCTGCAGATCATAAAAATCGCCGGCCGAGCGATCGAGCAGACGCATGACCACGCTTTCGCCGAACAGCGTCGGCAGCGTCGAAACGCGCAGATCGACTTCACGGCCCAGAATGCGGATTTTGATGCGGCCGTCCTGAGGCAGCCGGCGTTCCGCGATGTTCAGCTTCGCCATCAGCTTCAGCCGCGAAGTCACCGCCGCTTTCAGCTCGCGCGGGGGCGCTTCCTGACTGAACAACACGCCGTCGATGCGAAACCGCACGCGAAACTCTTTTTCGAATGGCTCGATGTGGATGTCACTCGCGCGCTTCTCAATCGCCTGGGCAATCATGGCATTGACCAGCCGGATGACCGGCGCCTCGCTCGCCATGTCGCGCAGATGATCGAGGTCTTCCTCGTCGCCGGCGGCGAACTCCGTCGCCGCAGTCTGGCGTTCGGCCTCGCTGTAGTAACGATCGATGGCATCCAGAATGTCCTGCTCGGCGGCGAGCTGAGGATTCACATCCAGCTTCGAAAATCCATGCACCGCATTGATGGTTTCGAAGTCGAGCGGATCGGCCATCGCCAGCGTCAGTGAGCCTTCGTCGATAGCGACGGGGAAAATGCACGTCTGACGCAGGAATCGCGGGGACAATCCCTCCAGTTCAGGCGCGGCAGCCGGCTCGCCAAGCTGCGCAATCGGCAACCCGAGCTGTTCCGACAGCGCCGAGAGCAGGTCGCGCTGCGCCAGATACCCCATGTCGACCAGAATGCGGCCTAGTTTCTCGCCCCTGCGCTCCTTCTGAAGCTCGAGAGCGCGGTCGAGGTCTTCCGGATCGATCAGCCCGCGCGAAATCAGCAGCTGTCCGATGCGCGTGGGCAGTGCGGGGGATTCGGTGGAGGAGTGATCAGGCTGCTCGATCATGGGGGAGGCTCGTGCGTGCCATCAGCGTTCCTGCGTTTCGATGATTGCCGCGAGTTCCTGCGGGTTTGCATGCGCCGCTTTCGCGTCCAGCAGCTTCTGCTTTTCCGCACTCATAAACAAACGCCTTGGCAGGTCTTTCGAGTTTTCCCACGAATAGTAGAAAAGGATCGCTTCCATCGAAACTCGCTCATTCCCCGGCATCCCTTCCAGCGTTCCGCTCGCGTTCACCATCAGCGCGCGCATCGAATCCTTCAGATTCGCCAGATTCTTCACCTTGCGATCATGCGTCGCGGCGATTTCCTGTGGAGTCACCTTTGGCTTGAAAGGATTCGGGTTCAGCGGACCGGCATTGATCAGATCGAGTTCGAAGGTGAACAGCGCTCCATAGCCGTTCAGATACGTCCCGCGCGCAGGGCCCAGCAGCTCGTACGGGTCGGCCGGGCCGGAGCTCAGCGCCTGGTTGATGAACCCTTCGACCGCGGACATTGTGGCCCGGGAGACACCTGGCTCCACGGCCGCGAAACACATTGTCGCGGCACAGATTGCGGTGAGTATTTTCTTCATTGCCCGGCACCGGCGGAGGGCGCTTCACTCAAAGCCAGCAGCGTGTTGCCCCTCTTCTGCAGCACCATGAACTGCTCACTGATCGCGATCATCTGGCTGCGATACTCCGCGTCGCGCTTCTGCAGAGCGGTCCGGATCATCTCCGCGT
>Ga0335085_10011676_pt1 | contig 13010 bp, 11 predicted proteins | sample Lox_Sample_45_FD_206712 | JGI IMG/M metagenome (GOLD analysis project Ga0335085, IMG submission 206712) | Soil microbial communities from Loxahatchee National Wildlife Refuge, Florida, United States - Lox_Sample_4.5 | ecosystem: Environmental > Terrestrial > Soil > Wetlands | place: USA...
CGACTCCAGCGCCGCCGCCTCGGTTTTGAGATCGATCCCCATCATGCGCGGCGCGATGGAGCCCAGGAAGACGATGGGGGCCACCACGCCGAACAGGTAGGTCAACGCATCCGCCACGGCGATATGGCTCACGAGCGCCTGCCGCTCACCCTCCGGCAGGGGCAGCGCCATGATCGCCTCGGTCGCGGTGCCGATGGCGGCCGATTGGGTCAGCCCGCCCGAGAGCAGGCCGGCCGACAAGCCCAGGTCGAGCCCCAGGAGCCGCGCCATGAGATAGGCCACGCCGAGCCCCGCGCCGCAGTGCACGATCGTAAACACAAGCGCGCGCAGGCCGTCGCCCTTCAGGGAACGGAAAAACTGCGGGCCGACGGAATAACCGGTCCCGAACAGGAACAGCATGAACAGCACCGTCTTGACCAGCCCCGGCACCTCGACATTCAATTGGCCGATCAGCAGCGCCGCCAGCAGCGAGCCGGTCACGCCGCCCAGACTGAATTTGCCGAGCTTCCACGACCCGATCCAGAACCCGAGGCCGATCGCCAGAAAGAGCGCGAGCTCCGGATTGCCGCGCAATCCCGAAATGAACCAGTCGATCATCTGATCCCTCTTCAGCGATCCCTCAATAGCTGTAAAAGAGTTCCTGCAGCTTCTTCGGGTCGCTGGTCTGCATGAGACCGAGCATCAGAAGAATCCGCGCCTTCTGCGGGCTCAACTCCATCGACGCGATCAGGCCGAGCTTGTCGTCGTTCACCTCGATATTTCGCGCGACGATCCCGCTGCCGGTGCGCGTCGCCCGCACCACGGCCACCCCCTTCTTCGCCGCGTCGACCAGGCCGGCCATCGCCGTATCGGTGGTGTTCCCGTCGCCCACGCCGGCGAGCACGATGCCCTTGACGCCTTTCTGGACGAGAAAATCAATGGTGTCGCGGCCGAAGTTGGCGTAGGAGTAGACGATCTCGACCCGCGGCAGTCCTTCGGGCTTGACGCCGTCCACGGAAAACTGGCTCCTGGTGGTATGGCGCGCGTTGTTCGGAAAGAAGAAATGGGCCTTGCCCGTGTTCATCACCCCGGCGCGGCCCCGGTTCGGGGATTTGAACGTGTCAAGCTGGGTGCTGTTGGTTTTCTGCGCCTCGCGCGCGTAGTGGATCTCGTCATTGAGGATGATCAGCGGCCCGCGCCCCCTGGCCTCGGGATTGATCGCCAGCGACACCGCCTCGAACAGGTTGGCCGGACCATCCGCGCCGATGGCCGTGGACGGGCGCATCGATCCGACCAGCACCACCGGCTTGTCGCTCTTGACCACAAGACTGAGGAAATAGGCGGTTTCCTCCAACGTATCGGTCCCATGGGTGATCACCACCCCGGTCACGTCCGATTGCTTCAGGACGGCATTGGCCCGGTCGGCGAGTTTCAGCCAGACGTCGTTGGTCATGGTCTGACTGCCGATGCTGGCGATCTGCTCGCCGCTGATGTCGGCCATATCTTTTAATTGGGGCACAGCCTTGATAAGCTGGTCAATCGAGACCTCCCCGGCCTTGTAGCCGGGATCGTTCGGGCCCGGCTGCACGCCGGCAATGGTGCCGCCGGTGGCAAGGATCACAATTTTGGGCTTGGCGTAGGCAGCCGGCGCGAGCGCCAGCAGCGCTACCATAACCGGCAGGATCAATGTGACAATGCGAAGTTGGTGTCTCATGACTTTTTCTTCTCCTTTGTTGAGTGGTTGTTCATCCGGGCCACTCGATCGCGTTTTCCGTTGTCGGTGTCACTCACTTCTTTCCCTTTTGCGACGCCTTCCATTCTGCAACGTACCCCTCGGCCGCCTGTTTGAGGAACCGGCCGATCTTCGGATAGGTCTCCTCCGGCAGGTTGGCGAGCGACACGCGGACCGACCAGTCCGGCCCTCCGAACCCTCCGCCGTGCAGCAGGACGACGCCCGACTGTTCCGCGATGCGAAAGAGGATGTCGGTGCATTCGTAATTGTTCCGGAGAAACGCCACGAAGTCGGGGCCGTATTCCTTCTCCGCCCAGACCATCACGTCCAGTTCGGCGTAATAGGAGGCGCGGTCCTCGTCGGGAGGAGGCGGCAGCCCCAAGCCGTCCCACAGCGCCTTGTACCGACGGCGCACGACGAGCTGGCACAATGTCTTGTAGCTGTTGGCCGTGTCGAGGATGGCGAAGAGCGAAAACAGGGCCATCTGAACCTGCTGGGGCAGCGACAGACCGGCCGTGTGGTTCAGCGCGACCTGGCGGCTGTCGGCCACCATCCGGTCGATGAATTTCAGCTTCTGCGGCGTGAGCGAGATGCTGTTGTAGCGCCGATTGAGCGCGGCGCGCTCCTTCGCGGGCAGTTTCGCCAGCATCGTGTCGAAAATGTTGTTCGGGTGAATCGCCACCACGCCGAGCCGCCAGCCGGTGCAGCCGAAGTGCTTCGAATAGGAGTAGACGCCGATGGTGTTCTGCGGCAACTCGGCCATCAGCGACCGGAATCCCGGCACGAAGGTGCTGTAGACATCGTCGGTGATGATGATCAGGTCGGGCCGTTTGGTCTTGACGAGCCTGACCAGCCGCTTCACCGTGCTCTGCCGCATCGCATAGGAGGGCGGGTTGCTCGGGTTCACGAGAAAGAAGGCCTTGATTCGCTTGTCGGCGAGCTTGTCGATCTCCGCATCGGCACCTTGAAGGCATAGCGGTCAAAGTGCGGAACCTCGAGGTAGGGCGTGAAGGTCGGCACCCCGAGCGCGACGGTGTCGCCCCGGCGCAGCAGATGGTTGAGCATGAGCGAATCGAAGATGTAGCACATCGCCGCCGTGCCGCCCTCGACGGCGAACAGGTCGAACCGGCCGGCGGGCGGCTTCCCGGCGCACAGCTCCTGCGCGATGAATTCGTGCACGATCCGCTCGGTGCAGCGGAGCATCCGGTCCGGCACGGGGTACATGCAGCCGATGATGCCCTCGGTCAATTCATGAACGAACGCATCGGCGTCGAATCCGAGCGTCTTCACGCCGTATTCGAACGAGGCGCGGAGCAGTTTCGCCCCGGGCGCGTCTTGATGCGTGGTGAGAAACGCGGCAAAGCGGCCCGCAATGCCGCTCTTTTGCGGCATCCGGCCGGCGTCCGGTATGATGTCGAGACCCCGCCGCGACTCCTCGATGCCGAACCGGAGCAACGTGCCGAAGGCCTCCCGCGGCGTGGTGCAAATCCAGTTCGGATTGCCGCGCCCGGCGTTCAACAACTGCAGATTGCTCTCCCGCTCGCCTTCGGCGGCCAGCGCAATCAGCTTGTCCTTGAGCTCGAAGGGACTCAGCTTCAGCAGCTCCCGCTGCTCGGCACGGGAGGTGGACGGCTTCGATCGTTTGGTGGCCATGTCAGTGTCTCCTTGTTCGCTGTTACGTCATCAACATCACGATCACGAGTCCCCAGAGAATGAGCAGGGTGTTCCCCACGGCGTAGGTGACGGTGTAACCGAGGGCCGGCGTCTTGCTCTTGGCCGCCTCCTGGATCAGGCCGAGGGCGGCGGTCGTGGTGCGCGCGCCGGCGGCGGCGCCCAGCGTGATGGCCGGGTGGAATTTGAAGAGATACTTGCCCATCAGGACCCCGATCACCAGCGGGACCGTGGTCGTGACCACCCCGACGAGGAACAGGGCCAGGCCGGCCTTTTGGAGTCCGATCACGAACGCCGGTCCGGAACTGATCCCGACCACGGCAATGAAGATGTTGAGCCCCACGGAATTCATGACCCACAGGGCCGGCTCGGGCACGCGGCCGAAGGTCCGGTGGACGGAACGGAGCCAGCCGAAGACCAGCCCCGCCATGAGCGAGCCGCAGCTCGTGCTGAGGCTCAAGGGAACGCCCCCGATGTTGATGGCCAGGGCGCCGACCAGGCCGCCCAGGACGATCCCGCTCCCCACAAACACCATATCGGTCATGTTCGTCTGACGATCGGCATAGCCCAATTCCGCCGCCGCGCGCTCAACACTGCGCTTCGGGCCGACCACCTGGAGCACGTCGCCGCGATCCACCACCGTGCCCGGCGTGAAGGGCATCTCCTGCCCTCCTCTCATCAGCTTCCTGAGGAAGACGCCGCGGGCCGTGACCCGGCCGATCTCGGATTCCGCAAGTTCCCTGAGCGTTTTGCCGGCGATCGCCTTGTTGGTGATGACGATGTCCAGGATCTGGGCGGGAAAATCCAGCAGCTCCCGGTCATCGACCTCCTCGCCGATGTTCCGCCCCCGTTGGATGAACAGTTCGGCCCGCGCCAAAACCGCGACGGTGTCGCCCAGGCGGACGACGGAATCCGGTTGCGCCTCGGCGATCCGGCCGTCATGCCTGATCCGTTCGATAAAGACGCGCAGGTCCTGCGCGAGGGCCTCGGCCTCCAGCTCGGCGACGGTCCTGTTCGCCAACCGTTCGTTCGTCACACGGTAGGCGCGCACATCAAACCGGCGGGCCGCAGAGGCCACGCCGGCCTCGCCCTCCTCCCCTTTCCCCATCTGCGCTTCGAGTTTTTTGCATTCGGCCGGAAGATCGACACGAAGAATCTTGGGACCGAGGGTGGCCAGCACCCACGCCGATCCGGCCGTGCCGAAAATGTAGGTCACGGCGTAGGCCACCGGCATGACGTTGATGAGCTTGTCCTTCTCCTCCGGCGAGATCGCCAGCCCGTTGATCGCATCCGTGGCCACGCCGAGCACGGCCGAGATCGTCTGGGAGCCGGCGAGCAACCCGGCCGCCAGGCCGGCGTTGATGCCGAGCAGCTTCGCCACGATGAAGACCGTCAGCAGGGTCGCCACGCACTGGAGGACGGCGAAAAAGACCTGCGGGAGGCCGTCGCTTTTGAGCCCCCGGACGAATTGCGGGCCGACGCCGTACCCGACGGCGAACAAAAACATGAGGAAGAAGACCGATTTCACGTTTGGGGAGATCGTGATCGACATCTGCCCCACCACGACGCCCACCAGCAGCGTGCCGGTCACGGCGCCCAGGCTGAACTTGCCAAACTTCAGCCCGCCCACCCAATAGCCCAGGGCGAGCGTGAGAAAGATCGCCAGCTCCGGATAATGTCGAAACGTGTCAATCAGCCAATGCAGCATGGGGCTCCTCTTAAAGGTCGCCGGCTTGGGCCCTGCGCCTGGCCAGCGCGTCAGATTTCAGCAACTCCAGCCCCTTCACGGCGTTGAAACCATGAATCTCCTTCACATCCAGCTTGCGCATGAACGTGATCGTCTCCTGCGTGATCACCTGACCCGGAACCATGATCGGGAAGCCGGGCGGATAGGGGATCACGAATTTAGCCGAGACCAGGGGCGGCCCGTTCTTGAGTCGATCGTCAATGACCTTGCTGTCGAGCTTGATGTATTCGCAATTCGCAGCGTCGTAAGCCATGTAATAGGCGGCCCGGATGTGCCCCTCTTTGGTGCCGCTCTTCGGATCATCGCGGAAGGCGTCATGAAACTGGCTGAAGTTCGGAAGATCGGGCACATCTTCCACCAGTGATTTGACCCGCGCCTGGAACAATGCGCGCTCCGCCTCCCCTCCTTCCCGCAACCGCGTGTCGATCGCGCGCGCCATGTCGGCCAGCGCCTTGATGAGATGGGCCAGATCGCTGCGCGTGTTGTTGATGTTGATCTGCACCAGCACGCTGTTGCGCGACGTCTTGTTGATCTGGATGTCATAGTCACCGGACAGAAACGCCTTGAACTGGGTCCCGTCATAGCCGGCATGGCCGCACAGGAGCGTGATCCGGGTCGGATCGAGAAAAAATTCGTCATCGTCGAGCGCCTTGATCGTGTCCGTCATGGTCCAGCCCGGGGCGCCGTAATCCGCCATGCCTGACCGGCGGTATTCGGCCGGGATCATCTCCGCCGGCGTCGCGGCGCGGAAGTACTTGGAAATGAGCGGATGACTGTTGATCCCCCGCCGGATCTCAATCGCGAGCTGCGTGGCGCGCCCCACCAGCTCGTAGCCCTCCAGTTCCATCTGCCGCCGCGCCACGTCGATGGAGGCGATGATCTGGAGATTGGGCGAGGTGGAGGTGTGGGTGAAGTAGGCCTCCTTGAACGCGGCTTCTGATGTGTGGAAATCCTGGTCGGCGACGACAATAATCGAGCCCTGGCGTAAACAGGACATCGATTTGTGCACCGAGTCGGTCTCGTAGACGCGGATGCGAACCTTGTCCGGGTCGGGCAGCAACATCATCTCGAGCAGGCGCGGGTTGTTGGGATCGAGCTCGCCCGTCTGCGTTTTGAACTGCTCATACCGCGCGCGGTAGTCCGGGTCGCGCATCATCGCGCGCAGATCGGCCGCCGCCCCCATCGCGGTGCGCCGGCGCAGAAACGGCGAGAAGCGGGCGAAGCCGAACCACGCCTCATCCCAGAGAAAAATCAGATCCGGCTTGATGGCCAGACACTCCAGCATCGTGCGCTTGACGTTGGCGACATGGCCGTCGAACGTGCAGTTGGTGAGCACCAGCATCTTGGCCCGGTCGAGCTTGCCCTCCTCCTTGAGCCGCAGCAGCGCCTGCTTGATCGGCGTGATCGCGAGGCTGCCGTACATCGAATATGGCGTGAGCGGATAGGCGTCGATGTAGAGCGGCTGCGCGCCGGTCAGCACCGCGCCGTAGTGGTGCGACTTGTGGCAGTCGCGGTCGATCAGCACGATGTCCCCAGGTGTGAGGAGCGCCTGGTGGACGATCTTGTTGGAGGTGGAGGTGCCGTTGGTGACGAAGAAGGTGCGGTCGCCGCCGAGCGCCCGCGCCGCGGCATCCTGGGCGAGCTTGATGTTGCCGGTGGGCTCGAGCAGGCTGTCCAAGCCGCCGGTGGTGGCCGAGGATTCCGCGAGGAAGAGGTTGACGCCGTAAAACTCGCCCATGTCCCGGATCCAGTTTGATTTGAAGATCGACTTGCCGCGCGCCACCGGCAGCGCATGGAACGTGCCGATCGGGCGCTGGGCGTAGTGTTTGAGATTGTCGAAATAGGGCGTTGTATAACGTTCCTTGACGCCTTCAAGGATGCTCAAATGGATCTCCATCGGCTCTTCGACGCCGTAGAAGACGCGGCGGATCGGCGCCGCCTCGTCGGAGCCCGCCAGCTTGCCCACGTCACGGTCGGTCACCAGATAGATATCCAGTTCCGGCCGGACGCGCCGGATCAATCGCGCCAGGGTCGTGCCGAGATCGCCCGCGCGCATCGCGTCATCGATCGGCACGTGCTGATGAAGAATCTCCCGCAGCACGGGCACCGCATACCGGGAGGCGAATCCGAAGCCGTCGCTGATCACCACCGACTGGAGATTGAAGTTGAAGATGACGGCCAGGAGGGCATCCTCCAGACTGCCGACGATCACCGGCTCGTAGATGAATTCGTCATGTTCCCGCCGTACACGCCGGAAGACCTCGCGCAGCTCCGGCCAGGTGGAGTGCTCGCCCGGCGAGACCATGAGGATTTCAAAATAGGGGCGGCGGCTCTGGCCGCGCCCCATGGCCGGCGGAAGAATGTCCGGCGCGTAGGCCTCCCCCTCGTCCTCGAGTGTCCACGCTTCGGGATCATCCCGATAGCTGTTCGCCAGCAGCGCGAAACTGATCCGCTGCACAAGGCGCAAAAAACCGGTCCAGTCGCCGGTCCTGATCCGGTCGTGCACCTGCGCCATGAGCCGATGACCGGGGAACCCGCACAAGTCCTCGATCGGCTCCATTAACGCGAGAAGGGCTGCCGCCTCCGTTGTCAATTGGTCAATCTGTCGGCGCTCGGCCTGCGGACCGGTTGAACCCGCCAATGTTGTGGCCAGACGGTGCAGGCTGCGCCACCGGTCGACGCGGGCTTCCGATGCCGTGAAAAATTCTCCGAGACTGAACTCACGGGGCCACGTCGCGTTGATTTGAGTCGCCGGCTTCATGATTCCCTCCCTACCTATGGAGCGGCTTCCGGTGCGATCCCATCATCTCATCGGAGTAAGGATGGCATCGCCGATCTCGTTCTCACCGAACCCCTTACGTCCCACAACCGGAATGGTCGGGTACGGCAGCGCGGTAACCGCCGTGACACGGTAGCAAATCATGCGGTCCATCGGTATTGGACTTTGGTCCAATAGGGACCCACGGGCCTGCCCGTTCAGCGCGTCCTCTTTTGTGCTGAGGATCGAACGAGCCCTCTCACATTCACTCGAGGCAAAAGGCGTGGACTGCGCTCGCTGTGAAAAATTCCCTGGCTCCTCCCCCCCCCCCCGCGACTGTGGTCCCATTTGTTGCGCCGCCTGATTGTCATCCGCTTTGATTTCCATGAACGGCGCTCCTTCCCTTCCGATCCACATTCATCCAGCCGAAGAGTGTTCAAGGCTTGTGCCAAAGCGCAAGAGTCAGCTTAAACATATATTTTTCAATTGGATAGACTTGATTTTCCACTGCGATGAACAGGCCAGTGTGGCAATTTACAACAGGGCTGCAAAGCGATTGGGGCAAGATGCCCCTTCCGGCCGGGTTGGAATTCTTGAAGCTATCCGATGCTATTGACCGCGCGGGTCGGCAACTATAGGTTTCGCTTTTGAATCGACCGGCGCCCGGTTGCCTTCGACCACCACCGTCTGGGGGAGGATAAAGATCGGAAGGATGAAGGTGAGCGCCGCCGCGATCCCCGCATCCTCGACGGTGTCTTGAACGATCACACGCGCCTCGGTCAGCTTCTCTTGAGCGATGATCTCGGCCGGCATGGTGTTGTCCAGGGGAAACAATCCCCCCAGGATAAACCAGGTCCGGTAGACGCGCCGGACCTGGGCCGGTTGACCGGGGGGCAATAATTTGACCGATTCACCATAGGGCGCGTAGGTCGGTATCGTGAAGCAGCCCGCCGTCAGCAGTGACAACGACAGGGAGGCGACCAGGATCGGCCGGCGACGGCGGCGCCTCGGCGGGCCCGTCATCCGGGATTCCCTTCGATGATCACGGTGCGGCGCACGAAGGAAAAATAGCAGGTCACTGTATTGATCACCGTATCCCAGAATCCCTGCACCACGATCACGCGCACCTGCGTCAGGTGGTGCTCCCGGATGTCGGCGAGGGTGCTGTTATCGGAGAGTGGCTCCCCTCCCCACAAGGCGAACCAGACGTGCCGCTCGATCCTGACGGAGGCCGGTTGGTCCTGATCGAGCATGGTAACGGTGTGGCCCGGAGGCACCTCGATGTGGACGGTCCCGCAGCCGGCCGCCAGGAGCAGTCCAAGCGCCACGATCGTCCGGCGCCATGGACGGATCACACCGCCGCCCCCTTCCTTCACGGGGAGAGCCCCCGCTTTTTCAGATCGGCGGCGATCGCGTTGGCGATCTCTTTGACCATGCTGGCGGCGCTGGCAGGGTTGAACGTTTCGCTGCGTGCAGCGTAGACCAGCTTGCCATCGGCCAGCGAATAGACGTTGGTCTCCACCTGCACGATCGTGTCGGTCTGCAGATAGCCCGGGCTATACGCCGCCGGATGGGCGTACCCCCAATAGCCGCCGAATCCGTAATAGGGCGGCGGATATTGTCCCGGCACCCAGGTGGTCTGCTTGTCGGCGCCGATCATCCGCATGACCACCACGCCGTCCACGCCGGCCTCCCGCAGGCGCGCTTTGACCCGGTCGGCGTCCTTTTCGTCCGGCTCCGAAATCAGCGCATACAGGGGGACGGCCTGGGTGCGGGTGATCCTGGCCACGAGCGTATCTTCGGCCGTCCGCCGGATCATCGGATCCTGTGACATCACGGCAACGGCGATTTTTTTGAAGTGCCGGCTTGAGGTCACGCTGGGATCCAGCCAGGAATCCTTTAGGGTGGTCGCCGTGCAGGCCGTGAGGGTCATCAGGGTGAAGGCGACGAGTGGTCGATGAAACTTCATATTCGCTCCTTTATTTTGTGCATGGGCCCTAATGCGCCAAACAACCAATGGGGGGTGCGGGGGGAGATAGCGTCTCCCCCCGCATTGTAATGACTTGCCCGTGCGGAAGGGGCTGAGAAAGGGTCATTTGATTCAATCCCCGAACGCCCCGCGGTTCGGGTCGGCGTTGCCCCCACACCCCGAGCCGTTTTGCTGGTCCCAATGGCCGCATGTTGTCCGTGGTGTGCCCTGGCAGTACCGGTAAAAGTCTCCTCTCCTGCGCTCACTCCCGTCCGCCCGCATTTGGGCGGTAGGGCTCTTCATGCGAAATTTTGATCAACTGCCCCGCCTCCAACGGCGTGTCCCCGGGGATCTCATTGGCCACGGCGGTGTAGGCGGGCGTCCAGCCGTTGCCGGTGCGCCGGCCGAACTCCTCCAGCGTTTCGCCCGCCCGGGCCTCGGCGATGCGCAACCGCTTCACCGTCACCGACTGACGCTCCTCTGCGGTCATTGGCCGCAGGCTCATGGCCGTTTCCCTGAGCTGCTCATGGTAGCGCTCGGGCCCGAGACCGATCAACTGGTAGGTCATCGTCCCCATGCGCACCCACAGGAAATAGAGCGTCATCGGCTCCTTTCCGGTCGTATCGGCGTAGGTCACCAGCTTGCCGTGCCAGTCGCCGAATTCGACTGATTTGACCTCCGTCGGCTCCGCCTTCTGCTCCCGTTTCATGTCGTTGATAAACGTCTGCGCCACCAGATCGGGGTCCGCATCCTTGCCCGCCAAGCCGATCACCGCCAGCCCGTCCTTCTTTTCGGCGAAGGCGCCAACGGCGCTGGGAGTGTTGAGCGTCTTCCACCCTTCCGGGAATGTGATGGTAAAGTTCCTATCGGGATGGAGGAACTGCCGCCCCTTGAAGAGGCCCTGAGCCGGGTCTTCTTCCAGCACGAGCCCGTCCAGCCGGCGCAGAAACTCCATGCGGCCGTCGGCAATCGGCGCCTGCCGCGTCCAGTGGAGGTCGGCCGCCTCCCGGTCGATCTCCTTGATCCGCGTCGGCGTCATCGGATGAGAGGCGAAGAAGCTGAAGCTCACCGCCTTGCCGGTCTGCGCCTCCTGCGCCTTCTGCAGCTGCGACAGCATTACGGCGAGCGTCTGAGGATCGTAGCCCGACCTTGCGGCCAGCGCGATGCCGAGGCGGTCCGCCTCGCTCTCCTGGCCGCGGCTGTAGGAGGCCAGGTAGACCGTGCCCGCCAGATTGACCGGCGCATTGAGCAGCGCACCGAGATTCTTGCTGACCACGCCGCCCACGATCCGCCCCGGCAGCGTCAGCAACCGAGGCAGGATGCCTTTTTGGGACTGTCGGACCGAATGGCGCCGGGTGACATGGCTGATTTCATGGCCCATGACGCCGGCCAGCTCATCCTCAGAATTGGCCAGGGCCAGCAATCCGCGGGAGAAATAGATGTAGCCGCCGGGCGCGGCGAAGGCGTTCGGCTCCTGCTGGTCCACGATGTTGAAGACGTATTGAAACTGCCGATCCTCGAGATGATCGACGAGCCGGTCGCCGATGGCCCGGACGTAGCCGCCGGTGACAGGCGCTTCGTAGAGTCCGATCTGCTCCGTCACCTGCTTGGCGGTCTGCTTGCCCAGCTCCTTGTCGAGCTCGAGGGGCGTCAGCGCCAGCGGCAGACAGCCACCGAGCAGAACCAGACAGGCCATGAGGAGGCGCGAGCCATTTGACTTGCGGCTGAAGGTCTTCAGTAACTGATTCACTCCCCCTCCTTGTGCGGTTGCGGCGCGTCAAGCGCCGCCAGATGGACCAGGAGAATCCGCCTCACCTCTTCAATGACCAGCGGATTGCCCTGGCAGGAATGCTGGTCACGGACGATGAATTCGGACTCCACCCCATCCAGATGGGCGCTCGAATATTGCACCACGCCGTCGTTCCCCTTCGTGGGATCCCCCTCGCCCAGGACCGCGATGATGGAGTGGGCCCTGATTCCCGGGGCCACAGGAATCCCGGCCATCGCATGAAGGACCGGATTGTCCGGTGACATGCTGTCCACGCTGGTCAACACCGGATTGCGGATTTCGGGGGGAATGTTGGAGTTTCGAAGTATATTGAAATACTCCGCGGGATTGGTCGTCAGAACATCCACCGGCAGCGTCACCATCCGCCGGAGGACGTTCCGGACCCAGGAGCTCGCCCTGAAGCTGCCCCGGTGCGGCGTGGAAATGAAGACGACCCGCTTGACGAACGGAAGCGCCTGAATAAAAAAATCCCGTTGCAATTCCTTTTTGACCCTGGCATCCACGTCCAGATCATTCAGGCTCACGTTGGTAAGCGCCCGCCAGAGCGTATCGCCGGTATTGACCACGCTCCATTTCGCCAGCAGCCCCCCCTGGCTATGGCCGACCAGCACCATCTCATGCAAGGCGGGGTCGGTCCCCTTCGGGTCGAGTCGTGCCACCGTTGCGGTGAGGATCTCGCGCATGTCGGCGGCCGAGATCGGGACCCGAACGCTGCTGTTGTACATGAAGAACCAGAACTGGTAACGATCGCGCAGCACAGGGTCGGAAGAGAGCGTATTGAACATTTCCGCCCACCAGAGCGGGCTGCTCGCCGTGCCATGGATGAAGACAACCGGAATCCGGCCGGGCTCGTAGGGCTGGATCATCACGAGTCGCGGCTGCTCTTTCAACCCGAACAGAAACCGCCGGGGACCCAGTTGGCTCCACAGGGAGGCATCGTTGAGCCTGTAGGCGAGCGGCGTCGTGGTGTCGGTCTCAAGCGGGACATGCTCGCCGCCGACCACGACAGTCGTGTCGTGGTAGCCCGAACGGATTTCCAGGATTGCGCGGGCCGTCTTGTCGTTCAGCTCCTGAATGGTCCCGGTGACGCGCAGAAAGGCGGTCACCGGCATCACGGGCCCCATGGAGTTTTCTGGTGTTTTCTTGCGCACTGCGATCAGCGGCAGGCCGAGGCCGGGCGTCCGGTTTCGGATGCTGAGACCAAAGACGCTGTAGTCATCGGCCGGCAGGATGTCGGTAAACTCCTCCAGCGGCCACGGCAGCGCCTTCATGTCGAGCGAGATCGCCAGATCTCCGACGGGGAGGTGGCGAAGGGCGTTCTGGAACTCCAGCCGGCCGTCCGGTCCGGTGGCCAGCCCTTTGCCG
>Ga0335085_10011677_pt1 | contig 13010 bp, 11 predicted proteins | sample Lox_Sample_45_FD_206712 | JGI IMG/M metagenome (GOLD analysis project Ga0335085, IMG submission 206712) | Soil microbial communities from Loxahatchee National Wildlife Refuge, Florida, United States - Lox_Sample_4.5 | ecosystem: Environmental > Terrestrial > Soil > Wetlands | place: USA...
CATTTCGGATCTGCGGCGTCGCGACGCCGTCGGCCGCCTCCGAGAGGACGGTATAGCGCTCTCGGATCGCAGGATTCGCCGCGAGCGTCGCGAGCGTCATCTGCCCGCCGATCGCCACGCCGCCGTTCGGCGCCGGCTTGATCTGGTCCAGCCCGGCGATCGTCTTCAAGTGGACGACGACGTCAGGGGTGACGAGACGCTCCTTCATCATGCCGAGCATGTCGCTGCCGCCGCCGGTGATCGCCGCGCTGCGGTTCGCGGCTTTCGCGTCGCGAATGATGGTCAGCGCTTCGGCGACCGTCTTCGGGTTCGCGTTGGTGAAGGCCTTCATGACCGCGCCTCCTTCGATCCAAGCGCGTTCAGCACTTTGTCCCGGGAAATCGGCAGGTCGCGCATGCGCACGCCGATCGCGTTGAAGATCGCGTTGGCGACGGCGGCGACCGCCGGCACCTTGCTCGATTCGCCCATGCTTTTGGCGCCGTACGGACCGAGCCCATCGTCGGACTGCACGAACACCACTTCGACGTCTGGGACGTCGCGATGCGTGCACAGGCGCGCGCCGTAGAATCCGGCATTCAGCGGCGAGCCGGATCGGCGGTCGTAGATCAGGTCTTCGTGCAGCGCCATGCCGATACCCATCACCGCTCCGCCTTTGATCTGGCTCTCGGCGGTGAGCGGATTCATGATGCGGCCGCAGTCGTGGACCGCGACGAAGCGCGTCACCTTGACGGTGCCGAGTTGCGTGTCGACGTCCACTTCGACGAAGTGCGCGCCGTAGGCCTGACGAACCTTGCCCTGCAGCTGCGGACTCGGCGTCGCCGTGGCGGTGAGCACCGCGTCACCGGCCGGCATCCCTTTTTCTGCGATTTGCTTGCGCAAGTCTCGCGCCGCTTCCATCACCGCCTGGCCGGTCATGATCGTCGTGCGGCTGCCCGATTCGCCGACGGAGTACGGACACCGATCGGTGTCGCCCCAGATCAAATCGATCGTCGACAGCGGCACGCCCAGCGTCTCCGCCGCAATCATCGCCATCGTCGTCTTGGCGCCGGCGCCGACGTCGGTGACGCCGACGTGCACGGCATAGCGGCCTCTGGCATCGAGGTGAATTACAGCGCTGCTGCGTCCGAGGCCGGAGCGGAACGCCATGAACGACACACCGAGCCCGTGTTTGATCGGTCCGGTATCGGCGCCCGCCCGATGCCACTTCCCCTTCCAGTCGACGAGCGCGGCACCGCGGTCCAGGCATTCCTCGAGTGTGTAGTCGGTGTACGGCGTCTCGTCGCGAAACTTCCGCGTCATGTTCTTCTTGATGAACGCGAGCGGATCCATTTCGATCTTCGCGGCGACTTCGTCCATCATCGACTCGATGCCGAAGTAGCCCTGCGGAAACTCAGGACCGCGGAAGTTCCCGGACACCGTGCGGTTCGTGTAGACGGGATAGACCGCCGTCTCGATGTGCGGACACTGGTAGACCTCGATGCCGCCGATCGCGCCGCTGTTCTTGCGGTACGGGCCCATGCCGCTGTAGCCGCGCAGCTGAATCGCGGTGAGCGTCCCGTCGTTCTTCACGCCGACCTTGTAGTACTGCGCCGTCGGCCAGCGGCCGTGGACGCCGATGAAGTCTTCCTTGCGCGAGAGCTCGAGCTTCACGGGCGCGCCCGCTTCCCTTGCGAGCACGGCCGCGACGAGATCGGCGTCCTGATTCTGATTCTTGTTCCCGAAGCCGCCGCCCATGTAGTGGCAGATGACGTCGACCTTCTCCTGAGGCATCTCGAGATCGCGCGCGATGTCGGCGCGGCAGTTCGCGATGCCCTGCGTCGGCGTGTAGATGGTCAGCTTGTCGCCGCTCCACGACGCGACGGCGCAACGCGGCTCCATCTGCGCGTTGTGGACGAACGCCGTCGAGAAGCGGTCTTCGAAGACATGATCGGCGGCGGCAAAACCCGTCTCGACGCTGCCGCGCTTCTGCGAGATCGGCACGAGCTCGTTCCGGGCGGTCGGCGACAGGTTGCCTTCGGGCCAGATCTTCGGCGCGTCCGGCTTCAGCGCCGCTTCCTGATCGAGCACGAACTCGAGCGGCTCGTACGTGACGTCGACGAGCCGCAGCGCCTCTTCCGCGGTGTGACGATCGATCGCCGCGATCGCCGCGACCGGCTCACCCACGAACCGGACCGGGTTGTTGAAGGCGTAGCGGCGATGCTTCGTGATCTTCTTCACCTCTTCCTGGTACTGGGCCCCGCCGGAGATGCCGCCGGAGCCCCAGACGACTTTGCAGTTCTCGTGCGTGATGATCGCCTTCACGCCCGGCAGCGCGCGCGCCTTCGCGACATCGATCGCCGTGATCCTCGCGTGCGGATGCGGACTGCGCAGCACGCGCGCGTAGAGCATCCCCGGCAGCTGGATGTCGCCGCTGTAGTCCGCCTTGCCGGTGACGCGCTCGACCGCATCGATGCGCGGCGTCGCGTGGCCGAGCACGTTCAACTCGCTCGGCGCGTGCGCCGCGACCTTCGCGCCGACGACGGCGTCGATGTAGTGGTTGTAGTTGGAACAGCGGCACAGATTGCCGGTCATCGCCGCGCGGGCCTGCTCCACGGTCGGATGCGGGTTCGCGTTCAGCAGCGCTTTCGCGCTCATCAGCTGACCGGACGTGCAGAAGCCGCACTGCGGCGCGTCGTGATCGACGAACGACTGCTGCAGCGGATCGAGCGCGCCGTTCTTCGTCAACCCTTCCACCGTTTCGATCGTGTGTCCGTCCGCCCACACCGCGAGCTGACTGCAGGAGTACACCGGCCGGCCGTCGAGCAGCACCGTGCACGCGCCGCATTCGCCCCGATCGCAGCCGATCTTGGTGCCCGTCAGCTGCAGGTGATCGCGCAGCAGTTCGGCCAGCGTCCAGCGATCCTCGACCTCAACCTGTCGCGATGCGCCGTTGATCGTCGCGCGAATGGTGGCGCGCGGCGTCTGCAACGCGGGCTGCACGCCGGTGACCGCGGCTGCATCGACATGCGCACGCAGCGCCGGTCGTGCGGCAACGATCGCGATCGCCGTGCCGGTGCCTTCGAGAAACCGACGACGAGAGATACGTCGTTTGGCCATGGTGCGCGGATTTTAACTCCGTGATTCGATTCGGGGCAGCGCGTCTCGTTTCGTACGGGCGGTTCGACCAAAAATGGAACAGACGCACAGATCTGTACGCGCGAGAGAATCGCACGTAAGTGCTGATTGCACTGCGGAATGCGCGTGATCGTCTGAACCCGGTCCGCGCCTTGCTGTCTCGTTCGTCGTCTTATGTCGCATGGAGTCGTGATGAACTTACAGAATTCGACCGAGGCCGCGATTCTCGAGCCGACGGCTGAAGTGCTTGCCATCATCCGCCGCCGTGTTCAGCACGCCTGCTCGCACGACGAGCTGCGCATCGTCGTCGGTGACGAAAGCCGCACCGAGTGCATCAACTGCGGTTATCGCACGTCGACGGTTCGCCTCGCCGCCAGGAAAGCGCGATGATCCCCGATCGGATCAGCCTCCTCCTCGCGTGCATGATTGCGACGATGTCGATTGCGCGCCTGTCGCCGTCTTGGCAGCAGGCGCTCGGCGTGGTGTATTCGGTCCACGCCCTGCGGACGCACCGGCGCGCGCTCGCCTGCTACGTCAGGCCGTCGACCACGAACAGCTCTTCGACGGCGCGATGCGCTTCGTCGATCGCCTGATTGGTGAAGGCGGCCGCCCCCGCATCTGAATTCGCAATCGCAATCCGCCCGAACCGCTGACGACCGACGACGTGAGGCCGGCTCTCCGGCGGCACGTCCGGATCGCTCAGCGTGTCGTACGTGTATGCGTAGCCGTACGGCCACCGGTTGACGGTGATGCCGACGATATCAGCCGCGGGATCGAAGTCGGTGCCGGCCAGCATGCGTGCGAGCTGACGGCGGATCTCCAGCTCGAACTGCTGGAACGTCATCGACAAGAGCTCCTGCTGTCCGGCGCGATGCTGCTCGCGCCTCGGCAGGCCCGGCTTGTTCGGATTCCTCACGAACCGGACGATGATCGGTTCCTCCGGCGACGTCACGCCCTGATACCCGCCGATCGTCGTCCCGGGATCGAGTCCGGCGCTCGTGTGGTACATCCCGGGCGCGCTGATGTTCGACACGCCCAGCTTCTCGAACGCGCTCCATCGACGGAGGAGCACGTTGTTGTACATCATCGGCACTTTGATCGAATACGCGAGCGCGTCGCGCTGCGCCTGCGGCAGTTCGCGGACGAGAGACGGAATCAGCGAGTTGTAGCAGGCCAGAACGCAGTACCGCGCCTGCACGACGGCCACGCGGCCTTCGCGGACGTACGCGACCTTCACGCGCGACGGCTCCGGCCGTCGAAACTCGAAGTTGCCGTTGTGTATCACGCGAACGACCGGGCTGTTCAAACGAATCCTGACGGACGATCGCGGTTCGTCGAGACGCTCGTACGCAAGCGGCGCCTGCACCACGGTCGTCATCGTCTGGCGGGCTGGCATCGCCTGCGGCACGAGCCGCGAGACGAGCAGCCGCGCAATCGACGCGTTGCCATCCGGAAAGTGAAACGTGTACGAGTTCTCCGGGAATTCCTCGGGGAACGTCAAGCCCAGACCGTTGAACCCGACCGACCCGCGATGCGCCGCTTCGAGCGCGGGAGTCGTGTCCACGCGTTTGTTATTCCGTCCGCCCTGCCCGAGGAAGAACGGCAGCGCGTCTCGGGACATGTGCGCGACGTCGAGCAGGTACTGTTGATAGCTCATCGACGCGAGTCGTACCAGCTTCTGGTGCGCCGGCATGCCGGACATGTAGTCCGGGTTCTGACCGTAGAGGCGGATCAGATCGCGCCGTGCGGCGTCGGAGAGCGGCGCCTTCGCGAAAAACTCCGGCCAGGGGATGCGGCCGTTGCCCGGCACGAGGCGGTCCTCGCCGAAATGTTCGCGATCGAAGAACATCGCCGGGCCGAGCCCGCGTTTCTGCAGCACACCGCGCGCAGAAAACTCGTCGTTCCGGGACACTTCGATGCCGAGGTCCTCGACGAGCCGCTTCGCCGTGTAGCTGTACGGAAACGGCGTCGCGATGCTCTGCGTGCCGCCGTAGCCGACGAACGTTCGCCCGTTGTAGTGAAACTCGTTGCGCTTCGCGTGACCGCCGAAATCGTCGTGGTTGTCGAGCACGAGGATGCGCTGCTTTGGACCGAGCGCGTTGCGCCAGAAGTACGCCGCGGCAAGACCCGAGATGCCGGCCCCGACGACAACCAGGTCGTACTCTTCGCCGGTATCTGCCCCATCGACAGCGGCGGACCCGTAACGGCCGCCTTCGATCCGGCCGAACTCAGCGATCGCCTCGGGATAGTTTCCGCGCAGCGCCGTCAGCGATGGCGGGTACGGCGTCTGCGCGTCCAGGATCGAGCCACGGGCGACCAGTCCCCATGACAGCGCGATCGACACCCCTTGCAGAAAGTCCCTGCGCGGAATCGCCCGACTGAGGCCCAGTTCGCGATGTTCGTTTTGCACGAGCAGACGCTACGCCCGCACGTTCTTGTTGTCCAGGCGTAACGACACCTCTGTCGCCGCGCGGAGACGAGGAACCCCTGAAATCGGCGGAAAACCGCCATATTCAGCTGGCACCCGCATTGCTCAGTTGTCCTTGAGGCAGGTGCCAGCCCGCCTCGCCAAACGAGGTTTGTCGTGTCAGTAGCGAAACGCTTGTGGTCGATTGGCGCGCTCGTCGCGGCCGTCTCGGTCGGGACGACGGCGCAGGCCTACGCGCAGCATGTGTCGGTCGGCGTTGGTTTCGGGTATCCGTACCCGGCGCCCTATTACGCCGGCTTCTACTATCCGTGGGCGCCGTACTATCAGGCCGGACCGTACCCGTACCCGTATCCCTACCCGATGCATTACGTCGATCCCGGCGCGTCGCTGCGCCTCGACGTGAAGCCAAAGAACGCCGAGGTCTACGTCGACGGTTTCTACGCGGGCGTCGTCGACGACTTCAGCGGGACGTTCAAGCACCTGAACGTGCCAGCCGGCGAGCACGAGCTGACGCTCTACCTCGAGGGGTACCGGACGGCGAAGCAGCAGCTGCGCTTGACCTCCGACAAAACGCTGAAGGTCAAGTACACGATGGAGAAGCTCGCACCAGGCGAGCAGCAGGAGCCGCGGCCGACGCCGCCTCCGCCGAACACGCAGAACGCCTATCCGGAAAACGGACAACCGCAATATGCGCCGGCGCCGAACATGCCGGAGCAGGCGCCGCCGACGGGACAAGTCCAGCGCGGCGCGCCGCGCCCGATGCCGCGGAACGCGCCTCCGCCGTACACACCGCCGCCAGCATCGGGATCGCGCACGGCGCAGGGCTACGGGACGATCGCGGTTCGTGTGCAGCCCACCGACGCCGACGTGATGATCGACGGTCAGGTGTGGCACGCACCCGCCGATCACGATCAGTTGGTCGTCGACGTAGCGGAAGGTCGCCACGCGGTCGAAATCCACAAGGCGGGCTACCGTACCTACGTCACCGAGATCGACGTCTACTCCGGCCAGACGACGCCGCTGAACGTCAGCCTGCGAGGTCAATAGCCATGATGAAGAACACTCGTCATGCGTTGCCCTGCGCCCTGGCGTTGATACTGCTCGCGCCGCTCTCGGCTGCGGCGCAGGGTGGTCCGATGGTGATCGAGCCGATCGGCAGCGGCTGGGTGGCCACGCCTGAAATCAAGCAGACCGAAGTCGATAGCCATGCCGCGACGATGATCGGCGGCTCCGCCGGATACGTTGCCAACGAAACGTTCTTCGTCGGCGGGGCCGGCTACTGGCTCGCGAACGGATCCGACAACCGCGAGATGGGGTACGGCGGGTTCGTGATGCAGTGGTTCGCGAAAGCCGGCGATCACGCGTGGATCGCCCCCAAGATGCTGCTGGGCGGCGGCACCGGGACGCTCACGAGCACGGTCACGCAGGTCGTCGCGCCGATTCCCGGGCCCTACGGCGGCGGTCCCAACACGGCCGCGACGCCGATCGTGCCTCAGACGGTGACATCGCTCGTGCGAGTGCACAACGACTTCTTCGTCTTCGAGCCCGAACTGGACGCGAAGATTCGAATCAGCCATCTGGCGCAAATCAGCGTAGGGGGCGGTTACCGCTTCGTGAGCGGCTACTACGGCTACTACCCCTACTACTATTACGGCTCCTCGCCGTTCGACTCCCGCTTCCAGGGCTGGGTTGGCTCGTTCGGGATACAGTTCGGGGGCGGCTTCTAGCGCAGACATGTGCATGGCAGATGGCAAAGGGCTGAGCCCTCTACCGTTTGCCATGTGCCATTTGCCTTTCCCAAGCCGCCCCGGTCATTCCCCTGACAAACGGTTACAGTACAGGCTCTTGCGGCTCGTCCGCTCCGGGTGCACAATCTAGCGACGATTGCTGGACCTCCCGGTAAACGGCCGCGAGGTCCAATCGGATTTTCGGCGAGGATCGCTTGAAAGGAGCGGACCACAACATGCGTCAGCAGCTTCAGCAGATGCTCTGGCGGGGCGTCGGCATCAGCGCGGTCGCGCTGATGGTGCCGGCATCGACCTTCGCGGCCGACGCCGCCAAGGCGCCCACCTTCACGAAAGACATCGCGCCCATCTTCCAGGCGAAGTGCGAGGCCTGCCATCGGCCGGACAACATGGCGCCGATGTCGCTCCGCACCTACGAAGAAGCGCGCCCGTGGCTGAAGTCGATTGCGCAGCGCGTCTCGACGCGCCAGATGCCGCCGTGGCACATCGACAAGACAGTCGGCATCCAGAAGTTCAAGAACGATCGGTCGCTCAACGACGAGCAGATCGACACGATCATGGCGTGGATCAACGCCGGCGCCCCGAAGGGCGATCCGAAGGACATGCCCGCCGCCAAAGTCTGGCCGACCGACGAGGTCTGGTCGATGCAGGCGAAGTACGGGCAGCCCGATCTGATCGTGAAGTCGCCCGAGTACACGATGCCGGCAGTGGCGCAGGATGCGTGGTGGCGGCCGTCAGTCGAGACCGGCATCACCGAGCCGCGCTGGGTCCGCGCGATCGAGATCCGTCCCGTTGGTAAGGGCGCGCGCAAGATCACGCACCACGCGCTCGCGCGCCTCCAGCAGCCGGAAGACATGGATCCGACGCTCTTCACGAACGATCCGAACGTCGCGGGCGACGGCCTGTTCATGGAGTGGGCGGTCGGCAAGAACGGCGACGAGATGCGTCCCGACTCAGGCCGCCTGATGATGCCGGGCTCCAAGATCGTGTGGGAGATGCACTATCACGCGGTCGGCGAAGAGATCAGCGCGCACACCGAGCTCGCCGTCTGGTTCTACCCGAAGGGCCAGGAGCCGAAGCACCGCGAAGTGCTCGCGCTCTTCAACACCTTCAGCGGCGCGGTCCCGGGCGCGCGCGCGCTCGACATCCAGCCGAACGCGGTGACGACGACCGAGAGCTTCGTGACGTTGCGCCAGAACGCGCGCATCGAGAACTTCCAGGCGCACATGCACCTGCGCGGCAAGGGCATGTCGATGGAAGCCATCTATCCGGACGGCCGCCGCGAGCTCCTCAGCCAGGTGACGAACTTCAACTTCAACTGGCACAACATGTACATCTACGCGGACGACGCAGCGCCGCTGCTCGCGAAGGGGACGATCCTCCACTTCATCGCGTGGTACGACAACACGAAGGGCAACAAGGACAATCCGGATCCGGATCAGTGGGTTGGCTGGGGCGACCGCACCGTCGACGAGATGGGCCACGCCTGGATCAACATCACGTACTACAGCGACGAGGACTTCAAGGTCGAGAAAGAGAAGCGCGCCGCGCAGGCGTCGACCTCGACGAGCGACGGCGGTCAGCAACAGCAGTAACCGTCTCGGACGAATCGCAGTAGAATCAGGGACGCCGTCTTCGGGCGGCGTCCCTTTTTTTTCCGATAGCCTGGAGTTCTTCATGCGCCGATCGTTTGGTGTGTTGATATTGATTGGCGCCCTCGCGGGCGGCACGCTGCTGTCCGCCGGACAGCAGGGCGTAGGCCAGGTGCCGAGCCAGTTGCCGCTGACGCAGAGCGTTCGCGATCGCGGCTCCTCGGTCACGCCCGCGTTCGAGGGTTGGTACTACGACAAGGACGGCTCGCAGCGCTTTCTGGTCGGGTACTTCAACCGCAACATGAAACAAGAGTTCGACATCCCGGTCGGACCGAACAACCACATCGATCCGGGCGGTCCGGACCTGGGCCAGCCGACGCACTTCCAGAGCGGACGCCAGTGGGGCATCCTCTCGATCAAAGTGCCGAAGGATCTCGGCGACAAGAAACTCACCTGGACGATCGTCTCGAACGGCTTCACCAACAGCATCACGCTCCACACCAAAGCCGACTACGTGGTCGAGCCATTCGAGGACGCGGCGAACAAGAACACGCCGCCCAAGATCAAGTTCGCGGCCGACGGATCGATCTTCACCGGTCCGCCGACGACGCCGGCGGAATCGCTCACCGTCGCCGCGGGCGAGCCGTTGGCGCTGACGACGTGGGTGACCGACGAAGGACCGAAGATCAACGTGCCCGAGCCGAGCGGCCGGGGCCGCGGCCGCGGGCGAGGCACCGCGACCGCGGACGCCGCCGCTGCCGGTCGCGCAGGACGTGGGGGCCGCGGTGGCAATGCCGCCGCCGGAGCGCCGGAAGGCTTCACGCCGCCGCCCCCGATCTCGGTGACGTGGGCGGTGTATCGACAGCCGGTCGGCGCGGTCGTCAAATTCGATCCGCCCAAGCCGAAGATCGACGTCGCGAACGCCGGCAAGAACGAAACGAAGGCGACGTTCAGCGTGCCCGGCGACTACCTGATCCGCATTCAGGGGAACGACAACACCGGCGACGGCGGCGGCGGATTCGAGTGCTGCTGGTCGAACGCGTACGTCAAGGTGACCGTCACCGGCGCGACGACCTCCAAGTAAAATATCCTCCGTGAGACCGATCTCACGGGGACGACTTCTCCTCGCGCTCATCATTGCGGCCGCCTTCACGGCGGCCGCATCGGTGCTCGCGCAACTCTCCCGCGATCCAGCCTGGCGTCCGCACATCTCGCTGGGCAGCCACGGCCGCTCGTATCGCACGCCTCCGAAGTGGACCTAGATGCCCGCAGCCACTGAAATCGTCGAAGCCGAAGGACATCTGATCGATTCGCACATCCTGACGGCGATGTGGGACACCGTCGTCCGCCACGAGGGCGAATTCGAGGTGCTGGAGTTCCGCATCGGGCGGACGAACGACGAGCCGTCGTTCCTGTCGATGCGCGTCACCGCCGCCGACGCGCGCATGACCGAGCTGCTCGAGGAACTGGTGACGCTCGGCTGCCGGGTCTCCCGCATCGAGGACGCGCATCTCGTCGCCGCGGACCGGGACGGCTGCGCGCCGGAGGATTTCTACTCGACGACGAACCACCAGACGCACGTGCGGCTGCAGGGACTCTGGATTCCCGTCGAGTGGCAGCGCATGGACGCCGCCATCGTCGTGGAGCGCCAGCGGGTGATGTGCCGGAAGCTGCGAGACATCCGCAAGGGCGATCTCGTCGTCTGCGGCGTCGCCGGCGTGAAGATCGTGCCCGAGTTCAAGGAGCGCGACCGCCACGGCTTCGCGTTCATGACGAACGAGATCTCGTCGGAGCGTCGCGTCGAGGTGGGCGTGGCCCGCATCGCCGCGATGATGCGCGACGCGAAGAAGCGCGGAGAGCGCATCGCGTTCGTCGCCGGCCCGGTCGTCGTGCACACGGGCGGCGGATCGTATTTCAGGGACCTGATTCGCGCCGGCTACGTCGACGTCCTGCTCGCCGGCAACGCGCTCGCCGTGCACGACGTCGAGCAGGCGCTCTTCGGCACGTCGCTCGGCGTCGATCTCGAGACCGGCCGCGCCATCGAAGGCGGCCACCGCCATCACATGCGCGCGATCAACGCCATCTACCGCGCCGGCGGACTCAAGCCCGCCGTGGCGAGCGGCATGCTCACCTCCGGCGTGATGTACGAATGCATCCGCAAGAACATCGACTTCGTGCTGGCCGGCAGCATCCGAGACGATGGGCCGCTGCCGGACACGGTGATGAATCTGATCGAGGCGCAGGACCGCTACGCGGCGGCGCTGCAGAACATCGGCCTGGTGCTGGTGCTGTCGTCGATGCTGCACGGCATCGGCGTCGGCAACATGCTGCCCGCATGGGTCCGGCTCGTGTGCGTCGACATCAACCCCGCCGTCGTGACGAAGCTCGCGGATCGCGGATCCTCGCAGACGATCGGCATCGTGACCGACGTCGGGCTGTTCCTGCGTCAGCTGGCGTCGGCGCTAGCGTGACGACTGGAAGGCGAACCAGAGGGCGACGACCACGCCGAGGACGAGCACGACGCGGGCCACGCTCATGAGCTGGGTGCCAGCCACGTGCCTGGTGCCTTTGGGTTTGATGCCGGTCGTCGCCGCGAAAGCAGTGAGGAGCGCGGCCGCTATCAGCCACGTGTACCACGTCATGTTCGACGGGAGTGCAAAACGCAGGCCTGACGACGCGCGTTCCACGTACGCAGTGTCCGGCTTCAGCCGGACTTCCGGCCGAGACCGGCGAGGTCCGCCTGAAGGCGGACACTACGTACATCTGGAAAGCGCTGTAGCCGGACTTCTCGCCGAGATCGGCGAGGTCCGCCTGAAGGCGGACACTACGTAACATCTGGAAAGCCCTGTAGGCGGACCCGCGGAGGGTACGGCTGCCAGCCTCCGCGCGTCGCGCTACCGCCTGGTCTCGCCGTAGCTTGGACGCCGTTGCCGAGCGAAGGCGGAAAGCCGGACACTACGTTCTGGTCTGGACCGGCGACCCCGCGGCGGTCAGCGCGCGCTCCACGACGCCACGATCGCGCGGCGACTCCACACCGACGAGAATCTTGCCCTCGCTGACGGCCGGATCGTAGAGCTTCGGTGTGCGGAGCGCGAGCCCGCCCGCGATGATCAGCGTGATCACCGTCGCCAGGATCGCACCCAGCATCGTCATCTCGAAAATGACGATCAGATTCGGCCACCACGCGACGATGGGCATGTTGCCGGTCGAGAGCGGCCACGACAGCTCGGTCATGCGCGTCAGCCAGGTGGCGGTGGCGCACCCGATCGCGCCGCCGGCGCTCGCGATGTACCACAGATGCGTGTCGCGCTGCAGCGCGCCGAACTCGTAGTCTTCCATCGGCTCGGACGTGATGACCGTAATCTCATCGTCCGTGACGCCGCCGGCGCGCAGCCCGTTCACCGCCGTCTGCGCCCGCTCGCCGTCGTCGTAGAGCGCGTAGAGGGCGCTCATGCGTGCGTCTCTCCGAGGCGGTGCTCGTGCTGCCCCTCAGGGTAGAGCTCGGGCGACGGATGCTCGCCGGCCTTCAGCTCCCAGATGGAGATGATCGGCACGAACTTCGAGAACAGCGTGTAGAGCAGCGTCATCGCGGCGAACGTCGCGATCGTGATCATGATCTCGACCGGCTGCGGCCGATAGTGCCCCCACGAGTACGGCAGGTACTTGTGGCTCAGCGACGGCACGACGATGAGGAAGCGCTCCAGCCACATGCCGATGCAGACGCTGAACGAGGCCACGACGCAACCGGCGATCGTGCGCAGCCACCGCAGCGAGAGGATCGTGAACGGGATCACCAGATTGCAGACGACCATCGTCCAGAACAGCGGCGAGAACGAGCCGCGCTGCGTCACGTAGAACACGTTCATTTCGGCGGTGTCGTTGCCGAACCAGGTCGTGAGACGCTCGGCGAAGATGAAGTATGCCCAGAGCATGCTCATCATCAGCAGCAGCTTGCCGAGGTTCTCGAAGTGGACCGGATGGAGGTACGCGTGGAGGTGCAGGAATTTGCGCAGCGCCGCCATCGCGATGATCAGACCTGCGATGCCGCTGAAGATCGCGCCGGCGACGAAGTACGGACCGAACATCGTCGAGTGCCACATCGGCACAGGCGCCATCGAGAAGTCGAACGAG
>Ga0335085_10011679_pt1 | contig 13009 bp, 10 predicted proteins | sample Lox_Sample_45_FD_206712 | JGI IMG/M metagenome (GOLD analysis project Ga0335085, IMG submission 206712) | Soil microbial communities from Loxahatchee National Wildlife Refuge, Florida, United States - Lox_Sample_4.5 | ecosystem: Environmental > Terrestrial > Soil > Wetlands | place: USA...
CTTGCGGCTGAAGACGGATATGACCTCGCTCATGATCCCGAAGCCGGGCAGCATCATGATGTAGACCGCCGGGTGCGAGTAGAACCAGAAGATGTGCTGGTAGCCGAGCGGATAGCCGCCCTTCGCCGGGTCGAAGAACGCCGTGTGCATCACGTGGTCGAACATCGAGAAGAACTGCGACCCGGCGATGAACGGCGTCGCCACGACGACGAGCAGCGAGGTGGTGAAGTTCGCCCAGACGAGCAGGGGCAGGCGCCAGAAGGTCATTCCCGGCGCGCGCATCGTGATGATCGTGACCAGGAAGTTGAGGGCGGTCATGATCGAGGAGGCGCCGGCCCACTGCACCCCCTGGTTGAAGAACACCGCGCCGAGCGGCTGGTGCGTCGAGCAGAGCGGCACGTAGCCCGTCCAGCCGCACGCGAAGGCGCCGCCCGGGACGAGGAACGAGCCGAGCATCATGAAGCCGGCGATCGGCAGCAGCCAGAACGAGAGGGCGTTCAGCCGCGGGAAGGCCATGTCGGGCGCGCCGAGCATGAGCGGCACCACGAAGTTCGCGAGACCGGCGAACGCCGGGATCACGAACAGGAAGATCATCAGCGCCGCGTGCACCGAGAAGAGCCCGTTGTAGGTCTGGTTGTCGAAGAACTGCATCCCGGGCTTCGCCAGCTCGGCCCGGACGAGGAGCGCGAGCATCCCGCCGACGAGGAAGAAGAAGATCGTCGTGACCAGGTACTGCATCCCGATCACCTTGTGGTCGGTGTTGACCCGGAAGTAATCGCGCCAGGAGCGGGCTCCGTGGCCGGAGTGGTCCTCCGGCCGGGTCGGGAAGCCGAGCGCGTAGTAGACCCAGTAGTCGAAGGCGCCGATCCCCGCCAGGAAGCCGATCGGTGCGGCGACGAGCAGCGCCACGAGCACGTCCGCCTGTGCGTAGAGGAGCGGGTGCCAGCCGCCCCACCAGCGGAAGCCGGTGACGATCCCGAGGCCGATCGCTCCGAAGAGCGGCGTCATCCACAACGCCCGGATCCAGCCGGCGCGGTAGACCAGACGCCAGCCCCCGCCGCGTTTCGGCGAGGACGTGTGCACCTCGTTCATCGTCGTTGCGGTCACGAGCTCGGCGCTCCGGGTCGGGCGACGGGTTCAGGTCTGCAGAGGGCGGAACCGTCGATCGTATGCACGGCCGGGAGCACGATCACCCCTTCTTGCTGGAATCGACGAGGTAGGAGACGAGCGCGTCGAGCTGCCGTGCGGAGAGCGAGCTGCCGAAGCTCTGCGGCATCACGTTCTGCGGATAGCCCGGGGCGACGTAGGCGTTCGGATCGACGATCGACTGGTGGATGAACGCCTGGAGCGGCTTGCCCGCCTGCTGGGCCTCGGCCGGCAGGTTGTCGAGGTCGGGTCCCACCTTGCCCGCTGCGCCGGCGGCGATCAGCGTATGGCAGGAGCCGCAGCCGTTGTCGGAGAAGACGGCGGCGCCGCTGACCGCCGCGTTGCTCGAGCGCGCCGCCTGGCTCTGCTTCTTCAGCCACGTATCGAAGGCGGCCGGCTCCATCACGATCGCCTCCGAGCGCATGAGCGCATGTCCGAGGCCGCAGAGCTCGGTGCAGATCACCGGAAACGTGCCGAGGCGGTCGGGCGTGATGTGGAGCGTCGTCGTCAGGCCGGGGACGGTGTCCTCTTTCTGCGCGAACTGCGGCACCCAGAACGAGTGGATCACGTCCTTCGAGTGCAGCGTCAAGAGCACCGAGCGGCCCTTCGGCAGGCGCAGCGTCGCCGTCGTGATCCTCGCGTCCGGATACGTGAACGTCCAGGCGAACTGCTGCGCGGTCACGTCGACGTTCAGCACGTCGGAGCCCTGGGCGTCGTTCTGCGCGAGCACGACCGCACTGACGATCCCGATTGCCGTCACGAGCAGCGTCGGGACGAGTGTCCAGGCGATCTCGATGCCGGTGTTGCCGTGGATCGGAGGCCCGTCCGAGTCGTCGTCGGGTGCCGCGCGGAAGTACACGACCGAGTAGAGGAGCACCGCGGCGACGATCGCGAAGATGACGATGCAGATCGTGATCACGAACCAGAAGACGAAGTCGATCCGGCCGGCCTCGCGCGACGCCGGCGTCGGTAGCCACGGCAGCAGGACCGCGACGGCCGCGGCCACACCGCCTGCGATCACACCGATCCCCAAGAGCGTGAGGATGGAGCCCCTTCGCATCCTCGCCGGAGACTAGACGAAACGGCTGCCCATCGTTTCGCCACCCGTAGCGACCCCAGGGGGCCGGTCGTGCCACCGCCTCGACGTGGATCCGCAGGTTCACCGGCCCGGCTGCGCGCGGCTGCCGTCCGGCCCGCTGGCGACTGTTTGAGCGTGCCAGACAGCCGGTACCGCTCCCGTCCGCCGCCGTGTATCGTATGCCGATGCGGACCAGCGGGGGGGCTGGGGTGGTGGGCGACACCACGGTCGGCTCGGCGTGAGCACTCTCGCCGGGGAGCGGAGGGCAAGCGCGGGCCCGGAGCAGGCCATGGCGACGCTCGACGTCCGCCTGGAGGGCGTGGTCAAGCGCTTCCGGGACATCGTTGCGGTCGACGGGATCGATCTCGATATCTCCCACGGCGAGTTCTTCAGCCTGCTCGGGCCCTCCGGCTGCGGGAAGTCGACGACGCTCGCGATCGTCGGCGGCTTCGAGGAGCCGACCGCCGGCTCGGTGTACCTCGGCGGGCGGGAGATGCGTGGCGTTCCGCCCTACCGTCGCGACGTCAACACGGTCTTCCAGTCGTATGCGCTCTTCCCGCACCTCGACGTCGCGGCGAACGTCGGCTTCGGGCTGCGCCGCCGCAAGCTCGCACGGGACGCCATCCGGCGCCGGGTCGCGGAGGCGCTCGAGCTCGTCGGCCTCGCGGGCCTCGAGCTGCGCAAGCCCCTGCAGCTCTCGGGTGGGCAGCAGCAGCGTGTCGCGCTCGCGCGGGCGCTCGTCAACGAGCCGCGTGTGCTCCTGCTCGACGAGCCGCTCGGCGCACTCGACCTGAAGCTGCGCAAGCAGATGCAGTTGGAGCTGAAGCGGATCCAGCGGGAGGTGGGGGTCACCTTCCTCTACGTCACGCACGACCAGGAGGAAGCGCTCGCGATGAGCGACCGGCTCGCCGTGATGAACGGCGGGCGGATCGAGCAGGTCGGCGTGCCGGAGGAGGTCTACGACCGGCCGGCGACCGGGTTCGTGGCAGCGTTTCTCGGCGCCTCGAACCTCCTCCCGGGCCAGGTCGCCGCGCTCGCCGGCGACACGGCCCGGATCAGGCTCGACGGCGGGGGCGAGGTACTCGTGCCCGCGGCGCGGGTACCCGCGGGGACGGGGCCGGTCGACGTCGGTGTCCGGCCGGAGAAGCTGATGCCCGTGAGACAGGGAGATCCGGCAGTCGCCGGACAGAACGAGATCGCCGGCCGGGTGCGCACGAGCACGTACCTGGGTCTCGGCCATCAGCTCGAGATCGACGGTCCCGGGGGAACGACCCTGACCGTCTACGTCCAGAACGCCGGCGGGGCAACGCCGGGCGCCGGGGAGATCGTGCACCTGCGCTGGCTGCCGGAGCACACGTTCGTCGTTCGGCCGGGGGCGCCGGCCGAGGAGGGAGAAAGGCATGAAGGAGATCCAGCAGCTGAGTGAGCCCGAGGCCGCGCTCGTGCGCGGCCTGACCCAGGAGCGCTTCTCGCGTGGCCAGCTCTTGCGGCGCGCCGGCGTCGGCGCGGCGGGACTCTCGCTCTCGGGGCTGCTGGCCGCCTGCGGCGTCGGCGGCACCGGGGGCAGCGGCACGGCGACCGGTCCTGCTGCGGACCAGGTCGGCTCCTCTGCGTGGTGGGCGACGCAGAAGCAGGCCGGCGTCCTCGACTTCGCGAACTGGCCGTACTACATCGACACGGACCACGGCAAGCATCCGTCGCTGAACCAGTTCACGAGCAAGACCGGGATCACGGTCAACTACAAGGAGGTGATCCAGGACAACGCACCGTTCTACGCCAAGATCGCGCCCTCGCTCCAGGCGGGCCAGGCGACCGGCTACGACATCATCGTGATGACGAACGGCTGGTATCTCACCGAGCTGATCAACCACAAGTGGCTGATCCCGCTCGACCTCTCGCGGGTGCCGAACTTCAAGAAATATGCGAGCCCGATCGTCCAGAACCCCGACTACGACGAGAGGAACACCTACACGGTCGCCTGGCAGTCCGGCTTCACCGGCATCGCCTACGACCCGAAGCTCACGGGTCGTCCCATCACCTCGATCAACGACCTGTGGGACCCGGCGTTCAAGGGCCACGTCGGGATGATGAGCGACAACACAGAGCTCGGCTCGGCCGGCCTGCTCAAGCTCGGGATCGATCCTCCCACCTCGACCGAGTCGGACTGGCACAAGGCGGCGAACATCCTCCAGCAGCAGCGCGACAAGGGGCTCGTGCGCCAGTACTACGACCAGAGCTACATCAAGGCGCTCGAGAGCGGCGACACGTGGATCACCCAGGCCTGGTCCGGCGACATCTTCCAGGCCAACGCCTCCGGCTACCCGCACCTCGAGTTCGTGGTGCCGAAGGAGGGGGTGATGCACTGGACGGACAACATGATGATCCCGCTAGGCGCCAAGCACCCGGTCGACGCGCTCGCGTGGATGAATTTCTACTACCAGCCGAAGATCGCGGCCGAGGTCGCGGACTGGATCAACTACATCTGCCCGGTGCCGGCGGCGAAGCCGATCATCGCGAAGCAGCTCGACGATCCGGCGGTCGCGTCGAGCCCGCTCGTCTTCCCGACACCGGCGATGGCCAAAAAGGCGCGCGACTACTACACGTTCAGGAACTACGACCAGTTCAACACCTGGAACGGGATCTTCGACCCGATCATCCAGTCTTGAGCACGGGGGAGACCATGTTTCCCCCGTGGGCCTTCTTCCTCTTCGCCCGGGTGGCAGAGACTGAAACGTGGGTTTGCGGCAGCGGCTGACGCCGTATCTGCTCGGGATGCCCGGCGGGGTCTACCTCGCCGTCTTCTTCGTCGTGCCGCTCTTTGCGGTGCTCTCGGTCTCGCTCCAGACGGGCAACCCCGACACCGGCTTCACGCTCACCTGGCACTGGCACGAGTACGTCACGGCGATCCAGCGCTACCACACGCAGTTCGTGCGCTCGTTCGAGTACGCCGCGATCTCGACCGTCCTCGCGCTCGTGCTCGCCTACCCGATGGCGTACTGGATCGCCTTCCACGGCGGCAGGCACAAGTCCACCTACCTGCTGCTCGTGCTGCTCCCGTTCTTCGTCTCGTTCGTGATCCGGACGCTCGCGTGGGAGTTCATCCTCTCCGACGAGGGCTTCGTGCTCGGGACGCTGAAGGACTGGCACATGCTGCCGCAGTCGACGCATGTGCTCTCGACCCGGACCGCGGTGCTGGCCGGTCTGACCTACAGCGCCCTGCCGTTCATGGTGCTCCCGCTCTACGTGGCGCTCGAGCGGATCGACCGGCGGCTCGTGCGGGCCGCGAGCGACCTCTACGCGCCGCCGGCCTCCTCGTTCGCGCGCGTGATCCTGCCGCTCTCGGCGCCCGGCATCTTCGCCGGGTTCCTGCTCGTGTTCGTGACGAACGTCGGCGACTACGTCAATGCCGCGATCCTCGGCGGCCCGGGGACGACGATGATCGGCAACGTGATCCAGACGAGCTATCTGCAGAACTTCGACTACCCGATGGCGTCTGCGCTCTCGTCGCTTCTGATCGCGGGAACGCTTGTCGTGATCTTCCTCTACGCGCGGGCCTTCGGAGCGTCGCGGATCCAGGAGTACGCGTGATGGTGGCGGACGCGGCACCCGCCCCGGTCGAGGCTCGCGTCGTGCGCGTGCGGCCGGCCCGCTACCTGCTGCCGATCTACACCTGGCTCGTGCTCGCCTACACGATCGTCCCGATCGCGGTGATGATCGCCTACGGCTTCAACAAGGCGCCGTCCGGGCGGCTGACGTTCAGCTGGCTCGGCTTCACGACCGAGTGGTACCGGCACGTCTTCGACATCGCCGACCTGACGAATGCCCTCGTGAACTCGCTCGAGCTCGCGCTCGCCTCGACGGCGATCTCGCTCGTGCTCGGCGTGCCGCTCGCGCTGGCGCTCGCCCGCCACCGCTTCCGCGGCACGACGGCCGTCGACTCGACGATCTTCGTCGACATCGCTGCACCCTCCGTCGTGGTCGGCGCGTCGCTGCTCTCGTTCTTCATCTCGCTCAACGTCGCCCGGGGGCTCGGGACGATCCTGATCGCCCACGTCGCCTTCAACATCGCGTTCGTCGTCGTCGTCGTCCGCGCCCGGGCGGTCGGCCTCGACCCGGCGATCGAGAAAGCGGCGGCCGATCTCGGAGCGGCGCCGTTCACCGCCTTCCGCACGGTGACGCTGCCGCTGCTCATGCCCGGAATCGTCGCGGCTGCGCTGCTCGCTTTTGCGATGTCGATCGACGACTTCATCATCACGCAGTTCGTCGCCGGCCAGACGCTGACCTTCCCGCTCTGGGTCTACGGGGCGGTCAAGGTCGGGATCCCGCCGCAGGTGTTCGTGATGGGGACGCTGATCTTCGCGGCCGGCGTGGTGATCGCGATCGCGAACTCGGTCTTCCAGCGGCGCACCGAGCTCTAGCGTGGGGGAACCCAGGGGTTCCCCGCGGCCCCCTCGGTGACGCACGGGTCGCCGGGACCGCTCGCCGGCGTTCGCTCGTATCGGGACCATGGCGCTCGCCGGCCGGCTGCTCGTCGTTCTCGTCGCTGCCCTTGCGCTCGTAGCCGGCGGCTCGGCTCGTCGAGCGGGCGGCTCGCCGGTCGCTCTCGTCACCGCCGAGACCGCGAACGAGGTGCTCGCCGTCTCGCTGCCCGGAGGGAAGGTGCTGCGCCGGGTGCATCTCCGCGGTCCCCAGGCGATCGCCGCTCTCCAGGCGGGCCCGGCGGTCGTGGTCAGCCCCTCGGGCACCGTCACCTTGCTGGCCTGGCACAGCTTGCGTGTGCTCAAGGTCTTCCGCTCGTTCCGCTCGCCGCAGATCGCGGCGATCACTCCCGATGGGGAGTGGGCCTACGTCACGGATGCGGTCACCGGCACGGTGGGGGTGATCGAGCTGGCGACGCGGAGGGTCGTCGACCGCGTCTTCGTGGGCGAGGGCGCGCACCATCTGGCGATCAGCCCCGACGGGCGGCGGGCCTGGGTGGCGCTCGGCGAGGACGCCTCGACGATCGTCGTCCTCGACACCTCGCACCCGCAGGCGCCGCGGGTGATCGGCCACTTCCGCCCGCGGGTGCCGGCGCACGATCTGGCCTTCGCGCCGGACGGGCGAACGGTCTGGATCAGCTCCGCGGCTGCAGCTTCCGTGTCGGTCGTGAACGCGCACAGCGCGAAGCTCGTCGCGACGATCCCAGCCGGGACGGCGCCCCAGCACCTTGTCTTCGTCCCCTACGGCCGGCCGCGGGCGTACATCACGAGCGGCTACGGCTCGACGATCGAGATGGTCGACGTCGGAACGCGGAGGATCATTCGTCGCGCCTCCGTTCCCTACGGATCGTTCAACCTCGCGACCGGCGGTGACATCGTCGCGACCGCCTCGCTGCTCGACGGCCGGGTCACGGAGTTCGACGGCGCGACCCTGCAGCGCCGGCTGACGACCACCGTCGCGCCCGCGGCGCGGGACCTCGCGATCAGCGTCTGGCCGTAGACGATCGATTCCCTCTCACGTCACTCCCGAATCCGTCTAGCGGACGGCGAGGCTCTCGACGCTGCTCCCGGGCGCGAGCTCGAGCACGGTCCCGGTCTGCGGCAGCCGCGCCTTTCCGGTCGGTGCGCCAGGAGACGACGAGAGCACACGGATGGCCGCGGGTGCGGCCACCGCGACGGTGAGCCGGCCGCCGTCGGCGTCCAGTGCGGCGATCGGTGCCGGGGCGACGAGCGAGCCCAGGGGCTCGGCCGCACCGCGGGCGACCGCGAACAGCTGGACGACCGTGTCCTCTCGTCCCGGATGCGCGGGATCGACGGCCACCGCGAGCTCGCCGTCGAGCCAGCCGAGGCCGCCGACGCGCGCGGGCGCGAAGTCGAAGCCGTTGAGCGCCGCGCCGCCGCCCGCGACCGCAAATCCGTGCCGGGTGCCGATCGCGAGCGCCCCGCCCTCAGGGGCGAAGGCCAACCGGGTCGCGTCTTGTGCCGAGCGCGCCGACACGATCGTGCGGGAACGGTGAGCGAGGTCGTAGACGACGGGGTCGCCCCCGGCCGCGACGTATGCGAGGGCGAGCGAGTCGGCACGCCAGGCCGGAGTCACCGGGCGGACGGCCGTGTCGATCAGCCGGTCGCGGCGGCCGTTGCCCTCGACCACGTGCAGGCGGAAGCCGCCGTCTCTCGCGACGACGTAGGCGATGTGCAGGCCGTCAGGTGCCCAGCCGATCGCGGTGACGCGACCACCGGCCCCGCGGGACCACGCCCTGCGGCCGTCGGGCGCCATCGCCACGAGCGAGTCGCCGATCCCCGCGGCCACGTAGAGAGCGTGCGGTGAAAGGGCGGCGACCGTGACCGGGAGGCCCTCGAGCTGGAGCCCGCCGCTCGTCGCGAGCGAGAGGCGTCCGTCGACGACGACGGCGATTGCGTCCGCTCCCTGCGGGACTGCCAGTTGCCTGGCGGAGCGCGCCGTCTGCGCCTGCCGGGAGGGAGGCGGAAGTTGCCCGAAGGAGACGTGAAGTGCTCCGGCAGCCGCGAGGGCTCCGGCGGCGAGCGCGAGGAGCACGAACGCCGCGGCGAGCAGCAACGCAGCCGCGCGGAGGTGCGGGCGCGGAGGGACTCGCCGGGCCGGGAGCGCGTCGAGCGCTTTCGCGAGCGCGCGCTCGCCTGCCTCCCGCTCCGGCTCCGGCAGCGCCTCGAGCAGGCGTTCGAGGCGCTGGTCAATCCCGGCGGACATGCTCGACCTCGAGGGACTCGCGCAGCTGCTCCAGGGCACGCGCGAGGCGGGAGTTGACGGTTCCGACCGGCAGGTCGAGAGTGGCGGCGATCTCCTTCGGCGTCATCCCGATCCCGAAGCGGAGGACGACCGCGACCCGCCGCTCGAGCGGGAGCTCGACCACGGCCTCGAGCAGCGCCCGGTCGCCTTCGCGGTGGCTCGACCCCACGTCCACCGGTTCCGGCGGGTCGTCGCCGGCGAGCCGGCGCTCGGCGCGGAGGAGGTCGAGCGTGCGGTTCGCGACGATGCGCTGCAGCCACGGCGCGAACGGCCGCTCGACGTCGAAGCGGTCGAGTGCGGCGAAGGCGCGCTCGAAGGCGTCGGCGGCGGCGTCGTCGGCGAGTGCGCGGCGGCCGGTGAGCGCGTACGCGGCACGCCACGCGTTCTGCCAGTAGCGGCGGAACAGCTCCGCGGCCGCGTCGCGGTCGCCGCGTCGCGCCCGACGAACGAGTTCCCGGTCGCTCGTATCACCCACGCCTCCGAGTGTGGTACGAACGGGCGCCCCGCGCACGTCCCGACGCGGCCGGCCGCCGCGTCCGACTACACGCCGGTCTGTGCGGCGATCCGGCCGGTGCGGACCGCCTTCGTGAGGGTCTCGTAGTCGCGCTCGTTCTGGTCGGCGTAGGCGGAGGCGAAGTCGGCGATCGCGCGGTCGAACGCGTCTCCGCCGCCGAGGTAGGCGGCGATCGCGAGCCGGTCGCCCGAGCGTGCGTGCGCGCGCGCGAGCGTCGCTGCGCAGAGGCGTGCATACAGGCTCGCGCCGCTGGCCCGAAGGGCCTCGACCTTCGCTCCGCCCTTCCAGTCGTGCAGCTGGCGCACGTAGTAGTCCCGCGCGACGCCGTCCAGCCCCTTGATGCGCTGCCAGCCGAGGAAGATGTCGCTCGCGGCCTGCATCAGGCGTTGCCCGACGACGACGCGCTGTCCGTGGTTCCGATAGGCGCTCTTCGCGGCGAAGGGCTCGAGCACGGACGCCTGCGCCTCCTTCACCTGCAGGAAGAGCGGGTCGCTCTCGTCGCTGCCCAGCATCAGCATGATCTGGCAGCGCGTCCCGACGCTGCCGACGCCGACGACCTTGCGCGCTGCGTGGACGAAGCGGAACTCCTCGATCGGATGGTGCTCGTGCGTGAGCGTGCGCCGGTACGAGCGGAGCAGCCGCTCGCTCGTCGCCGTCCAGTCCTCCCACTCCGACCCCGCCTCGACGAACTCCTCGACCGGGACGATGAGCGGCGGGTCGGCGACGATCCGGAGCTCGCCGTCGACCTCGGCGGCCCGCTTCGCGAGCACGCGCACGCTGTCGCGGGTGTAAGCCTGCTCGACGCGCTTCTCGGCCGTCCTGACCTCCTTCTTCGTCAGGCGCCCGAGGCGCTCCTCGGCGCGGACCCGCGCGAGGAGGCGATCGACCTCGAGATGCTCGTACCAGGCGTCGAGCGTGCCGAGCTGGGCCGCGTGGCGCATTCTCCCGCGGTACTCGCGGATGCAGTCGCGGACGATCCCGCGCCTGTCGTCCGCACTGAACCCGCGCTCGCGACCGAGGATCTCGAAGCTCGCAGCGAGCCGCTTCACGTCCCATTCCCAGGGGCCCGGCAGCGTCTCGTCGAAGTCGTTGACGTCGAACAGCAGCTGGCGCTCCGGCGAGCCGAACAGGCCGAAGTTCGAGAGATGCGCGTCGCCGCAGAGCTGCGCGTGGAGCCCTGACCGCGGCGTCGCCGCGAGGTCGGCCGCCATGATCGACGCCGCGCCACGGTAGAACGTCAGCGGCGAGACGAGCATCCGCCCGTAGCGGATCGGCACGAGCCCCGGCACGCGGGTCGCCGCCTGCTCCTCGAGCAGGGCGACCGGATCGGGACGGTCGTGCGCGGGCTCCCAGCCGGCGTGGCTCGAGCGCGGCGCCTCTCCGCGTGCGGCGCGACCCTTTGCCGCGCGCTGATCGGCGGTGAGCTGCTGCTCCCGCCGGCGCGTGCCTGCCGTTGCGCTCATCGGCTCCTACGGTCGGGGACGCACCGAGGATACAAGTCGACGTCCGCGGCCACGTCGACAATGCCGGCTATGGCAGGCGCACGAAGGCCGATCCTCGGCGTTGCGCTTGCGGTCTCGTGCCTCGCGCTCGCCGGGCGTGCGGCGGCTGCGACGCCGGAGGCGCAGCTCGCCGACCGCTATGCGCCGGTCGTCGAGCTCCCGACCGACGTCTACGGCTGCGAGAACGGGGCGCCCTTCGTCCCGACCGACGTGAACGTCCTCGCGGGGAACGACGAGGTCGTCCTGCGCGGCCCGTGGGATCGCGTGAACGTCGTCAAGGTCGCGCCGACGATCCAGGACCTCACGCCGGCGCGGGTCGACTACCACCTCGACTTCCCGGGCGATCCGCTGAACCCCGGCTGTACCTACGTCGACTGGGAGAAGCGCCTCGCCCGGACGGGCAAGCCGACCGTCTACGCGCATGTCGCCACGGACCCCGCCTATCCAGGGAAGCTCGCGCTCCAGTACTGGTTCTTCTACGTCTTCAACGACTTCAACAACAAGCACGAAGGCGACTGGGAGATGATCCAGCTGAACTTCGACGCCCCGACGGCGGCGGCGGCGCTCGCGACGGAGCCGACCGACGTCGGCTACAGCCAGCACGAGGGCGGCGAGCGCGCCGACTGGAACGACTCGAAGCTGCAGAAGGTCGACGGAACGCATCCGGTCGTCTACCCCGCGGCCGGCTCCCACGCGAACTTCTACTCGTCTGGGCTCTTCCTCGGGCGGAGCGCCGCGCAGGGCGTCGGCTGCGACGACACGCGCGGTCCGCACGAGGAGACCCGGCCGGCGGTTGCGGTCGTCCCTTCGGCGAGCGACGCGTACCTGCGCAGCTATCCGTGGCTGGGGTTCCGGGGCCGTTGGGGCGAGCTGCAGCCGGCCTTCTACAACGGCCCGACGGGGCCGAACATGAAGCTCCAGTGGACGCAGCCCCTCGCCTGGTCAGAGGACTGGCGCCCGGCCAGCTACACGGTTCCGGGCGGGGGGGTCGGCGGTACCCGGGCGACCGACTTCTTCTGCGGAGCTGTCGCCACCGGCTCGAACCTGCTGACGCGCCTCGTCCGTCATCCGCTCGGCGGGGTGCTCGTGCTGGCGGCGGTGCTCTGCCTGCTCGCGTTTGCCGCGACCCGGACGACGTGGCGCGGGTCGGCGCCGCTCCGGCTGGCGCGCCGCCGCACGTGGGGCGAGCTGGTCACCGTCGCGTGGCGGATGTACCGGAGCCGGTTCCGGCTCTTCGCGGGAATCGGGCTCCTGTTCATACCGGTGGGACTCGTGATCGGGCTCGTCCAGTACCTCCTCTTCCGCGTCGTCGCATTCCTGCCGCTCGTCGAGACGGCGGGTACGTCGAACGTCTCCGTCGCCGGTCTCGCGCTGAGCTTCGGGGTGCTCTTCACGATCATCACGCTGGCGGTCGTCCAGGCGGCGACCTCGGCTGCCCTGCAAGCGATCGACCATGGGGATCCGGTGTCGGCGCGCGCGGCCTATCGCAGCGTCCTCCCGCATCTGCTCCCGCTCGTCGGCTACCTGCTCGCCGCGGCCGTGCTCGTCGCCCTGCTCGACCTCACCCTCTTCGGCATCCCCGTCGGCCTCTGGCTGACCGTGCGCTGGTCGCTCCTCGCGCAGGTGATCGAGCTCGATCCCGAGCGCTCGCCGGGCCCGCTGCGGCGGAGCGCTGGCCTCGTGCGGGGTCATTGGTGGCGGGTCGCGCTCTTCACGCTCGTCGTCACCGGAGGCGGGCTGCTCCTCGGCCCGGTCGTCGGCGGCCTCCTGCTGCTGGCGACGAGCGCCGCGTTCAACGTCGTCAACGTGATCTCGGGCCTCGTCTACGCGGTGACGCTGCCGTTCGTCGCGATCGCGACGACGTATCTGTACTACGACCTGAGAACCCGCCGGGAGCTCGCTGAGCGCGCGCCGGTCGCCGTGGTCGAGCTCCCGGCCGAGGTCTGACCGGCGCCACGCCCGGCCGGCGGAGCCGGGCACCTCGACAAGGCCGGGCGTTTCGCAGGGCCCGCTCGAGATCCGGCG
>Ga0335085_10011680_pt1 | contig 13008 bp, 12 predicted proteins | sample Lox_Sample_45_FD_206712 | JGI IMG/M metagenome (GOLD analysis project Ga0335085, IMG submission 206712) | Soil microbial communities from Loxahatchee National Wildlife Refuge, Florida, United States - Lox_Sample_4.5 | ecosystem: Environmental > Terrestrial > Soil > Wetlands | place: USA...
CGGTTTGGAGAATTTTGCGAGACTAAAAGCAAGAAGACTGGAGATGCTGTAGTTAGTAGAACTGCCTTTCCCGATGACTTATAAAGAATTGACGAATGGACAGAGGCCGGGCAAACAGGCCTGCGCCAGCGCGCGGCGGACGAGCTAGCGGCTATGTCGCAAATTTTTCATCACAGCACGAACACCTTCGCGCGCATTACCATATTCGGGGCCGTTTTTATTTTGGCGTTTCTCACCTGGGTGTTCGCCGAGCTGGACCGCTCGCATTACGAAACGCGCGCCACCGAAGCGCGCGAGCAGCCGGTGCCGTTCAGCCACGCGCACCACGTCGGCGGCATCGGCATCGATTGCCGGTATTGCCACACGACGGTGGAAACCTCCAACTTCGCCAATATTCCGCCGACGAAGACGTGCATCAACTGCCATTCGCAGATCTGGGCCACCAGCCCGACGCTGGAGCCGGTGCGGGCCAGTTTCCGGACAGGCCAATCGATCCGCTGGGTGCGCGTCAACGATCTGCCGGATTACGTGTATTTCAATCACAGCATCCATATCAACAAGGGCGTCGGATGTGAGAGTTGCCACGGACGCGTGGACCGGATGCCTCTCACCTGGCAGGAAAATTCGCTCCAGATGGAGTGGTGCCTGGACTGCCACCGTCACCCGGAGAAGCATTTGAGACCGCGCGAATCCATCACCACCATGGGATACGTGCCGGCCGAGGACCAGGAAACCCTGGGGCGGCGGCTGATGCACGAATACAAGGTACAGGATGCACGTGTGTTGACCAGTTGTTCGACTTGCCACCGATGAGCGATTCACCAAAGAAACTGGATCTGGCGGCCGTGAAGGATCGCCTTGCCAAGGCCGCGCGGACCGGCGGGCGGGAGTATTGGCGCAGCCTGGAACATCTGGCCGCTACGCCCGAGTTTGAAGAATTGATGGAGCGCGAGTTTCCGCGCCAGGCGATCGGCTGGAGCGAGGATGAGGACCGCGTCGCCGGGCGGCGCAACTTCCTGAAGCTGATGGGCGCCTCTTTGGCTCTGGGCGGCCTGGCGGCCTGCACGCGGCAGCCGACCGAGCACATCATGCCATACATCCGCCAGCCGGAAGAGGAGGTGCCGGGCAAGCCGCTATTCTTCGCCACGGCGACAACTTTGAACGGCGTCGCGCACGGCGTGCTGGCGGAAAGCCACGAAGGGCGGCCCACCAAAATCGAAGGCAATCCGGAGCATCCCGCGACTCTGGGCGCGTGCGACAGTTATTCGCAGGCCTCGGTTCTGGGCCTGTACGATCCGGACCGCGCGGCCACGGTGACCGAGGGCGGAGAAATCCGCTCGTGGGCCGGCTTCTTCGACGCATTGCGCGATTCGCTGGCGCGGCAGAAGCAAAGGAATGGCGCGGGCATCCGCATCCTGACGGAGACCGTCACCTCGCCGACTATGGCCAGCCAGTTCGCGGCTATCCAGAAGCTCTACCCGGGCGCCAAGTGGCACCAATGGGAGCCGGCCGGTCCGCATTCGGCGCGCGCCGGCGCGAAGCAGTCATTCGGCCAATTTTTCAACACCTATTACGATCTGAGCGCGGCGAAGGTGGTGGTGTCGCTCGATTCGGACTTCCTGGTTTCCGGACCGGCCAGCCTGCGTTATGCGCGGCAATTTTCGATGCGCCGCCGGGTGGACGATCCGAATTCGGAAATGAACCGGCTGTACGTGGTCGAGCCGATGCCCACACCGACCGGCGCCAAGGCCGATCACCGGCTCCCGCTGCGGTCGGCCGATATCGGCGAATTCGCCTGGGCGCTGGCCACCGGGCTGGGTATCGCGCAGGGCCCCAAGCAGGGCGAAAATGGCGACGTTTATAAGTGGATCGGCGCGATCGCGCGCGATCTGCAGCGCAACAAGGGCGCCTGCCTGGTGATCGCCGGCGAGCAGCAGCCGCCGCTGGTGCATGCGCTGGCGCACGCGATGAATGCCTCGCTGGGCAACCTGGGGAAGACGGTTTTCTACACCGACCCGATCGAGGCCAACCCGGTGGATCAGACCGCCTCGCTGCAGGACCTGGTGAACGATTTGAATTCGGGTGCCGTGGATTTGCTGCTGATTCTGGGTGGTAATCCGGCGTTTAACGCTCCAGTGGATTTCGGCATGGCCGACGCCATCCGCAAAGCCGGTCTGCGCGCTCACCTGAGCCTGTATGAGGATGAAACCTCGGCGGCGTGCCAGTGGCATCTCCCCGAGACGCATTACCTGGAAAGCTGGGGAGATGTGCGAACTTTTGACGGCACGATTTCGATCCAGCAGCCTCTGATCGAGCCGCTGTACGAGGGGCGCTCGGCGATTCAGGTACTGCAGATGCTCACTGAAAATCCGCAGATGAGCAGTTACGACATCGTCAAGGGCCACTGGTCCGGGCAGCACACGGGGGCCGATTTCGATGTCTGGTGGCGGCGCGCGGTGCACGATGGCTTGATCGCGGGGACGGCGTTGCCTGCCAAGACTCCGGCGGTGCAGGGCGCGGCCATCTCGCAGCATCCCGGAACGCAGCATCTCGGCGGAAAGCTGGAGGTGATGTTCCGCCCCGACCCGACGATTTACGACGGCCGCTTCGCCAACAACGGCTGGCTGCAGGAACTGCCCAAACCGATCACCAAGCTGACCTGGGACAACGCGGCGATCATCAGCCCGGCCACGGCGCACCGGCTCGGTGTCGAGACCGGCGACAAGCTGAAGCTGAGGTATCAGGGACACAGCCTGGAGGCGCCCGCGTGGGTGCAGCCCGGGCACATCGATGGCGCGGTGACGCTGCATCTGGGCTACGGCCGCACGCGCGCCGGCCGAGTCGGCACGGGAATGGGCTTCAATCCGTACGGCTTACGCACTTCGAAGGCGCTGTGGAGCGATGTCGGACTGGAGGCGGTCAAGTCCGGCGGCGGGTACGAGTTCGCCACCACGCAGAACGATCATGTACTGGATACGCGCCGCCACATCATTCAAGCCGGCAACCTGGAGGAGTACAAGAAGAATCCGGCATCGATTCTGGAAGGCGTGGAGACACCGCCGCGCGAGCTGACGATTTACCCCGAGTGGCAGTACAACGGGTACGCCTGGGGAATGGCCATCGACCTGAACGCCTGCACGGGGTGCAGCGCCTGCGTGGTGGCGTGCGTGGCGGAGAATAACATCGCGGTAGTGGGTAAGGACCAGGTAAGGCGCAGCCGCGCGATGCACTGGATCCGCGTGGACACTTACTACAACGGCGATATCTCGAATCCCGGCATTTACAATCAGCCGGTCCCCTGCATGCAGTGCGAGAATGCGCCCTGCGAGCTGGTTTGTCCGGTGCAGGCCACCAATCACAGCGCCGAAGGCTTGAACGACATGGTCTACAACCGCTGTGTCGGGACGCGTTACTGCTCCAATAACTGTCCTTACAAGGTGCGGCGGTTCAACTTCTATCTATTTTCGGACTACCAAACTCCCAGCCTGAAGCTGCTGCGCAATCCCGATGTGTCGGTGCGCAGCCGCGGGGTGATGGAAAAATGTACTTACTGCGTGCAGCGCATCAATTACGCCAAGATCGAAGCGGAAAAGCAGAATCGCACGGTAAGAGAGGGCGATATTCAGACCGCCTGCCAGGCCACCTGCCCGACGGAGGCGATCGTGTTCGGCAACCTGAACGATCCCAACAGCCGCGTATCTAAGATGAAAGCGGAGAAGCGCAATTACGGGCTGCTGGCCGATCTGAATACGCGTCCCCGCACCACTTACCTGGCAACCCTGCGCAATCCGAATCCGGAGGTGGAAGGCTAAACCGCTATGGCTGACGAACCGCAAGTCATCGAACGGCCACAGTCGCGGATTATCGCGCCGGGCTACACGTTCGGCACGGTTACCGACCAGATTGCCACGGTGGTGCTGACCGGCAGGACTCCCGTGTTCTGGATGGCCTGCTTCAGCGTGGGGCTGGCCCTGTTGTTCCTGTTTCTGTGGGCGGTAGCGCTGCTGTTTGCCAAGGGTGTAGGCATCTGGGGTATTCGCACGCCGGTGATGTGGGGTTTCGCCATCACGAACTTCGTGTGGTGGATCGGTATCGGCCACGCCGGCACGCTGATTTCGGCGATTCTGCTGCTGCTCAACCAACGCTGGCGCAACTCGATCAACCGTTTCGCCGAAGCCATGACGCTGTTTGCGGTGGCCTGCGCGGGCATGTTCCCGATCCTGCACCTGGGGCGTCCGTGGCTGGCGTACTGGCTGTTTCCGTATCCCAACACCATGGGCGTGCAGCCGCAATTCCGCAGTCCGCTGGTATGGGACGTGTTTGCGGTTTCGACTTATGCCACGGTCAGCCTGCTGTTCTGGTTTGTAGGCTTGCTGCCCGACCTGGCGACCTTGCGCGACCGCACTACCAGCCGCATCGCGCGATTCTCTTACGGAATCCTGGCGATGGGCTGGCGCGGGTCGGCACGGCACTGGAGCGTCTACGAAACCGCCAGCCTGTTGCTGGCCGGACTGGCCACGCCGCTGGTGCTTTCGGTGCACACCGTGGTGAGCTTCGACTTCACCATCGCCATCGTACCCGGATGGCATAGCACCTTCTTCCCGCCTTACTTTGTGGCGGGCGCGATTTACTCCGGCTTCGCGATGGTGCTGGCGCTGGCGATCCCGTTGCGTTCCGTCTACGGCCTCCAGGGGCTGATCACGGATAAGCACCTGGATAACTCGGCCAAAGTTATGTTAGCCACGGGTCTGATCGTGGCTTACGCGTACATACTGGAGACCTTCACCGCGTGGTACAGCGGGAATGTCTATGAAGGCGCTTCGATCTGGAATCGCATGACCGGGCCATATGCTCCCTATTACTGGGCGCTGATCATGTGTAACATCATTTTGCCGCAGTGCCTGTGGATGAAGCGCGTTCGCGGCAATCCGCTGCTGCTGTTTATCTGGTCGATCATCGTGCTGGTCGGTATGTGGCTGGAGCGCTTTGTCATTATCGTCAGCAGCCTGGCTCAGGACTTTCTGCCCTCGTCGTGGTCGATCTTTCAGGCCACGCGCTGGGATTGGGCGACTTACATCGGCACCATCGGATTGTTCCTGTTCCTGTTCTTCACCTTCATCCGGCTGCTGCCGATGATCTCGATTTTTGAAGTCCGTACGCTTCTGCCGCAGGCCAAGGTGGAGGAGGAGGTGCGAGGTTGATCAAGCCGATTTACGGGCTGATGGCCGAGTTCGATAACCCCACCGCGTTGGTGAGCGCCGCGCGCGCCGCGCGGCAGCAGGGCTACCGCAAGCTGGATGCGTATTCGCCGTTTCCGATTGAAGAGCTCACCGATGCGTTGCACCTGCACCATAACCGACTGCCGCTGATCGTGCTCTGCGGCGGCATCCTGGGCGGGCTGACCGGTTACCTGATGCAGTATTACGTCACCGTCATTTCGTTCCCCATCAACATAGGAGGGCGTCCGCTGCATAGCTGGCCGGCTTACATCATTATTACCTTCGAGCTGACGATTCTATTCGGGGCGATTTCGGCCGTGCTGGGCTTGCTGGGATTGTGCGGATTGCCGATGCCTTATCATCCGGCGTTCAATGTGCCGCGCTTCGCGCTGGCTTCGCGCAACCGTTTCTTTCTGTGCATCGAGGCGGAGGACCCGCTGTTCGATCGTGAGCGTACCAGCGCGTTTTTGGAGACTCTGGAGCCGCGGGAGGTGTCGGAAGTTGCGCACTAGACACAAATCTCCGCGGGTGGCCGGAGGCCATGTAAGATTTCTCCGCGTATTCGGCGTCTCTGCGGTGGTTCTGATCGCCGTGATTTCCGCCGGCTGCCGGCAGGACATGCAGGATCAGCCCAAGTACATTCCGCTGCGGCCCAGCGACTTCTTTGCCGACGGCCGTTCGGAGCGGCCGCTCGTCGATGGCACCATCGCGCGCGGCCATCTCGACGACGACGCGGCCTATTACACCGGCAAGGGTCCCGACGGAAAACCGGTCGACACCTTCCCCTTTGCGGTGACCAAGGATGTCATTCAGCGCGGGCAGAACCGCTTCAATATTTACTGCACGCCCTGCCATGACCGTCTCGGGACCGGCAACGGTATGGTGGTGCGCCGCGGCTATCGAAAGCCGCCGTCCTATCACATCGACCGGTTGCGCCAGGTGCCCAACGGCTACATCTACGACGTCATCACCAATGGCTTCGGCGCCATGCCGGACTATTCGGCGCAGATTCCGGTAGCCGACCGTTGGGCGATCGTGGCGTATGTGCGCGCGCTTCAACTCAGCCAAAACGCCTCGATCAACGACATTCCCGCGGAGGATCGCGGCAAGCTGGGTCCTGCGCCCGGCTTGCAATTGGTCATTACTCCAGGAGGCCAGCGATGACCGCACAGGATCGCGATTTCGCCGTCTCGAGCGAGTTGGTTGCTGACCTGCGCCAGTGGAGCGGGCGCGCCCGTATGGTGGGCGTTGTGGCCGCGGTGCTCACGGTGGCGGGATTCTTCCTGGTTTCGCCGTTTCAGTTCTATCGCTCATATCTCTGGTCGTATGTTTTGTATCTCGGGGTGGCTCTGGGATCGATGGCCTGGCTGATGCTGCAGTTCCTCACCGGCGGCGCCTGGGGAGTGGTTATCCGACGCCCCGCCGAAGCGGCCGCACGCACGCTGCCGGTGCTGGCGTTGCTGTTTGTGCCGATCGTGATCGGCATCCCCAACCTGTATCAGTGGTCGCACCCCAACATCGTCGCGGCCGATGAGGTGCTGCGGCACAAGCAGATTTACCTGAACGTGCCGTTTTTCCTCATCCGTGCGCTGCTGTACTTCGCGGGTTGGAATTTTCTGGCGTGGTTTCTGAACCGCTGGTCGATCCGCGAGGACGAAGGCTCTCCCGAGGCGCACCGCAAGATGGTGGCGATCTCCGGTCCGGGGATCCTGTTCTGGGGGTTCAGCATTACGTTCATGGCGGTGGACTGGGTTCTCTCGCTTGATCCGCACTGGTTCTCCACCATCTTCGGCATGCTCTTCATGGCAGGGCAGGGGCTGTCGGGCATGGCGTTTCTGGTTACGCTGCTGGTTCTGCTCTCGTACCGCCGGCCGATGTCGGACATCCTTACGCCGCGCCACATGCACGATCTGGGCAAGCTGCTGTTGACCCTGGTGATGGTGTGGGCGTACTTTTCCTTCTCGCAATTCCTGATCATCTGGGCCGGCAACCTGCCGGACGAAATCCCGTGGTATTTGGAGCGTCTGCGGGGCGGCTGGCGGTATGTCGCGCTGGCGCTGGTTTTGGGACACTTCGCGCTGCCGTTCGCGCTGCTGCTTTCGCGCGACCTGAAACGTAATTTCAAGCTGTTGGCCAGCATCGCGGTATTCATTCTTTTCATGCGCTACGTGGATATTTTCTGGCTGGTGGCGCCCGATTTCGCCAAGGGCCACTTCACCATTAGCTGGATGGACATCACCGCGCCCATCGCGCTGGGCGGTTTCTGGCTCTGGTATTTCCTTTCGCAACTGGACAAACGCCCGCTGATGCCGCTGGGCGAACCGCATTTGGAGGAGGCTTTACAACATGGCCGGGAATAGGCCGGACCAACCCGATCACGAAGTGCCGCCGGCGGTGCCGGAAGAGCACGAGCCGGTCGGGTACGAGGAACGCGACGTCAACGCCTGGGCCGTCGGCCGATTCGCCATCGGGCTGGTGCTGCTGTGCATCTTATCGCTAGCGGTGCTGGTGGGCTTTTTCCGCGTCCTCGAGAATCAACATCCGTTGGCTGAAGGCGCCCGGCCGGTGCCGCCGCAGCCCCGCCTGCAGCAGACTCCGGTGATCGACTTGAAAGCCATGCGCGACGCCGAAGATCAGGTGCTCACGACCTACGGCTGGGTCGATCAGGCGCACGGCCTGGTGCGCATCCCGATCGATAAGGCCATCGATCTGCTGTCGCAGCGAGGGATCCCGGCGCGTCCACAGACCGGCATGCAGACGGCCAGCAGCGCCACAGTGCCCACGGAAAGCGGCCTGGGCGAAATCGTGCAACAGCCGGGCGGACCGCTGGCGGGGGTGGCGAAGTGAAGTTCTTCGTCGCAATGCTAGCCGTCGCAGCCGGCGCCTGGGCACAGCCGGGTCAGCCGGCGCCCGCACAGCCTTCTTACAGCCTCCAGGACTCCAATTTGCGACCCGCGCTGCCGGGCGCACTCAAGGGTGTGAGCATCGATCAGCGGCTCGACCAGCCCGTGCCTCTCGATCTGATATTCCGCGATGAAGCCGGACGGGATGTGCCGCTCGCGTCGTTTTTCCACGGCAAGCCGGTCATCCTGGCACTGGTCTATTACCGCTGCCCGATGCTCTGCACGCAGATTCTGACCGGCTTGGAAAGCAGCCTCAAAGCAGTCTCCTTTTCGCCCGGCCGCGATTTTGAAGTGCTCGCCGTCAGCTTCGATCCGAAAGACACGCCGGAGTTGGCAGCCTCCAAGAAGCAGTTATACGTGCGCCGCTACGGACGCCCCGATACGGCCAATGGCTGGCACTTCCTCACCGGCACGGAAGATAATATTCACGCGCTCACCGAAGCAGTGGGCTACCACATCAAGTACGACCCCGCGACCGATCAGTGGGCGCATGCTTCGGGCATCATGATCGTCACGCCGGAAGGCCGCCTGTCACGCTATTTTTACGGCGTCGAGTACGCGCCGCGCGATGTGCGCCTGGGACTGGTGGAAGCGTCCGCCAACAAGATTGGCACGCCGGTCGACCAGATTCTGCTTTTCTGTTACCACTACGATCCGGCCACCGGCAAGTACGGCGCGCTGGCCATGGGCATGGTGCGGTTCGCCGGCGCCGCCTTCGTCCTGGTCTGCGGAGGTTTTCTCCTGATCATTTTTCGGCGCGAAGCGCGCACCAAACGTGCGAGGCGGGCGGGATAGTTCGAGATGGGATCGTTTCCTTTATTTCCGGAACAGGCGTCCACCATCGCACCTGATGTGGATCACCTTTTGTATTTCCTGCTGGCCGTGGCGGTGTTCTTCACGCTGCTGATTTTCGGCTGCATTTTTTATTTCGCCATCCGCTACCGGCGGCGTTCCGAGCGCGAGTTGCCCCACGTGATTCACGGCGGGCTGACGCTCGAAATTCTCTGGTCGGTGATTCCGTTCGGCCTCACCATGGTGATGTTTTCCTGGGGCGCCAGCATCTTCTTCCAAGAGAGCCGGCCGCCGGCCAACGCGCTGCAGATCTACGCCGTGGGCAAGCAGTGGATGTGGAAGCTGCAGCACATCGAAGGGCAGCGCGAGATTAATGAGCTGCACATTCCCCTGGGGCGGCCCGTGCGCCTGACAATGACCAGCGAGGATGTCATCCACAGCTTCTTCGTGCCGGCCTTCCGCACCAAGGAAGACGTAGTGCCGGGGCGTTACTCGACCACCTGGTTTCAGCCGACTAAACCCGGCAAGTATCATCTGTTTTGCGCCGAGTATTGCGGCACGCGCCACTCCGGCATGATCGGCTGGATTTACGTGATGGAGCCGCGCGATTACGAAAACTGGCTGAACGGCGGCGCGCCCACAGGGTCGCTGGCCGATGAAGGCGCGCGGCTGTTCGAAAGCCTCGCCTGCTCGAACTGCCATAAGCCGGATGGGTCGGGACGATGTCCCACGCTGGTGGGACTGTTCGGCAGGAATGTCCAGCTTTCGAACGGCGCCACAATCAAGGCGGACGAAGGTTACATTCGCGAATCCATCTTACAGCCGACCGCTAAGATCGTGGCGGGTTACCAGCCGTTGATGCCCACCTTTCAGGGGTTGGTCACGGAAGAAGGCGTCCTGCAGTTAGTGGAATACATCAAGTCTTTGGGGCCGCGACCGGGAGCGCCGGCGGGCGCGAGTATGCCGGTGGTGGTCCCCAACAAACGTTAGAAATATGATTACGGAAGCGGCAGTAGAACGGGAACATTACTTAAACGCCAGTTACGGCATCAAGTCCTGGCTTTTGACCAAGGACCACAAGCGGATCGCCCTGCTGTATCTTGCGACGGTCACGCTGTTCTTCTTTTTGGGCGGAGCATTCGCCACGCTGATTCGCATCGAGTTACTCACGCCCACCGGCGGCCTGGTATCTTCGGAGACTTACAACAAGCTGTTCACCATGCACGGCGTGACGATGGTGTTTTTCTTCCTGATTCCGTCGATTCCCGCCACGCTGGGCAATTTCTTCCTGCCGATGATGATTGGCGCGCGCGACCTGGCCTTCCCGCGGATCAACCTGCTGAGCTGGTACCTGCTGGTGATCGGCGGTCTTTTCGCACTGTACGCGATGCTGGCGGGCGGCGTGGATACCGGCTGGACCTTCTATACGCCCTACAGCACGACTTACTCGAACTCATGGGTGGTCGCCACGGCCATCGGCATTTTCATCGCCGGCTTCTCTTCGATTCTGACCGGATTGAACTTCATCGTCACCGTGCACCGCATGCGGGCGCCGGGTATGACCTGGTTTCGCCTGCCGCTATTTGTATGGTCGAACTACGCCACCTCGCTGATCCAGGTGCTGGGGACGCCGGTGCTCGCCGTCACCATCGTGCTGGTGTTCTGTGAGCGCGTCTTCCACATCGGCATCTTCGATCCGGCGCTGGGCGGCGATCCGGTGCTGTTCCAGCATCTCTTCTGGTTCTACTCGCATCCCGCGGTGTACATCATGGTGTTGCCGGCCATGGGGGTGATCAGCGAACTCATTTCGGTGTATTCGCGCAAACCGGTCTTCGGTTATGCGTTCGTGGCGTTTTCGAGCGTGGCCATCGCGGTGCTTGGCTTCCTGGTGTGGGGCCATCATCTGTTTGTCAGCACGCAATCGGTCTATGCCGGAATGGTCTTCTCGTTCCTAAGTTACTTTGTAGCGATTCCTTCCGCGATTAAGGTATTTAACTGGACCGCCACACTGTACAAGGGTTCGATTTCATTTGCCACGCCGATGCTTTATGCCTTCGGCTTCATCGGCCTGTTTACCATCGGGGGACTTACAGGACTGTTTGTGGCGTCACTGGGCATCGACGTGCATGTTACAGACACTTACTTCGTGATCGCCCACTTCCACTACATCATGGTCGGCGGCACGATCATGGCATATATGGGCGGCCTGCACTACTGGTGGCCCAAGATGACGGGGCGGATGTATCCAGAAGGGTGGGCCAAGCTCTCGGCGCTGGTCATTTTTCTGGGCTTTAACCTGACGTTCTTCCCGCAGTTCATTCTCGGCTATCTGGGCATGCCGCGCCGCTATCACGTCTACCCCGACGAGTTCCAGGTGTTACACGTGCTGTCCACCGCCGGCGCCAGCGTGTTAGCGGTTGGTTACCTTATGCCGATGATCTACTTCATCTGGTCGCTGCGCTATGGCGCGGTGGCTACGGCCAATCCGTGGGGCGCCACCGGACTCGAATGGAAGACGCCATCGCCTCCGCCGGTGCATAACTTCGACGAGATGCCGGTGGTCACGCACGAAGCTTACGATTACAGCACCGTAATGGGGGAGGTGATCGAAGTTGGCTAGCGAAGGTCACGCCGAAACGCTCGCCCTGCGCGAGCAGTTCGATACCGCCGATCAGCAGAAGGACGCGTCCACGCTCGGGATGTGGGTCTTCCTCATCACCGAAATCATGTTCTTCGGCGGCATGTTTCTGGCCTATAGCGTCTACCGCAGTTCCTACCCGGTGGTGTTTGCGGTCGCTTCGAGCAGCCTGAACGCCGTCATCGGCGCGGTGAATACAGCCGTCCTGCTGTGCAGCAGCTTTACGATGGTGATGGCGGTGCGCGCTGCTCAACTCGGGCAGCGTCGCGCCATTCTCATTTTCCTGATTCTGACCCTGATCCTCGGCATGGTCTTCCTGGGCGTCAAGGCCTATGAGTGGAACGAAAAGTTTGTAGAGCACCACGTTCCGGGGCCGACCTTCCATCTGGAGGGCGTCGAAATGCAGGGTCCGGCGCAGATTTTCTTTTCGCTGTACTTTGCCATGACCGGCCTGCATGCCCTGCACATGGTGATCGGCGTCGGCCTACTGACCTGGCTTATAATCGCCACTTACCGCGGCAGATTCTCAGCCCAGTATATGACGCCGGTGGATATCGCCGGCTTATATTGGCACTTTGTCGATATTATCTGGATCTTCCTATTTCCGCTGTTGTACCTGATCGACCGTCACCTGAGGTAATATGCACGAACAAGTCGATTCCGTCAAAACTTATGCGCTGGTGTGGATCGTCCTGCTGATTCTCACGGCCGTCACCACGGCGGTGGCCTACGTGGACCTGGGCGCCTTCAGCGTGGTGGTAGCGCTGGTGATCGCGGTGGTGAAGATGCTGCTGGTGGCGCTGTTCTTTATGCACATTCGCCATAGCACGCAGTTGACCCGCCTGGTCGTGATGGGCGGCCTGATCTGGCTCTTCATTCTGTTGCTGCTGACGTTCGCCGACTTTTCGACTCGCGGCTGGACCGGCGTCCCCGGCCGATAAGTCCACGCCGTAATAGAAAGCACATTCCGAACCCTCCAACAGGTAGGATTGGCCGATAGTGTGCCAAGGTACTGAGGAGGGATAATGTGTGCGTGATAGTGCATAGTTTGCAGGGAGTAAGTCGAAGTTTCAGCAGCACCCGCATTAGCGACCACAGCGACATTGGGACCGCGCGCCGGGCGGCGCTGGTGATGGCCGGCGCCGAGGGCTTCAGCGAAGTCGATACCGGCAGAGTGGCCATCGCCGCGGCAGTAACCGCTTCGAATTTATTGCGCTCCGGCGGGGGCGGCGAGATTTTGTTGCGCCCGAGCGAAGGCGGTATCGAAATGCTGGCCATCGCCGGCCACCCGGATGCTCTCCGAAATGACATATTCAATGCCCTCTCGCGCCTTACTTCTATTAGTGAAATTTATCACAATTGTGCGCGGGGAACGGTGCTCGCGGCGCGTTTCTATCCTTGTACGCGCGAGCCTGTCGGTTGCGATCCCCTCGAAATCGGCGCAGCGCAAGCCGCG
>Ga0335085_10011682_pt1 | contig 13008 bp, 10 predicted proteins | sample Lox_Sample_45_FD_206712 | JGI IMG/M metagenome (GOLD analysis project Ga0335085, IMG submission 206712) | Soil microbial communities from Loxahatchee National Wildlife Refuge, Florida, United States - Lox_Sample_4.5 | ecosystem: Environmental > Terrestrial > Soil > Wetlands | place: USA...
CACCGCTACTTCAAGCAGCCGCGGGCGCTCGTGCCCGGCAAGGACACGATGCGGGGCGCCTACCTCGGCCCGTCGTTCTCCGACGCGGAGATCGAGGCGTTCCTGAAGTCGGCGGGCGCGGTGTACCACCGGCTGGACCGCCAGCCGCTGCTGGAGACGACGGCGCGGCTCCTGGCCGAGGAGAAGATCGTCGGCTGGTTCAACGGGCGGATGGAGTTCGGCCCGCGCGCGCTGGGCTCGCGCAGCATCCTCGGCGACCCGCGGAGCCCGAAGATGCAGGCCGACATGAACATCAAGATCAAGTTCCGCGAGGGCTTCCGGCCGTTCGCGCCGAGCGTGCTGCGGGAGCGGGTGTGCGAGTGGTTCGAGATGGACTGCGACTCGCCGTACATGCTCCTGGTGGCGCCGGTCAAGAAGGAGCGGCAGATCCCGATGACGGTCGACCAGCGGAAGCTGTGGGGCCTCGACCTGCTCAACGTGCCGCGGTCCGACATTCCCGCGGTGACCCACATCGACTACTCGGCTCGCGTCCAGACCGTCGCCCGCGACACCAGCCCCGACTACTACGACCTCATCGCCCAGTTCGAGAAGCTCACCGGCTGCCCGGTGGTGGTGAACACGTCGTTCAACGTGCGCGGCGAGCCGATCGTCTGCACGCCGAAGGACGCGCACACCTGCTTCATGCGGACCCACATCGACGCGCTGGTGCTCGGCCCGTTCCTGCTCCACAAGGCGGAGCAGCCGGCGTGGAAGGAGACGCAGAATTGGAAGCAGGAATTCCAGCTCGACTGACGGCCGCGCAGGGCCGCAAGTTCGGCCTCACCGTCGGCCTCGCCTTCCTCGCGCTGGCGGCGCTGGTCTACTTCTGGCGCCACCGCGTGGTGACCGGCGAGGTCCTCGGCGCCGTGGGCGCCCTGCTGGCGCTGGCGGCGCTCGTGGTGCCCACGCGGCTCGGGCCGCTGGAGCGGGCGTGGATGGGCCTGGCGAAGGCGATCTCCAAGGTCACCACGCCGCTGTTCATGGGAGTGGTGTTCTTCGTCGTCGTGACGCCCATCGGCGCGCTGATGCGCCTGGTGGGACGGCGCGCCCTGGTGCACCCCGAGCGGGACGGGGGCTTCTGGGCGCCGCCGGCCTCGGGCGGGCGGAGCGACATCGAACGTCAATTCTAGGATTCGACATGGCCAAGCGGGGGCTGGTGGGAGAGCTGTGGGCCTTCATGAGGGTCCGCAAGAAGTGGTGGCTGCTGCCGATCATCGTGGTGCTGCTGCTGGTCGGCGCGCTGCTGATCTTCGCGCAGGGATCCGCCCTGGCGCCGTTCATCTACACCATCTTCTGAGCGACGGCGGCGCGCGGGGCGGCGGCGGGCGCTGGTGGGATCGCGGCGCCGCCGCGGCGCGGCGCGGCCTCCACCCTCAGGACAGGACACGATGCCCGAGCCGTCCCTGACCACGCTGCCCGCGCTGCTGGTCGCCAGCGCGCGGCGGCGCCCGAGCCACGTCGCGATCGAGGAGCCGCCGGACCGGGCGGTCACCTACGGCGCACTCGACGCGCTGAGTGACCGGGTGCGCGACCGGCTCGCCGCGCTCGGGGTGGCGCGCGGCGACCGGGTGGGCGTGTACCTGACCAAGTCGATCGACGCCGTGGCGGCGATCTTCGGCGCGATGAAGGCGGGAGCCGCCTACGTGCCGGTGGACCCGGCGGCCCCGGCCTGGCGCGCGGCCTACATCCTCTCGGACTGCTCGGTGAAGGTGGTGCTGGTCGAGCGGCGGCTGGCCGGGCCGTTCGCGGCCGAGGTGACCAAGCTGGGTGCGAGCGTGCCGGCGCTGATCGAGCTCGACGGGACGGGCGGCGGCGCGCCGCTCGCCGCGGCGCTCGACCGCGGCGACGCGGGGCGGCCCGCCCCGGGCGCCGCGAGCCCCGCCGTCAGCCCGGACGACCTGGCCTACATCCTCTACACCTCCGGCTCCACCGGGAAGCCCAAGGGCGTGATGCTCACCCACGGCAACGCGCTGGGCTTCGTGGACTGGTGCTCCGGCGTGTTCCGGCCCGGCGACGCCGACCGCTTCTCCTCGCACGCGCCGTTCCACTTCGACCTCTCCATCCTGGACCTGTACGTCCCGCTCAAGCACGGCGCGACCCTGGTGCTGATCGGGTCGGAGGCGGGACGGGAGCCGGTGGGACTCGGCGCGCTGATCGCCGAGCGGCGCATCACCGTGTGGTACTCGGCGCCGTCCATCCTCTCGATGCTGGCGCAGTACGGCAAGCTCGACCGGAACGACTACGCGGCGCTGCGGACCGTGATCTTCGCGGGCGAGGTGTTCCCGGTCAAACACCTGCGGGCGCTCAAGGCGCTGTGGCCGGCGCCGCGCTACTTCAACCTCTACGGGCCGACCGAGACCAACGTCTGCACCTACTACGAGGTCCCGCCGACGATTCCTGCGGACCGCACCGAGCCGTATCCGATCGGGAAGGTGTGCGAGAACCTCCGCGCCCGGGTGGTCGACGAGCAGGGCCGGGACGTGCCGGCCGGCGCGGAGGGCGAGCTGGTGATCGCCGGCTCCAACGTGATGCAGGGCTACTGGAACCTCGCGGAGCGGACGGCCAAGGCGTTCCTGGTCGATCCCCGGGGCGGGCGCTGGTACCGCACCGGCGACATCGTGGTCGCCGACGCGGCGGGCGACTGGCTGTTCGTGGGCCGTCGCGACCGGATGGTGAAGCGGCGCGGCAACCGCGTCGAGCTGGGCGAGATCGAGGCGGGCCTGTACCGCCACCCCGCGGTGAAGGAGGCGGCGGTGATCGCCCGGCCGGACGAGGAGAGCGGCGTGCGGATCACCGCCTTCCTGGTGTGCCGGGAGGGCGCCGCGCCGACGGTCATCGAGCTGAAGAAGTTCTGCGCCGAGAACCTGCCGGCGGCGTTCATCCCCGACGTGTTCGCGGTCCGCGGCACGCTCCCCAAGACCTCCACCGACAAGATCGACTACCAGCGGCTGATGGAGACGGTGTGATGGACTTCTCCCCGACCCCGGAACAGCGCTCGCTCCGCGAAGAGATCGTGCGGTTCGCGCGCAAGGAGCTGAACGAGGGACTCATCGAGCGCGACCGCGAGCAGGTCTTCTCGCGCGAGCTGTGGCTCAAGTGCGGCGAGCTCGGCCTGCAGGGGCTGCCGGTCCCCGAGGAGTACGGCGGCGCCGGCGTCGACGCCCTCACCACGGCCATGGCGCTCGAGGCGCTGGGCTACGGCTGCCGCGACTCGGGCCTGGTGTTCTCCATCTGCGCGCACCTGCTCTCCTGCGTGGTGCCGATCTGGAAGCACGGCAACGAGGCGCAGCGCCGGAAGTACCTGCCGGGGCTGTGCAACGGCACCCTGATCGGCGTCCACGCCATGACCGAGCCGGGCTCGGGGTCCGACGCGTTCAACATGGCCACGACCGCGGCGCCCGATCGCGACGGCTTCCGCCTCAACGGCACCAAGACCTTCATCTCCAACGGCCCGGTGGCCGACATGGTCATCGTGTTCACGGTGACCGACAAGGCCAAGGGGTTCCACGGCGGCGTGACCGCGTTCCTGGTCGACCGGGGGACGGAGGGATTCCGGACCTCGCAGAAGATCGAGAAGATGGGCCTGCGGACCTCGCCGTTCGGCGAGCTGGTGTTCGAGAACGCCTGGGTGCCCGCGACCGCGGTGCTGGGCAGCGTGGGCGGCGGCGCCGGGATGTTCACCAACTCCATGGACTGGGAGCGGGTGTGCCTGTTCGCCGCCCACGTCGGGACCATGGAGCGGCTGCTCGAGCAGGCGGTGCAGTACGCCCGCACCCGCTCGCAGTTCGGGCAGGCGATCGGGAAGTTCCAGGCGGTGGCGCACAAGATCGCCGACATGAAGGTGCGGCTCGAGGCCGCGCGGCTGCTCACCTACCGCGCGGCGTGGCGGCTGGGGCGCTCCAAGGCCGTGTCGCTCGACGCCGCGATGGCGAAGCTGTACGTGAGCGAGGCCCTGGCCCAGACCTCGCTCGACGTCCTGCAGGTGTACGGCGGCTACGGGTACTGCGTCGAGTACGAGGTGGAGCGGGCCGTCCGCGACGCGCTCGGCTCGACCATCTACTCCGGCACCTCCGAGATGCAGCGCACCATCATCGCCCGGTGGCTGGGCCTGTGAGCGGGGCGGTGGAGGGCGCCGCCGCCTCACCACGCCGGGGTGTCCGGCCGCTCGGCGCGGCGCTGGCCGTCGCCGGCGGCGCCGCGTTCCTGGGCTCGGTGCTGGCCGACCTGGTGCCGGGGCACGGCACCGGCTTCGGGCTCGCCCGGGCCGCGGCGGCGCTGCTCGGCCTCACCGCGGGCGCGCTGGGCGTGGACCTGGCATCGGCCGCGGGCGCCGCGCGCGCGCGGGAGTGGAGCGAGCGGGTGCGCGGCGTGACGGCGGCCGCGGCGGTCCGCTTCGCGGCGGTCACCGGGGAGCTGGTGCTGGTCGCCCTGGTGATGCGGGCGTTCCAGATCGAGACGCCGGCGTTCTACCAGCTCCTGGTGCCGCTGATCGTGTTCGGCTTCGTCGTCCACCACCTGCTGCCCGCGCGCCACCGGCTGTCGTTCTTCGTCGCGTTGTCCGTGGCCGGCGTGGTCCTGGTGCTGGGCTGGCTGAACGCGGCGTGGCTGCTCGCCCTGGTCCTCGCCGTCGTCGGCCTGGCCCACCTCCCGGTGCGCTTCAACCTGCGCGTGGCGCTGGTCGTGGCGGCCGCCGTCGTCCTCGCGCTGCTCCGCGCCCATCCGCAGCGGGCGCCGTGGTCGCTGGCCATCTGGCCGGTCCTCGGCTCGATCCTGATGTTCCGGCTGATCGTGTACCTGTACGACCTCAGGCACGCCCAGGGGCCGGTCGACCCGCGGTTCACGCTCGCCTACTTCCTGATGCTGCCGAACGTCGTGTTCCCGCTGTTCCCGGTGGTGGACTACGCCACGTTCCAGCGCACCTGGTACGAGCGCGAGCCCATCGCGACCTACCAGCGCGGCCTGGACTGGATCCTGCGCGGCGTCGTGCACCTGCTGCTGTACCGGCTGATCTACCAGTACGGGTCCATCGGGCCGACCGAGGTCGGGTCGCTGGCGGCGCTGCTGCGCTACCTGCTGGCCACCTTCGGCCTCTACCTGCGGGTCTCGGGCGACTTCCACCTCATCGTCGGCCTGCTGCACCTGTTCGGGTTCGGGCTGCCGGAGACGCACCACCGCTTCTACCTGGCGTCGAGCTTCACGGACTTCTGGCGGCGCATCAACATCTACTGGAAGGACTTCATGATGAAGGTGGTGTTCTACCCCGTGTACTTCCGGCTGCGGAAGCGGGGGGACGCCATCGCCCTGGTGGTGGGCACGCTGATCGTGTTCGCCATCACCTGGGTCACCCACTCCTACCAGTGGTTCTGGATCCTCGGCCGGTGGCTGCTGTCGTGGACCGACGGCCTGTTCTGGGCGATCCTCGCGCTGCTGCTGGTCGTGAACTCGCTGCTCGAGCGGCGCACCACCAGGCGGCGCCTGCCCGGCAGCGCCTCGGCCACGCTGCGCGGCGCCGCGCTGCTCGCGGTCCGCACGGCGGCGACCTTCAGCGTGATCTGCCTGCTGTGGTCGCTGTGGGGCAGCCCGACGCCCGGCGACTACCTCGACCTGTTCCGGGTGCCCCGCCCGCGGCCCGCCGAGATCGCGATGGTCCTCGGCGTGCTGGTCGCGATCGGCGCCGCCGGGGTGATCGCGGACCGGCGCGAGCGGCGCCTCGGGGCCGCGGGCCGGGCCGCCGGCGGCGCGCTCGGCTTCGGGCCGCGGGCGGCGCTGACGGCGGCCGGCTTCGCGGCGCTGTGGCTCGTGGCCGCGCCCTGGGCCCTGACGCCGCTCGGGCCCGGCGCGCAGCGCGCCATGCGCGAGCTGCGCTTCCCGGAGCTGAGCCGCCGCGACCTGGCCGCGATGCAGCGCGGCTACTACGAGAACCTGGTCAACGTCAGCATCCAGAACGGCGAGCTGTGGAAGCTGTATGCGCAGCGCCCGACCGAGGGCGCCGACATCTGGAGCTCCGGGGTACTGGTGGAGCGCAACGACTTCCTCGCCCGCGAGATGCGGCCGCTGTTCGGCATCTTCCAGCGCGGCCGGAGCTTCCGCACCAACCGCTGGGGCATGCGCGACCAGGACTACGCGCAGCTGCCGCCGGCCGACACCTACCGGATCGCGCTGCTGGGGCAGTCGTACGTCGCCGGCGACGGCGTGAGCGACGGCGAGACGTTCGAGGCCCTGGCCGAGGACCGCCTCAACCACCGGACCGGCCGGCACCCGCACGTCGAGATCCTCAACTTCGCGGTCGGCTCGTACAGCGTCCCGCAGCAGCTGGCGCTGCTGGACCGGGTGTTCACCTTCCGCCCCAGCGCCGTCTACCTGGTCGGCGGGCCCGGCGACCCGGGGCGCGCCATCCTCCACCTGGTGCAGCAGCTCCGCCGCGGGGTCGATCCGCCGTGGCCAGCCCTCAAGGCGCTGCTGGACCGCGCCGGCGTGGACCGGACCATGCGCGAGAACGCCGCGATCGCGCGGCTGCGGCCGTACGCCGATTCCGTGCTGTCCTGGGTCTACGACCAGATCGTGGCGGAGTGCCGCCTGCGCGGCGTCCGGCCGGTGTGGATCTACCTCGCCATCCCCGAGCCCCAGCAGGACACGGGCGTGGGGGCGGCCATGGCGGCCCAGGCCCGGGCGGCCGGCTTCGCGACGCTGGACTGGGAGGACGTGTATGCCGGGCACGACCTGAAGACGCTCCAGGCGTCTGCGTGGGATTTCCATCCCAACGCGGAGGGCCACCGGCTGATCGCGGACCGCTTCTACCGGGATCTCACCGGAGACCAGGAACTCGCCGTCCCTTGAGTGGAGGAGGAGCCGTGGCAGATGCGAAGGCCGAAGCGATCCGAGGCGAAGTGCGCCGGATCATCCTGGAGGAGTTCCTGCCGGGCGCGGACGCGGGCGAGCTGACGGACGCCACGCCGCTCATCACCGGCGGCATCCTCGATTCGCTGGGGACGGTGCGGCTGGTGGCGGCGCTCGAGGAGCAGTACGGGATCGAGATCGAGGCGCACGAGGCGAGCGTCACCCACTTCAACTCGGTCGCCGACATCGTGAAGCTGGTGCAGGCCAAGCTCGCGTCCAAGGCCTGACCGGCGTCCGGCGGCGCCGGTCCTCAGCGGGCGGGCGGGAGCCGGGGCGCGATCGCCGCGGCGAACGCGTCGGCCAGCGCCCGGTTGCCCTCCGCGGTCGGATGCACGTCGTCCTGGAACATGCGCCCGGGCAGCGCCGGCGCGAGATACAGGGCCGGCTGCCCGGCGGCGGCCAGCCGCCCGGCGAGGCCGCGCAGCCGCGCCGCCAGCGTGTCGCGGCAGCGCTGGGTGGTCGCCGCGTCGCCGATCCAGTAGCTGCGGCGGTCCATCGGCGGCGCGTCGGGCAGCAGCAGCGCGGAGGGCGGCGTCGCAAGCAGCAGCGGGACGCGGAGGGCGCGGGCCACGTCCGCGACGCGCTCCAGGTTGCGGGCGAAGTTGTCGGCGGCCGCGGCGAGCGACGCCGCGGCGCCGTCCTGCCGGGCCTCCCGGCCGGCGGCGAGCCGGTCCTCCACGACGCCCGGCAGGCGGGCCAGGAGCGAGAGGTGCTTGAGCCGGTCCCAGGCCGTCCGCCCGCCGCGCGCCCGCTCCCGGCGCTGGCGCCGCATCTCGCCCTCCCAGATCAGGGTGCGCGGATCGGGGTCGCCGGCGAGGCCGGGCAGGCGCGCGTTGCGGACGTCGTTCACGCCGGCGTTGGCCAGCACCAGGTCGGGCTGCAGCGGCACGCCGTCGTCCACGAGCCGCTGCCACATCTGGTACGCGTCGTAGCCGTCGTAGGCGAGGTTCACGACCTCCACCCGCAGGTCGGGGCGCTCGGCCGAGAGCCGCGCGCGCAGGTACGCGTCGATGGTCTGGTCGTCGCCGACGGCCCAGCCGTGGGTCGACGACTCGCCCAGCAGCACGATCCGGTAGGTGCCCGGCGGCTTCGGCACGGCGACCCCGGGGCCGCGGAACGCCTGCCGGTTGGCCGTGGCCCGCGTTCCGTTCGCGTAGACGAGCACCGCGCCGGGCCGCTGGCGGTACCCGTACCGGCCGTGCGGCTCGACCTTGACGGCGTCCGGGTCCACCGCGGCCACGCGGCGCGCCAGCGGATTGCCGGCGGCGGCGAGAACGCGCAGCGCGCCCTCGGCGAGGAGGGCGGCGACGAGCAGGCTGGCGATGGTCAGGGCGGCCGCGGCGGCGAGGTGACGCGTGGCGCGGCCTCGGGGCGGGAGCTCGGTCACCTCACGGGACGGACCGCCGGCCTGGGATCGGGCCGCGTCACGTAGAAGAGCAGGGCGTTGACGGTGAGGAGGGTGTACAGCCAGTGCACGTCGAACAGCTCGTTGTAGAAGTAGCCGGTCAACACGAAGCCCAGCATGCTGGCCTCGAGGCCGAACGACAGGTACTTGAGGTCGAGCCGCCCGCCCGTCCGCGCGGCCCAGGCCTGGACGCGCTGCGGGTCGCGCAGCCGGCGGTTGCGCTTGAGGAAGTCCCACAGCATCCACAGGAAGATCAGCGCGCCGACCGTGCCCAGCTCGGAGAGGATCTGGTAGTAGGTGTTGTGCAGCCGGCGGCCCCACAGTCGGCGGGGGTTGTCGTTGTACGAGCCGCCGACGGTGCCGGCCTCGAAGTTGTCCGCGGCGTAGGCGCCGAACCCGTTGGGGCCGACGCCGAACACCGGGTGGGTGAGGTACACCTGGGTGGCCAGGTGCCACAGCACCTCCCGGTCGGTGCGGGTCGGGTCGTTCGGGTCGAAGCTCGACTGCATCTCGGTCCAGAAGTTGGTGGACGTCTTCCCCGCCACGATGGCGGACTGGGCGCCCTCGAAGATGCGCGCCGAGACGAACAGCACGACGGCGGCGGCGGCGCCGAGCGCCGCGTTCTTCAGCTTGTGGGGCGAGCGGAACCAGATCCACATCGCCACCACGCCGGCCGAGAGGACCGCGCCGCGCGCGAACGAGACGACCAGACCGACGATGCAGCCGGCCGCCAGGACGAAGGCCACCCGGCGCCAGCGGCGGCTCTTGGTGGCCATGCCCATGTAGAACAGGCTCGCCAGCCCGAGGACCATGATCGGGCCGAACGCGTCGTAGTTGAACAGCGCGTAGTCCCAGCTGATCTGCCCGGTGCGCGCGCCGAGGATCACCCAGGTGCCGTACTGGATGCCCATCGCCCCCACCACGATCGGCACGGCCTCCCGCGCCCGGCGCACCAGGGTGAAGGTGGCCAGGGTCAGCGTGTAGTACGCCAGCGCGGTCTTGACCACGTCCATGGCCAGGCCGCGGGCGTACGCCAGCGGCAGGGACAGCGCGACGTAGGCGATGAACACCAGCAGCGGCGCCAGGAAGCGCCGCGGACCCGCGGCGATGGTGATGAGGAGCAGGATCGCGAACAGGGGTGTCGGCAGCTTCAGCGCGATCTGCGGCCCGAAGCTCGCGACGAACCACTGCGGATCGAACAGGATGATGAACCACATCACGTACAGGAACAGGACGGTGCCCGTGAGCCGCAGCTTCGGCTCGGGCACGGCCGGAGCGGCCGCCCGGCTGGTCCGGACGCCGGAGGGGCGGCCGACCATGTACGGCGGAGCCTGGAGCACCGGTTGCTTGGGCATGGGCTGCTTAATGAGTAGCTTACCCGCGTTCGCACAGGCAACTGGGGGCCAGGCGTCGCAGGACCGGCACTCCGACGGGGACCAGGCTCGCACCGTGCGCATCGTCGTCTTCACCGGCCAGCCCGACATCGACGCCAGTCCGTGGTGGCCCGTGGTGCTCGGCACCCGCGGGCTCGAGGCCGTGCTCGTCTACCGGCAGCGCCCGCGCGCGCGCCGCGGCGCGGCGAAGCGGTTCTGGGCCAACGTCAGGAAGCACGGGCCGCTGTGGATCCCGTACCGCCTCGGCTACGCCGCGGTGGCGGTGCTGCGGTCGGTGCGGCGCCGGCCGGCCGCGTCCCGGCCCGCCGCCCCGTCGCCGGCCGTGCCGGTGGACCTGATCGAGACCGACAGCCTGGCGCAGGCCGAGTCGCTCGCGCGGGTGGCCGCCTGGCGGCCGGATCTCGGCCTCTCCCTCGGCGCGCCGATCCTCAAGCCCGCGGTCTTCACCCTCCCGCCGCGGGGCACCATCAACCTGCACCAGGGCAAGGTGCCCGACTTCCGCGGCGCGCCGCCCGGCTTCTGGGAGCTGACCACGGGGGCCTCCGAGATCGGCGCCACCGTGCACTGGATCGACGCGGGCCTCGACACCGGCCGCGTCATCGCCGCGGCCACCGCGCCGGTCTACGCCCGCGACTCGCTGCGCGACGTCCAGGCGCGGGCCGACGAGCTGGGCCGCCTGGTGCTGGCGCGGGCGCTCGCGCTGGTGGCCGCCGGACCGGTCGAGGGGACGCCGCAGCCGCCGGGCGGGCGGACGTTCCGGTTCCCGCTGCTCGAGCAGCGGATGGCGCTGGCGACGCGGCTGGCGGCGCGGCGGCTCGCCCGCGCGCTCGGTCCCCGCGCGCTGGCCAAGACGGCGGTGTCCGTCGTCCTGCTCGCGGTGGTGCGCCCGCTGCGCGACCTGGTGCGCACCCTGCGGCGCCGGCACCCGCTGCGCGTCTTCAACTACCACCGGGTGAGCTGCCTGTGCCGCGACGGGATGACCGTCTCCCCCGACCGGTTCGCCCGCCAGCTGGACTACGTCCGCCGGCACCACGACGTCGTGAGCCTGGAGGAGGCGCTCGCCATCGTCCGGTCCGGGCGCCGGCTCCGGCGGCCCGCCGCGCTGGTCACGTTCGACGACGGCTACCTCAGCGTGTTCGAGGAGGCGTGGCCGCCCATGCGGGCGCGGGCGCTGCCCGGCTGCTGCTTCGTGGCGACGGACCTAGTCGGCACGAGCGCGACGCTGCCCCACGACGCCGGCAGCGTCGTGGCGCCGCTGCTGGGCCTGATGAGCTGGGCGCAGCTGCGCACGCTGCTGGCGGCGGGATGGGCGGTAGGCGCGCACTCGGCGACCCACGCGCGGCTGTCCGCCACCACCGGCGACGCGCTGGTCCGGGAGGTGGACGGCGCGCTGGTCACCCTGCGCCGGCAGCTCGGCCTTGAGGCGGTGACGTTCGCGTATCCCTTCGGCGGCGTGGACGACATCTCCGGCGAGGCGCTGGAGCGCATCCGGTCGGCGGGCTACGCCGCGTGCTTCAGCGACGTATTCGGCGAGATCGGGCCCCGGGACGAGCTGTTCCATCTCAACCGCATCGACATCGGCGGCGACCACGAGACCCTGGCGTGGAAGCGCTACGCGCACGGCATGAACCTCGAGCGGTGGCGGGGGCGGGGGGCGTAGCGTGCGGGTGACGCACGTCGTGCACGATCTCCACGGGGGCGGCTTCGAGAGCCTCATCGCGGCCATGGCGCGCCGCTGCGCCGGCTCGTCCGTCCGCCTCTCGGCGATCACCTTGAGCGGCCGGGAGGGCCGGGTCGGCGGGAGCATCCGGCCGCTGCTCGATCAGTACCTCGTGCTGGGCGCCGCGTCGCCGCTGTCGATGCTGCGGCCGGTGGCGCTGGCGCGGGCCATCCGCTCCACCCGCGCCGACGTGGTGCACCTCCACAGCGGGGTGTGGTACAAGGCCTCGCTGGCGGCGCGCCGGGCGGGCGTGCGCGGCGTCGTGTACACCGAGCACGGCCGCGAGCACCGCGACCCGTGGCTGATGCGGTGGCTCGACCGCGCGGCGTCCCGGCGCACCGACGCGGTGGTGGCGGTGTCGGACCGCCTCGCCGGGTACCTGGCGTCGGTCGTCGGCGTCGCCCCGGAGCGCATCGTCACCATCCGCAACGGGGTGGACACCGCGCGCTTCGCGCCCGGGGCCCCGCCGCGCGACCTGCGCCGCTCGCTCGGGATCGCGGACGACGCGCTGGTCGTCGGGAGCATCGGGCGGCTGGACCGGGTCAAGGCCTACGAGCGGCTGATCGCGGCGGTGGCGCGGGTGCGCGCCGAGGGCGTCGGGCGACCCGTGGCCGGCGTGATCTGGGGGGACGGCGCCGAGCGCGCCGCGCTCGAGGCGCAGGTGCGCGAGCAGGGACTCGCGGGCGTGGTGCAGCTGCCCGGGTGGACGGAGAGCCCGGTGGAGGCGCACCGGCTGCTCGACGTGTTCGCGCTCACCTCGCGCAGCGAAGGCACCTCGGTCAGCCTGCTGGAGTCGCTGGCCTGCGGCACCGCGCCGGTCGTGATGGACGTCGGGGCCAACGGCGACGTCCTCGGGCCGGAGCTGGCCGGTCAGCTCACGCCGGCCGGCGACCTCGACGCCTTCGTCGCGGCGCTGGCGGCGACGCTGCGCGATGCCGGCCGCCGGCGGGGTGCCGGCGAGCGCGGGCGCGCCGGCGTCGTCGCGCGCTACAGCCTCGACGCGATGCTGGCGGGCTACGCCGAGGTGTACGAGCGCGTCGCCGGGCGCCGGGGCGCGTCCCCGGGCGACCCGCTATGATTCAGACCCCCTGCCACGAACCGCGCCGGGACCGCGGGCACGATGCTCCGGCCCCCGGCCACCACTGGGAGGCCAGTCAGTGACGCAAGACCTCGCGGCCGAACGGAAGTTCTACGCCGACCTGTTCGGCAAGAACCCGGAAAACGAGCACATCACCGGTGGCTACGAAGAGCTGCACACGCTCGCGCTGCCCACCGCCCCGGCCGGGGTGGTCCTCGATCTCGGCTGCGGCACCGGGGCGCACGCGGTGCGGCTGGCGCAGCGCGGCTGCGACGTGGTCGCCGTCGACCTCACGCGCGAGGGCGTCAAGTCGGCGCGCGCGCGGTTCGAGCGCGAGAAGCTGCGCGGGCGCTTCCTGGTCGCCGACGCCGAGCAGCTCCCGTTCCGCGACGGCTCGATGGAGGTGGCCTGGACGTTTCTGCTGCTCCATCACTTCCCCAAGCTCGACCGGCTGCCGCAGGAGCTGGCCCGGATC
>Ga0335085_10011683_pt1 | contig 13008 bp, 6 predicted proteins | sample Lox_Sample_45_FD_206712 | JGI IMG/M metagenome (GOLD analysis project Ga0335085, IMG submission 206712) | Soil microbial communities from Loxahatchee National Wildlife Refuge, Florida, United States - Lox_Sample_4.5 | ecosystem: Environmental > Terrestrial > Soil > Wetlands | place: USA: Florida...
GGAACAGTATCGGTCATGCTGCCGTCAGGGCCCTGGACATCGCGCATGTCACGGAGGAAGTTGGTATAGAAGGCGGCCATATCGAAATTCATCATCAGACCGACGGAGCTGGTCTGCGCATCGCCCATCCAGCCCTGGCGTTCGTCGCGCTGGTCGCAATCGGTGGGAACGCTGTGGAGGTTCGTCAGGTCGGACCAGAGCACAATCTTGTGAATCTGATTGAGGATTTGCTTGGAGGCCACAAAGCTGCCGGTGGTCTTGACGGCGGTGTGTACCACGTGGCCGCGCACGGAATCGAGGCTGGGTGTGCCGGGGTACCCGGTAAGCTCCACGTAACGGAAGCCGTGATAGGTGAAGCGCGGGTGGTAGTGCTCCTCTCCCTCGCCGCGCAGGATGTAGATGTCGCGCGCTTTGGCACCGCGCAGGTTCTCACGGTTAATCATGCCCGTGTCGTAGAGCAGTTCGGCGAACTGAATTTGCACCTGCGCCCCGCGCGGTCCGGAGACGTGCAGGTCCACCCATCCGCTGAAGTTCTGGCCCATGTCGTACACATAAACCCCGGGCTGGGGGTTGGACATGGCGACGGGGACCAGGGTATCGACATCCTGGATGGGCGGCATCATCTGTGCGGAGAGCACGCCACTGGGGGCCTTCACGGTTTCTGCCGGCTTCCAGCCGTCGTCCTTGAAGCCGGGCAAATCCCAGCCGGGGGTTTCGAGACGCGCATCATAGATTTCGCCGTTCCAAACGCTGTCGCTCACGATAGGCCCGTTCCGGGCTTTCCACGCGGGGCCGCTGGTGATCAACACGTGCTTGCCGCTGGCTAATTCGATGTCCATTTGCAGCAAAAGTACGCGCGACTTAAACCATCCCTCCCCCAGCATCACACCCACTGCGTTCGCGCCGTGGTGCAGGCGTTCTGTGACGTCGTATGTGACGTAGAGAGCGCGCTTGTCCCAGGTGGTCCAGCCCGGATCGAGATAGTTCCCGCCAATCTTGTGGCCATTGATACGAAGTTCGTAATAGCCCAATCCGCAGATGTAGGCGCGCGCGCGGCGGGGAGCTTCCGCCAAAGTAAACTCCTGGCGCAACTGGTTCGCGCCGCCAATCCATTGCGCTTTCCAGTCTTCGGCGGCGAACAGCCCCGTATCGAAACTGGCAGGGTGGCTGTATTCGCTGGCATTTCCCCCTTTGTCCCAGTACCGGACTTTCCACCAATAGGAGCGCCCGCTTTCAAGCGCCTTGCCGTTGTAAGCCACCTGCGTGGAGTCCTCCGACGAGGTTTTGCCGCTGTCCCAGGCGTCGCCCTTGTTTTGGGCGAGCACGTCCGGGCTGGAAGCCACCAGCACCTGGTAGGCGGATTGCATCTGTGCGCGCTCCGTGTGCATGTCGACCCAGGCGAAGCGCGGCTGACGTATGTCAATGCCCATGGGATTCTTCAGATATTCGCAGCGCAAGTTTCCGGGCGCCTGCGGCCCCTCCGCGGCAGAGCCCCGCGACAGGAACCAGCAATTCGCCAGGATGAAGACGACTGCAATTCCCAGGGTCCGGCAGATCGAATGAGATCGGCGCATGATATTGCTCCTTAAGCTGTGAACGAAACCAGGCGTTCGGCAACCTGTATCTGTTTCTATTTATGGGTGACTACGTTTGAAATCGAGCGCTTGGCACCTGACGCCTGGCACCTGAAACCTAAAGCTTTTTCCACCGCTCGCGAAAGCTCTGCGGAGCAAGCACGGGAAAGTCACGCGACTTTGTCCATTGCGAAACGGGGTAAGCAGGAATTTTGCGAATCCATCCCTGGCGCGCCAGGAGCACTTGGCCCCAGCGAGCGAGCCGGCTGCCCAACGCATAAACGCCCGGCTTGGTCATGGCCCAAGCCCATAAGCGGAACATCCCGCGTTCTGAAACCAGGGATTTGGAGTGCTGGGGCGCGTGCTCCTGAGCCTCGGCGCGCAAATGCAGGAGGAGGTCGGGAATATTGATATTCACCGGGCAAACTTCGCGGCAGGCCCCGCAGAGCGAGGAGGCAAAGGGCAATTCCCGCGCCTGTCCGATGCCGAGAAACTCCGGCGTTACCAACGCGCCGATGGGACCGCTGTAGACCCACCCATAAGCGTGCCCGCCAATCTTGCGATACACCGGACACGTGTTCAGGCACGCCCCGCATCGAATGCAATAGAGCATCTCGCGCATCTTGGGATCGGCCAGCGCTTTGGTGCGGCCGTTGTCCACCAGGATCACATGCATTTCCTCCGGACCGTCCTCACCCTCGCGGCGGGTGCCCGTGAGAAGCGAAGTGTAGGTGGTAAGCTTCTGGCCGGTTCCCGAGCGGCTGAGCAATCGCAGGAATATTCCCAGGTCGGAGAGCCGGGGAATCAGTTTTTCGATTCCCACCAGCGCAATGTGTACCCGCGGAACGGTGGTACACATGCGGATGTTGCCTTCGTTCTCCACGGTCACCACCGTGCCCGTTTCCGCCACGGCGAAGTTGGCGCCGCTCAATCCCACCCCAGCCTTCTGGAACATCTCGCGCAACGCCCGGCGGGCAATGGACGTGAGTTCCTCCGGCACCAGGGTGCGCTCAGACTTAATGTGCTCCACAAACAAATCGGAGACTTCCTTGCGAGTCTTGTGAATGGCGGGAGCCACAATGTGCGCGGGCCGCTCCCCGGCCAACTGAATGATGAACTCGCCCAGATCGGTCTCCACGGCACGAATGGAGACCGCCTCCAGCGCCTGGTTCAGCTCCACTTCCTCGCCGACCATGGTCTTGCCTTTTACGACTTCCTGCGCGGCCGCAGCCTCGACGGTTTCCACGACAATCCTGCACACGTCGGCGGCGGTCGAGGCCCAGTGTACCCTGCCGCCGTTGCGCTCCACGTTGTCGGCAAATGTCGATAGGTAATAATCGAGGTTTTCGATGGTGTGGCGCTTCAGCTCGCGCCCCACCTCGCGGAGACGCTCAAAGCCGGGCACCTCTCCAATCGCCTGCAAGCGGTGATTGAACAGTCGCAGGGTGGACGAGCGGTAAGCCTCCGCCAGTCGCGGGTTGGCGATGGTCGCGGCACCGCTCGTATGAATTTCGCTGCTGTAAACGCCCGTCTCGCTCATGGGAAATCAGGTGTCAGGGTGCAGAGGGGGCAGCCGGTCGTTTACCCCATCCCCAGCCCCTCACACTTATCTTTGCGCCAAGACCTCCGCCAGGTGCAGTGTCTTGAGCGGCAAACCCTCGCGGTGGATCAAACCGGCCAGATGCATCAGGCAACTGCCGTCCGCGGCCACAAGGTACTCCGCTCCCGTTTCCGTAGCGGCACGAATCTTATCCTGCCCCATGGGCACGGAAACTTCCGGGAACTTTACTGAAAAAGTGCCCCCAAACCCGCAACAGAGTTTGTGATCGTTCATCTCCACCAGATCGATGCCCTGCACCTTGCGCAGCAACTTGCGCGGGGCTTCATCCACACCCAACTCGCGCAGCAGGTGGCACGAATCATGGTAGGTCACCCGGTGGCTGAAGCGCGCCCCCAAATCCTCTACCTTCAACACCTTGATCAGGAACTCCGAGAATTCAAAAAAGCGCTTCTGCAATTCTTGTGACTTGCGCAGCAGCGCCGGATCCTCCGCGAAGAGCTCTGGATAGAACACGCGCACCATGGCAGTACACGAACCAGACGGCGCCACGACATAATCGGCGTCGTCGAACTGATCCAGGACGCGCCGGGCCACCGTGCGCGCCTCGTCCCTATAGCCGGTGTTAAAGGCCGGCTGCCCGCAACACGTCTGCTCCGGGTTGAACGTGACTTCCACATCCAACCTGCGGAGAATTTTCACCACGCATTCGCCGACTTGGGGGAAGAACTGGTCAGCAAGGCAGGTGATAAAGAGAGCTACACGCGGCTTGGCCATGTTCACACAAACAGGCAACGCTATCGGAAATAAGCTTCCAGGTCAAGCACAGTCTGGCTCGGGAAGCGAGGCTGTGCGTCGCTGAGGCAGTATCGACCTGGCTATGGGCGAGGTGACCCGGCGGCGGCGGTAGGGCCGGACCCAGTTCGAGCGGCTACCTGTTTTTAGGGGGCAAGGAGGAGGCCTAGAAATGGCCTATAACGGTCGGCGGGGACGACAAGGTTGCATTGCCGTCCCCGCAGCTTCTGGTACAAACAGCTTCAGGTCTAACCCTGAATCAGGTTAATGGACGACTGCATGACATTGTCAGCCGTTGTAATCGCCTTGGCGTTGGCCTGGTACCCGCGCTCGGCTTGGATGAGCATGGTAAATGCCGTAGCAATGTCCACATTGGACTGTTCCAGCGAGCTCCCCTTCAGCGTCCCACGGCCGCCGCTTCCGGGCACGCCCACGCTCGCCACGCCTGAGGCCAAACTGGTTTGGTAATCGTTTGACCCGATGCGCGTCAGGCCGTCGTAGCTTGGGAAGGTCGCCAGCGCAATCTGGTCCAAGGCAACGGTCTGGCTATTCGAAAGAACGCCGTTAATGGTGCCTGTAGAATCAATCGAGTAACTCTGCAAAGTGCCCGCACTATACCCATCTTGTTCCTTTCCCGAGGTGGCGGAAGCCTCGGCTGTCTGGGTAATGAAGGGCGTTCCCGACGAGTTAAAGAGCTGCCAATTGAGGCTCATGGTCTTGGCCCCATCGGCTAGCCCGCTGATGCTGATATCTTGCACATCGGCGGAGGGGGCCATCAAGTTCCCGTCCGGTCCGAATTGCAGGGTTCCGGCTTTGACCACTTGGGGGGCGCCCACGGCCCCCACGTCGGCGGCGGGAATGGTAATTTGGTAAGCCCAAGTTCCGGCGGCGGACTTGGTGAAGCTGAAACTCAAGACATGGCTGTTGCCGAGGGAATCGTAAACCATGAGCGAGTCGCTGAACTTTCCTGCGTCGGTGCCGCCCGCCAGGTCCCCGGACTGAAATGCTCCGCCCGTCCAGCTCGTTGAAGTGGCAACGGTATTGCCCACGGTTCCGCTCTGAATTGCCTGCAAGGTGAGCTCACTGGCGGTTGAACCCGTGGCCGTTACCGACGAATTCGCAACGGTGCCCGAGCCGTAAGTTGTGCCAGCCCCCTGCCCATTCGCGGAAGATGCATTGATTGCCCCCGCCAGGTTGGCGAGGGTGGATTGCACATCAGGGCCAATCAGAACCGTGTCAGCCGCGCTTTGGGGGGTGATGGTTGCTGCAAAGGTGTAGGTTGCTCCACCGACAGTAACCGTTTGTCCCGCTTTGGGGAGCGGAATCGGCACGGTGTAACTTCCCGCCGCCGCTTGCGCGTCCACGCCGCCCGTGAGCGCCACGCCGCCAAATGAACCTCCGGCCCAGTTGGTAGCGGTGGTGATGGAGTTATTGCCGGTCGTCCCCATTTGAATCGCTCGCAATGAAAGCGCGCTACCCGTTGAGCCCGTAGCCGTGGCCAGGCCATTGGCAACGGTCCCCAAGGAGTAGGTTGTGCCGGATGCCTGCCCGTTGGCGGAAGACGCGTTGATGGCACCCACCAGGTTGGCAAGCGTCGATGCCACGTCGGCGCCGATCAGGACCGTGTCAGCCGCGGTTTGCGGGGTGATGGATGCCGCGAAGGTGTAGGTAGTTCCCCCCACGGAGACGGTTTGGCCTGGGGTGGGCAGCGGAAGCGCCACGGTGAGGTGCCCCGTTGCCGACACGGCGTCGGCGCCACCCGCCAGGTCTCCGGCAGCGAATAATCCCCCTGTCCAGCTTGCCGAAACGCCCAAGGAATTGCCGCTCGTCCCGGTCTGAGCCGCTTGGAGGGTAACGGTTGTAGCCGTGGAACCCGTGGCCGTGAGGGCAGTGTTGGCGACGGTGCCCGTGCCATAGGTGGTGCCTGCCGCCTGCCCATTCGCAGAGGAGGCGTTGATGGCCCCGGCCAGATTGGCGAGGGTGGATTGCACGTCGGGTCCAATCAGAACGGTGTCCGCCGCACTCTGCGCGTTGATGGCTGCTGCAAAGGTGTAGGTAGTTCCTCCGGCGACAACGGTATCACCTGCATTGGGCAAAGTTGCCGCGGGAACGGTAAAGGTCGCGCTGGCCGCTTGACCATTCGCGCCTCCTGTCAGGTTGGCAACACCGAATGAGGCTCCGGTCCAGTTGGTGGCTGCGGTTACGACGTCTCCCGCACTTCCGCCCTGAAGGGCTTGAAGAGTAACAGAGGAGCCCGTAGTGCCGGTGGCCGTGACGGACCCATTGGCGACGGTGCCCATGCCGTAGGTAGCGCCTACCCCTTGCCCATTGGCGGTCGAAGCGTTGATGGCTCCAGCCAGATTAGCGAGGGTGGAAGGGACGTTGGCTCCAATCAATACATCGCCCGCGGAGGTCAGTGCCGCCGTGCTCCCAACAAAGGTGTACGTGGTTCCGCCAATTGCCACCGTGTTACCCGCGATGGGCAGAGTCGCTGGTGGTACGGTGAAGGTCGCGTTGGCCGGCAGAGCATTCACGCCTCCCGTCAGGTCTGCCGCCCCGAATGAGCCGGCCGCCCAGTTGCTGGAGGTAACGAGTGAATCACCGGCTAAGCCGCCTTGTATCGCTTGAAGGTTGAGCGTAGCGCCCGATGAACCCGTGGCGGTGACCGCGGCATTGGCCACGGTTCCCAGAGAGTAGGTCGACCCGGCCGCTTGCCCGTTTGTCGTCGAGGCATTGATGGCGCCTGCCAAATTCGCCAGCGTCGATGAGATGTCGGCGCCAATCAATACCGTGTCAGCCCCGCTCTGAGGCGTAATGCCGGTCGCGAAGGTGTAGGTCGTTCCCCCGATGGTTACGGCCTGGCCGGGAGTGGGGAGGGGTGGCGGTACGGTGAGCGTACCGGAAGCCGCCGCCGCATTCACGCCTCCCGATAGATCGGCACCGGCAAAGGAACCTGCCGCCCAGGCCGTCGAAGTGGCCAGGGCATTGCCTCCAACTCCGGTTTGAATGGCCTGCAAGGAGAGGCTGGTATCAGTCGTGCCGGAGGCCTTGACGACGGCATTGGCGGCTGTGCCTGTGGAGTATGTGGTGCCGGCCGCCTGCCCGTTCGTCGAAGCGGCGTTGATGGCGCCCGCCAGGTTGGCCAGGGTCGAGGCGATATCCCCTCCAATCAGGACGGTGTTGGCGGCGCTTGTCGGGGTAATCGTCGTCGCAAAAGAGTAGGTCGTCCCCCCGATGCTGACGGTCTGACCCGAGTTCGGGAGAACGGGCGGCGGCACGTTGAGAGTCCCCGTCGCCGGCCCTAACGATGTGTCCGTGGCATCCAGGTTCATGTCCAGTTGCATGTTAGAAGAGGCGTTGGGTGGGTAGCTTTGGCCGCTGGAAATGACGATGGGGGAAAGGGCCTGGCTGGTGGAGATCACACCGTTCACGGCGGAGTAGCCCATCACGTTGGCTCCGTTGCTGTCAACAAGATTGCCCTGTTCGTCGAGGCTGAAATTGCCAGCGCGCGAGTAAACCTGCGTCCCATTCTGACTCAGAATGAACATGCCGTTGCCCTGGATGGCCACGTCCGTCGGGACGCCGGTGGAGGCGATATTTCCCTGGGTCATGGGCGCGGAGACGGAACTCATCGTGGCGCCAACGCCGATTTGCACGGGGTCGCCCGCGCCCGTTGTCCCTAACATCTGGTAAAACAGGTCGCTGAAGACGGGTGTACCCGTTTTGAATGCCGTCGTGTTCAGGTTAGACAGATCGTTCGAAATAACCGAGAGCGCTTGTTCCTCGGCATCGAGACCGGAAAGCGAAGCGGAAAAGGATGACATTTTTCTCCTCCTAATGGCCTGAAGTACCCGCAGTCGATGACGAGGTGGCGAATTGTTGCACGACCTGGTTGATCTGCGTCACTTGTTGGAGTTGGTTCAAGTCTACAAGCTGGGACATAAAAGTTGTGGGGTCCATGGGCTGTGTTGGATCCTGGTTTTGGATTTCTGCCACCAACAGCGTCATGAAATCGTTGGGGTCAACGCCATTGGTTGTGGTGGAAGAACTGTTGGGCGATGTGCCTGACACGCCGCTGGAATTGTTCGTCGCATCGTATTGGTGAAGGCCGCTGATCATCATGGGTGCTATTCTCCTTCGGGACCACCTAAGCGCGAACGCTTAAGCCGGATTCGGGATCGTTCAGTTCCTCGTTCTCGGGAACACTGGGACTGACTCGCTGCGCCGGGTTGTCCCACGGCAAAACCTGGTGCTGGGGTGAGGGGGAAGAGCCCGATTGCGAGCCGTGCTTGTCTCCTCCGCTCATTCCTCCGCCCGCGTGATCCTGATATACGGCAAGGTTCTCCACGCGCAGGTTCCGCTCTCCCAGGGCGCGTTCCAGCGAGGGCAGGCCCGCTGCCAGCAGTGTGTGAGCTTCCTGGCCCTGTACGTGAATCTCCGCCCCCACTGAACCCTCGCGCATCACAGCGTGAACCTCCAAGGGGCCCAAAGAGCCGGAACGAAACTCCACGTGCATTTCGGAGCCCAGCGCAGAATCGCCCAGGGATGCCGCCCTCACGATACTGCCGGCGCCCCCTTCATAGCTTTGCCAGGCCGAGAGCGTCGTGGGCGTGTGTGCGGCGGGCGGGGGCGTGCGCAATGCCGTCGCATCGTCAGAGGTTGGTGGAGGACTGGGCTGATGGGCTCCCAGGATATTTATAGAAGGATCCGGTAGTGCGCTATGAGTGAAGCTGGACACGCTCGCGGGACTGTTTCCAGGCGCCCCCCCATTTTGGGGCGCGGATTTTCCCTGGCTATCCGGTGATGAGTCCAACAGGTTGGGATGCGCCCCCCCTGTGCCGGAGGTTGAAACTGCTGCGGCGCCCTGACGACCCCCGCCGGTCTCGGTCGCCGGGGAAATATTTGCGGACGCGTCCATGTGCGAATTCGCATGTGGCGGGAACGGAACGGGGCTGGGTGCGGTTAAGGGTACCGCTTGCGCGTTGGAAGTTTCGCCTCGATGGTTCTTCTCCGCTGGCGCGTCGGGCGCCAAACTCCCCTGCGCGGAGGGGGAAGCGTTTTTGGTGAGATCGTTCGGCGCAAATTGAAATTCCGAGGGGGCGGAAGTTCGGACCCCATCTACGGCAACCTCGTGCCCGCCATCCGGGGCGCCGGTCGGCACGAGGCTGGTCCCGCTTGGGGACTTTTCCGTGGGTTCTGACGGATCGCTTCCGGTAACCTGCAGCGTCGCGCCTGGCCCCGCCATTGTTCCCAGCAGGGTGAGAACTTTAGCCGCGGCTGGCGCAGGGCTCGCATCAAGCGGGGCCACGGGTATGCCGGTTAACATGCCGGGCGCCGGCGTGAGATTCGAAGCAGCCGGCCCGGCTGCACCCGCAGATTTTTCCCCAAGGCTTACGTGGGCGGTGAGTTCCGGATTATCCGTTCCCTGCGTCGAAAGCGAGCCAGGGTCGATCTCCGGGACAAGTGCAACGGTGTTAAACGAGGTGGGGCCGGCCGGCGGCGCGGCTTGTCCCGCTGCGCCCGCAGGCATTTTGGGAGGATTCGAGAACGCTCTCAAGCTTAATCGATCGTCTGGGTCGAATGACGGCGCGGACGTTGCTGCTGCAACTTCTGGCGCAGCAGGAGCTTGATGTCCTTCGCCGGAGGCTGGCCCAGAGCTGGAGGCAGGCAACCCAGCAATCATGGGAAGTTCTTGCGGGAGGATGGGAATTTCCCGGACCTCCATCCCGGATGCTGCTGGGGGAAGGGTTGTGGTACCTAGATCTTTCCATGACGGGCGGAAATTTGCCGGGGCTTGAGATTCCTGACGGGTCCCGAGGTTTTGAGCTGCCTTTGGATCTGCGTCCGCCACCGGCTCCGGCCCCGAGGGCAGTGGGGTAGGCGTGGGCAAGGGAAGCGGGCCGGGTACGGTCACGGTTGGCATTGCCGGAACCCACGCCCCCGGTTGATTGGTGGCAGTACCCTGCGGCAAATTCGATCCTGGTAGTCCGGCTGAGTTGCCCATTGGACTCGCGCTTGGGGTTCGGCCACGCCGGGCAACGCCATTGGCGGCAAGCTTGGGGGAGCCCCACAATCCGCAATTTCCGTCCGCCCCAAAAGCCACGGGACCCTGCGCCCCCGCCCCTCCCGATGCCTTGGGGTCTATAAATGCACCGCCGTTCTGATCTGTCGTGGGATTGCCCATCAAAATGAGGCGGGGTGAACAAGCGCCGGCCGGCGCGTCGGAGGGGATTGGCAGCCCCACCGCAGATCCGGCCGCATCGATGTCCGGAGCCACCGGTGAGGCCGGGGTCGATGGATCGGTAACAAAGAAGTTGAAAATAGCACCCGCCACTAAAGTGGCATCGTTGCTGTCCGTCGCGGCGATTTTGGTACGCGGGTAGGTTGGCGCTGATTTGGGTGTGATGGACTCCTCACCGTGATTTGGCCCGGGCAAGCTATCGAGGGCGCGGCCGAGCGTCATGGCGAAGATGGCATCGCCAGCGGGCGCCCCAGTTGAGGGAGCTGATTCAGGAAGCGTTGGTACCACGGCGTCAGCGGGTTGGATTGGAAGAGATTCCATAAATCCTGGCCGCTCACTAAGGAGCAGGAGCGGCGCCAAACTCGGCAGAACCGTAGGGAACTCGCGCAAGGAATGGAAGCCACTGAGAATTAAAGTTTTTCCGCCCTTTGCCGACCCTAGAGAGCAAGAAGCCAAAGCAAGGGGAAGTGTCGGGTTAGGAAAGGTTTGCCGACCTGGGTGGGCAAATCAGGGTGAACGCCGCCTGACAAACGGAGAAGCGTCGCTACAAGTTCAACTTCAGCAATCGCGCGGCGTTTTGAAAATAGACCTTCTTGAGGATGGAGTCGGGCAATCCGAGTCCGGAAATTCTCCAGCGGCCTTGCGGAGGGATGGGCGCCGGGGCATAGTCGAAGTACTCGTCTTCGCTTTCGAGGAATCGGTAATAGATTTCATATAACGCATCGCCGAAGATCTGCTGCGGCGTTTCCAACCCATGCGGCACCGCGTCCGTTCCAAACAGGATGCGGTCCTGGTACTTGTCAAAGAATTTGATCGCCTGCCGCGGTTGCCGCCCGAGTTCGTTAAGGCGCGCGGCGATATCCACATGCATGTTGGGGAAACGGTCCAGGCACGTCGCGACGTAACTCAAATCCTCCGCCCGGTGCCCCACATGAAGCGCAATAAACTGGGTTCGTGGATGGCGGGCGAACATGCGGTCGCGGGCCTCCAGCAATTGCTGGGAACTCGGGAAATCGCCTCCATGGAACGACCAATCGGGATGATTGTTCAATTCTTCATAGCGCTCGTTAAAGCGGTCGGTGGGCAGGAAGAACGCATCCGGATCTGAGGTATGAATTGCCACAGGCATGCCCAGCGCGCCGCAGGTTTCCCACATCGCGTCAAAGCGCGGGTCATCCACCTTCACCAGCCTGCCCGCTGTGACGTTCTCGCGCAGATACAAGCCCAACACCTTTAGAACCTTCAACCCCCTGGCGCCGGCCTGGTGGGCGCGCTCGATCTCATTAGCTTGAAACTGGCTGTAGCCGGGCTGGTTCGAGCGCTCCCACCACGGCTCCGTGAACACCAAGAAACGCCCGGGGTGAGCCGTCTGCCACTTTTCAATGACCTCCACCACACCCTGACCGTGCCCGCCCGTAAGGTCCACCATGGTACGAAGGTTTTTCCGATCCATCACGGAGAGGACTTCCTCCGGCGGGGCAAGGTGCCGCATCTTTTCGCCCTCTGGAACCCCATTCTTGCCGGCTGCCTGAAAGGTAAGGTGGGTGTGGATGTCAATCACTGGAAACTTGGCGCGTGGAACCCTGGTCTCAGGTACGCGGAGCATGCTCTTCGGCTGGAAATCCGTGAGTTCAATAGATTTCGGCGTTGGCGCAGGGGAGGACTTGTCGGGCTGCAACGCGTGCGTCGTCGAGGTCTGAGCAGCAGCGCTTCCTATGACGGCCGCCACACTTCGACGCAGCCATTGCCTTCGATTCCAAAAGCTCATCGGGTGCTCCACTTCGCGGTCGGAGGGCCGCAGTGAAATTTGCAGCGGCTGAGGCGCTGGCCTCAGCACGAACCCAAGCCGCTACGGCGTTGCGGCGCAGATTTCTTGCCCAGTCACGAAGTATACTCGATTGCCACTCAGTGTGCCGCGACGGGCGCGCCGGTGCGGGGCTTGGCGCTCTTCATAAAAAACATAAAGGGGATTATGGCGATGAATGTCCATCCCAGCAGTGAGTAGGCATCGATATAGGCAAGCATATTGGCCTGGCGAACCAGGTTACCATAAACCATGCCCTGGGACTGGAGGTGCGCGAGCGTGGGATTGGAACCCTGAGTCATCAGCATTTGCTGCGCACCCTGCACGGCACTGCGATATGGAGCATCGTACGGGGTGAGGTGGGCAACCAAGGTGGCCTGATGGACCTGGGCGCGGCGAGAGAGGAGGGTGGCCACATTGGCAATGCCCACGCTGCCGCCGATGTTGCGCGCCAGATTGATGATGCCGGTGGCGTTGTTCATCTTCTCCTTGGGAATAAAATAGAATGCCGTGACATTGATGGGAATAAACAGGAATGCCATGCCGATGCGGGAAAAGGTCCAGGCGCGAACCGCCGTCCAGATATCAAGTTGCAGGTTGAAGCCTGACATGTGCAAGAGAGAAAGGCCGGTGACGCCCAGGCCGAACGCCACGATCCAGCGTGCCTCCACCTTCTGGGTCAGGCGGCCCACAATCGGCAGCGCTAAAATGGTGAAGATACTCCCCGGTGAGAGCACCAGTCCACTGAGTAAGGCCGTGTAACCCATAAGGGTTTGCAGCATGAGGGGCAGCAGCACGGTGGTGCCATAAAGCACAAACCCGAGCATGAACATGGTGAAGGTTGCCAGAAAGAAATTCCGGTCCTTCAACATGCGGAAATCCACAATGGGGTCCTCGCGCGTGAGTTCCCAGATGAATGCCCCGACCAGTCCCACCACGGCGATAAGAGTACAGCCAACAATAAAGTTTGAGCCGAACCAATCTTCGCGCTCGCCCTTATCAAGGACCACTTGGAGAAAACCCAGTCCCACACTCA
>Ga0335085_10011684_pt1 | contig 13007 bp, 11 predicted proteins | sample Lox_Sample_45_FD_206712 | JGI IMG/M metagenome (GOLD analysis project Ga0335085, IMG submission 206712) | Soil microbial communities from Loxahatchee National Wildlife Refuge, Florida, United States - Lox_Sample_4.5 | ecosystem: Environmental > Terrestrial > Soil > Wetlands | place: USA...
GCGGCTCGGACGGCGACCGTGCCTCCGAAGTTCACTAGACATACCAATCCCCGCGCTCCGGGCGCTTTAGCTCGTTGAACGGATGAGCGCCGTGGAGTGTCTCGACGATCCGCAGGGCTCTCCGACCTAGATGCGTAGTGGCCTCGACCGTCACGCCTCGCTTGACGATCCCGTCATTGACTAGCTCGCCACGCGACCAGTTTTCGCCTTGCTCCTCCCGCCATCGCTCGTTGATTGGCTGGTGCAGCGTCAGGTGGATCCAGTACTGCTCGAATTCGACCCGGCTGGCCCAGCCCGGCTTGATCGGCGCGCCGGTGTTCGGGATGCGGTCGACAGGCTCCGATTCCTCGGGCTCGCGCTTGGCCCGATCACACGGATCCTCCCGCCGCTGCTCCCAAGCCTCTCTGATGATGCCCACCGCCTCCTCGCCAAGCGGTGCGAAACGGTCGAGGTTCGCGCCCCAGGTGATGCTCCCAGCACCCTCGTGCTCCCACGGGTTGACCGGATGGTCCAGCTCGATCTCAATCCACTCCGTTCCATGGTCAGCTGAGGCTGACGGGCCCCAAGGGAATCCTGCTTCCGATGCCACGAGCCTCCCCCCGTTCACACGAATCGATGGTGATGTGGCCATCCGTCCCTCCGGACTGTGATCTCACCCAGGATGACGATGCCCCTCGGCTCACGCGCTTCGTCGTTGGCGTGGGTCCTATCTGCCGGACTTCCGCGGCGCTGGGCGGTAGACCGCTGCCAAGCTGACGGCGAGCGCGATCAGCGCGCCCGCGGCGCCAAAGAGGATCGCCATCACCGCGACGAACAGCCAGCCGAGCAGGTCTCGAAAACCGGTTCGGGTCTTTCGGTCCGACGAGGGTTCGAATCCCTCCCTCTCCGCTCCCCCCCTCTCCGCTCCCTCTCCGCTGAGTGCTTCATATGCCCCGTGGTGCGAGCGCATTCGGCGCCTCGACGAGACCGTCCCGAGTCGAGGGCCGAACCTCAGACGACCGCGGTCGACGGCAGCTTTCGGGCCCGTTCAGGCCCGTGGCCGGGCCCACGGCGGCCGCCGCCGGCTTCGACGCCCGCTCGCGGTTTGCCGTAATTCGTAATTCCAAGTGGCCAGCGTTGCTACCGACGCCGTGACGCTCAGGACGAATCCCACCGCCCCTGTTCGCCCGCTTTGGGTGATGCGGCGCCGCCGGTCGTTCGTTCAACTTGCTCCATGACAAAGGTCATGGCGGTTCGCTCTGCGCGCCGGCGCCGTACCGCCGTCACGGCTGGAGCAGGTGCTGAGACGTGACCCGCAGACGCTGGATGGCGCTCTGCTTCGCCCTCGGATCGACATGCTTTCTGATCGGCCCGTTCCCGGGCTACGCCAACCTGGTCGGCGACACGGCCGACGCCATCACGTTCTTCGTCGGCTCGATCCTGTTCACCATCGGCGGAGCGCTCCAAAGTTGGCTCGCCTGGCCTGAGCGGCATTCCCCCGCCGGCGGCCGCGCAGCATGGTGGGCGGCGATCATCCAATCCGCCGGGACGCTGTTCTTCAACGTCACCACCTACCAGGCGCTGCACACGGCCGTGACGAGCTCGGAGTACAACAGGCTTGTCTGGCGGCCCGACTGGCGCGGATCGATCTGCTTCCTCGTCTCCGGCGCAATCGCCTACCGTGCCTCCCCACGCCACGACTGGCACGGCCGGCTGCCGGTGCGCGGCGGCGCGGGATGGTGGCAGCCGGCGGTGAACTTGCTCGGTTGCATCTTCTTCGGGATCTCGGCCGTCGCCGGCTACGTGGTTCCCTCGACCGGGTCGATGCTCTCCCAGGCCGCGTGCAACTGGAACACATCGCTCGGGGCCGCGTGCTTCTTGGCGTGCGCGCTCGACACGTTGATCACGGACGTCGCCTCCAAGATGCCGGGCCACCGTTTGCGCGCGCTCGAGCGGAAGCTCGACCGGGACATCCGCCGCGCGATATGAGGCAGGGACGGTGACGGGTACGATCGCTCATCGCGTGCGTCAACTAGCCTGAGAACGGCCGAGATTGGGCACCACCCGCCGCCTGCTGTGATCTTTGGCCGTCGTTTCCTTCGGCGTCTGGCTGGCCGTGACAAGAGGCACTCACCCCGCGCGTGCCGGTGCGGGTCGGGCGGCGGCACCGCCACTGGCGCCATCCGACGCTGGCTGCGTGTGGCTCATGGCGGCCGTTTCTCCAACCGCGGCAACTGGCCGGTGTCCCTGAGGGCCGCCCACGAGTACCACGGGTAATTACTGATCCGGACGCGCCGTCACGCGGTTAGGGTCGGCCGGGGCCAATCAGTACTGCGCCGTCCGAGATGAATGCTGAAAGGAATGCGCTGATGTCAGATACGCCGACCGACGTTCTTGTTGCCGCCTACCCGGATGTCGACGCCGCGACCAGAGAGTTCGACGCGCTTGCCACCGCGGTCGAGGCCAAGAGGGTGAGGATCGAGGGTGCGATCTTGATCACCCATGCCGCGGACGGCTCGGTGAACGTCCGGCAGACTGCCGATCATCGGGGTCGAAAGGGGGTCGAGTGGGGCGGTGGTGTGGGCTTCCTCGTGGGCCTGGCGGCGCCGCCGCTGTTGGCAGCGACGGCGGCGGGGGCTGTTGCGGGGGGTCTGATCGGGCGGTTCGTCGACCATCGCGTGGAGACGGAGATGCACGACAAGATCGGTGAGAACCTGCCGCCGGGCACGGCCGGGATCATCACCCTGTTCGAGGACAAGGAGCGACTCGCGGTCGAGCAGGTGCTCCCGGGCGCGCTCGCGAAGTCGCTAGTGCAGAGCGATAAGTCGGGGGTCAAGGCGCTGAAGGACGGTCTGGCGGAGGCGATGGGCAAGTTCGTCCCCGACCGCACGGTGCTGCCGATCCCCGACAAGAGCTTCGGCGGGACGATTGGGCACACGCTCGATGCGTCGGTGGCGGACTGGACGATCCTCGCCGGGGCGAAGCCTCCCGAGGGGGCGCCGAACGTTCTGCTGGTCCTGATCGATGACGCGGGCTTCGGTCAGCCTGATACGTTCGGTGGTCCGATCCCGACGCCGAACATGACGCGCGTCGGCGATGCGGGCCTCCACTACAACCGCTTCCACGTGACGGCGCTGTGCTCGCCGACGCGAGCGGCGACGCTGACCGGGCGCAACCAGCACCGCGTCGGGATGGGGTCGGTCGCGGAGTTCCCCGGTCCGTTCCCGGGCTATACGGGCACGCTGCCGCGGAGCTGTGCTCCGTTTCCAAAGATTCTCAAGGAGAACGGCTACGTGACGGGCGGTTTCGGGAAGTGGCACCTGACGCCAGACCGCGAGCAGGGGCCGGCGGGACCGTTTAGCCACTGGCCGTTGGCGTGGGGCTTTGACCACTTCTGGGGCTTCCTGTCGGGCGCGTCTGGGCAGTGGGATCCGCTCATCTCGCTGGACAACGAGACGATCGGCGTCCCCGAGGGCAAGGACGGCGAGCGCTACTACTTCCCGGATGACCTGACCGACAAGGCGGTCGAGTGGCTGCACGGCGTTCGCGGCCAGGACGCCGACAAACCGTGGTTCATGTTCTATTCGACCGGTTGCGCGCACGCGCCGCATCATGTGGCCAGGGACTGGGCGGACCGGTTCAAGGGGCGGTTCGACCAGGGCTGGGACAAGCTCCGCGAGGAGGTGTTCGAGCGCCAGAGGAAGATCGGCGTGATCCCGCAGGATGCGGTGCTGACGGAACGTCCCGACATGTTCCCGGCCTGGGATTCGCTCGACGCGGACTCGAAGAAGCTTTACGCGCGACAGATGGAGGTGTACGCCGGCTTCCAGGCGAACGCCGACTGGAACGTTGGACGCCTGCTGGATGCGATCAACGATATGGGCGAGCTCGATGACACCCTGATCTTCTACATCTGGGGGGACAACGGTGCGAGCCTCGAGGGGACTGAGACCGGCTCGTTCAACGAAATGACGTTCCTCAACGGCGTCGTGCTCGATGCTACCCAGCAGCTGGAGCTGATCGAGAGGTACGGCGGGATCGACGCGCTCGGCGGCCCACACACAGCGCCGCATTGCGCCGCCGCGTGGGCGTGGGCGGGCAACACGCCGTTCCAGTACGGAAAGCAGATGGCGAGCCATCTCGGCGGGACGCGCAATCCTATGGTCGTGGCGTGGCCGGATCGGATCAAGGCCCGCAGCGAGCTTCGGTCGCAGTTCACGCATTGCATCGACATCGGCCCGACGATCCTCGAGGCGGCGGGCATCCCCGAGCCAAAGGTCGTCGACGGGATCGCGCAAGAGAAGATGGACGGCACGAGTTTCGTCCACACCTTCGACAACGCTCACGCCGAAGAGCGCCACACCGTCCAGTACTTCGAGGTGCTCGGCGCCCGGGCGATCTACAAAGACGGCTGGTGGGCCTGCTCGCGGCTCGACAAGGTGCCGTGGGACCTGTCTCCTGAGACACTGTCCAAGTGGGGGCCCGGCTCTGGCTGGGACCCCGACAAAGACAGGTGGGAGCTCTACTACCTGCCGGACGACTTCACGCAGGCGCACGACCTGGCAGCGGAAAAGCCGGAGCAACTCGAGGAGCTGAAGGCGCTGTTCTGGAAGGAGGCCGAGCGAAACCGGGCACTGCCACTGCTCGGCTCAGTCTGCGTGTTCTTCGGCATCCTGCCGCCGATGCCCACGGCCACGAGGCACACGTTCGCGGGCGACGTCCAAAACGTCCAGAAGGGCCTCGTGCCGCGGATCCAGGGACGCTCGTACGCGATCGAGGCCGAGCTAACCGTGCCCGACGGCGGCGCGGAGGGCGTGCTGGTCGCCAACGCCGACTTCATCGGCGGCTGGGCCCTTTGGGTCGATGCTAAGGGCCACCTCAACCACACGTACTCATTCCTCGGCGTGGAGACCTACAAACAGACCTCCGCCAAGCCGATCCCGACAGGCGACGTGACGGTGAAGATGCTGTTCGAGAGCGATAAGCCTACGCCCGGTAGCGGCGGCACGGTGACGCTGTGGGCTAACGGCGAGCAGATCGGCGACGGGCGGCTCGACCACACAATCCCGATCGGTCCGTCGTCGTACGCCGGCATGGACATGGGCCGTGACAACGGCCTCGTCGTCGACCTCGACTACGAGGCGAAGACGCCGTATCCGTTCACCGGGACGCTCAAGAACGTCGTCTTCGATCTCAAACCTGCGACTACGCACGACGAAGAGAAGGCGCTCCACGAGCACGCATCTATCCACGCGGTCGCCCATGGCGTCAGCGCCTGAACCGGCGTTCGATGCGGGCGGTGGGCTTGGCCCGCCGCCCGCGTTCCACCTGCTGGCCAAGCCAACCGGCGCGGTTTGCAACCTGGACGGCAGGTGGCGTGGCAGGGCGGCGAGCGCCGAGTACACGTCGGAACGAAGCTCGATGAGGAGTGGGCGGCGTTCATCAGGGAGCACGATTTCCTGGTCGGATTGTCGACCGACGGACCGCGCGAGCCACGACACCTACCGTGTGACGAAAGGCGGGCGCGGCTTCGATCAGGTGATGCGCGGCCTCGGCACCTGCGCGAGGGTGCCGTCGCGTACAACCTGCTGACGACCGTCCACGCCGCCGACGAGCGTCGCGGCCGAGAGGTCTACCGGTTCCTTCGCGACGAATGTGGCGCCAGACTCAAGTAGTTGGAGAAGCACGGGAGCGCTGTGGCGAACGCCTCACCGCGCGAACGCTTGTGCGGTGAGCGCGGTGTCTTCGCTGCCGCGGAAGCGTATGACCTTGCCGTTTCGGATCCGCCAGTAGTGATGCATGGTCATCGACGTCTGGCGCCCGGTGTCGATCGGTCGGAATGTCCAATCGACGAGGAGGTGCACGTCGTCATCGCCGGCGGCGTAGCTGTGGGGTGTGAACGCCGTGATCTCGATGCTGGTGTTGATGTCGTTGAAGAACCTGGCGACGCCTGGTTTGCCGGTCCGCTGTCCGTGCCACGGCGCCGCATTGACCGCGACATCGGCGGCCCAGTCCACGTCGTCGGTGACGCGCTCGAGGATCGCGTCGACGTCGCCGCGACCGACGGCGTCGTAGATCTCCTTGACGATCCGGATGTTGTCCGGCTGGCTCATCGTATGTTCCTCTCTATCGTGGCGATCACTGGATATTTGCGAGGGGGGCCGGTCGCTCCCCTCGCCAGGCTGCGGCAGCTTCGATCTCGGCTGCGAGCGAGACGATCGTCGTTTCGCTGTTCGGGGGGCCGGCGAGCTGGATGGCGCGCGGCAGGCCGTCGGTGTCGAACCCGGCCGGGATCGAGGCGGCCGGTTGGCCGACGTAGTTCCAGGTCGGCGTGTAGCAGACGTACGGGCTGCTCTGGTTAAAGGCGCGAAACGCCCCCGCGGCGTGCGAGATCTCCGCGCCGGGCGGCGGGGCGGCGGTGACCGGCGTCATTACCAGGTCGTACGTATCGAACACCGCGTTGAGGCGCTCCGCCACCGCGGGCTCCCTCTTGATGCTGCGCTCGAGAGCGCGCCCGCTCAGCCGGCGACCCAGCCTCGCCATGTGCCGTGTACGTTGCTCGAGGTCGTTGCCGTGAGCGACGGCATCGTCGTGAATGCCGGCGGCCCACCGCGGCGTGAATGTCGTCAAGAGCTGAGGGTGCGCGAGTTCGTGCGTCTCGACCTCGTGCCCCAGCGACTGCAGTACCCCGGTCATCTGCTCGACGGCGGTGGTGGCCTCCGGGGATGGCTTGACGCCCGGGATCGCTGGCTTCAGTGAGACGGCGATGCGAAGCCGGTCAGGTTCGCGACGCGCCGCGCCGGCGAGGGAGTGGTCCTGACCGGACCCGGAGCTGATCGCTTCGTCGAAGGTGGCGACGTCGAGGACGCTGCGTCCGATACCGCCCAGGACCGTGCACCCGTACCAGTGGTCCTCGAGCGGGGCGAGGGACACGCGGCCACGCTGGAGCTTGAGACCGAACAGCCCGCAGAATGCTGAGGGGATCCGGATCGAGCCCCCGCCGTCCGAACCGAGCGCGACCGGCACCATCCCCGCGGCCACGGCCACGGCGCTGCCGCCGGATGAGCCGCCCGGTGCGCGCTCGAGGTTCCACGGGTTGCGGGTCACCCCGTGCGCAGCGGAGCTCGTGAAGTGGCCGTAGGCGGCGAGCTCGCACAGCGCTGTCTTGCCGAGGATCACTGCGCCGGCCACGCGCAAGCGCCGGATGACGTCGGAGTCCTCGGTCGCCGGCGCGGGGTGACCGCCGGCGCCGTAGGTGGTGACCTCGCCCGCGACGTCGACGTTGTCCTTGACCGCGATCGGCATGCCCAGCAACGGACCCCGCTCCCCGTCCTGGAGGCGCTTCAGCGCTGCGTCAGCCTCCGCGATTGCGCGTTCGGCGCGAACCGAGGTGAACGCGCGCAGCGTCGGGTCCAGCCGCTCGATCCGTGCCAGATAGAACTCGGCGAGCTCGCGCGGTGTCACCTGGCCCGTCCTGAGCAGCTCGCCCAACCGGGCGACCCCCGCAAACGCGAGATCCTCGTCGGCGCTCCTATGCCTGCTGGTTTGGTCCTGGCTTTCGGTGATCGGCATCGGTTCCTCCTCGGTCATGGACGGAGGCGACACTAAGCACCCGCCCGCAGGCGTGCATGGGGCGAACACCCCATCGACAGGAGCGGCTCTATGGCCTGAGCAGGTCGTGCTCGACGGCGAACAGCGCCGCGGCAGCGCGTGTCGAGGCGCCGATTTTGGAGTAGATCGACTCGATATGGCGCCCCACGGTCTTGGGCGAGATCTCCAGCTGCTGGGCAGCTTGTTTGTTCGTGACCCCGCGTGCAAGCAATCGCAGCACCTCGACCTCGCGAGCCGTCAGCCCGGCCGGGGGCTCAGCCGGCGCGCGCGCTCGCTCGCCGACCGCGGTCAGCACGCCGTCGACGGCATCGCCGCCCAGCTTGCCGGCGTCGGCCTGCTCGCGCAGCTCCCGTGCCGCGTCGCTGGCGGTTCGGACCGGGCGATAAGCCCGCGGCTCGGTCATCGCGCACCACACGTCGGCGGCAGCGAGCACCCGCGCGACTGGAGAGATCTGCTGCGCGCCCACGCCCCGGTGATAGCCGGAGCCGTCGAGTCGTTCGTGGTCTGAGGCGGCGGTGCGAGCGAGCTCCCTCAGGCCCGGGATCCGAGCCAGCAGCCGCTCTGTGTGGTAGCTGTGGAGCCGTACCTGCTCCCACTCGCCGCTGGTCAAGGGTCCTGGCTTCTCCCATACCGCGGCCGACACGCCAACGCGGCCCATGTCGTGCAGCCATGCCGCCCGTCGCAGCTCGCCGATCGTGTCGGGCGTCAGTCCCAGGCGCCAACCTGCAGCCTCTGCAACCTCCGCCACGGCGCGCGAATGCCCGAGGGTGCCGTACGACTTCAGGTCGGCGTAGTCGGCGATCACCTGGCAGGCCTGATCGAGATCCTCACCGCCGAACAGCCTCGGCCGTGGCTCCGCCGCCACCACCCGCTCCCACGCATCAACAGCACCGAGGCGTTCCACAAGCGCCGGGGCATGCTCGCCGAGCAATCCAGCAAAGCGCGGATCGAGGCTCGACCCGGCTGCGCGCTCGGTCATCGCACGGACCATCTCCGCGCCGCCGGCAGCGGCGAATGCAGATGCGTCACGGGCGGCGTGCAGGATCCGTGCCGCGATCGGTATCCGCTCTCCGGCCGCGCCGACCGGCATGCCCTTCCCGTCCCAGCGCTCGAACACGAACCACAACCCCTCGCATGAGCGCTCGGGCAACCGCAACCGCTGCCCCAGCCGCTCTCCAACCTCACAATGGCTGCGCAGATTCACACGCGCGAACCCGGGTCCCGCGGCCAGCGCGCCCATGAAGGCACGCAGTCGCTGGGGCGCCGGCGCCGTCGGATAGACGTTGCGCCAAAGGTAGGAGACGATCTCGGGCGGCCGCCCGGCATCGATCAGGGTATACGCCGCCTTATGCGCCCGGTCGTCGCCGAATGCCCGCGCGGTCACCGGCGAGTCCGCAGTGCAGCCAATCGAATGCAGCAATCCCAGGTAGTACGCATCCTCTAGCTGCTGGGCGTCCAGGCTCGCGAGCTCCGCGAGTTCGAGCGCCAACAGGCACGTACGCAGCCCGTGTTCCGCCGGCTGGCCCGTACCCAGATCAGTTGCCAGTGACAGGGCAGCGAACAACTCGCCCGAACGCACGGCCGGGCCGCTCGCGGCCCGGCTCACAGGGGACGCGCCCGATCCCATCATGCGCCAGTTCTACACCGCCGCAGCCACCGAGGGCCACTCGCCGACTCATCCTGCGGTTGAGCAGTAGGCGTTGGCGGGAGCAGACTGCCGGCCGAGGATCTACCGCACGGGACGAGTCGAGGCTCGACGATGTGTGCGTTCGCGAGAGACCCGCTGAGTGCTCCCTCTCAGCTGAATTGGCGCTTCGGCGCAGGCAGCCCCGGCCGCCACGACGATATGTCACGGAACCCCGGCAGCCACGGTTCGTTCGGCGGCGGCGAGCGCGTCGTCGGTTGGCGTGCCCGGGTCGTCCGTTGCGTACACGTTTGGAGTGATGCCGGGACCCGGTCGCGCCCCGCCGCCGCCGAGGTCGTGCCCGTTGGGGGTGAAGGGACCGAGACCTACGGCAAGGGCGTCTTCCAGGTGACGGAGGGGCCGACGACCTCGGCTCGGCCGTGGTCCTGCAACGCCGCGGTGACGATCTCGGCCGCCGAAGCGGTGCCATGATCGACTAGAACCACCACCGGGATGTGGGGCGCGATCGCATCATCCCTGGCCATGTAGACCCGGACAGGCCTGCCGCGCTCGTCGGCGGACATGATCTCGCCATGCGGGATGAAGATGCTGGCCACGTTGATCGCCTCACTGGTCAGGCCCCGCCGTTTCACGCAGGTCGAGGATGAGCGCCTGGGCACCCTCGTCCAGCGCGGACCGCACCTCGGTACGGAGCTTGTCGCCGGAGCCCTCCGAGAAGCCGGTGAGCGTCAAATGTCCGATGCGGAGATCGTGATGGGTCAGCAGCCGCAGGGTCGCTACCGGCGCGACGATCTTGGCCCGCTCGACCCAGATCACGTGCTGGGCGTCGTCCCGCAGGAACGTGAGCTCCACCGGGGTGCCGACCGGGCCTCTGATCAACTCCGTTCCGAGGTCGCCCGCACGGTCGGCCAGTGAGACCGATCCCACCTTGACGATCAGAACACCGTACATCAGGCCGGCCTCGACGGCCGGCGAGCGCTCGATGACGTTCACGACGCGCAGTCCGCGCGGCTCGGCAATGGTGTTGATCCCGATCCCGCCCAGGTCTTGTTCGGGCTCCTCGTTCCGCAGTGGGGTACGTGCACGCGGCGAAGAGGCGGCCGTCGACGTCGCGGCGAAAGACGACGAGCGCGTTGCCGGATGGTGAGTTGGTCTCGGTGTACACAGCGCCGGGCGTGCCCCATCGTCGATCGTTGCCGCCTGACGTGAACGAATGTGTGGTGACAACTGCATGTGTTACCTCCTGGGTACTTGCAGCGGACGCCATGTCGGTCACGCGACATCGAATACCCATTGGGTAATTGCGGACGGCACTTTCTTACCGGCCGGGGGCTGGCTTCACATTGTCGTGAGGTGACCCCCGCGACCGCGGTATATTCCAGCGGGGCTTAGGCAGGACGCTTGCGTGTGGCCTCCAGCTCGGCTGCGCGCGCACGGATACGGTCCTCGTCGGTGATCGTGTGCCAGCGGGTCGCACGACGCTGGCCGGTCCTCCGAACCCGACCGGCGGTCTCCAACTGTCGGAGCAGGGCGAGCACCTGGTCGCGGTTCCCTGGCATTTCCTCGGCCAGCGCGGCCGTGGTCAGCCCGCCGTTCGCCGACAGCAGCGCCTCGATCCGGTCAGCGGTTACAGCCTTCGACGTCCGTCTCGCCGGTCGAGGTCGCTTGGTCACGGCCGCCGGCCGACGTGGGGCCGGCGGGTTCTCGCGGGTCCCGAGGGCGGCGCGGGCAGCGTCCAATGTCTTGATTTCGTCGTCCAGTTCGCGGAGCCGATTGTCGATCGACTCCACGATCTCTTGCGTTGTTCTCATTTGGGTGATGCTAGACGTGCGCGCGGCGCAGACGTCGGTGCCGCTCTGGCTTCGGCTCCCCGTCGAACTCCAGGCTTCTCACGGCCCGGCCGCCGTAGGTAATGCAGCGGACATGGTTCGCGCTTGACACCGATCGCCCTCTGGACAAGGATTCGGCGGTCTTGCCGGTCAACGAGGAGGGAACTGTGAGGAAGCGCTTGGCAGGTGCGGCCGTGGTTAGGACGACGACGGTGGGAGCGGTGATGTTGGCCTTAGCGGTGGTCGCGGCGCTGCCTGGGGCGGCTTCTGCCAGCGCTCCGAGATTCGCCGCGGTGCACGGCAGCGTGCCGGCCAGCGCCGATGTCCAGACCGGCGCGTACCAGAGCCCGTCTATGTCGGTTGAGGTCGTCCTCGCCCCCAGCCACAGTGCCCAGCTCAAGAATCTCCTCGCCCGGCTCTACAACCCGAGCAGCCCGAATTACCGGCAGTGGCTGACCAAGGGTCAGTTCGCCGCGCGCTACGCCCCGAGCGCCGCCGAGCGGTCGGGCGTCGCCAGGTATCTGGCCTCCACCGGTCTGACCCTGAAGCCGTCGGCCTCGCCGTTCCTGGTGCGTGCGAGCGGGTCGAGCGCACTGGTTTCGGGAGCCTTCAAGACGAACCTCCGCTCTTTCCGTGACTCGCGGGGGATCAACTACTTCTCGAACGTGTCGGCAGTGCAGCTGCCCGCGAGCCTTGCTGGCGGGGTCCTCGGAGTCGTCGGCCTGACGAACACCGTGCGGCTGGAGTCGAACGTGGCGCGCATCCACAACGACGTGCAGCTTGGGCTGGGCAAGCGGCCAGGCAACTCCAGCTGTGAGACCGGATACCCGACAGCGGCCGACTTCTTCAACTTGGTCAAAAACGGCGTGGACTTCCCGTTCGGGTACGGCGCCGGACCGGGGTGCAGCGGCCTGACCCCGTCCCAGGACAACTCGATCTATGACGCGCCCAACGGCGGACCGCGTGTCCAGGGCGCGGGCGTGAACGCGGCCGTGTTCGAGCTTTCGGCCTACCAGCATTCGGACATCGACACCTGGGCCCACCAGTTCTACGGTGCGCACTACAGGCCCCCGCTGGTCGACATCAATGTCGACGGCGGCCCGCTGAGTCCGATTTGCCCCGCGGGTGATCAGTGCCCACCCCAGTACGAGGGGTATTCCGGTGACATCGAGGTTGACGCGGACATCGAGATGACGCTGGCGATTGCACCGAATGCCCGCAACGTCATCGTCTACAACGCGCCCAACGACTTCACCGGGCAGACCGAGCTAGACGAGTACACCGCGATCGCCAAACAGGACAAGGCGGACACGATCAGCTCGAGCTGGGGCCTGTGCGAGAACGACGTGACCCCCGGCTACGTCCAAGCCGAGAACGTCATCTTCGAGCAGATGGCCATGCAGGGCCAGAGCGTTTTCAGTTCGTCCGGTGACACGGGGGCGTTCGGTTGCATTCGCTCTGACGGTTCGACGATGGTGAATTCCAACGATCCGTCATCGCAGCCGTGGGTGACCAGCGTCGGCGGCACGTCGTTCACGCATTTCAACCCCGGCCAGAACCCGTCCCCGTCCTACCCCGGGAGCGCCGAGACGGTGTGGAACGTCGACGGCCTTTGCAACTCGAGCACGAATGAGGGCGGTGAGCCGGGCTCCTTCTGGTGCGCGGAGGTCGGGGCAGGCGGCGGCGGCTTCAGCCAATGGTGGGGTCGGCCGTTCTACCAGCGCGGACCGGGCGTCCAGAACCCGGACACGGCATACGCGAACGGCTCGACTCAGTGCGCGCTGGCGAGGAACGGAACCCCGTGTCGTGAGGTTCCGGACATCTCGGTGAACGCCGACGAGTACACGCCGTATTCGGAGTACTGCACCGGAAACGCGAGCACGCCCGAGAGCGTCTGCGCCACGTTCAGCGGCGACCAGACCCCGCCCGGATGGTTCGGGATC
>Ga0335085_10011685_pt1 | contig 13007 bp, 12 predicted proteins | sample Lox_Sample_45_FD_206712 | JGI IMG/M metagenome (GOLD analysis project Ga0335085, IMG submission 206712) | Soil microbial communities from Loxahatchee National Wildlife Refuge, Florida, United States - Lox_Sample_4.5 | ecosystem: Environmental > Terrestrial > Soil > Wetlands | place: USA...
CATGCTGAGGCGCGAGTGGTGGTGGCGCAACTTCGCGCTGGTGCTTTCCATGGTGGTATTCGGGCTGTGGCACAAGGGCGCGCTACTGTTTCTCCTTTGGGGTCTTTACCAGGGAATTCTGCTCGTGTTGCATCGGCAGTGGCAGCTGTTACAGCGTCATTACGAATGGCAGTTTCCGCCGCCTGTCATGGGGCCGCTTTCCTGGGTGGTGACGTTTTGCGCTATTTGTCTGGGATGGGTCTTCTTCCGCGCGAACAGCCTTAGCCAGGCATTTGCCATGCTGCGCGCGGCTGCCAATCCGGGCACTTATGGCAGCCACACGCTGGCCGGAAGTGTGTACTTGCTGGTTGCGGCTCTGGCGCTGGGCTACTTCGTCGCCATAGGCGGACAGCAAGTGCTGCGGAAGTATTGGGAGGGGTTGACTGTACCGCTGGAAGCTCGGTTCGCGCTGTACGCCGTTGCAGTTTATGTAGGAGTCCTTCATGCGGCGCAAACCCAGGCGTTCATCTACTTCCAATTCTGATGAAGCGTTTATTCACTCTCTTTCGTTGGTGCGCTTGCCTCGTGGTCTTTGTGGTCGCTCTCGAGGTTTGCGCCAGGGTCGATGATGTTCTGACCTATGGCGCACCTTTCTGGGGACCCTACAACGACGACATTCTTCTGCAACGCGACAGCATTGGTAAGTGGGGCAGGCCCGGAGCCAGATATGCCAAGTGGCAACTGAACAGCCTCGGCTATCGAGGACCTGAGATGCGTCCGGGAAGCCTGCGCATCATAACCATGGGAGCGTCGGAGACCTTCGGGCTGTACGAAGCGCCGGATCAGGAATATCCTCGCCAACTGGAGCGGGACCTGAATTCGTGGGCGGGCAAGGATGTGTTTCAGGTTGTGAACGTGGCGTTTGCAGGGGAAACCTTGCCCACAGCCATTCTGCGCGTGCCTCAGATCGTGGACGAAATCCACCCTTCGTACGCGCTAATCTATCCCGACCTCTCGTCCTACATATGGATGTCCATGAGGACCGAAAGCGCCGCCAAGCCACCGTCTCAACCCCGGATCAGTTTCGATTCCCGATTGGCCGGTCGGGTGGGCAACCTGCTGAAGCAAACGCTGCCTACAGAGATTCAGAACGAGTTGCGAAAGGTCTCGATGCGGCGGGAGATCGCTTCCCGGCATTATGTGGTGTTGGACCGCTTGCCGGAGGACCGTGTCGAGCACTTTCAGCATGACCTGACAACCTTAATCGCGACGCTCCGCGACCATGGAGTCGAACCGGTTCTTGTCACGCACGCCACTGTGTTCCACAAGCCCTTAGTCGAGAGCGACCATGTGCCGCTCACCACCTGGCGGAAGATTTATCCCATGCTCAAGGAGGAAGGCTTCCTCGACATGGAACTGCGCATGAACGCCGTAATCCGCCGGACCGCAGCCGACGAACACGTCCCCTTGATTGACGCCGACAAAGAGATGCCACACGGGCCGACTTACTTCGCCGACATGGTGCACTTTACGACCTTTGGCGCCGGCGTCATGGCCGGTATTCTGGCCAACGGAATGGAACCGATTCTCGCTCCTCAGGTGGAAAGGGCCGCCAACGGTATCTCGCAGGCTGGCGTCGGCAATCTGCAGACGAATCCGTCCACAACACCGCAGCGGCAATAGAGCGCGTTTGCCTACGCAGCGATGAGTCTCATGGTCGCGCTGCCGGCAGTTCCCGCGCTGCGGGGCGCTCGTAGTAGTCGTAGTCGGTGAGGCCAACAATCGCGGTTTCTGTCAGTGCTCCAATCTCGAAGAACTTCGCCTCCGGTTCATCGCCAAAGCTCATAAGGCCAGGCATGGCAGCGGTCAGGCCTGCGAGCCGCAAGTCAACCTCACCGTGGGTCTTGTAGCTGATGACCTGGTGGCGTCCGCCGGGATAGTCGGTGAGCATGATGTTCGCTGCCGCCGCTCCGCCGCAGAACAGCGAACTAACCGCTGCTCGCTTGTTTCGCTTCCAGAAGAGGACTCCCATCAGCAGGAAGGAGCCGGCAACCGCGTAGTCAAGGACCGCATGCGTGTTGGGATCGATTACCTTGGGCAATCTGCCCGCGGCGAAACGTAAACCCTTATGCAGCACTCCCATCGTGCACCTCGACCTTCGTCCGCCTGAGTCCTTCGTGCCGGACCGACCGGGCGATTGTAACCTGCTTTGCGTCAACCCCAAAGCTTCGCTGGTCGGCTGACGTGTGTTCTAATGCTTGAGGGGAGCTGCGGCCACTCGGGATGGCACATCGGAGGATGTAATGGACGAACGCGACTTCTTCGACGAGCGGCAGGAGACCCGCAAAGCCACCCTGAACTGCCCGCATTGCCACCAAACCGCCGAGTACGATCTCGGCTGGTCTGTGCGTACCAAGAAGCGGCAGTTGCCGGGACGGGCCGACGAACGCGATCGCGCCAAGTTCGCCAAGGCGCGCTCCTACATGGTCCGTCGTGATGACCTCGTTGCCTGTAAGAACATGCGCTGCCGCAAGCGCTTCGAGGTCTCCGGTGTGCAATCGGTGGCCTTTCTAGATGAGCAAGTCCCAACCGAACGCCGTCAGTAATCCCGCTTCCTGAGCGGGCGCTCTCCGGCTGCAGTCTCGCCTATAATCCTCACTACACCTCGCAATGAGTTCCAACGCCCAACGCGCCGGTTCTTCGCCACCGTCGCGCGACCGATACACCGGTCACGCCGCGCCGATTTCGGCACGGCTCGAGAAATTCTGGCAGCGCGTGACTGATGGCATGCGGATGAACGAGCTCTGGCAGCAGTTCCGGACCGATGCCCGGTCGAGCTACCAACTGTACTCGCGCGAAGTCGATTCCACCTGGACACCAGGCACGGGAAGAGCCAAACATTTCTTCGGACTCGTGGTCCAGTTCTTCTGGGCCATCATTTTGAAACTGACTCCGGCGCGGCGCGTGCTGCTGCTGATCGCGCTGGTTCTAATGTTCTCTCCCAGCGGCGAAGCCACCTGGCAGAGCAGCGAGGGCGGGGTCAAGATCCTCACCTTCGACGGTCACTTCTGGGGCGCGTTGCTGCTGCTCACGCTGCTCATCCTCGAAGTTGCCGACCGAGTGGTCATGAAGCGCGACTTGCAGATCGCCAAGGAAATTCAGGCGTGGCTTCTGCCCGCAACTCCGCCGCAAGTGCCAGGCCTCGAAATCGCGTTTGCCACGCGTCCGGCCAATACGGTCGCAGGCGATTACTACGATGTATTTCCGCGCCCATCGTCCGATTCGTCCGGCCACACCTTCCTGATCGCCATAGCTGATGTGGCCGGGAAAAGCATTCCCGCGGCGATGCTGATGGCGACCTTCCAGGCCAGCCTGAAGACGCTCTCCGACAGTTCCGGCCCGCTGACCGAACTGGTGAGCCGCATGAATACCTATGCATGCAGCAACAGCCAGAACGGTCGCCGCTTCACCACGACGTTTCTGGCGGAATACGATCCGGCCTCGTGCAACCTGACCTATGTCAACGCCGGACACAATGCGCCCATTCTGCGCCGCCAGTCGGGCGCCATCGAGCGCCTGCAGGTCGGAGGTATTCCGCTGGGCATCCAGGAACACGTGCCTTATGAATCGGGCACGGTTGCGCTGCAGAGTGGTGACTGGCTGGTCATCTTTACCGACGGAGTGATCGAAGCGGAAAACGTTAACGCCGCAGAGTATGGCGAAGCGCGTATGCTGGCCATACTGCAGGCCAATGCCGCGATCTCGCCGCCCGCGCTGTTGAACACCATCATGCTCGACCTTGACCGCTTCGTAGGCAACGCGCCGCAACACGATGATGTGACGCTCATGCTGCTCAAGGCAACCTGAACACCAGCTCCTGGCTCGACACGTCATTCCGGCATGTCAGAATGGAAGCGATGCCATCGAACCGCTGGGATGCTGTCATCTTCGACTACGGGCGCGTGCTGAGCCTGGCGCCTTCGGATGAGGAGTTGCGTCAGTTCGCGTCGCTGGTGGGCGTCAGCGAACCTCCCTTCTACGAGATTTACTCTGCCACGCGTCACGAGTACGACTGCGGCCGCGCTGACTTCCATCAGCATTGGCAGGCCTTTTGTGACGCCGCAGGCGTCACGTTAGGCCCCGCGCAGGTGGAGCGCATCGCCGAGATGGAAACGCTCATGTGGTTGCGCGTTAATCCTGAAGCGCTGGCCCTGGCGCGCGAGGTCAAAGCCCACGGCGTGCCCACGGCAATCCTCTCCAACATGCCTCACGATCTGCTGGTCATTGTTCGCCGCGAGTTCCAATGGCTGGATGAATTCGAAGTCAAGGTCTGGTCGTGCGAGTTTGGCACTACCAAACCCGATCCCAGCATCTACCATCATTGCCTCAACGCGCTGGGCTGCGAGCCGGAACGGGCGCTGTTCTTTGATGACCGTCTCGACAACGTTGAAGCAGCGCGCGAGCTTGGCATGGAGGCTCACCTCTTCGAATCGGCAGAACAGGCGAAAGCGATTGTGCGCGCGGGGCTGAACAGCAGGAGTCAGTAGTTAGTAGTCAGTGGTCGGTAGGTGATTGCATGCATTCGCCAAAGTGTGGTCTCTTTCTCCCACCTCAAATCCGGGAATCCAGTACACAAGACTGTTTCGTTGAGGGGACCTCAGCTTTCATGTTGCTGTTTACTGGTTGATAAAATCCAGAAGGGCACTTCGATTTTCCCGGTTTGGAACTTGCGGCCGGCCTGCTCGGAAAGATATATCCACCCCCCCTCCCCCCTATATCTCGCAAAATATTGAAAACAAAGAGCTGTTTTGAAGGCTGCCGGGCAAAATCTTGCACCCAAGGGAGTTATACGTAAAATCTTCTTATCCAAAGGACTTACGGGGGCGAATTACGTTAACTCCCAGGGCTTGGGGGTTAGCTGTGTTAACCGAAGTGATAACAACAGCCCGCTTCACCCTGACCAATATCCACCAGCCACGATCCATGTCCTGTCAAAGATCTTCCGCCCCTTGGACTTCAAAGGGCAAACTCGGGCGGAAGGTCTTTCACTACCCGCCGAGGCGGAGACACTAAGTCTCGCGTGGTCAGTGTAGCGCGCTGCCAGGCAAAGTCAAGTTACGAAAGTACATGTACTATTTCTAGACGGAACTCCCGGCGGGACTTCCGTTCCGCAAAGCACAAAGCCGACGGGGCAAGAGGTGTTACTACTGGCTTTCGCCCAGACGCTTGAGTGCGTCCTCCGCGTTCTGATCTCCAAGTTGAGCGGCCTTGCGATACCAGGCAACGGCTTGCTGGCGGTCTTTCTCGACTCCAAGGCCTCCTTCGTACAGAAGCCCTAAGTTTAACATCCCAATAGCATCGCCGGCTTCGGCGCCTTTGCGATACCAACTGCGGGCCTGTTGGTAGTCCTGCCCCACTCCATAGCCGTGTTCGTACATGAAACCTACGCTAGTCATCCCTTGTGGGCTGCCCGCTTCTCCGGCCTTGCGAAACCACAGGAGCGCTTGCTGATAGTCTTTCTCTACGCCATAGCCCTGTTCATACATGAGGCCCAGACCTCTCATTCCCTCGGCGTCACCAGCCTCGGCCGCCTTGCGATACCAATTGAAGGCTTGCTGATCGTCTTTTTCCACCCCCAAAGCGTTGTGGTACATGAACCCAAGGCTGTTCATGGCATTCGCGCTGCCCGCTTCTGCGCCTTTTCGAATCCAACTAAGCGCTTGCCTGTTGTCCTTTGTCACTCCCCAGCCGTTTTGGTACATGAGCCCAAGGTTGATCATGCCCTGGACGTCGCCGGCCTCGGCTGCTCTGCGAGTCCAATAGAAGGCTTGCGTATAGTCCTGGGCAACTCCCCAACCGCTTTTGTACATCCAGCCAAGACCCGTCATACCCGCTGCATTACCGGCCTCTGCCGCCTTGCGATACCAATTGAAGGCTTGCTGATCGTCTTTCTTCACTCCCAAAGCGTTGTGGTACATGAACCCAAGGCTGTCCATGGCATTCGCGCTGCCCGCTTCTGCGCCTTTTCGAATCCAACTAAACGCTTGCCTGTCGTCCTTTGTCACTCCCCAGCCGTTTTGGTACATGAGCGCGAGGTTGATCATTCCCTGGACGTCGCCGGCCTCGGCTGCTCTGCGACTCCAGTAGACGGCTTGCTTGTAGTCTTGGGCAACTCCCAAACCTTCCTTGTACATCCAGCCCAGACCCGTCATGCCCGGTGCATTACCTGCCTCTGCCGCCTTGCGATACCAACTGAAGGCCTGTTTGTAGTCTTTTTCCGCACCATAGCCCTGGTCGTACATCCAGCCCACCCTGGCCATACCCAATGGACTACCAGCTTCGGCCGCTTGGCGGGACCACAGAAGGGCCTGCTTGTCATCCTTAGGGACTCCCTTTCCATCGTAATAATCCAAGCCGAGGTCTAACATGGCCTGGGCGTTCCCAGCCTCTGCCCGGTGATACAAGTCCGCCAGGGTCGGGTCCATGCCTGCTGGGAGCGCGGCTGCATTTGCTGGAGAGGGTGTTCTGGATGCACCCGGCGCTGGAACCACCCGCCCTGCGTCGATAACCGGTGCTGCCGCCATGCCAGTTTTGGCGACCGGCTGCCGCAAGAACACGAAGTCGCCTGCATCGTGCCCGGAGTTGCGAATCCAGCTATATTGCGGCAATTGGTCCGACTTACCGCCAACCCGGGGTTGAATGAAGTTGTAAAAGACATCGGCGGCGGTGAACTCCTGGTCGCCCATCTGGTGGAGACTCTGCAAGACCGCCCAGGCGAAAATGGAGTGCCCAGGGGCGCCGCTGTCAGCTACTGGTTCATCCCCCCCACTGGACATCAGGTTTCTGGACTTCGAATTCACCATCTTAGCCAGGTAAGCATCCCGGCTGCTCGGCTCAATCGCGGCGTGAAGGTCTCGATCGCGAGTCATGTAACCGGAATAGCAACTATCGGAAATAACCAGAACATGCTGCACCGATTGCATGGCACGAACGTCACGGGTGACATCGTCTGCACTGACCCAGTTCGTGTTGTTATTAGCCTGAGCATCAACCGGGAGCCAGTATGCTTCATCGGTATCGCGGTCATGATGCCCATGGCCGGCGTAGTAAATCAGCAGGTTGGAGTTCGGCGGCAGGCTAGCGCGATACTCAACCAGTGCTGTCATGATCTGGCTGCGATCGGCATCCAGCAGGACTTTGGTCTGGAAGCCGAAGCTGTCCCGCAACAATTTCGCTATCGCATTGGCATCGCTGATGGGCGTTTCGAGCGAGGGTAGGTACCGGTAGTTCTTATTTCCGATCACCAGGGCATAGTAGGGGCCGGGCTGTGCGCCGGACGCCACCCGTGAACCCGCGTCCACCACGCCGCGTTTGGAACTCGCCGTCTGGCCGTAGAGAAGGAGATGGCTCAAACATCCGGCCAGAGCGAGGATGATCCAACAGCGTCTTGGATGTTGATACTCGCGCATCGCACGTGCCCCGCGCCTCAATGGAATTGATTGTGGATATAGTACTTCCGTTTGGTCTTCTATCCACCAAAGAAAAAATCACCGGTTCGTGACCATCATAGGAATGTATTAGTTCTATGCCCCACGCAAGACCGGGTTGACGCCCGAGTTGTCTCGGCGTCCAAACGGAGACCGTCCTGATCGCCCTTGGAGGCCCGCGAATGTCCAACTCTTCAGCAACCGTTATTGCTCTTGTGCTGCTTGCCTCTTCAGTCCTTTCCGTAGCCGCCGACAGCGAGACGATCACCGAGGGTGAGCTGGTCCGCCGGACGCAGGAGATGTTCGAGGCGGTAGCAATCGGGAATCAGGCGCCGTGGAAGCAGTACTTCGCGGAAGACGCCATGTACTTCGATGAGAAGGGCCGCAGCATGGACAAGGCCGCACTGGTGGCCGACATCACGCCGCTGCCCAAAGGCTACTCCGGAACCATCAAGCTGGTGAAGCCGCGCAGCCACATGCTGGGCCAGACCGCCATCCTGACCTACGACCTCGATGAGACGGAGAGCATCTACGGGCAGAACATGACAGCCCGCTACCATGCGACGGATACCTGGATGTTGCGTGACGGACGCTGGCAGATCGTCGCCGGTCAGGTCTTCCGGTACTACGAAGACCCGGCGGCGGGCAAGGTGGACGCGGCCCGGCTCAACGACTACGTGGGAACCTATGAGTTGGCGCCGGGAATCACCCTGACCGTGTCGCGCGAAGGCGATAAGCTGTATTCCAAGCGGGGCGAGCGCCCGCAGGAGCTACTCGCGCCTGAAACCTGCGACCTCTTCTTTCGCCCGGGTGTTGAAGGCAGGCGGCTCTTCCACCGCAACGACAGCGGAAAAGTCGATAGCCTCATCGACCGCCGCAACAACGAAGATGTGGTGTGGAAGAAGTTGTGACGCTGTCTCTAGTCCAGATAGCCGTGACGCGGGCGGTATTGGATGTGCAGGCCGCCCGGGCCTGTGAGTTCGGGGTAGTCTGCAATCCATCCGCGGCCGTTAACTACGACTAGCGTTCGCGACGATTGGGTTTCGGTGATCTCGAATTCGGCCGTTTCCCCAGCTTCGGCAAGAATCCTGACGCGAAAGACCTCGGCGCAAGGGTGACCCAGCGCTCCGTCGTCGGTCGATACGCCTAATATCACCTCCTCGGGCGATACCTGCAGTTCCTGGCGCAGCAATTTTCGGGGCGGATGGAGTTCGTTTCCGCCCCACTGCCGCTGTTCGACTTCAATGACGAGCTTGACTGAGATCTCGGCTTGGAAGGCGAGATCGAATCCGGCGCAGTAGGTCAGACCTGCACCTGGCGGCCGGCTGACATTTCTATGAAAGGGCAACGTGAATTACCTTCTTGCTTACGGCCAGAACCTGGTGGTGACGGCGCGAGCGTAGCCCACGTAGGAGCCGGCAGTCTTATACGCATTGTCCTCGCTCTGCTTGGCGTAGTCCGCCGATCCGGCCCGGGGGCCATAGTTGATGCCCAGCTCCTCGGCCACCGCAATGTAGAGGATCTCGTCGGTGCGTGAATCAGGCGAAAGGTTAAACCACGGTGGACAGATGTGGACAGTCCAGCCGTGGCTCCGGTAGTAGCCGGCTTCCCCATCACATTTCTTTTCGCATTCGAAGTTCATTTTGCCGGCGAACTGCTCGTTGATCTTCTTGAAGCGATCAATGAAGCGCTGCAACTTGACGCGGTCGTTGGTCTTGAAATGGGTCAATGCCTCGGCGCCGCCGATTTTTGGATCGCCGATGACATTCAGCGCGTTGGTCACCATGCGGGCGGCGAAGGCGAAGCGCCGTCTGATCTCATCGCCTTGCGGCCCGGTGCAATCGGAAACCTTGTCGGTAGGCGCTTTCCGGATGTCCTGCGAACGCTCCTTCCCGCCGTTCACGTCCACCGCGAACAGTGCGTAGGAGTCGGCATTGTTCATGGCATCGTCCGGACTCAAGTAGGCAAAGACGCGCTCGTCCCCGTAGCCGCGGTCGTCAACGTCCGCGAATTCATGGGTGAATTCGTGGATCAGGTTGTAGGTCTGGCGCTGGGCCGTATCGCCGAAATAGGACTTGCAGAAGACAGCGCGACCGTGTTTACGGCTGACATAGGCAAGGGCCAGAGAAGCGCAAAGCGGATCGAAGGGGCTGGCGCACATATTGGGCAGAGGGTGGTGCTGCAGCTCGACCTTTTCGAAGTTGGAAGCAATCTGTTTCGCGCGGTCAACCTGGTCTGCAGCCGTAATCGGTCCGTTGTTCTTCTGATGGAAGAAATGAACGTCGAGCAGCTTTCCGGTGTCGTTGTGGTTGGCAGGGTCGGCGGCGAAGTCGTTGGCGCGCTTCTTGGCTTCGCGCGCCCAATCCTTGGTGCCCGCGACGCGGTCGTCAATCTCCTTGCGCTGTTTGGCGTCGCACGGGCCCACAAGGTCGGGCTGACCTTTCTTTCCTTTGTGCACCCGGACATCGTTAATCTTCTCCAGGATGTCCGTCTCTTTCTTCTCGTCATCGTCGCTGACGTTGCCGAACAGAGTGTCCACAAGGCCGTCTTTCTCCATTGCCGCAACCGTGTCCCTGAGATCATCCGGAGACAGGGCCTTGAGAATCATGAGCGCCTGATGCGCTTCCGCGTCGGTAACGGCCCAGTCGAGATGCCAGAAACTCCTGGTCAGCAGCTTGTGAAGCTTACCGTAGTCTTTGCTGACGGCCCGCTGCAGCATGGGCTGGGGCCCGGTGGTCTGCTGCAAAACGTGCGCAAGCTCATGGGCGATGAGCTGCCTGCCTGAGGGGGTTTGCGGAGCGTATTGGCGGTTGCCAAAGACGATGCGATCGCCCACAGTGTAGGCCAGCGCATGGATGGAGCTTGCGGCCTCCGCCGCGCGAGTGTCGGCATGAATCCGCACCTGGCTAAAGTCGTGTCCAAAGCGCGGTTCGAAGAAGGCACGCGCTGACGGGTCAAGAGAATCGCCGGGCGATTTCAGGACATCCTGCACAAGCGGCGGAAGTGCAGTTTCGCCGGCCCAGCTTGCAGCGTCCGACGTCTTGCGCGAAAGCGTAGCGGTGGCGTCCTCCTTCTCGTCTTCCTTTTCGCAGGCAGCGCACTTACGCTGTGCCACGGTGCCGGCAACTGTGCCACCACCGACAAACGGATCAGGCATACGCATCACGTGCTCGGCCATGCGATCAGCTTCGGATTCCAGCGGATCGTCAGGGGCTCCCACCTGCAGCTTTGCTTGCAGCGGCCATTGCAGAATCCGAGAAAACTTCTCGCGGTCCGAAGTAAACGTAGCCACGCGGCTCGCACTCATTTCTTGCGCAGAGGAGAGATGCAGGGAACGCCCGAGCCTCGTGGGAAACCTGGAGGCCGGCTGAGGCGGCGAAATTTGAGGAGCAAGAACGCGAGAGGACATTGCTACGACGCCCCAAGTTAGCGGCAAGCTTAATCCATTTGCGGTTATTTTTTCCAGAGATTGCGGAGGCTGTGTCGTGCCTAATAGAGGGCGAAATTGCGATGTGCACCGGGTTCTAGGCAACAGCGGCTTGAGCACGGGGCGCGTTGAAAGGACAGTAAGTGCCCTATTTAAAACGGCTTAGATGGTCGTCGATGCCGAGGGTTGTGAAGTGCCAAAAATTTGTGTTGAAAACGTGGGAAATCGGTGTAAGATGCTTGGGATTTTCAAGCCCCACGCGGAGCTTCCGGCTGGTCTTCGGGAGGAAAAAAATGAAAAAGCTTCTTCTCTGTGCGGTTGCTGTGCTGGCATTGGTTGGATGGGCAAGCGCCGACATCACCATCGGTACTGCGGACAGTGCGAACTGTATTCCTTGGAGCTGCACTAGCATCACGCAAGGCAGCCCCTACGAGCAGATCTATAACAGCAGTGCCTTCAACGGCTCCATCAACATTGGTACGATCACCTTCTTCAACACCTATTACAACAATGGCGGCACGCAGGGACTTGCGACCATGGACTACCAGATCTATCTGGCGGTTACCAACCAGACAGTTCCTGACGGCAGCACGCCCCCCGGCGAGGTCTTGTTTGCCAGCGGACATCTGAGCGATGGAGCCTGGACCTTCGGAGACAGTCTGAACTTCAGTGGGACGCCCTTCTTATATGACCCGACGAAAGGCAACCTCGAGCTCGTCGTGGACATCTCCAACCCGTCCGACCCGAGCAGCGGAGTATATACCTACTTCGACGCTTCTGATAGCGGTCCATTCTCTCGCTGGTGTCCTGCCTGCGGCGGCAATCAGGGATATGGTCTGGTAACGGGTTTTGAAACAGCACAGGGAACGGTTCCGGAGCCGGGATCGCTGCTTCTCATGGCCAGCGGCCTGCTCGTTGCCGGTGGAACCATTCGCCGCAAGCTGACGCGCTGACGATCCAGCAGCTTCCTCGTGAGGTCCAAGGCCGGGGTGAAATGTCCCCGGCTCTTTTTGTTTGTGCTGCCATCACGGCCAGCGCCGCAGTGCGCCCCGGACGCGAAGTGGCATAATGTTTCGAAGCCTGCGAGGAGGGAGTTCCGATGCCAATGTACGTGACCATGTTGAAGTACACGCAGCAGGGAATTGCGAAGGTCAAGGAGAGCCCGGCTCGGCTGGATGCTGCCCGCAAAGCCGCGGAAAACATGGGCGGAAAGCTCCACGGTTGGTACTTGACCATGGGCCGGTATGATGCTGTCTTCATCTCCGAATTCCCGGATGACGCGACCTGTGCGAGGTTTGCCCTGTCGGTCGGGTCCATGGGAAACGTGACGACGGAGACGCTGAAAGCGTTTCCCGAGGCGGAATACCGGAAGATCATTGGTTCGCTGCCGTAAACTGTGGCGGGTTTGTCGGGCTGAAAAGGCTGAAAAAAGTCGCCGGACAAATTGATTCAGGTAGCACCCTGGCCTGAAGGCCCGCACTAGCGGATCGGCCGGCCGTGGACGAACAAGCAGAAACTTGAAGGAGAGTGTTGTCATGCGTGGAACACCGGTTCTGGCATTGTCGTTGCTTGCATTCGCTGTGTGGCTGCCTGCCCAGCCAGTCGATCTGCAGTCGGAGACGACGATAGGCGCCGACAAGGCAACGGGCCAGCCAATGCTGGAAGGCTGCCTGCAGAGTCAGATGGGACACTATTATCTTTTCGATAAGGAAGGCGAACAGCATCGGCTTTCCGGCGCGGCCAATAAACTCCGGCATTATGTGAAGCACGAAATCCAAATCACCGGTGAGCCTGGCATCGAAGCGGTGGACATGACCGAGCAGGGCGGCGCATCCAGCGCGGCCGAGATCAAAGTGTTTAAGGTGAGCGCCATCAAGGAGCTCGCGAAGACGTGCCAGTCGGCTGCGCAGTAGGGCAAGACCCACGGGTCGAGCAATACCCATGGCAAGATCCGGCTCGAGGACCTTCACTCGCGAAAAGTCCCGGAATCGCTTTGCGCGCAAGGGCCGGATAGCGACGCCCACAGGGCGCGGTTACTCTGTGGACATGCAAACTGAACTTCAGAACAAGTGGCAGCAAGTATTGGCGCGGGACGCGCGGCAGGATGGACGCTT
>Ga0335085_10011686_pt1 | contig 13006 bp, 11 predicted proteins | sample Lox_Sample_45_FD_206712 | JGI IMG/M metagenome (GOLD analysis project Ga0335085, IMG submission 206712) | Soil microbial communities from Loxahatchee National Wildlife Refuge, Florida, United States - Lox_Sample_4.5 | ecosystem: Environmental > Terrestrial > Soil > Wetlands | place: USA...
CCTCGGCCGCCGGGCCGACGTCCTTGTACACCTCGATGGCCACGCCGTAGCCGAAGAGCCGGACGGCCGGATCGATGCCGGCCAGCAGTTCCGGCCCGCGGTCCTGGCCGACCGAGGTCACGATCACCCCGTCACGGCCGCGCGGGCGGAACTCCACCGGCACCACGCCGGCCGCGGCCTCCAGCGCCGAGACATACCCGGCCCAGTCGTAGCCCGGCTCCGGCGCGCACAGCGAGTACTTCTGCTCGCCCGGCGGCGTATCACGGCGGTAGACCGCCACCCCGGTCGAGTCCGGCCCGCGCGACGCGAGCACGTCGAGCATGGGGACCACGAGCTCGCCGAGCCGGGGATACAGATCCGGGTTCTTCAGCTGCAGACCGGCGATCCCGCACATCCGCTTACGTCCCGTCCTGTCATCGCACCTGATCAGCGCCTGGTTGCGAGGAGGCTAACACGGGGCGCCCGGTCCGGGACATGGGGCAATCCGGGGCCCGGCCGGGCTGGCCGGCCGTGCCGTCAGGCGGGCCGGGCGCCCAGTCTCGGGGTTTCGGCTGCTCCGTGCCGGGTTTGCCAGCAAACTGGTCACGCCGGTGAGGAGGCGCCCGTGCCGGGGGCCGGTAACGCGTGGTCGGTGCATCCACTCGGGAGGTGAAGACGTGGCGAGCAGCGACGGCGTGCTCGGCCTGCAGCCCCGGCTCGCGGGGGTGGCCGGGTTTCTCGACCGGTTCCTGCTGCCCCTGGTCCTGATGGCCGCCGGGCTCGGCGTCGTGGTTCCCGGACCCGGGCGGCGGCTGGACGGGGACGGAGCGATCTTGATCACCCTGGCGGTGCTGGTGTTCTGCACCGGCTCGTCGGTCACCTTCGCCGACATCCGGGGCATGCGCGCGGCCGCCGGCCGGATGGCGCTCGTGCTGGCGGCCAGCACCGTCATCCTGCCGCTGCTGGCCTGGCTCGCCAGCAGGCTCGTCAGCGGGGCGGCGCTGCAGGGCGGGGTGCTGGCGGCGGGCGTCGCCCCGGTGGAGGTGGCGTCCGTGGCGCTCACCGGCATGGCCGGCGGCGAGGTGGTGGTCGCGGCCGGCCTGCTGGTCGTGTCCACTTTGCTGACCGTGCTGCTGGCCGGGCCCATCCTGAGCCTGCTCGGCGCCCAGTCAGCGGTCTCACCGCTCGGGCTCCTGTTCACGCTCGCGCTGGTGGTGGCCCTGCCCCTGATCGCGGGCTGCACGATGCGCACCCTCGATCCGTTCGGCGGGCGTGAGCGCCCACTGATCGAGGTCCTGGGGACGGCCAGCCTGCTGGTGCTGCTCTGGGAGATCTCCAGCGAATTGCGGCTTCACGCCAGCGACGGCAGGGTCGCGGTGGCCCTGCTCCTCTTCCTGGCCGGCGCCAGTGGGCTGGGATGGCTGCTCGCACGCGGGGCGCCGCGCGGGCAGCGCACCGCCGTCATCCTGCCCACCACGATGCGGGACTTCGCGGTGGCGGCCGGCATCGCCGCCAGCGCGTTCGGCATCGCCGCCGCCGCCCCGCTGGGGCTCTACGGGGTCATGGTGCTCGTCTTCGGCGCCATCACCGTTAACGTCTCCAAACGAGCCTGACGGATGCGCCCCAGCTCCTTGATTCTTATCGAACACATCTTCTAATATGGCCCGATGGCGTCATCGAAACGGGACAAGGCCCTGCTAGCCGAGATCACTGGCGTGGCGCGCCGCCTCGCCCGCGGCCAGCTGTCCGGGGCCGAGCAGCAAGAAGCCGCCGCGGCACTGAGCCAGGTGGCCCAGGGCCGGGCCGACCTGCTGGCAGAAAGCGCCGGCCTGGCCATCGGCGCCCATGAAGGCGGCCCGGATGAGGCCCGGTACCTGCAGGCCGCCCAGCTCTGCATCGATGCCGGGGCCGATCTCGGCCTGATCCCGCAATGGGTCGAGGAGGGCCGCCGCCGGGCGGGCGGCACCCCCTCCGCGCTGCGCCGGTAACGGGTGCCCGGCCGCCGGATCCAGGTGGCAGGCGGCGGCCGGGCTAGCGGGGTGGCACCGGCGGGTGGCGCTAGCGCAGGTCACGGAAAGCCTGAGGGCCGGCGTCACACGCAGCGAGCCGGCCCACGGGCATTCCCTCCCAGGCCACAGCCACAGGGCTGCTGACCGGGGAACGCTCCCCTCAGCGTGCTGACAGCGATCCCTGCTGGGTGGGGGAGGCCACCAGGACGGGGCAGGGCGCGTGCTGGAGGACGCTCAGGGTGACGCTGCCGAACAGCCGGGTGGTGAGCGCGCCACGCTGCGGGAAGCCGAGCACGATCAGGTCGGCGCCCCAGCCGGTGGCCTCGGCGATGATCTCGCTGGCAGCCCGGTCGATCAGGGCGGGGCGGACCTGCCCGGTGGCCTTGATGCCGGCCATGGACAGCTCGAGGACGGTTGCCTCGACGACGCGGGCGGCGGCGGAGTCGGTCTCGATCGCGAAGCGCCGGCCGCCGTAGCTCTCGCGGAGGTTGAGGTGCAGGACGAGGGCCTCGCTGGCGCCGGCCCGGCGGGCCATTTCTACCGCGTGCTCGGCCTGGGTTGCGTCCTGGATGGGGATGAGCACCCGGCGATAGGCCGGCGAGGTGGTGATGCCGGTGTCGCTGGCCGGCAGGGTGCCGGTGACCGGCCTGGTGTCGGTGTAGCTCATTGCTGGGTGCTCCTTTGACTCAACCCGCCCGGCGGTGGGTGGTGCCGGAACGGGATCTCACGCCTGGGCCTAAGGTAAAGCAGAAGAGCAAGATTAGAAATTTCTTAACAGCATTGCTACATACGGATGATGACCGCCGCCGCGGCCGCCGCGCATGCCAGGGGGGCCGGCAGCGGCCATCCTGCGGCTAGCCTGCTGCTTCCTGCTTATCGTAGACTTTGAAGCATGGCTAATGAGACTGCTGCCACCGGCGTCGCCGAACTCGACCGTGCACTCGGCGGCCTGTACTGGGGTGACAATGTCGTCTGGGTGTGGGAGGGCGGCGAGCTCTCGTCCCAGTGGCTGTTCTACGACGCCATCGCCCAGCGGCGCGAGGACTTCGGTGCCGCTGGATACGTCGTCGCCACCACCGATCCCGCCGAGGTGACGGCGCGGTGGCCCTGGCTCGAGATCGTCGACGCGCGGGCTGGCACGCCGGCCGCCAGCCCCCGCGGCCTGCTGGAGGCGGCCCGGCATTTCTGCGCCCAGACGCGCCGCCCGCTGCTGCTGTTCGACTCGCTGGAGGCGCTGGTGGGCCGGTGGGGGATGAAGACCGCGGGCGACTTCTTCGGGCGCTGCTGCCCGATGCTGCTGGATCTGGGCGCGATCGCCTACTGGTCGGTACCGGGGGCGAGCCAGTACCGGGCCCTGAACCGCGAGATCGAGCAGATCACCCAGTGCATCATCGTCGTCGGCGAGGGCCGCATCCGCATCGGCAAGGCGGAGGGACGCCCGCCGGGAACCCAGGGCCAGCTCTTCCGCTACTCGGTCCAGGACGGGACGCCACACCTGCAGCCGGCCCAGGCGGTGGCGCGGGTCGGCATGGCCCTGCGCGCCTACCGGATGCGCCGGGACCTCAGCCAGAGCGATCTCGCCCGCCTGGCCGGCGTCTCTCCCAGCGCCATCTCCCAGGTGGAGCGGGGGGAAAGAGGGCTTTCCCTCGAGACGCTGCTGGCCCTGGCCGGGCGCCTCAACGTCACCCTCGATGAGCTGCTCGGCGGTGAGGTCACCCCCGACTACCGGATCGGCAGGCGCCACGGGCCCAGCGGCGGGCCCGGCGGCTCGGTCCTGCCGCTGCTCAACGACGCCGAGGCGGGCCTGCGCGCCTACCTCGTCACACTGCCGCGAGCGGCCACCGTCGAGGCCCCCTTCGCCCACAAGGGCACCGAGCTCGTCGGGGTGGTCAGCGGCCTGGTCCAGGTGATGCTCGCATCGGGCCGCCCGGTGCTGCGCCGCGGCGAGACCTTGCTCGCCTCCCGCCGCGGCATCGACGGCTGGCGCAACGTCGGGGACACCAGCGCGCAATGCCTGTGGGTGCTGCGGGACTGAGCGGCTCTCCCGGCCATAGGGCCACAGACCCGCTCGTCACCAGGCCCGTTAGCCGGCGAGGACCGTGCGCAGGGTGGCGGCGAAGGCGTCCGGCTCGCCGGTGCTGCCGTATTCGCCGCCGAGGAACCCGTCGTGGCCGCCCGGGAAGGTGACGGGCGCCGCGCCGAGCCGTTCGGCCACGGCAATGGCCGCCCGGCCCGCCAGCATCCTGGCCGATTGCGCTCCGACGCCCACGACGATGCGGGTTGACGCCGCGCGGAGCGCGTCGAAATCGTGCCGGTAACCCGGGGTCGAAGGCATGTTCAGCCCGACGAGGGGGTCGTCCCGGGAACCATCGTCCTCGGCCGGCAACCCGAAATCAGCGGGATCCGGGCCGGGCTGATCAGCGAAACCGGCCGGGATCGGGCCCTCATAGCTGACGAGCGCGATGAATTTCGCCATCGCCCGGCCAAAGCCTTCGCGCTGGTAGGTCTCATGGATGCCCGCGCAGGCGGCCAGCGCCGGCTCGCGGTCCGGCAGCTGCTGGGCGGCCGGCGGCTCGTGCGCTACGAGCGTCCTGACCTGCTCCGGGTGCTCGGCCACCAGGGCCAGCGCGTTGACGGCACCGCCGCTGCTGGCGAAGATGTCCACCGGCCCGGCGTCCAGCGCGCCAATCAGCCGGTGCAGGTCGTCGGCGTGCTCCTCGGTCGTGGACCGCGAGGCGCCATCGGTTCGCTGGCTGCGTCCCGCCCCGCGCGGGTCGTAGGTCACCACCGTGCGGTCGGCGAAATGCCCGGCCAGGGTGACGAACCCGGCGGCGCCCATCGGGGACCCGATGAGCAGCAGGACCGGCTGGGTACTGGAATCGTTGCTCCGGACGTCGTAATGGAGCACGGCGCCCGGCGCGTCCAGGGTGTAGGTCTTCGGCTCGGTCATGGCTGCCCCTAACAGGTTTTCGGTCTCCACCCGTGCTGACTCGCCCCGCCGGCCAAACTCATCGGCCCGCGCGCTGAACCAGACGCGACCACGGGCGTGGCCCGGCTCAGCCGCGTCCTGCGTCCGGCAGGCCGCCGACGTCGCCGGGCTCGCCGGCCAGCGCGGCCGGGGCCCGCATCCGCCACGCATCGGTCACCAGCTCCGCCAGGCGCCCGGCGTCCACCTCCGCCAGCCGCACCATGACCAGCGGCCACCCGTCATAGCCGGGCGTGGTGAAGAAGATCCCGGGCTCGCCGAGGAGCAGGGCCTGCTTCTCGGCCTCGTCGCCGACGTACAGCACCGCGATGTCGGTCCGGATCACCCGCGGCTGGCCCGGCCTGCGCTCGGGGTAGGACCAGACGAACCCCTTGCCGCCCACCCGGAAGTCGAAGCCGTCGCTATCGATCTCCACCACGTGGGGCAGCGCCAGCGCCAGGCGGCGCACGTCGTCGGCGTCAGCCATCGAGGTCCCTCCCGGATCGCGCCACCGCACACAGGCTACGCTCAGGCCCGCCGGCGGGCCTGGCCGCTCATCGCCATCCGGCTAGGCCGGGGCCGGCTGGGTCTCGGCGAGGCCGCCGGCGTAGAAGCGGCGGGCCGCATCGATCAGCTCATCGAGGGGCGGCCACCACGGCCCGTGCTCCAGCGACCTGAGCGTGTCCAGCAGGCTGGCCACCTGGCCGGGGCGGCCGGCCAGGCCGGCCACGGCGACCCGGCGCGGGCGCGCGGCGCGCAGCGGGCCCAGATACAGGTCCGGGCCGGCACCGCCCGGCTCTGCCCCGGCCACGATCAGGTAGTAGTCGGGCAGCTCGAACCGCTTGTCCCGCCACGCCGCCAGCGCCTCCGCGGCGCGCTCCTCGAACCCGGCCGCCCCGCCCGGGCCGCCCGCCACGTCCCACATCGCCCGCCACGCGGCCGCCACCTCGGCCAGCGGGTCATCGGGCACGATCACGTAGGTCGACCGGCGCCGGGCCGCCTCCCGCATCGCCAGCGCACCCGCCTCCCACCCGGGCCGCGCCGCCGGCTCCCCCGGCTGGCCGCCCCCGGCCGGGGGAGCGCGGGCGACCGAGACGTTGGGCGAGCGGCCGAGCCCGTCAAGCAGCCCCTCGCCCACCTCGCCGGCCAGGACAACCACCGTGGAAGACTCGCGCCGCATCGACCCGATCCTAATGGCCCACCCTCCCGGGGGGCACCCCGGCTGCCGCCCGCGCCGGCCCGGGCCGGCCTGGGCCGCCGCCGCCGGCGGCTGCGGTACAGTGCCGCGGTGGACCGGGGAGAGCTCGCTGGCCTGATCGCGCGGTACGCGGCGGACCGCGGCCCGGGCCACGCGGTCGGTGTCTACCGGGGTGGCGCGCGCGCCACCCGCTTCCGCGGTGACCTCACGGTGCCGGTGGACGGGCTGGCCAGCGGCCACACGCCCGCGGCCGATGGCAGCGCAGCCCCTAGTCCCCCCGGCGCGCGCCTCAGGAATCTGGGGGGCCGCCTGCCGGGGGGGCCAGCAACCTGCGGTCCAGGCCGGTGATCCGCATGATCTTGACCACTGGCGGGCCCGGCGAGGCCAGCCGGAACGGGCGGCCCGCCCGCTCCGCGTAACCGGCCATGCGCACCAGGGCGCTCAGGCCCCGGGCGTCGCAGAAACCCAGCGCCGCCAGGTCCACGATCACCGGCCCTTGGTGGCAATCGATGACATGCCTGACATACCTGACCGCCATTTCGGCCGTGGCGATATCCAGGTCGCCGCCGATATCCACGACGACCTCGCCGGCCGGCAGTATCCGGTGATTCAGCTCCAGCAGGACTGGTCCCGGCAGATCGTCATCGTGTGCCCATGCCATTGCGCTTGCCACTTCCGCTGTCGCGTCCCCTGCGCGGGTGAGCATCTTGGTCTCCCGGGCCTTCCAGCCATCCGTCTTCCGTCACGTCAAGGATGCTCGCGAGCCATGCATTACGGCCGGCCATGGACCGGATGATGCTTGGCCCAGGCGCCGCACTACGGGAATGGATTGTGCCGGGCCATATGGTGTTCGGCGCCTGGCCGCGGCGGCACGGTACGGGCACGGTACGGGGGGAGGTACGGATGGCCCGATGCCCGGCCAGAAATCCAGCCACGCCTGTTTCCGGTGCTCTCTCCCGAGCCGTCCGGCCACCGGATCTTCGCCGCGCCGTGGGGCGGCCGCAGGGGTTGCTGAATCACGGCCTGCTGCCAGCTGGACGACGCCTGCCCGGCGCACGCTGGCGGAAAGGCGCATACGGCGAGGTCACCATGCGTGCGATGCCGGCCGGCGCCAGCGGAGTACGGGCGCAGTACGGGCACCAGTACGGCGCTTCCAGCGAGTATTCGCTGGTCATGAGAGTAAGGTGGCCGCTGCCGGGTGGCCAGCAGCCGGGTGGATGCTGCCTCCAGAAACCAGTTGGGCGTGCCCGAAAGGTGGATGGGAATACGCGGAGGGTGACGCGTGACGCGCGACAACGACAGCTCCGGGCGGGCAACTGACAGCGGCGGAATGGCACAGCGGACCGGTGCCGGATCACGGGACTGGGGTGCAGGCGTCGGTTCGTTAGTGCGCATCCGCCGCCGCGCGGCGGGGCTGACTCAGCAGGAACTCGCCGACCTGGCGCAGGTCAGCCTGGGCACGGTCCGGGACCTGGAGCAGGGCCGGACCTACCGCCCCTACCGTGGCTCGATGGCCAGGCTGGCCGAGGCGCTGGGCCTGGACGCGGCCCGGCTGCAGACGCTCACGCGGAGCGCCCCCGGGCCTGCCATGAACGGCGGCCGGGCGCGGACGTCCGGCCCGCACCTGAAGGTCCTGGGACCGGTGGAGGCGTGGCGTGCCGGGGACCAGGTCGGGCTCGGCGAGCCGAGGCAGCGGGCGGTGCTGGGACTGCTGGCCCTGAATCACGACGTAGCGGTGCACCGGGAAACGCTGATTGACGCGCTGTGGGGAGAGGATCCTCCTGACGGCGCGGGCCAGGTGGTGCAGGCCTACGTGAGCAGGCTGCGGCGGGTGCTGGATCCGGGCCGCCCGCCCCGGGATCCCCAGGGACTGCTGGTGTCGGCGGGCACCAGCTACCGGTTGCGCGTCACCGCCGACCAGCTCGACCTGCTGGCCTTCCGGCAGCTGGCCACCGACGCCCAGGCGGCGGCCGCGGCCGGTGAGCCGGGCGCCGCCTGCGACGCCTATGAGCGGGCCCTCGGGCTGTGGCGCGGCGAGCCGGTGGCCGACGTGGACGCGCTGCGCGGCCACCCGGCAGCCGTGCAGGCCAGCCGGGCCCGGGCGGCGGCGGTGCTGGACTATGCCGAGCGGGCCGATCAGGCGGGCCGCGCGGAGCGGGTGCTGGGCCACCTGGCGGAGCTGGCCGGGCGGGAGCCGCTGAACGAAAAGGCCTGCGCGCGGCTGATGCTCACCCTGGCCGTGCTCGGCCAGCAGGCGGCGGCGCTGCACGCGTACGAGCAACTGCGGCGGCGGCTCGATGAGCAGCTCGGCGTGCTGCCCGGCCCCGAGCTGGCCCGGGCTCACCTGCGGGTGCTCCGCCAGCAGATCCCGGCGGCCGGCGCAAGCGCTGGAGCCGGGAGTATCAGGCCGGCCGCGGCGGCCCCCGGCCACACCGGGCCCGGCGATGGCCCGGACACCACGGGCGGCCCGGCGGTGGGCGGCTTCGCCCCCGTGCCTGGGCCCTGGCCGGTGGCGGCCAGCCGGATGATGGGTGAGGCGCCGGAGCTGGCCGAGCCGCCGCAGCTGACGGCGGAAGCGGCGGACACGGCGGTGGGCGCCGATCGCTTCATCCATCCACCGGCCGATAGCTGGGTGGCTGCGGTTCATGCCGCCGAAGAGGACACCGAACCGATCGGCACGGGCGTCGTTGTCGACGCCAGCCGGGTACTGACCTGCGCGCACGTGGTGACGGCTGAGGACGGAACGGCCCGGGAACCGCTTGGGTGTCGTTCCCCAAAGCCGACCGGTGGCCGCGGCGGCGGGTGGCCGCGGTGACGGTGGCGTACTCCCCGCCGGTGCAGGACCTGGCCGTGCTGGTCCTGGCCGAGCCGCTGCCGGCCGGGGTGGAGGCGGCGCCGCTGCGGTTCCCCCGGCCGGCGGATCTGGCCGGCCGGGCGTGGTGGGCGTTCGGGTTCCCCGGCCGCGACCCGGTCGGCGATGCTGCTGACGGTGTGGTCGGGGCCGCGCTGGCCCTGGGCTGGGTCCGGCTGGACACCCGGTCCTCCTACCTGACGCGGCCGGGGTTCAGCGGCGGGGGGCTGTGGTCGCCTGACTACCAGGCGGTCGTGGGGATCGTGGGCCGGGCGCACGGCAACGACGAGGGCCGGGCGGTCACACTGCACCAGGCCGACCTGTGCTTCCCCGATCACCAGCTCGCGGCGCTGGCCGGCTGGTCGGCCGAGGCGGCTGGCGAGGTCGCCCTGCAGCAGTGGGGCTGGACCCTGGCGCGCGATGTGGAGGGGGTGCGGCACTGGCGGCCGCGGGCGCGGGGGGTGAGCATCGACAGCGAGCGCGGCCACCGGTTCCGCGGCCGCGCGGCGGCGCTGCGCCGGATCGCGGAGTGGCTGGACCGCCCGGAACCTGACCGGCGGGTGCTGGTGGTCACCGGCTCCCCCGGCGTCGGGAAGTCCGCGGTGCTGGGCCGGATCGTCACCACCGCCGATACCGCCATCCGTGCCTCGCTTCCCCCGGGTGATGACGCGGTTCGCGCGAGCGTGGGGTCGGTGGGCTGCGCGGTCCACGCCAAGGCGAAGACGGCGCTGGAGGTGGCCGAGGAGATCGCCCGCGCCGCGTCCGCCCGGCTGCCCGACGACATCGGCGACCTGGTGCCGGCGGTGCGGGAGGTGCTCGATGAGCGCGGGGGCCGCCGGCTCAACGTGATCATCGACGCGCTCGATGAGGCGGCCGGCCCGGCCCAGGCGCGGGCGATCATCGACCAGGTGGTGCTGCCGCTGGCCGAGACCTGCTCCGACGCCGACCGCGCTGGCCTTCGCCGAGGCACCGGGCCTGCCCGTCCGGCTGTGGCAGCTGGCCATCGAGGCCATCGACGGGACAAAGATCAGTGCCGAGGACCTGACCCGGTTCGCCCACTCCTCGGCCGCCAACTTCCTGGTCGAGGCCGGCGGCGAGGCCACCACCGAGGGCCACTCGTACCGGCTGTTCCACCAGGCACTCAACGATGCCCTGCTGCGCGCACGCTCTGATGTCATGCCCCGGGCCGACGACGAGCGCGCGCTCACGCTGGCGTTCACCGGGCACGGCCGGCGGCGCAGATGGAACGACGCCCCGGGCTACCTGCTGCGCTCACTGCCCGGCCACGCCCAGGCCGCCAGCCAGATTGATGACCTGCTCGGCGACGACGCCTACCTGCTCCACGCCGATCTCCGGCGGCTGATCCAGGTCGCCGGCCAGGCCCGCTCGGCCCGGGGGCGCCGCCGGGCCCAGCTGCTGCGGCTGACCCCGCGGGCCATCGCCGCGGGCCCGGCGGATCGCGCTGCCCTGTTCAGCGTCACCGAGGCCCTCGATGACCTGGGCACCAGCTACCGCGACGGCGGCTGGCACGCCCCTTACCGGGCCCTGTGGGCGTCGGTCCGGCCCCGCAGCGAACGCGCCGCCCTGGAAGGGCATCAGGGCGTGGTCAATGGCGTCTGCCCGGTCACCGTGAGCGGGCAGGAGCTGCTGGCCAGCACCAGCAGCGACGGCACGGTCCGGATCTGGGACCCGGCCACCGGCCAGCAGCACACCATGCTGGAAGGCCATCTGGTCGGCGTCTACGCCGTGTGCCCGGTCACCGTGACCGGAAGGAAGCTACTGGTCAGTGGCGGCGACGACGGCACGGTCCGGATCTGGGACCCGGGCACCGGCCAGCGGTGCACCCTGCTGGAAGGCCACCGGGGGCGCGTCTGGGCCGTGTGCCCGCTCACCGTGGCCGGGCGGGAGCTGCTGGCCAGCGCCGATAGCGATGGCACGGTCCGGATCTGGGATCCCCAGACCGGAGCGTGCCCGCTGATCATCCCCACGCTCTATCCGGGGGAGGCCATTACGTGGGTGGCAGGATCGCTGGCCATCGGCCTCGGTGCCGGAATCCTGGTGATCAAGCCACGAGCCGTGGGCTGACCACCGGCCTGCCGCTCCCCCGTCCGCCGGCCCGCCGGACCTGCCCGGCACCTTAGTGCCAGGCGCCGCCGCGCAAGATCGCCCGGCCGGGCAGGTGACACCGGCTCTAACGGATCAGGCCCAGCTGCCGGGCCCGGGCGACGGCCTCGGTGCGGTTGGCCGCGCCGAGCTTGGCCAGCACGTGGCCGACATGCTTCTTGACGGTGTCGAGGGATACGACGAGCTGGCCGGCGATGGCCTGGTTCGACCGGCCCGAGGCCAGCAGCTCCAGTACCTCCAGCTCACGGCCCGTCAGCGGCTCGACGATGCCCGGCCCGGCCGCGGTCGCTCCCGCCCCGGGAGCCGGCGGGGTGTGCCCGGCGTCGAAGGCGCGCTGCAGCCGGGCCAGGCAGCCCAGCGGGACACGGCGGGCGGCGGCGTGCTCGGCCCGCTGGGCCGCCACCAGCCGGCCCAGCAGTGCCGCCATCGGCGGCCCCTCGTCGGCGAAGACCCGGACATGGCCCCGCGGGCAGGCCAGCGCGAGCGCGCCGGCCAGGGCATCCAGCGCGGCCGGTTCGTCGCCGCCGGCCGCCAGCGCCAGCGCCCGCAGCGCGCAGATCTCGATGAGGCTGCCGGTGCGGTCCTGGGCGGCCGCCGCCGCGTGCAGCCGGTCCAGCAGGGCCAGCGCCGGACCGGGGCGGGCCTGCGCCAGCAGGACGCGGGCCAGCACGAGCTGTCCCGGCTCCCGGGGGAAGTCCGGCCCGTCGTCCGGGCCGAGGCCGGCCTCGGCCGTCCAGTGCGCGGCCCCCGCCACGTCGCCCTGGGCCAAGAGCAACCGCGCCCGCTGCGCCGGGACGGGGTTGACCAGCCCGGGCGGCCCGGGGGCGGCCCGGGCGGCCTCGCCCATCGCCGTCCGCGCGCCGGCCGGGTCGCCGGTGGCCTGCCGTATCCACGCCAGCGTGGCCAGGCCCGCCGCCAGCGGCACCGTGTAGACGAACGAGCGGGACAGCGCGATCCCCTCGGTGACGTGCAACAGCGCGCTGTCGAGCTCGTTCCGCTGATAGGCCACCTCGGCCAGCCCCACCTGCGCCGGGCCGGCGGCGGGCAGCGGCGCCTGCCCGGTGCTGGCGGCCGCGGCCAGCGCCTGCTCGCAGGTCAGCACGACCGCGTCCAGCCGGCCCTGGGCCTGCTGAACCCGGCCCAGCTCATAGCTTTCCCACGCGCTCCAGGTCGGCAGCCCCGCCGCCTGCCGCCCGGCGATGCCGTCCGTGAAGGCGCGCTCGGCCTCGGTCAGCCGACCGCCCAGCCACTCGGCCACGGCGAGCTGGCCCTGGGCAACGGACCTCAGTAACCACTCACCGTCCCGGATCTCCGCCATCCCCCGCGCGGCGAAGGCGGCCGTGCCCGGGCCGTCACCGCGCAGCTGGGCGAGATAACCACGCAGCAGTGCGGTAAGGGCGGGGACATTCACCTGCAGGCTGCCGGCCTTGCCGATCGTAGGCTCGAGCGGCTCCCCCGCCGTGCCCGCACTGGCCAGCTCGGCCGCCTCGATCAGCTGCTCCGCTGCCGCCAGGCGGCCGCTGGTCGCGGCCTGGACCGCCTGCGCCAGCAGCAGCCGGGGCCGGGACCGGACCAGGTCGGCGGGCAGCGGCGCAAGCCACCGCTGAATCGTCGCCGCCTCGCCGCGCAGGCTGTGGGCCGCGTCGAAATGCCGCTCGATCAGCCGGGCGGCCCAGGTCACCTCCCCGGCGGCGACCGCGTGCCGGATCGCCTCATCGGCGAGCCCGTGCCCCTCGAACCAGCCGGCGGCGTTGCGGTGCAGCCGCGCCACCTGGCCGGGCTGCTCGGCCTGCAGGCGGGCGCGGAGCAGGTCGGCGAACAGATGGTGGTAGCGCCACCATCCGCGCACCTCATCCAGCGGCACCAGGAACAGCCCCGCC
>Ga0335085_10011688_pt1 | contig 13006 bp, 8 predicted proteins | sample Lox_Sample_45_FD_206712 | JGI IMG/M metagenome (GOLD analysis project Ga0335085, IMG submission 206712) | Soil microbial communities from Loxahatchee National Wildlife Refuge, Florida, United States - Lox_Sample_4.5 | ecosystem: Environmental > Terrestrial > Soil > Wetlands | place: USA: Florida...
CTCCGTGCTGCAGTGGGACAAGTCCGACTGCGAGGACATGGGCATCGTCAAGGTCGACCTCCTCGGCCTCGGCATGATGGCGGTGCTGCAGGACGCGCTGACGATCTGCGCGCAGCGCGGTCAGCCGGTGGACCTGGCTCAGTTGCCGAAGGACGACCCGGCGACGTTCGCGCTCATCCGCGAGGCGGACACGATCGGGGTCTTCCAGATCGAGTCGCGGGCGCAGATGTCGACCCTGCCGCGGATGAAGCCGGAGACGTTTTATGACCTCGCGATCGAGGTGGCGATCATCCGGCCGGGGCCGATCCAGGGCAACGCGGTCAATCCCTACCTCCGCCGCCGCGCCGGGCTGGAGCCGGTGACCTATCCGGACGAGCGGGCGCGGCCGATCCTCGAGCGGACGCTCGGCGTGGTCCTGTTCCAGGAGCAGATCCTGCGGCTGGCGATGGAGCTGGGCGGGTTCAGCGCAGCGGAGGCGGATGAGGTGCGCCGGGCGATCGGCTTCACCCGCTCACAGGAGCGACTCGGCCGCATGAAGGCGAAGCTCGGCGGGGCGCTGCGCCGGAATGGGGTGGGGGACGCGGCCGTCGAGTACATCCTCAATTCGCTCGCTTCGTTCGCGCTCTACGGCTTTCCCGAGAGCCACGCGATCTCCTTCGCGCTCATCGCCTACGCCTCGGCGTGGCTGAAGGTGCACCGGCCGGCGGTGTTTTTCGCGGCGCTGCTCAACAACCAGCCGATGGGCTTCTACAGCGCCGCCACGCTGGTGCAGGACGCGCGGCGCCACGGCGTGCAGGTACTGCCGGTGTGCGTCCAGGCGTCCGACGAGTCCTGTCGCGTCGAGGGCGACGCGGTGATCCGGCTCGGCGTCGCCTCGATCCACAGCCTGCGCGGGGCGGCGGTGCGGACGATGCTGGCGGCGCGCGCGGCGCGGCCGTTCGCGTCGCTGGAGGATTTCTTCCGGCGGACGGAGTTCAATCCGGCGGAGCGGCGGGCGCTCGCCGGCGCGGGCGCGCTCAATGCGCTGGCCGGGCACCGGCGTGCGGCGCTCTGGCGCGTCGAGGAGGCGCACCCGGAGGACGAGCTGTTCCGGTACGCCACGGAGGGCGCGCCGCCGCCGGCGGAGTCACCGCTCGAGCCGATGACGCTCCTGGAACGGCTGGAGGCGGACTACACGCACCTCTCGCTCACCACCGGCACGCATCCGATGAAGCTGCTGCGGGCGAGCCTGCCGGACCTGTGTCCGGCGGCAGGGCTTGCGCGCGTCCGACCGGGATCACGGGTGAAGATCGGTGGCGCGGTGATCACCCGGCAGCGGCCGGGTACCGCGAAGGGTGTCTGCTTCATCACCCTGGAGGACGAGACCGGGCTGGCGAATGCAATCGTCCGCCCGGCGCTGTTCGAAAAGTCGCGGCTCGTCATCAACCTGGAGCCGGCGCTGGTCATCACCGGCCGGCTGCAGAACGAGCAGGGCGTGATCCACGTGCTGGCGGACACAATCGCGGCCCTGCCCGGCTTCGGGCTGCCTGCGCCGGAATCGCACGACTACTCGTAAGCGCGCTCCCCGGCGGCTCATTCAGGTTCGGCAGACCTCGGCAAATGAGGCTTGACGGAAATCCTTGGATCAAATGTTATGCGACTGAATCTCAATCGCAAGACACATGAAACTCAATAAACTATCATATGTAGCCTTGCTGGTAATTATTTACGCATGTAATGCCATCGGAGCCGATCAGGCCAGGAAGGCGTCGATTGAAATCCGCTTTGCCCAGCACCGATTCGTCCCGACAAGAGTCGAGGTCCCCGCTGGCGTGCCGCTGGCAATCCACGTGGTGAACGCGAGCCGGGAGCGCATCGAATTCGAGAGCTTCAAGCTGAACCGGGAGCAGGTGGTCGAACCCGGCGCATCGATTGTCGTGCAACTCCCCGCGCTTCGCGCCGGCACCTACGATTTCTACGACGACTTTCACGACGATGTCCCCGAGGGCTCGATCGTGGCCCGCTGAACCGCCGCCGCCCGATCTTCACATGAGCAACCGTTTTCGTCTCCTCCTGCGGGCCACGGTCGTGACCGCTGGCGTCTGGGCGGCGGTGGCGTGCCGCGCCCAGGTCGACCCGTGGGAATTCGAGGTGTATCCCTATGCGACGACGCCGAGGGGCATGGTCGAAATTGAAACCGACAACGCCCTGGTCACGGCGGGCCACGACGGCGGCGGCGAGGGCACGGCGGCCGGCACGATTGCCAGCGAGCAGATGTGGTACAACGCCTATGAATTCAATTACGGCCTCACCGACCGCGTCGAGGCGGCGGTGTATCTCAACCTGGCCCGGCCGGCCGGCGGCCGGCTGCGCTGGGCCGGCGACAATCTGCGCCTGCGCGGACGGCTGTTCGAGCCGGGCGTCCTGCCGGTGGATCTCGGGTGGTACGTCGAATTCGAGTGGCACAAGGTCCCGCAATTCGACGATGCGGTCCGGGAACTCGAGGTGCGGCCCATCCTGGAAAAGGACTTTGGCCCGCTTGCGGTGCTGGTGAATCCGAAGTTCGAGAAGGTGCTGGCCGGCGACGGACACAACCAGGGTTTCGAATTCGGCTACGCGGCCTCGCTGCAATACCGCTGGCGGCGGCGCCTCTCGCCCGCCCTGGAGTTCTACGGCGGCACGGGACTGATCGATCAGCCCGACCCCGCCGGCGAACAGCAGCACTACATCGTTCCGTCGATCTGGGGACAGTTGCCCGGCGGTCTGGAATACAATTTCGGCGTGGGCTTCGGCCTCACCCGCGGCTCCGACCGCGTGATCGTGAAATTCAACCTCGAACTGGAACGTTTCGCGGGCGCGCTGTTCAAGTAGGCGGATCCGCGTGGTGGTCGGAGGCGGGCGGGTAATTCAGCAGATGCGCCAGGAAGAAGCAGGCGCCGGCGCCGCCGAGGGAGAGCACGACCAGCGTGCCGGCCAGGCGCCGCCGGTGCCAGAGACTGGCGAACCAATCCTGAAAGTCCGCCGCCAGCACGTTGGCCTTTCCGCCCAGCTCCTTGAGCTGGTTCTCGGCGCGCTTGGCGTTGCCCGAGGCGAGCGTGCCGGCCCGGACCAACGCCGCGGCCCAGTCGTCCGATTGGGCCCGGCGGTAGGCGATACCAGCGGCGGTCAGGCCGACGACCAGGATGGCGGCCCCGAGCCAGCGCAGCCGTCGTTGCCGCCTCCGGTCCCGCGCGGACATCACCGGGTTCATGGCGGCATTCAAGCGGGGCCGCGCCTCCAGCGCGCTTCCTGGGACTCGATCCTTGTCACGGGTGACGGGCATATCATCGGGCGCGGGTGTGGAAGGCAATAGTCGGTCGCCGCGGCCGATGCCGGGACCGCGCCCGGATTTGAATCGCCGACGGCCGCCCGGCATGGCTGGACTCTGAACCATCGGACGGCAATTTACCCGGGCAGGCAACGGACCGATGAACTCGAATACCACCGGAGGAGGGGCGATCCGCATCGCCAGTGCGGGCCATGCGGCTTTTGCGACGACCATGATCGCCTTCGGCATCATGGGCCTGAGCAAGGGCAGTTTCGCCCCGATCTGGCCCCCGGTGCCCAAGGAAGTGCCCGCCCGCGGGGTCCTGGCGTACCTCTGCGCCTTCGTCGCGCTGGCCGGCGGCGGCGGCTTGCTCTGGCGGCGCACCGCCGCGATCGCCGCCCGCGGGCTGTTCGGCTATCTCCTGCTGTGGCTGCTGCTGTTCCGGGCGTCCCGCATCCTCGTCGCGCCGGCGGCGCAGGACACGTGGTCGGGCTGCGGGGAGACCGCGGCGATCGTGGCGGGCGCCGGGGTGCTGTTCGCCTGGTTCGCCGGCGACTGGGACCGGCGGCGCCTCGGTTTCGCCACTGGCGACCGGGGCGTGCGCCTGGCACGGATGCTCTATGGGTTGGCGTTGATCCCGTTCGGCGTGGCCCATTTCAATTATCTCAAGGAGACCGCCGCGCTGGTGCCGCGCTGGCTGCCCGCGCACCTCGCCTGGGCGGGTTTCACCGGCGGTGCCTTCATCGCGGCGGGCGTGGCCATCCTCATCGGCGTGTGGGCGCGGCTGGCGGCCGTGCTTTCGGCGGTGCAATTGGGACTGTTCACGCTGCTGGTGTGGGGGCCCGTCGTCGCGGCCGGACCCAACGCCTTTCAATGGAGCGAGTACGTGATCTCCTGGGCGGCGACGGCCGGCGCCTGGGTGGTGGCGGATTCCTATCGCGGCCGGCCTTGGCTCGCCGTGAACGAGCGCTAGCCCGCGTCGGCCGTTCGCCAGGTGGCAGTATGAGGGGAAGCCAGTTCTACCCCGCGAGAGTGTCCCGTTCTCGCTAATCAATGTGACTCACCAGAGGGAGGTTGCCTTTCACCACCTGGCGGACCCATGCCCCAGATCGACGGAAATGGTACCTGTCCACCGGAGCAGCGGGCGCCGCCTTTCACTGGACACAAACCGTCCCGATTTATAGACAGGTCCTGCCCCGACCCTTCCCCGGGGCGGGGGCTCGGTCCGGAGTGACCCGCGGACCCGGCCGGTGGGAACCTCCAGCACCTCCTCGCCCATGAATATCCGTTTGGGAATCTTGCCGCCCTGCCTGCGCGTCCTGGCGGCGGCCGTGATTACCGGTGGCGCCTTGGGCTCGCTCGCCCGGGCGGAGGATCCGGAGCCATCCGAAACCGAACTGGAGATCGTCCGGCTGCAAAAGAGCTGGGGGCCGGCGCTGGTGCGGGGTGATATCGCGGTGCTCGATCGGTTGGAGGCGGATGATTGGGCCGGGGTTGATCCGAGCGGCCATGCCTCGACCAAGGCCGCATCGTTGCAGGCGGTTCGCGAGGGGCACTACCGGGCGACGCAGTTTCGCTGCGAGGAGATTGCGGTCCGCCTCTTTGGCGAAACGGCGATCGTTTCGGTGCGGAGCTCCGTGGAGGCAACGTACGACGGCCAGGATTGCGGCGGGATCTTCCGATTCACGGACGTGTGGGTCCGGCGTCGGGGACTTTGGCAGTGCGTGGCTTCGCACGCGACGCGGATGCCGGCGGAGGAGACTGGGCCAGCGGGTCCGGCGGGCCGCCCGCTGGCGTCAGTTCAGCAACCAACCGCGCCGCCGAGTCCGTCCCCCGGTCTCGTCAGGTCCGGCCCGGCCCCCGGATCCGGGACTCCCGGCCCGGAGCCCTACCGGTTCCGGGTCGGCGCGATCGAAGCGGCGGTGCTCTACGACGGCGGCTTCGCCTACGCGCCCGCGGATCTGTTTTTCACGGCGCCGGCGGGCGCGGTCGCCGCCGCGCGGCGCGCGCGGGGCGACGCGGCCGAGAAGATCACGCTGGCGTACGCCGGCCTCCTCCTCTGCACGCCCACGAACCGGATCCTGGTCGACACCGGCGTGGGCGGCTGGATGGGGCCGGGGCAGCAGCACCTGTTGGAGAGTCTGGGCCGCGCGGGGTTGACGCCCGACCAGATCGACACGGTGATCTTGACCCACGCACACCTGGACCACATCGGCGGCACCCTTCGCCCCGACGGAACGCCGGCTTTTGCAAAGGCGCGGTATGTCATGTTTCGCCAGGAGTGGGATTTTTGGCTGGGCGACCATCCCGATCTCTCGGGAGCGTCCGTTACCGATGCGGATCGCCGGCAGTTCGTCGAGATTGCCCGCAAGCAGCTCCTGCCACTGCGTCCCCAGATCGAGTTGGTCGAACACGACGGGATGGTGCGCCCGGGAGTGTTCGCGATCCTGGCCGCCGGGCACACGCCGGGCCTGATGGTTATTCGGGTCGAGTCCCAAGGCCGAACGCTCTTCTGTCTTTCCGATCTGGTTCTCGATCCGCTGACGTTAGAACATCCGGATTGGTGCCCGCGGTATGATGGCGATGTCGCGTTGGCCCGCGCGGCGCGGCGCCGGGTGCTCGCGCTCGCCGCGGAACGACCGGCGCTGGTTTACGCCACGCACTTCCCCTGGCCGGGCCTGGGCTCGATTCGCGCCGTGGGGGACCATTGGATCTGGAACCCAGCGGCGGAGTAGCCCGGCTGAAGGAGCAATGGCGCGGACGCCGGGATCGCTTCGCTCCGCTCGGGGCAGCGCCCTCGACCTCCGGTCGATCCTTCTGCGCCCGCTGCGCGGGCTTCGTCGAACCCATGGGTGGCCGATGTCGCGCCCATCGGGCGCTCGGTACTCCTCTCGGCGGTCCGGAATTCCGGAGTCTCCCTCTTGGAACTTGGACCTTGATACTTGGAACCTGCCGCCGCAGGCGGCGAATGGGCCCGCTGGGATTCGAACCCAGAACCAAAGGATTATGAGTCCTCTGCTCTGACCGTTGAGCTACGGGCCCGGCCGGATTCAGTGGTAAACGACCCTGGAAAAGCCGCCAAGCGACTTCTTGCGGCGCCCAAGCGGCTTATCGTTCGCCCGGCCCCGCGCCCCATCCGCCGCCGCGCTCGCTTTGCCGTGACAACCAACCCGTCTCCCGGGAGGATCGACACGGCCGTCGCCCGACCAATGAGACAATGCCGCCGTTAATTTGACGCCATGGCTGACTCGTCGAATTCCCCGGACCCACCGCGCTCTGCTGCCGGGCAGGCGGCGGGCGGACTTCCCGCCCCGGCGGGGCCCGTCACCCACGTCCGCTACGTCATCTTCCTGATGACGTTCACGGCCGTGGTGATCAATTACATGGACCGGGCGAACTTCAACGTCTCCGCCCCGCTGATCGAGAAGCAGTTCGGTTTCAATGTCGCGCAGATCGGCCGCATTTCGTTCATCTGGGGGCTGGCCTACGCGCTGGGTAATTTTCCCGGCGGCTGGTTTGCGGACAAGTTGGGGATTCGCAAAGCGGCGTCGCTGGCGCTGGGATGGTGGTCGATCTTCACGATTCTCAGCGCGCTGGCCTGCAGCATGTTCTCGTGGTGCGTCATTCGCGGCCTGATGGGGGCGGGCGAGGCGCCGATCTGGCCGATCAACGCGAAAGCGACGAGCACGTGGTCCGCGCCCTCGGAGCGCGCGCGGGCCTTCACCCTGGCCGGCTCCGGACAGTTCGTCGGCTCGATGGTCGGGGTCGTTGTGTCCGGCTTGATCGCCCACTGGCTGGGCTGGCGGTGGACGTTCATCCTCTTCGGCGCCCTGGGGTTGCTTTGGGTTCCGATCTGGTGGGCCCTGATCCGCGATACGCCGCGATCCCACCCGTGGGTCAGTGACGGCGAATTGCGTTTCATCCAAAACGCGGCCGGCGCGGTGCCCCGCCAGGGGCCGGAGGCGCACCTCGACCGCGACGAGATGAAGCAGGCCTTGCGGGTCATGCGGACGCGAAACGGGATCGGGGTCTTTCTCACCTTCCTGACCTTTGGCTACATCCTGTTCACCTTCCTCAATTGGCTTCCGCTTTACCTGCACGACACGTTCCACCTCTCGATCGTGAAGAGCGCGTCGTGGGCCAGCGTGTCGTATCTGGCGGGGTTCGTCGGCTTTCTCGTGTCCGGCCCGATCAACGACGGGCTCGTGGCGAAATACGGCTATGCGAAGGGGCGCAAGCTGGGGGCCGGGGTGCCGATGGGCCTGATGATCGTCATGATGCTGGGGGCGCTGGAGACGTCGCGGCGGGATCTCGTGGCGCCGAGCGCGCTGCTGATCGGGCTGTCGCTGCTGGTGATGAATGCCAGCGTGGGGGCGTGGGGGGTCAACGCGGTGGACTTGGCGCCGACGCCGCGAAGCTCGGCCCTGGTCTATGGCCTCTACAACGGGGTGCTCAATCTGACGGGGGCCGGCAGCTCGATTCTGGTGACGGTGCTCGCCAACCGGTTCGGTTTCGTCTGGGCGTTCGCGAGCGCGCTGGTCTTCATGGCGATCTTCCTCTTCGGCCTTATCATCGTCATCGACCGGCATGGGATCGCGCCCGCGCGCGCAGAAGCCCCCGCGGCCGGGTGAACTCCACCCGGGGATCCACGTCCCGCGCGTGGCGGATGTAGTATTCGCCGCCCAGAGTGGCGAGGCGGGCGGGGAAGTCGCGCCGGTTCTTGATGTTCCAAGCCGGGACTTCAAATCCGCTCCCGCCGGCCCGCGGGTTTCGTCATTGTCAACTATTAGCTGACATGTGGCCGGGGGCCGCCGGGGTGGCGCCCTCCGCCCGTTCAGAGCCCGGCGGGTCCGGCGAGCACCTGCCGCAGCCGGGCGCCCAGCTGCTCGAGCGAGAAGGGCTTGACCAGCAGGCGCGTCGTGGCGCCCCCCAGCCCCTGCGCCTCGAGTTCGTCGCCCGTGTAACCGGACATGAAGAGAACCCGCAAGTCGGGGCGTTGCCGCACCAGGTCGGCCGCCAGCGCGGGACCGCTGCGGCCGGGCATGATGACATCGGTCAACAGCAGGTGCACCGGGCCCGGATGGGCGGCGAGCACCTTTTCGGCGTCGTCGGCATCGACGGCGGACAGCACCCGATAGCCCATGGTCTGCAGCGAGCGCGCCGTGACCTCGCGCACGGGCAGCTCGTCCTCGACCAGCAGGATGGTCTCGGACGCGCCGGTGACCGGGGCGGGGACGGCCGCCGGCGCGGGCGGAGCCTCCTCGGGTCCGGTTTCCGGCAGCCAGATCGCGAACGTCGTGCCGCGGCCGGACTCGGTGCGGACCGTGATGCCGCCGCCCGCCGCCTTGACGGTGCCGTAGATCGAGGCCAGGCCCAGCCCCTTGCCCTGGCCGCGCGGCTTGGTGGTGAAGAAGGGCTCGAACAGCCGGGCGCGCGTGCTCTCGTCCATGCCCGAGCCGGTGTCGGTCGCCTCGATCACCACATAGCGGCCGGGGCCGGCGGACAGGTGCGGGCTGGCGAGGGGCTCCCGGAGCACGGCGCTGCGGACGGCCAGCGTGAGCGTGCCGCCCGGCGCGGCATCCCGCGCGTTCGTCGTCAGGTTGGTCAATAGTTGCTCCAGTTCCGCCGCCGGCACCCGCACGGACCCGACCCCGGGCTCGCTCCGGATGGCGACGGCGAGGTTGGCCCCGGCCGTGCGTTCCAGCGCCGGGGTCAGCAGCCGCAGGATTTCGGCCGGCGCCACCGCGTCCGCCGGCTGCCGATCGCGCTGGCTGAGCAACAGCAGCCGGCCCGTCAGGGTCGCGCCGCGCCGGGCGGCCCGGAGGATCTCGTCGAGGTCGACGCGGGCCGCGTCCCGGGCGGGCAGGCCCATCAGGGCCAGCTCGGCATTGGCCATGACGATCGCCAGCAGGTTGTTGAAATCGTGGGCCACGCCGCCCGCCATGCGTCCGACCGCCTCCATCTTCTGCGCGTTGGTCAGCCGCTGCTCGAGCGCCACCTGCTCCGTGATGTCACGCAGGTTGAGCACCAGCCCGCCGATGGCGGCCTCGTGCCGGAGATTGCTGCCCGCCGTTTCAAAGTGCCGGTAGCCGCCCGCGGCGTGGCGCAGCCGCCACCGCACGCGGACGGCGCCCTCCGGCTCGGCGGCCAGCCGGGCGAGAAAATCGGCGCCGCGCGCCGCCTCCTGCGGATGGACCAGCTCGGTCAGCGTGCGGTCCACGAGGGCTTCCGGGGTCAGGCCGAGGGCGGCCGTCGCGGCCGGGCTCGCGAAGCGGATGCGGCCGGCCGGATCGACGATCATGATGACGTCGGAGGAGTGCCGGACCATCGCCTCGAAGCGGGCCTGGCCTTCGCGCTGGGCCTCCGCGGCGATCCACCGCAGGCTGTCGCGCATCACCAGCGTCTCCCGCACGAACAGGATGGCGAAGAGCAGGATCATGCTCGGCACGACGCGGTCGAGCGCGATCGGCGGGGGCCGGACGGTCAGCGTGAGCACGAGCCAGCCGCTCACCACCACGATGGTCAGCAGCGGCACCGGGCTGAACGCCGCCGGGCGCGGCGGGGACCGCGGGTCGGGCATCGGATCGGCCGCAAACCGCCCAGCCGCGAGCAGGGCCAGGCCGACGGACACGGTGTTGGCCACGTTGATCCAGTTGATCGGGGCGCGCATGATCACCCGCGCCGCGGCGTCGAGGGTGAAGACTAGGTCAGCGAGCCAGCTCACCCCCAGGGCGGCCAGCAGCAGCCAGAAGGCCGGGCGCGAGGGCAGCGGCGTCCGGGTGAGGAGGGCGGCGTTGACGGCCATGACGCCGATGAAGGCGACCACCGGCCAGAGGACGGTCAGCACCGCATCCTCTCCCGTCGCGTGCGGCAGGTTGGGCTGGATCGCAAAGACCCACAACGGCACGCCGACACCGACGACAAACACCGCCCCGTCGAGCAGGATTCGCCCGAGCCCGGCCGCCGGCCGCTCCCCGCGCGGCAGGATCGCCAGCGCGGTCAGGGTCAGCGGATAAAACGACAGGAACAGCCAGTCGGCCACGCTGAAGAAGGCCGCCGGCCGGAAGAGATTGTCGATCGTGAGGTAGGTGGCCCCGGCGCCGATCATCCCCAGGCCCACCCCGACCAACCGGAGCGCGGTCCGCAGGCGGGCGGGCAGGTCGGTCCGGCGCGCGGCCCAATAGAACGCCCCGGCGGCGACATAATACAGCACGGCCAGGGCCGCGGTGCCGTAGAGGCGTCGACCGGTGGTGCGCGGCAGGCCGGCGAGCAGCCAGAGCAGGTGGATCACCGTGAACAGACCGGCCGCCACCAGCCAGGTGTGCCAGCGGCGTGCCGCAATCGCGGGAGACCCGGCTGGGAATTCGGCGGTCATGGCGGGACAGGGTGCGGAGCCAAACAGAACGGCCCCACCAAGCCAAGGCGGCAATCCCCGGGGTGTCCCATTCCGCCCGGTCATGGCGAACCCCGTGCCGCCGGCCGCCCGGCGCAGCGCCTCGATCCACGCCGGGGCGGTTGCGGACCGCGCCGACGTTCACATGTTTCTCCAACCGTGCCCCGCCGCCACCGCCGGCCCGTCGGAATCTTCCTGGCCTTCGCGCTGATGGCGCCGGCGGCTGGCCTGCGTGGCGCCGGGGCGGAATCCGTCCGCGTGGCGGCGCGCGGCCGCCCGGAGCTGGTCTTGGCCTGCGACCGGCCGACGGACCAGCTGGACGGACTCTTCACGCCGGCGGTCGTCGCGGACCTCACGGCGCTGCACGCCGGGGTCGCGCTCTCGACCGAGGATTTCAGCCCGGCCCGGGCCGCCACCGTCCGGCGGCTCGAGCGCGCCGGGATTCCCCTGACCGCCTGGCTCGTGCTGCCGCGGGACCAAGGCTACTATGTCAACGCCGGCAATGCGGCGCAGACTGCGGAGCGGTTCGCCGCCTTCGATCGCTGGTCCCGCGTCCACGATCTGCACTGGGCGGCGGTCGGTCTCGACATCGAGCCGAGCCTCACCGAGTTCGCGGCGCTGCAGGAGCACCGGGTGCGGCTCGTGGCGCTGCTCCTGCGCCGGGCCGTCGACGGTGACCGCGTGGTCCGGGCACACGCCGCCTACGCGGCCCTGATCCGCCGGATGCAGGCGGCCGGATACCGCGTCCAGACCTACCAGCTGCCGTTCATCGCGGACGAGCGGCGGGCGCACACCACGCTGCTCGAGCGCGTGCTCGGGCTGGTGGACGTGCGCGGCGATCAGGAAGTCCTGATGCTCTACAGCAGCTTCAATCACCAGACCGGCGCGGGCATGTTGTGGGCCTACGGGCCGGCGGCCCAGGCCATCGCGGTCGGGAGCACGGCACCGAGCGGCGACGCGGCGACGGACGCCCGCGTGCCGCCGCTGGACTGGGACGAATTCACGCGCGACCTGATCGTCGCCGCCCATTTCTCGCGCACCGTGGGCGTGTACAGCCTGGAGGGGTGCGTGCAGCAGGGATTTCTTCCCCGCCTGCGGACGCTGGACTGGGATGCCCCCGTGGTGCTCACGGCGGAGTCCGTCGCCCGCGCCAGCCGGTTCCGCGCGCGCGTGCAGCGCGTGCTTTGGATCGGCTCGCACCTGCCGTGGCTGCTCGGCGGCCTGCTGCTGGCCGTCGCCGCCGCGATCACCGGAGTCCTGCGCTGGCGCCGGCGCCGCTCCGCGGTGGCGGCCTAACCTTCGGGCTGGACCGCCGGCGCCGGGGCACGGGGCGGGCCGACGGGGCGCAGGATGAGCAGGGCCGCCAGCGCGCCGAGGCCGGCGGAGCAGAGCCAGAGCGCGGCCGGGGCCGCGTTCATCAGCGTCATGCCGGCGGCGGGACCCACGATCAGCGCCAGGGTCCAGGTCATGCCGTAGATGCCCATGTACCGGCCGCGCATCGTCGCCGGCGCCAGGTCGGCGACGTAGGCCGAGGCCATCGGCATGGCGAGCATTTCGCCGAGCGTGAACACGACCATGCACGCCACCAGCGCCGGGGCCGTGCGGGCCAGCCCGTTCAGCGCGAACCCCAGCCCCGAGAGGCAATAGCCGAGGGCGATGACCGGACGGGCGCGGAACCGGCGCGTGACCGTCGTCAGCGGCAGCTCGCAACAGACCACGATCGCGCCGTTGAGCGACAGGATCAGGCCGTAGGTCGCCGCCGGGAACCCCAGCTGGACGACGTGCAGGCCGAAGGTCGAGCTCTGCTGCATGAAGATGAGCGAAACGGCGAACACCGCGGCGAGCATCCGGAGCAGCCGGCCGTCGTTGCGCATGAGCTGGATCACCTCGCCCCAGCTGCCGCAGCCCACCGTCACCCCGATGCCGGCGGGCAGGGCCAGCAGGGCGACCACGCCGTAGAGCGCCGACGTGAACGCGTCGCCCGCGAAGAGCCAGAAGTAGCCGTGCGCGGCGATCAGGCCCGCCAGCGCCGGGCCGAACGCCCAGCCGGCGTTGAACGAAGCGCGGAGCGCGGAATAGGCCGTGACCCGCTGGCCCGCCGGCACGAGGTCGGCCAGCAGCGCGCTGCTGGCGGGCCGGTACATCTCGCCGGTGAGGCCGGTGAGCGCGGCAAGGGCGACGATCAGCGGGTAGGCGCGCGCCTGCGACAACAGCAGCATCGCCGCCGCGCCGGAGAACATCGACAGGGCGATCGTCCCGCGCCGCCCGAGGCGGTCCGCGAGCTGACCGCCGATCACGCCCGCGACCAGGTTGCCGGCGCCGTACGC
>Ga0335085_10011689_pt1 | contig 13005 bp, 11 predicted proteins | sample Lox_Sample_45_FD_206712 | JGI IMG/M metagenome (GOLD analysis project Ga0335085, IMG submission 206712) | Soil microbial communities from Loxahatchee National Wildlife Refuge, Florida, United States - Lox_Sample_4.5 | ecosystem: Environmental > Terrestrial > Soil > Wetlands | place: USA...
CGACGACGACCTGATCCCGTTTCTCACCGTGATGAGCGCGATCGAGTCGCTCCACCGTATGACCAGGGAGGAGCGCGACCTCGAGGGCGTCCTGATCCCCGGAAGCGACCACATGACGGCGTATGCGCTCTACGCGGAAGCGTATGCGCGCGCCGGCACCATGGGCGAAGTGTACGGACTGCCGCGCCACATCTTCGATGAGGAGGGAATCACCCGATGGGCCGACCGTCGGGGTGCGCTCGTCAAATCGATCGAGGACGCCGCCCTGGGCATGGCGAGCGTGTACCGCGGCATCGGACTGCCGCTCCCGGCGCGAATGCCGCGCGCCAATGACGACGTCCTGCGGCGCTTTCAAGAGCTGCTCGCGCGCTTCATGCCGTTCACGCTGGTGATCGATGAAGAAACGGTAAGCGGTGAGCCGGCGCGCGTGTCCAAGCGCAGCGTCTGCGGTAGCTGGGGTGCCATCGCCGGAGAGTTGCGATACTTCGCGGACAAGTTCGGGACGCCCCGCGCCTCGATCGAGGGAACGCAGGTGCCCATGGATCTGCTCCGCCGGCACGCCCGCGTGAGCGAGCCGGAACTCGCGTTCGAGGCCCATCGCAAGGGCTCGCCGCTGGTGCTGCGGCGCCGCGCGACCTATTTCGGGTTCGAACTCGAACGCGAAGTCGAGGCCGTCGACGAATTCCCGCCCGAACTCGCGGCCCGAGCCCGCCGGGTGCTTGCCGAGGCGCTGGCGCGCGGGGATGCCCGACATCCCGGCGTCCGTGCCAATCAACGCGCCGTGGACGAGGTGCGCGAGACGTACCGGCGTTCGGGCGGCGTCACGCCGAGGCTCGGGGCGAGCGAATTGGCGACGCTCTACGAGGCGCAGCTGCAGGGTGTGCGCTCCATCAGCGACTTCCAGAGAGCCCGGGTCGTCATCGATCCCGACGCCATCGTGCCCGCTGAGGTTCGCGAACGGTACCGTGGGTTACCGGCGTCCGTGTCCGTTCGCGGGCGGGACGTCGAGATTCAATACGACGTCGAAGAGACGCCCGAAGGCGTCACCGGAGTGGCTCGACTGCGGCTTCCGGAGAAGATGGCCAGGACCCTCGCCCCCGACGAGTTGCCCGCGCTCGACCGGCCGCTCCGGTTTGTCGTTGCCCGCGGCGCCCGTGGCGCGGCGCGCGGCGCGACGCTCGACGAACTCCAGGAAGAGCTGGATCGCCCGTTCACCACGGAGGAGATCGAGACGCTCGACCGACATTGGGAGGACCGACGGGGCCAGCAGCGCTCCCATCAGAGACACGGTCGTGGCCGGTCGCCCGGGCGGCGACGCCACTAGGATTCCGCCCGCGGACCTCCACGGGAGTCCGGGGCGCCGGGCGTTTCGTATCGCTCGACTTTGAATTCGTCGAAGCCGCGGGCCTTGTAGTTGGGCAGCGCGTGGGGTGAGTCGAGGGTGCACGTGTGCAGCCACACGCGAGTGGCGCCCATCGCCCACGCCTCGTCGACCGCCCGCGCCAGCATGGCCGCGCCCAACCGTTTGCCGAAGAACGCGGGGACCAGTCCGAAGTAGGCGATTTCGACTGACCCGTCCTCGAGGTGCTCGAGCTCGAAATACCCTGCGAATGCTCCCTGCACCGAGAGCTCCCAGACGGCGACCTTGGGCGCTGAGAGGTGGAGCCGGATCCGATCGTCCGGCCACTTCAGGCGGTCGACCCAGGACCAGGCTCCGCCAACGTCGCGATACATCCGCCGGTAGCGATCGATGTCGGATGGATCGATCCGGAGATACTGGCCCGTCACGCTCGGCTCTTCGGCCCGGCGCAGCTGCCGCGGCGATCGAAGCTCGAGGTAGGTCCGGGTGACGATCAGGACGCCCGCATTTTTTCGCGATGACGCGCGGCCTTGGCCCTGTTTCCGCAGGTGGCCATGTCGCACCAGCGGCGACGCCCGTTCTTCGTGGTGTCGAAGAACACGCGCCGGCAGCGGGCATCGCCGCATCGACGGACCCTGGCCAGCTCGCCGGCGATCAACGCGTCCGCGGCCGATTCGACGACGGGGATGACGAGCCCAGCGAATGCGTCGCCGACCGGAACGAACGACCGCGCAAACGTGCCGTCCGGCCGCAGGTCGACGCGGCGCGTTCCCGCGCTCCGGCCGAGCACCCGGTTGATTTCGAACAAGGCCTGGTCGCGCGCGTTGTCGTGGGTCACCCCGAATTCGGCGAGCAGGCGCAGCGCGGCGCGCACGCGGCGCGCCTCCTGCCAGGCCGCGGCGGCACCCGACGGTTGTTGCGCTGCCCGGCGGCGAATGTTCGCGCACCGCTCCGCGTCCAGCACGGTGGCGGCCTCGAGCCACGACAGGAGGGCGTCGAAATCGCCGAGGACGTCTCGCCCGCGATCCCCCAATTCGCTGTTCACGAAGTCCAACCATAGGCGTTCACCGATAAACCTGAACGAGCGCTGCTCGTCCGGGGCTGGCATGAACGACGATTCTGGGGCCTCTCGCAACTCAAGGAGCATGGGCCGTCAAGCATACCGGGTGACGCACGGTCGAGCAAGGATTTTCGGCGACCGGGTCGTCGACACGCCGGCCGGCTTACGCGCCCACGGCGCGGTAGCCGCCGGTCGGCGGCAGGCTTTGCCTCTTGGCGTGTCGCCGCGCGATCGCCTGCAGCCCGTCGTACGCCGCGTACTTGAAGACGTCGGCGAGCGACGGATACATGAATACGCTCTGAATAAAAAAGTCGATCGTTCCGCCGAACGCCATGCAGGCCATCCCGATGTGGATCAGCTCGCACGCGCCCTCGCCGATGACCGACACGCCGAGGAGCTGCTGGGTATCGGCCCGGAAGACGAGCTTCACGAATCCATCGAGGTCGCCGATCACCTGGCCACGCGGATTGATGCGGAAGGACGAACGCCCCACCTCGAACTCGACGCCGCGCGCCGTGAGTTGCTCCGGCGTTTCCCCCACCATCGCGACCTCGGGAATGGTCCAGACGCCGAAGGGCAGGATCGTCGCGATTTGTTGCTTGTACCGGAAATCGAACGCGTGGCACACCGCCACCCGGGCTTGTTCCATGGCCGTCGACGCGAGCGCCGGCTGCCCGATGACGTCGCCCGCGGCGTAGATCTCCGGGATCGCGGTCCGATAGGACCCGTCGACCAGAACGAAGCCGCGGGCGTTCGTGCGGACCCCGATTTCATCGAGTCCCAAGCCGGCGATCGCGCCGTTCCGGGCAACGCAGTAGAGGATGCAATCGGCCGTGAGCTCGGTCTCCCCGCCGAGCACCACCTGGGCCCGCCCGTTGTCGGCCGTGATCCGGGTCACGTCGATATCGGTATAGACCTGGACGCCGAGGCGGGCCGTCATCTGCGCGCGAAGCGCGTCGCTCAACTCCGTGTCCAGCTGCGTCAGCAGGCGTGACCGCGAGGTGATCAACGTCACCCGCACCCCGAGGGCGGCAAATGTGCCGGCATACTCGCAGCCCACGATGCCGCCGCCGATCACGATCATCGACGCGGGGATGCGTTCCAGGGTCAGGAGGCTGTCGGAGTCGACGATCAGCGTGCCGTCGACGTCGATCCCATCCGGGTGCTGGGGCTGCGAGCCCGTGGCGATGAGGAAATAGTCACCGGTGATGTGGCGAGGCGCTTCGGCATAGCGCGTGACGGTGATCTCGTTCGGGTTGAGGAAGCGGGCCGTCCCCTGCACCTTCGCGATCCCGTGTTTGCGGAGGTTCTCGTCGATCAGCTTCCATTCGGCCTCGATCACGGAGCGCTCGCGAAACATGAAGTCGGCGATCGTGATGTCGCGCTTGACATGGTAGTCGACGCCGTACAGCCCGCGCTGCCGCAGTCCCGAGAAATAGAGCGCGGTTTCGCGCAGCGTTTTGGACGGAACGCCACCGGTATTGATCGCGGCGCCTCCGGGTTTCGGGGCGCGCTCCACGATGCACACACGCTTCCCGAAGTACGCGGCCTGCGCGGCGCCTTTTTCGCCGGCCGGGCCGGAGCCGATCACGACGAGATCGTAGTGTTCGCTCATGCGGGAAAGTGGGTTGGTCGGGTGGACGCCTGAGTTACTGCGCCGGTCCGTCCAACGCGTCCTCCGCGTACGCGATCCATCCGGTCGTCTCGTCGACCACCAGCTCGACCTCGGTGCCGAGGGGAATGGTCAAGTTGGGGTTTTCGTGTCCAGCCGGAAAGTCCATGAGGACGGGAACCTCGAGATCGGCGATCAGGTCCAGCAGAAAATCCTCGAATTCGTCTTCTTCGGAGCGATCCAGGGACAACTGGCCGAACAGGATACCGCTCACCCCGCGTAACAATCCCGCGGCCCGGAGATGGACCAGCCGTTCATCGACGACCGACATCGGGTCGCGCGTTTCCTCCACGAAAAGAATGGCGCCCGTGGTGTCGACCTGATAGTCCGTTCCGATGGTTTGTTGGACCAGCGACAGGTTGCCGCCGACGAGCCGACCGGTGGCGCGGCCCGGCCGAATGGCGCGCGACAGCTCGCGGCCGAGGCGCGTGGCGGGGCGGGGAACGGTCAACGCGGTGATCAAGGAGGCGAAGGTCGGGTCGCGGGTGCTCGGGGCGAGGTCGTCAATGGTCGGTCCATGAAAGACGCGTAACCCCGCTTTCCGCATCAGCCAAAGGTGGAGAGCGGTGATGTCGGAATATCCGACGAACGCCTTTGGATTAAGACGAAAGATCTCGGGCTCGAGATACGGCAGCATCCGGACCGCCCCGTATCCCCCGGTTCCCCCGATGACGGCGCGGACGCGGGGGTCGAGCCACATCCCCATCAGGTTCTCGGCCCGGCGTTCGTCCTCGCTCCGGGAAAACCGCCGAAAACGGTCGATCTCGGTGTCCAGAATCACGGGGTAGCCCGCGCGTTCCAACGCCTTGACCCCGCGCGACAACCAGCGCGCCTTGGGCGCGTGCGACGGCGAGACGATCCCGATGGCGTCGCCTTTGACGATGGCGTGGGGCCGCGCCAGTGGTGGCCGATCGTCGGTAGGCTCGCCCTCCGTCATTCGCGCCGCGCCCCGAACGCTGGCGGCCGGCACGTGAGCGCTCGCCGCGCAGAGCGAACGCGGGGCCGGGCACAGCCCGGATCCGAAGGGAGGGGGGGACGGTTCACCAGGCTATCCTACGAGGCACACCCTAGATTCACAACGGCGGGGTGAACCCCGACCGTGGACCCTGAGGCCATCCGTGATGCCCGAACCCTCGACCTATTTCCGCAAGGGATTCGGCCTGAAGTCCCAGGTCGAGGGCGACCTCGCGTCGGATTACAGCGGGAGGATCGTCGACTACCTCCGGGAGAACGACTATACGCTCGTCGATGGCGACGTCACGGTTCGGCTGGCCCGGGAATTCGGGTTCTGCTATGGGGTCGAACGGGCTGTCGAATACGCGTACCAGACGCGGCGCAAGTTCCCGGACCGCAAGCTCTTCCTGGTGGGTGAGATCATTCACAATCCCCACGTCAACGGGCGCCTCCGTGAGATGGGGGTCTTCATCCTGGAGCGCGGTCCCCACGGCTTCGACTTTGGTCGACTTGGACCGGCCGACGTCGTCATCCTACCCGCCTTCGGCGTCACAATCGATGACTTCACGGCCCTCCGCGACATCGGATGTGTGCTGGTCGATACCACCTGTGGGTCGGTGCTCAACGTGTGGAAGCGGGTCGAGAGCTACGCCCGGGACGGCTTTACCGCCCTCATCCACGGCAAACACTACCACGAGGAGACCCGCGCGACCGCGTCCCAGGTCGGACGACACGCGAACGGGCATTACCTGATCGTGAGGAATATCGACGAGGCGCGGCTCGTGTCGGCGTTCATCGAAGGCCGGACCACCGGCGCCGCGATCCTCTCCCAGTTCGCGCCGCATGCGGTCTCGCCCGGATTCGACCCTGCGCTCCATCTCCAGCGAATCGGGGTCGCCAACCAGACGACGATGCTCGCCACCGAATCCCTGGCGATTGCCGATGAAGTCGGGGCGGCGATCGCGCGGGCGCGGGGCGCCGAGGGCCGAGCACGCGATTTTCGAAGCTTCGACACGATTTGCAGCGCGACGCAGGAACGCCAGGACGCCGTGCGCGAACTCCTGGAGGAGCCGCTGGACGTCATGGTCGTGATCGGCGGTTTCAACTCGAGCAACACGATCTCGCTCGCGTCGTTGTGCGCGCAGCGAGTGACGACGTATCACATCGAGAGTCCCGACGCGATTGAGCCCGTGGCGGACACGATTCGCTATCGGCCGGCCGGCGTCCAGCATCGCGAGGCGGTCGCGACCGGGTGGCTGCCGAAGGGTGCCGTTCGCATCGGAATGACGGCCGGAGCCAGCACGCCGAACAGCAAGATCGGCGAAGTCGTGGAGCGGATCCTGGCGGGGCGCGCGTAAGCTCGATCGTCCCGCGATCCAGGCTACCTTGAACTGTGGATTTCGTTCACTACATCGCACTCGGGGACTCGATGTCCATGGATCTCTATCCCGCGCTCGACGCGGGCGAGACCGACGTGGCCGTCGCGCTCGAGCGCATCCCGTCGGCCGGATCCGTGGCGCCGCTCGGCGCGGCCTCATTGCTGTTCAGGAACGAGGAGTCGCACTGGCCCGACGAGGTTGGGAACGATCTCACCACCGAGTATCCGGGCATTGATTTTGAGCAGCGCGCGAGTTCGGGCGCCACCATGGGCGACGTTTATGGCGATCAAATCCTGACGATCGATCCGAGCGACGAACCGACCCTCGTGACACTCACCATCGGGAGCGAAGACCTGTTCAGCGCGTTTTCCGCCAAGCCCAACCGTTCAATTCTCACCCGGATCATCGGCGACCTTGGCCAAGCGTTCGCGGTGCTGGTGGACGCAATCCAAGGAATTCGACCGCGGTCGACGCTCGTGCTGACGACCGTCTGCGATCCGTCGGACCGAACGGGAAAGATTCCAGGCGTCCTCGACCACATCGGCGCGTTACCCCTGTTTGCCCTTGACCAGTTCAACGAGCGGATTCGGTTGGTGGCCAGAGAACGGCGGGGCGTGAGCGTCGCCGACGCATATTCCCAGTTTCTCGGTCACGGCGCCGGCGTGCCCGAAGCCGACCGGTGGTACTGGCGTCGCGCTCCGCTCGAGCCGAATGCAGCGGGCGCTGATCAGCTGCGCCGGCTCTGGCTCGACGCGGTGCGCCAGGCGCCCTAGCGCTCGCGCGTCATGGCCGCTCTCACGATTCGCGAGCAACTCGACTCGCTCCTGCGGAATGGCGGTAGCGTCTCGATGGCGACGTTGGTGGCGGCAACCGGCAGCACGCCAAAGAAGGCCGGGGCCAAGATGTGGGTCGATCCATCCGGTGCGATCGCCGGGACGGTGACGATCGGCGGGTGCGTCGACGCGCGCGTGATCGAGGCCGCGGAATCGCTCGGGCGCGAAGGGGGCCGTGCCCGGCTCCTGGATCTGTCGCTCGACGACGCGGAAGCGTGGGAGATCGGCCTCACCTGCGGCGGATCTGTCGAAGTGCTCGTTGAAGCGGTTGGAGCCGAGTCCGCCGTGCGGTCAGCCTACGAAGCCGCGGCCGGCGAGATCGCGCAGTCGCGCCGCGTTGTCATCGCGATGCGTCTGGACGAGCCGCGGCATCGGCTGGTCCTCGGCGACGCCGGCGTCATTGCCGGCTCGCTCGGGAGTCCGGACCTGGATCGGGACGCCGCGCGGGCGGCGCCCGCGGTGCTCGATGGGCGCGTATCGCGGGTCGAACCGATCGAGACGCCGGGAGGGATCCGACGCGTGTTCTTCGAGTATCTGGCGCCGCCGCGGCTGGTCGTGATCGTCGGCGCTGTCGAGGTCGCGCGGTCTCTCGTGACCTTCGCGCGAGAACTCGGCATGCGCACGATCGTCCTCGATCCACGGGATCGCTTGCTCACGACCGAGCGTTTCCCGGATGCGGACGAGCTGCGCGTCGGCATGCCGTCTCAGTTGGTCCGGGCGATACCAATGTCGGCGACCGTGTCGCTGGTGCTGGTCGCGCACGATGTCAAGTTCGAACTGCCGGTGCTGAGAGAAGTGCTCCGCTCCGACGTCGGCTATATCGGCCTATTGGGCGGCCGGAAACGGCGTGAGGCGATCCGGGGTGCCTTGGCCGAGGAGGGCTTCACGGAGCGAGAGATCGCGCGCATCCACGCCCCGATTGGACTCGACATTGGGGCACGGAGCACCGCCGAGATCGCGCTCGCCGTGGCGGCCGAACTTGTCTCGGAGGAGCGGGGCGCGGGAAGGGCGGATGGGGCCGTTCGCCGAACGAGCGGGATGTGACGTGACCGCCTACGAGCCGATCGTCCTGGAGCACTCCCGGCGACCCCGGAACCGCGGGCCGCTTGTCGGCGCCGAGGCAATCGGCGACGCGGTCAATCCGCTGTGCGGTGACGCAATCGAACTGTTTCTGACGATCGAATCGAACCGGGTCTCGTCGGCATCGTTCGTGGCGGATGCCTGCGCGATCTGTATTGCGTCGGCGTCGATCGTGACTGAGGCCCTACGCGGCATGCCGGTGGGTACCGCGCTGCGCCTTTCGACGGACGACGCGGTCGGCTGGTTGGGCGACTCCATCCCCGCGGCCCGACGGCGATGCGCGTCGCTCCCGCTCGAGGCGCTGGCGCGTGCCCTGGGAGCCAACGCGATACGGCGGCGGCAGCACCCTGTCTTCGGCCTCGTGCTCGCGGCTGGATCGGCCTCGCGGTTTGGCGGGCACAAATTGACGGCGCGGCTTCGGGGCGAGCCGGTCATTCGGCGCAGTGTCCGCGCGATGGTCGGGGCGGTCGATCATGTCGTCGTGGTGGTTGGGGCGGACGACGGTCCCGTTCGCGAGGCCCTTGCCGAAATCGACGCGACGATTGTGGTCAACGACCGCTGGTCCGATGGCATGAGTCGCTCGATTCGCGTAGGGGTGGAGGCTGCCGTGGCTGGCGCCGCTGGGGCGGCGATCGTGGCTCTTGGTGATCAGCCGATGGTGTCGCCGACGGTTCCACGGGAACTGCGCACTGCGTGGTTGCGTGGGCACCGGGCAGTCGTTGTGCCGCGATACTCGGGGGTGCGAGGACACCCGGTGCTGTTCGACCGTAGCGTGTTTTCCGAGTTGGAGCGACTCGAGGGGGATGCCGGTGCCCGCCGCGTCGTCGAGGCCGACGCGGCCCGGGTAGAGATCGTTGAGTTCGAGGGCCCCGCTCCGAGTGACATCGACACGACTGAGGACTTGGCGGCACTCTCGGCGCCCCGCGCCGGGGCATCCGAGGCTGGCTGACGGGGACACTGAGATCTTGACTCCTGGGAGGGGCGGGTCGATGCTTGACCTCCCACAGATCTTCGCGCCGGAGTGTTCCATGTTCCGTTCGGCCCTCGCTGTCGCCCTCATGACTATCGCGAATTCCGCCTTGCTCGATGCTCAGCGCGCGAGTGCCGCGCCGCCGCCGATTCGTCCGCCGACGATGGCCGGACGTTCCCCGGTGTACGCGCCGAACGGAATCGCGGCCACGAGCCAGCCCCTGGCCACGACCGCGGCCATCATGACGATGGAGCGGGGCGGCAACGCCATCGACGCCGCGGTGGCCGCGGCGGCCGTGCTCAGCGTGGTCGAGCCGATGATGACCGGCATTGGCGGCGATATGTTCGCGGTGGTATGGTCGGCGAAGGACAAGCGCCTGTACGCGCTCAACGCCAGCGGCCGCGCCGGGGCGCTGATGACCCGTGAGGAACTGCTCAAACGCGGCCGCACGACGCGGGTGCAACGCGGTCCGGAGTCCGTGACGGTTCCGGGGGCTCTCGCCGGATGGCAGGCGTTGCTCGACAGGTTTGGCACAATGAAGCTGGCGCAGGTGCTCGAGCCGGCGATCGGCTATGCCGACGGGGGATTTCCGGTGACCCCGGTGATCTCCCGCGATTGGGGTAACGCCAACGCGTTGATGCGCGACCCGGGAATGAAAGCCACCTTCCTCCTCGATTCGACGCGCGTGCCCAAGGCGGGCGATTGGTTCCGCAATCCGACCTATGCCACCACGCTTCGCGCGATCGCCAAGAGCGGGCCCGACTATTTGTACAAGGGGCCTCTCGGCGAAAAGATCGTGAACTTCTTACACGAGAAGGGCGGGTTCCTCACGCTCGACGATCTCAAGAACAACGCGCCCACGTGGGTCACGCCGCTGTCCGTGTTGTTCCACGGGTACCGCGTGTGGGAAATGCCGCCCAACAACCAGGGCATCGCGACCCTGGAGATGCTCCGGATTCTCGAACCGTACGATCTGAAGGCCATGGGCCAGAACTCCGCGCCGTACCTGCACACGCTGATCGAGGCGAAGAAACTCGCGTACGCCGATCTCGCGCAATACGACGGCGACGCGGATCATCTGACGGTGCAGCCGAGCTACCTGCTGTCGGATCCGTTCATCGCGGAGCGCAGGAGCCACATCGATCCGAACCACGCGATGGCGCATACGGACCCAGGCCCGGAACGGACGTCGAGCGAGACGATCTATCTGACGGTGGCCGACAAGGACGGCAACATGGTGTCGTTCATCAACAGCCAGTTCGACGAGTGGGGATCGGAGATTTCGGCGCCGGGGACGGGCTTTTCGTTGCAGGATCGTGGGTTGGGCTTTACGCTGGAACCCAACCTTCCCAACACGGTGGCGCCGGGCAAGCGGCCGTTTCACACGCTCATTCCCGGCTTCGTGACCAAGCCGGGCCCGGTGCCGTCACCCGACGGCTTTGGCGACGAGCCCTATATGAGCTTTGGGTTGATGGGCGGCGCGATGCAGGCGCAGGGGCACGCGCAATTCCTCATCAACCTGCTGGTGTTCGGGATGAACGTGCAGCAGGCGATGGATGCGGGGCGGTTTCGTCATAACGCCGGATTGGAAGTGGAGGTCGAACCCGCGATTCCGGATAGCGTGGTGGCGGCCCTTCGGAAGCTTGGGCACACGATCGTGTTCGGGCCGCCGGGGGACTTTGGCGGATCGCAGGCGATCATCAAATTGACGAAGGGGTATGTTGCCGGGTCTGATCCGAGGAAGGACGGGCACGCGGCGGGCTACTAGGCTGGCTGTCACACTCACTCGAGCGTCGAATACAGGAGAACATCATGCGTGGGATGATCGTTGGATTTGCGGCCCTCGTGGTGGCCGGGCCCTTGGCGGCGCAGGGAATGGGCGGAATGAACATGGATCCGAGCAAGGACGTTGGAACCGCGCCGCTGCCGACCGGTTGGATGAGGCGCATGGATCCTCAGGATTCGACGTTGACCTCGAAGTTTGTCGCCATGGGCAGCGGCTACCACGTGACGTCGGGGGGACACGCCATCTACTACAACCCCAAGGACCAGGCGACCGGTGACTACACGGTCAGCGTGACGTACACGCAGACCAAGAGCATGATCCACGAGGCGTTCGGCATTTTTATCGGGGGGTCGAATCTCCAGGACTACGCGAAGCAGGACTATTTGTATTTCGACGTTCGACCCGTTGACGGGCAGATTCTGATCACGCACCGGGCTGGACTCCCGGCTCCGCATGCGATCGTTGCGTTTCCGAGAGGGGCGCCGCAGCCGCCCGTTCCCGGGGTACACAAGGAAGGCGCCGACGGATCGGCGACCAACACGCTGACCATCCGTGTCGCGGGTGATTCGGTCCACTTCATCGCCAACGGGACGGAAGTCAAGGTCTATCCCAAGTCGGCGCTCCTCGGCGCGTCGACCGACGGGCAGGTTGGCCTGCGCGTCGACCACAACTGCGACCTGCAGATCGAGTGGTCTGGGGTGAAGAAGTAGCCGAACGGTGATCTCGCCGGCGAGCACAGACTCGTCGGCGAGGGGCTACCGATCCTCGCAGACGTTGGTTTCCATCCGCTCGAGGAACGTCACCGGGCGGAGCGTGCGCGGGACTCGGACGACGTCCACCGGGGACACGACATCGGCTAGACAGCCGCAGCGCGCACCGTGCTGGCGCTCACGAACCACCGCGTAGATGCGCGAGTTGTCGTCGCGATCGTGGAAAACGGTATCGATGTTGATCTGGTAGCCCATGCACGGGGCCTGTCCCATGCCCACCACGAGCAGCATTTCACGCGTGAAGTCGACCGCGGGCACGGGTGCGATCGAGCTGCTTCCGACAATCCGACGCCAGACCGTCGTCCAGTCTGCGCTGTCGAGAATCGCGAGCCGAACTCCGGTGGGAAGCTCGCTCTTGGCGTTCTTGAACAGATGGTCGACCGTCTGAAACGGCTCCATCGCGACCTGGTTGGCGTTCGCGACCGTCGCCACCTGCTTGATCGGCGCGGCGTTTCCGTGCTGATCAGGAAGAGGTGACGGATGTTGCGGCGCGCCACATCCCACCGCCGACAGCGCGACAACCATGCCCAGGATCGTTTTTCGCATCGGTACTTCCATCCGCCAAGAGAGGGTCGGGATCGCCGGACGGGCATTCCCTCTCTAACGAGGATCGGCGTGGCGCGGGCGGACTTGAGAGACGCTCGTGCCCTGGCCCTCCCGCGACTCTCCCCGCGGATCGGTCCGGACCGTAGGTTCAGCCTCATCCACCATCACCGTTCTCACGGAACGGGGAGCCTTCTATGCGCTTAGTCAACAGATCGATCCTGCTCGCCGCGTGCGGCATCCTCTCGGCTGCGCCGTTGTCCTGGTCGCAGCAGCAACTGACGGCACCGCCGGTGTGGTCGGTCGAGAACCAGTCCCACGGCACCAAACCCATCACGCCTGCGGATATCAAGACCTGGAAGACCATCCGCCAATCGGTTCTGTCCAACGACGGCAAGTGGTTCGCCTACGTTGTCGCTCCGGGCGAGGGTGATGCGACCCTCGTGCTGACGGGAACCGCCCCCGGCGCCGTCGAGAAGCGGTTTCCAGTTGGCTCGTCGGGCGGGTCGATCACGATTTCAGGCGACTCGAAGTGGATGGGGTACATCGTCGCTCCCCCGACGCGGGCGGGCGGGGCGGGTGGGGGCCGCGGTGGTCG
>Ga0335085_10011690_pt1 | contig 13004 bp, 14 predicted proteins | sample Lox_Sample_45_FD_206712 | JGI IMG/M metagenome (GOLD analysis project Ga0335085, IMG submission 206712) | Soil microbial communities from Loxahatchee National Wildlife Refuge, Florida, United States - Lox_Sample_4.5 | ecosystem: Environmental > Terrestrial > Soil > Wetlands | place: USA...
GCGCGCGGCGGCGCTATCGCGGGCCGCTGGTGGTGGTCAACGCCGGCACCGCGCTGACCGCCGATGCGCTCGCCGCAGACGGTGTTTTTCTCGGCGGCGTCATCGTGCCGGGATTGGCGCTGATGCGCGCCGCGCTGGCCGGCAACACCGCCGCGCTCAAACGGCGGCCGGGCAAGGTCGCGCGTTTTCCGCGCACCACCGGCGACGCCGTCGTCAGCGGCAGCGTCCATGCGCTGGCCGGCGCGGTCGAGCGCGTCGCGCGGAACCTGGAACGACGCGCGCGGCGCAAACCGCTGTGCGTGCTGAGCGGCGGTGACGCGGCGCTGCTGGCGCCACGGCTTAACTGCGCTGTCCGGGTAGTGGATAATCTGGTGCTCGAAGGACTGCTGGCGATTGCTTACGCAAAGGCACGATGAAATTATTTCTGTTTCTGGCGCTGTTGTTTGCCAATCTTCTGTTCGGCTACTTCCAGTACGCAAAAAGCCGCGCCGAGGCCGAGGCCGGCAAACAGATTGCGTTGCTCGAAATCAACCCCGACAAGGTCAAGCTGGTCAAGGATGGCACGCGTCCGCCGCGGCCGGCGTGCCTGGAGTGGGGCAGTTTTACGGGAGACGATACCGCGCGCGCCACCGCGGCGCTGACCAAGCTGCAACTCGGCGATAAATTCACGCAGCGCGATAACGATCCCGGTTACTGGGTTTATATTCCGCCGCTCAAGAGCAAGGATGAGGCCGACAAGAAAGGCGACGAACTCAAGGCGCGCGGCATCGCCGATTTTTATGTCGTGCAGGATGCGGGGCCGTGGCAATACGCGGTATCGCTCGGTATCTTCAAGACCGAAGAGGCCGCGACCAACTACCTGGCGCAAATGCGCAAGAAGAACGTGCGTTCGGCGGTGACCGGCGCACGCGGCGCGAAGACCAGCATTCTGGTAATCCGCGACCCCGGCGATGCGGCCGTTGCCCAGCTCGCCGCGCTCAAGACCGATTTTCCGAATGCTCAGCTCAAGGCGGTGGCGTGCGCCGCCGAGACGCCGCCGGCCGCCGCGAAAGGCAATTAACCGCGGATTCTGGCAAGCGTCGCGGTGGTCGAGTGCGGGTGCGTGAAGGGAATCGAATGCACGCTGCCGCCCCAGTTCACGACTTCCGCGCCGCCGACGATCTGATCGACGCGCCAGTCGCCGCCCTTGACCAGCACTTCAGGCCTGACGCGGTTGATCAGCGCGAGCGGCGTGGTTTCCCCGAACCAGGTGACCAGCGTGACCGCTTCGAGCGCTGCGAGCACCGCCATGCGGTCGGCCAGCGTATTGATCGGGCGTTCCGGCCCCTGCTTGCCGAGCGCGCGCGCCGAGGCGTCGCTGTTGACGGCGACCAGCAGGCTGGCGCCGAGTGCGCGCGCCTGGGCGAGATAAGTCACATGGCCGCGATGCAGGACATCAAACACGCCGTTGGTGAACACCAGCGGCCGCGGCAGGGCGGCGGCGCGCGCTGCCAATTGCGCGGGATCGCAGATTTTGGTTTCGAATGCAGGGGCGAAAGACACGCCGCCGGCCGGGTTCAATCGAGATATTCGAACAGGACGACGACCTTGCGCACGCCGCTCGTAGTGCGCGCGAGTTCCACCGCTGCGTCGCCTTCGTTGTGCTTGACCAGTCCGAGCAGGTAGACGATGCCGGCTTCGGTAACGACCTTGACGTGGAGCGAGTCGACCTCTTTGGAGTCCACAAAGCGCGCCTTGACCTTGGTCGTCAGCAGGCTGTCGTTGACGCGCGCCGCATGCGAGCTGTTGCCGGCGATCGCGATTTCATTGTAAACGCCGCGCACGTTTTCCACCGCGCGCGCAACACTCTCGACGCCGCTGCGCGTTGCCGCGTCCGGCGCCTCACCGGTCAGCAGCACCATGCGGTTGTAGCTCGTGACGTTGATGTGCGGGTCGGGGTATTTCTGACCGATGCGCTGACCGGCCTTGAGTTCGATGCCCTGGTCTTCGGTGATGGTGCCGAGGGTGCGCCGGTCCTCGCCGGCGGCAACGCCGGTTGCGACGCCGGTCGCGACCATCACCGGACAGCCGTGCAGCAGCGGGGTCAACGCGAGCAAAACGAGCAGGGGCAGACGGCGCATCATTCGACTCCCAATAGCAGACAATCGATCGCATCGCACAGGCAATGCAGCGTGAGCAGGTGTACTTCCTGGATGCGCGCGGTGCTTTGCGCCGGCACGCAGATCAGGATGTCGTCCGGCGTCAGTGTCTCGACCATCTGGCCGCCGTTCCGGCCGGTCAGCGCGATGACGCCCATTTCGCATTCGTGTGCGGCCTGGATTGCGGCCAGTACGTTTTTCGAATTGCCGCTGGTCGAGATCGCCAGCAGCAGATCATTTTTGTGGCCGAGCGCGCGCACCTGCCTTGAAAACACCTGCTCGTAATCGTAGTCGTTGGCGATCGAGGTCAGCGTCGAAGTGTCGGTGGTCAGCGCCACCGCCGCGAGACCGGGACGCTCCATTTCGAAGCGACACAGCATTTCCGCCGCGAAATGCTGTGAGTCGGCCGCCGAACCGCCGTTGCCGCAACTCAGGATTTTTCCGTCGAGCTTCAAACACTGCACCATGCGTTCAGCCGCGGCCGCGATCGGCGCCGCAAGCGCATCCATACTCTGCAATTTGAGGTGCGCGCTTTCCGAAAAGTTCTGGCCGATCCGGCTGATGATATCCATGGCGGCGGATTATCGCATAAGTTCATGACGCGGTTGACTCTTCGAACGCGTTCTTGATCCACTCGACCGTGTTGTCGCCCGCGATCAGCACCGCGTCGAAACGGCACGCCGGCGCGGCGCGCAATGCCGTCAGATAATGACGCGCCGCACGAGAGAGTTTGGCGCGTTTGGCGGCGGTGATGCTGGCTGCTGCGCCGCCGAATTCATGGCTCGCACGCATGCGCACTTCGACGAACACCAGCGTTGTGCCGTCGCGCGCGATGAGATCGATTTCGCCGAACCGGCAGCGGTAATTGCGCGCGACGAGTTGGAGGCCGTTCTGCTGCAGAAATGCCGCCGCCAGTGCTTCGGCGGGTTCGCCGCGATGCCTCATGGTTGTTTGTCGCGTACCACGATTTTGCCGTTGACAAATTGCGCGACGGTGAGCTCGCGCACGAATTGCTGGTCGCGGCCGGGCAGGCGGATGCTGCCGGTCACACCGTCCAGCACCGGGTCGGGATTCTGCTTCAGCAGTTCGACGCCGATGCGGAACGCATCGATGCCGAGCGCATACATGCGTTCGAGGTCCGGCGCGTCGCCGAGATCGCCACGCGGATAAATCATGACTGCCGGATGATCGGCAAGCAGCAGCCACGGCATGTCGACGAAAGTCACCTGATCGAAATCGTGTGCGATCAACGGACCGCTGCCGGCATTGGTGATCTGCGAAGTCGCGTAGAGCGGAATGGTTTTCGACAGGTACGGGCAGACCGTGCGCGCGTGCTGCGCGCCGAGCGCGAGAAAGCCCATATCGGCGGCACCCGAAGCAAAGTTCTGGCGTAACTGATCGAGGTCGGCGCGCTGTTCGCTGTATTTAAAATCGGCGACCGCGCTGCCGCCGGCTGCCGCGAATGCCGCAACGAATGCCTCGCGCATGCGTTGGCTGAGCGGCGTGTCGTCGGCGACGATGTAAGCGGTGCGGTGGCCGTCTTCGCGTGCCAGCCGTGCGATCTGGCGTGCCTCGGCTTCGATTTCGAGCCCGAACAGGTACAGCAACGGCGGCTGCGGAGTGCCCGGCTCGGGAAAATTCAGCGCGAGCGTCGGTACGCTTACTAGGTTGCCGGCCGCAAGAGCGGTCACGCCGTCGCGGGTCAACGGGCCGATGATCAGTTCGGCGCCGGCGTCAATCGCCTGACGGTAGGCCGTCAGCATGCGCTGCGGATCCCCGCTTGCGGAGTAAACACGGATCGGCAGCGCGGTCTTTCCTTCCACTCCAGCCGCCGCGAGAAAGCCCTGTTTGACCGCGTTGGCGTAACTGCCGAACGTCGGCGATTCGAGCGGCAGCAGCAGCGCGATGTGCGGCGTCAGTTTCACTGTCGGCGTTTCCTGCGCGCGCGTGAGCGGAGTGGCGCACAGCAAGACGGCACCGTATAGTAGCGCCCAGCATAAAAGCGGGACGGTTCTCGGAACATGACGCAGGCGCAGGATCATGGGAAGCAGACGTCAGGGCTGCCGACATTATATGTAGTCGCGACGCCGCTGGGGAACCTCGCTGATATCACGCTGCGCGCACTCGAAGTGTTGAAACAGGTCGAAGTCGTCGTCGCCGAAGACACGCGCGTGACGCGCAAACTGCTCGACCGCTACGACATTGTTACGCCGCTTTTCGCGCTGCATGCACACAACGAAAAACACGCGGCGAAAAAACTCATCCGGCTGCTTGAAGAAGGCAAATCCATCGCGCTGGTCAGCGACGCCGGCACGCCGGCGATTTCCGATCCCGGCGCGCTCGCGGTCGCCGCGGTACGCGCGGCCGGCCATCCGGTGATGCCGGTGCCGGGCGCCAGCGCGGTGACCTGCGTGCTGTCGGTCGCCGGGCTCGCCGTACCGCACTGGCTGTTCTACGGATTCCTGCCGGCATCGACCGCCGCGCGCAAACGCGAGCTTGCTGCACTCGAAGTTCTGCCTTATGCGCTCGTGTTCTACGAGGCGCCGCACCGCGTATTGGCGAGCGTCGCCGACATGGCACAGGCATTCGGTGCGGATCGCGCCATCACGATCGCGCGCGAGCTGACCAAGCTGTTCGAAACCATACACAGATGTCCGCTCGGCGCCGCGTATGAATGGCTTGCCGCCGACCCGCACCGCACCCAGGGCGAGTTCGTGCTGATCGTCGATGGCGCGGAGGAATTGCGTCCCGCCGGCGATGCTGAGGTCGAACGCATGCTGGAAATTTTGCTGCGCGAGTTGCCGCTCAGGCAGGCGGCCAAGCTGGCGGCGCAGATCAGCGGCGCGCGCAGGAACAACGTTTATGCGCAGGCGCTGCGATTGAAGGAAAAATCGTGACGGCGCGGTTTGTTAAACTAGCGCACTTGCCCGCCGCCTGCCGATGAACCGTCTGACCATTCTCCGCCCCGACGACTGGCACCTGCATTTGCGCGACGGCGAACAGCTGCGCGCCGTGCTGTCTGACACCGCGCGGCGTTTCGCGCGCGCGATCGTGATGCCCAATCTCAAGCCGCCGGTGATCACCGTCGACGCCGCGCTGCGCTACCGCGAACGCATCATTTCCGCTCTGCCCGCCGGCGCCAGATTCGAGCCGTTGATGACGCTCTATCTGACCGATGCCACAAGCGCCGACGAAGTCCGGCGCGCCAAACAAAGCAATATCGTGCACGCGGTCAAATATTATCCGGCCGGCGCCACCACCAACGCCGAAGCCGGCGTCGCCGATCTCGTTAAATGCGCCGCTGCGCTGGCGGCGATGGAAAAATTCGACCTGCCGCTGCTGGTGCACGGCGAAGTCACCGATCCTGCGGTGGACGTGTTCGACCGCGAAAAGATTTTCATCGAGCGCGTACTGGTCCCGGTGCTCGGGAAGTTTCCGCGGCTGCGCGTCGTGTTCGAGCACATCACAACGCGCGACGCGGTGGAATTCGTGACGGCCGCGCCCGCTAACGTTGCAGCAACCATTACCGCACATCATCTGCTGCTCAACCGCAATGCGCTGTTCGCGGGCGGCCTCCGGCCGCATCATTACTGCTTGCCGCTGTTGAAGCGCGAGGAAGACCGTGCCGCACTGGTTGCCGCGGCGATAGGCGGCAGCCCGAAATTCTTTCTCGGCACCGACAGCGCGCCGCACGCGCGCGGCGCGAAGGAAAGTGCCTGCGGCTGCGCCGGCATCTATACCGCGCACGCCGGCATCGAGTTCTATGCCGAAGTGTTCGCCGCGGCCGGTGCGCTCGACAGGCTCGAAAACTTCGCGAGCGTGTCCGGTCCCAGGTTCTATGGCCTGCCGGTCAATGCCGAGCGCATCACGCTGGTCGAGGAGGCTTGGCCGGTGCCGCCGCAGCTACCGTTCCACGACGACGTACTGGTGCCGCTGCGCGCCGGCGGCCGCGTCGGCTGGCGGCTGTTGTGATTTCTTTTCAGCGCCCCATTTTCCATAGGAGTAAAATTCTTTCCGGGAGTCGGCCAGACAGTCGCTGTTGGCGGCCTAGATGTGCCAACAGAGGAAAGTCCGGGCTCCATAGGGTAGGGTGATGGCTAACGGCCATCCGTCGTGAGACGAGCAACAGGGCCACAGAGACGAGTCGCGGCGGTCATACGTCGCGGGTGAAACGCGGCAACCTGCACCCGGAGCAACACCGAATAGGCAAGCGATGACGTGACCCACCGAGCTTGCGGGTAGGTGGCTGGAGCGCGCGAGCAATCGTACGCCAAGAGGAATGACTGTCAGGGAGCGCAAGCTTCCGCACAGAACCCGGCTTATCGGCCGGCTCCCCTCATAACGATTTTCAGTTTCTCTTCCTGGAATACAGTTTCTCCACAGTAACCCCTTGATCTCCCGAAACAAAACTTAAAGTTTTACCTTCGAAGCAGCTTAAAACCCTTTGTTTATTATGGGGAATAATCTATTGCTCCCAGCGTTGTGAATTAATCCGCATAAGTCTTTGTCCTGAAAAAAGAAAAGCTGCTTTGACCGCTTGACCCTCCCTCCCTTTTTCTCTATAGTGGGCAATCGTGGGAAAAAGTGGGATTAAGGGGATTTTCGACCCATGTTCAGGGAGGGGCGGTGTTCCGCGGTGTAGCGCATCTCAGTCTCGACAGCAAAGGCCGCCTTGCAGTGCCCTCGCGTTATCGCGAGGCGTTGCACGCGCGCTGCGCGGGGCGGCTCGTGGTCACTGCCGACGCCGACAAATGTCTGCTGATTTATCCGCTGCCCGATTGGGAACCGATCCAGCAAAAATTGATGGAGAAATCCGCATTCAATCCGCGCATCCGCGATCTGCAGCGCCTCTTGATCGGCCACGCCGAGGATGTCGAAATGGATGCCGCCGGCCGCGTGTTGGTGTCGTCGGCGCTGCGCGCCTACGCAAGTCTCAGGAAGAGCGTCGTGCTCGCCGGGCAGGGCAACAAATTCGAGCTGTGGGACAAGGAGAAATGGGAACAGATACTGGAGCGCGGCCCGGGCTTCGGCGATGGTGAACTGCCGCCGGAATTGGAGGGCTTTTCGTTGTGAGCGGGGGCTCACACGCGCCTGTCCTGTTAGACGAAGCGGTGGAAGCGTTGCAGGTGCGGCCGGACGGCATTTACGTGGACGCGACATTCGGCCGCGGCGGACACAGCCGCGAGGTTTTGCGGCGGCTCGGTGAGCGCGGGCGGCTGATTGCGATGGATCGCGACGCGGCGGCGGTCGCGGCGGGCGGGGAGATAGGGGATGGAAGGTTGCAGCTGGTGCATGACAGTTTTAGCCATTTGCGGGAAGTGCTGCACACGCACGATGTACCGCAGGTGGACGGCGTACTGCTCGATCTCGGCGTCTCTTCGCCGCAGCTCGACGACGCGGTGCGCGGTTTCAGCTTCCGTTTTGACGCGCCGCTCGACATGCGGATGGATGCCACACGCGGCGTCACAGCCGCCGAGTGGCTGGCCGAGGCGAGCGAACGCGAGATAGGGGAGATCATCCGCGACTATGGCGAAGAACGGTTTGCTAAACAGATTGCAGCAGCGATTGTTGCGCGGCGCGCACAGAATCCGCTTCGCACCACACACGAACTTGCGCGCGTCGTGGCGCAGGCCGTCCGCACGCGCGAACCTGGGCAGGACCCGGCGACGCGTACCTTTCAGGCTTTACGGATTCACGTCAATCAGGAGCTCGCGGAGTTGAACGCGGTGCTGCCGCAGTGCGTGCAGGCATTGAGGTCCGGCGGGCGGCTCGTGGTGATCAGTTTCCATTCGCTTGAAGACCGCATCGTCAAGCGTTTCCTGCGCGAGCAGTCGCAGCCGCCGCCGTTGCCGCGCAAGCTGCCGCTGCGCGCGACAGAATTGCCGCAACCGCCACTGAAGCTGGTCGGCCGCGCGCGCCACGCTGGCGCCGCCGAGATCGCGCGCAACCCGCGCGCGCGCAGCGCGGTGATGCGCGTCGCCGAGCGTACCGCAGCGCCGCTGCCGAAGGCGGCCTGAGGTGACACGGCTCAATTTATTACTGCTCGCGGCGCTGGTCGTATGCGCGCTGGCACTCGTGACCTCGCAGTACAAGGCACGCAAGCTCTACGCCGAACTGCAGCAGGAACAGGACGCCGCGCACCAGCTCGACGTCGAATGGGGGCAACTGCAGCTCGAACAGGGCACTTGGGCGCAGCACGCGCGGATCGAGAAAATCGCCGGCGGCGAACTGCACATGCAATTACCGCCACCATCGCGCGTGCGGGCGATCACCGCGGAGCCGCCACAATGACGGCGCCACAACCACAGCCGTTGCGCCTGTCGGCGCTGCGCGCGCGCAGCCTGCTGGTAGTGTTGTTCACCGGCTTCATGCTGCTCGCGGGCCGCGCGGTATACCTGCAGGGTCTGCATGACGATTTCCTGCAGCAGAAGGGCGAGTCGCGTTACAGCCGCGTCGTCGAGATCCCGGCCACGCGCGGCACGATTACCGACCGCAACGGACAGCCGCTCGCCGTTTCGACGCCGGTCGAATCAGTGTGGACGAGTCCCGGCGACGTCGAAATTACCACGCCGCAGCTGCAGCAACTCGCGCGCGTGCTCGACATGGCGCCCGCTGAAATCTCGCAGCATCTGTCCGAGCGCGGCCGCGATTTCGTTTATCTGAAGCGGCAAATCCCGCCAGAGCAGGCGCAACAGGCGGCCGCGCTCGACATCCCGGGCGTTTTCCTGCAGCGTGAATACCGCCGTTACTATCCGGCCAGCGAATCCACCGCGCAAATCGTCGGCATTACCGATGTCGACGGCAAGGGACAGGAAGGGCTCGAACTCGCGTTCGACGGCCATCTCGCCGGCATTCCCGGCAGCCGGCGCGTCATCAAGGACCGGCTCGGCCATATCGTCGAGGACGTCGCCAGCATCCGCGCGCCGAAGGCCGGCGAAGACCTGACGCTGTCGATCGACGCTGACATCCAGTACCTTGCTTACCGCGAACTCAACAAGGCGATCGTCGCGAATCACGCGCACGCTGGCAGCGTCGTCGTGCTCGATGTCAGGACCGGCGAAGTGCTGGCGATGGTCAATTTGCCGTCGTACAACCCGAATAACCGCGAGCAGGTCGATCCGCGGCGCGCGCGCAATCGCGGGGTCACCGATTTGTTCGAACCCGGCTCGACATTGAAACCGTTTACGGTTGCCGCCGCGCTCGAAAGCGGGCTGTTCAGCCCCGATAGCGTGATCCAGACCGCGCCCGGCCGCATGAAAATCGGCAACCGCACCATCCACGACGCAGAACCCGCGGGCGCGCTGACGGTCGCGCAGGTAATCCAGCGCTCATCGAACGTTGGCGCCGCCAAGATGGGGCTCGCGATGCCGCCGCAAAAACTGTGGGACATTTTTAGTGCCGTCGGTTTCGGCGCCGCACCGCGTTCGGACTTTCCGGGAGAAGTCGCGGGCCGGCTGCGCGCCTTTCGCAGCTGGCGACCGATCGATCAGGCCGCGATGTCGTACGGCTACGGCATTTCGGTCAGCCTGCTGCAACTCGCACGCGCCTACCTGATATTCGCGACCGACGGCGAGATCAAGCCGATCACCCTGGTTAAACAGGACGCGCCGGTAACCGGCGCGCGGATCATCGACGCCGGGACCGCACGCGAAGTGCGCAAAATGCTCGAGATGGTGGTCGAACCCGGTGGCACCGCGCCGAACGCGCAGATCATCGGCTATCGCGTCGCCGGCAAGACCGGCACAGTGCACAAACTCGATGGCGACGGCGGTTACGCGACGGACAAATACATGGCGTCGTTCGTCGGCTTCGCGCCGGTGTCCGCGCCGCGGCTGGTCGTCGCAGTGGCCATCGACGAACCTTCGGCCGGGCAGTATTACGGCGGCACCGTCGCCGCGCCGGTATTCGGCGCGGTGGCCGCGGGCGCTTTGCGCATCCTCGCGGTGCCGCCCGATGCGCCGCTCAACAACGTTGCGCCGCCATCCGGCACGCACGTAATCCGCGAGGAAACATGACGGCGCCCCGGCGCATGTTCGGCATCCAACGTTTATGCAACGACAGCCGGCGCGTGCAGCGCGGCGATACTTTCGTTGCCTATCCGGGCGCGGCGCACGACGGCCGGCGCTTCATCGCGCAGGCGATCGCGCGCGGCGCGCGGTCAGTATTGTGGGACAACCGCAATTTCAGGTGGAACCCGGCGTGGCGGGTGCCGAACCTCGGCATTCCACAGCTGCGCAAACGAGTCGGCGGCATCGCAAGCGAGATCAACGGCGAACCGAGCGCGCATCTGCGCGTGATCGGCGTTACCGGTACCAACGGCAAGACTACCTGCAGTCAGTGGGTTGCGCAGGCGCTCAACGCGACCGGCACGTGCACGGCGGTGATCGGCACGCTGGGCTATGGTCTGCGCGGCAAACTGCGGCCGCTTGCCAATACCACGCCGGACGCGATCTGGTTGCATGCACAGCTTGCCGCGTTCGTGCGCCGTGGCGCGCGCGCAGTCAGCATGGAAGTGTCGTCGATCGGGCTCGACCAGGATCGCGTCGCCGGCGTGCAGTTCGATACCGCGCTGTTCACCAACTTGACGCGCGACCATCTCGATTACCATCGCACGCTGCGCCGTTACCGTGCGGCGAAGGCGCGCCTGTTCGGCTGGGAATCGCTGCGGCACGCGGTCATCAATCTCGACGATGCATTTGGTGCCGAACTCGCGCGCCGCGTTCCGCGCCGCGGACTGATGGTGATCGGCTATGGCTTCAGCCGTGCCGCCCGGGTGCGTGCGACCCACTTGGTCGCCGACGAATGCGGCGTGCGCTTCGACGTCGCGACGCCGTGGGGGGCCGCGCGGATCGCCAGTCCGGCACTCGGCCGCTTCAACGTCTATAACCTGCTCGCAACGCTGGCCGTGCTGCTGACAAGCGGCGTCGGCCTGCGCGAGGCCGCGGCCGCGCTCGCGCTGCTGACGCCGGCGCCGGGCCGGCTGCAAAAACTCGGTGGTGGACGGCGGCCGTTGGTCGTCGTCGATTACGCCCACACGCCAGACGCCCTGCAGCAGGTTCTCACCACGCTGCGCGAACTGACGGCGGAGACTTCCCGCCTCATCTGCGTGTTTGGCTGCGGCGGCGGACGTGACCGCGGCAAGCGGCCGTTGATGGGGGGTATCGCGGCACGGCTTGCTGACGTTGTTTATGTCACGAGCGACAACCCGCGCGATGAAAAGCCGCTCGCCATCATCAGCGACGTGCTCGACGGCATCCACGATGTCCGCGAGACGCTGGCGGCGACCCCGGATCGCCGGCGCGCGATCCGTCATGCGATCACGCATGCGCGCCGCGGCGATATCGTGCTGATCGCCGGCAAGGGACATGAGGCTTATCAGGAAATCCGCGGCGTGCGGCGTCCGTTCAGCGACGCCGGAGTGGCGCGCACCGCGCTGCGGGAGTGGCGCGCATGATGCGCGTGTCACAGGCGGCGCAGGCGCTGGGCGCGCCGTTCCATGGCAATGACGTTGAGTTCGGCGCGGTCGGCACCGACAGCCGCACGCTCGGGCATGGTGATCTGTTCGTCGCGCTCAAGGGTGAACGCTTCGACGGCCACGCGTTCATCGCCGAGGCCGCCACTGCCGGCGCCGCGGCGGCGCTGGTTGAGCATGCCGACGACGCGGTCGCGTTGCCGCAGATCGTGGTCGAAAATACGACGCGCGCGCTCGGCCGTCTCGGTAATTTCTGGCGCCGCCGTTTCAAGGTCGCGCTGGTCGCGCTGACCGGCAGCAGCGGTAAAACAACGGTGAAGGAAATGCTGGCGGCGATGCTGCGCGCGGCGGCCGGAGACGACGCGGTGCTCGCGACGCGCGGCAATCTCAACAATCACGTCGGCGTGCCGCTGACTCTGCTCGAGTTGCGCGGCGAGCACCGCTATGCGGTGATCGAAATGGGCATGAACCATGCCGGCGAAATCAGCTACCTCACGCGGCTCGCTGAACCGGATGTCGCATTGATCATCAACGCCGGTGCCGCGCACCTCGAATATCTCGGCTCAATCGAGGCGATTGCGCGCGCCAAGGGCGAAATTTTCGAGGGGCTGAAAGACGACGGCGTCGCGGTGTTCAACGCCGACGACCGCTTCGCGCCGCTGTGGCGCCGGTTTGCCGACGGTCGACGCCAACTCGAATTCGGTATCGAGGCAAAGTCCGCGGTCACCGCGACCTACCGGCTGCGGCAGTTCGACAGCGAAATCGTGCTCAAGACGCCGCTCGGCGAGGTCGCCGCCACCGTGCCGGTACCGGGGCTGCATAACGTGCGCAATGCGCTGGCGGCGAGCGCGGCAGCGAGCGCGCTGGAGGTGCCGACCGCCACCATTGCCACCGGCCTCGCGCGTTTTCGCGGTAGCAAAGGACGGTTGCAGCGCAAACGCGGCATCAATGGCGCCGTGGTCATCGACGACAGCTACAACGCAAACCCCGATTCGGTGCGCGCCGCCGTCGACGTGCTGGCAGCACTGCCCGGTAAAAAAATCCTGGTGCTTGGCGACATGGGCGAACTCGGCGACGAAGCGGCAGTGCTGCATGCCCGGATCGGCGACTATGCACGCGCTGCCGGTCTTGATGAGCTGTTCACGCTCGGCGGGCTGTCGGCGCACGCTGCGCGCACATTCGGTGCCGCTGCGCGGCCGTTCATGCAGATCAGGGAACTGCTCGCAGCGCTCATGCCGTCGCTTGCGCCACAGACGACGCTGCTGGTCAAAGGCTCGCGCTTCATGCACATGGAGCGCGTGGTCGAAGCACTGACCGACGCGGCGGAGGACACGCATGCTGCTTGAGCTCGCCCAGTGGCTGGCCAGGAACCATCACGCTTTCAACGTCTTCAG
>Ga0335085_10011691_pt1 | contig 13003 bp, 12 predicted proteins | sample Lox_Sample_45_FD_206712 | JGI IMG/M metagenome (GOLD analysis project Ga0335085, IMG submission 206712) | Soil microbial communities from Loxahatchee National Wildlife Refuge, Florida, United States - Lox_Sample_4.5 | ecosystem: Environmental > Terrestrial > Soil > Wetlands | place: USA...
CCGCTTCACCCATGAGGGCAGAAAGCTTTTCTTCCCCCGCTCATCGGCGTAGGCCTGATCGATGAACATCGCCGGGTAGCCGGGTTTCCGATAGACCCTGGCCCACCAGCCCTGTTCCGGATATTCCACGATCTCGTTATGATTCTCGTATCCGATGGCCTGCAACGGCCGCGCCCGCCGGTCGATGTCGAGGCAGCGGATCGTCAGATGATCGACAACCACCGGCCACCCCATCTTGTTTGAGATTTCCACAAACCGGCGCGCGGCCTCATTGTCGCGGAAATAGTCCGCCAGCGGCCGTTGAATCAACGGCTCCGGATACTTCGCCAGAATCTGCTCAATCGTCGTCATGAAATAACAGGACAGATTTATTTTTATCTTCACTCGTCACTTGTCACTCGTCACTTTTCACTATTCACTATCCACTCTTCGCCGGCAAATTGAGAAACTCCCTCATGAAATTTGTGAGCTGTTTCCGGTGGTCGGCATTCGACAGGTTCAAGCGAAGCTCGTTGATGACCTTCACCGACTGGTCCATCCATTCCTTCCAGCAATCGTTGCAGATCTTCGCCTTGATCTCTTCCCCCAGCTTGCCGCCGTAGGCGGGCGCGGCGATCACCGGCTTCTCCTTGCCGCATTTCACACACTTCACCTGGCTTGTTTCCATGTCATCCTGCTCCTGTTTGTATTATAGCCGAAACCGCTTGACAGTCGGTCCCATCCTCACCTACGATGACGCCTTCATGACAAAACGTCCTTCTCTTGCTGTTCTGGTCAGCGGCGGAATCGATAGTTGCGTGCTTGTCGCCGATCTTGCCCGCCGCCATCGCGTCCTGCCCATCTACGTCCGGAACGGCCTGCGCTGGGAAACGGCCGAACGTTACTGGCTTCACCTCTTTCTCTCATCGATGCCGCGCCGATCGATCGCCCCGCTGGTCATCCTCGACCTACCCATGCAGGACGTGTATCAGAAGCATTGGAGTCTTACAGGCCGCGTGCCCGGCCGCCGCTCCGACGACAAGGAAGTCTATCTGCCCGGCCGAAATATTCTCTTGCTCACCAAGGCGGTGTTACTCTGCCAGCCGGCCGGGATAAACCGGATTGCGCTTGCACCGCTGGGCCACAATCCCTTTCCGGACAGTCGTCCCTCGTTTTTTAGACAGATGGAACGGACCTTCGCCGCCGGCATCCGTTGGCGCGGCCGGATCCTTGCCCCCTACCTTACACTCACCAAAAAGCAGGTGATCGCCAAAGGCCTCTCGCTCGGCCTGCCGCTCCACCTGACCTTCTCCTGCTTACAGCCGAAGGGCCGCCGCCACTGCGGACGGTGCAACAAATGCGAAGAGCGGCGGCGCGCCTTCAAAGCGGCCGGAGTGGCGAATCCAACGAGCTACTGAAAGTTGAGCACAGGCCAGGGGCGGAGACGAGCGCCGTGTCGGAGGCTGCTTCCACAACTGGCTCCAAAAATCGAAGCAGCCGAGACCCGAGGGCCGGCGAGGACCGTAACCGCAGGCGAGCCCGTGCCGAGGAATCCGTCCCTGGCCTGTGGCCAGATGCGACAATCTAGCTTGCCTCCCCCCTATACGCCGCGAACGATGACTCCGTCTCCCACAGCCGGACTTCGGTGACCGGGAAGCCCTGCTGTTCCACCTGCTCGTAGATCAACTGCGCAATTGCCTCCGCCGTTGGATTCTGCGTCATGAGAAAGACCGGCTCGCCCAGTTTCTCGAGCGCAATCACCAGCGGATCGTCACCCCGCAGCAGCATCCGGTGGTCGAGATTGGCATCGATCCAGCCCTTCATCGCTCGGCCGATGTCGGAAAAATCCTGCACCATCCCCTTCTCATCGAGCCGGTCGGCCTGCAACTCAATCTCAACTCGGCCGTTGTGGCCGTGCGGATGGCGGCACTTGCCCTCGTAGTTCATCAGCCGATGGCCGTAGCAGAAGAAGACCTGCTTGGTTACGGTGTACATGGGCCCTCCGCTCACGCGATCAGCCTGCCCCCATCGACCGGCAGCAAGACACCGGTGATGAAATCCGATCCTTCCAATAAAAAAACCACCGCATTGGCGATATCATCCGGCGAGCCGATCCGTCGGAGCGGCGTCGCCGCAATCACCACCCTCCTCCCCGCGGCCGTGATGTCCTTGGGCAGCAATACGGGGCCCGGCGCCACGGCGTTGACCTGAACCGTTGGCGCCAGCTCCAACGCCAGCGCTTTCGTCATGGCAATGACGCCGGCTTTTGAAATACAATAGGGCAGATAATCCTTGTAGGGCCGTTCACCCGCCCAGTCGGCGAGATTAACGATCTTCCCGCAACCCTGCTTGAGCATCCGGTCGCCCGCCGCCTTGGCGAAGAGAAACGGCCCCCTCAGATTCGTCGTCAAGATCTCATCCCACGCCTTCTCATCGAGCGAGGCCCACGGCGTCCTGGGGTAGATTGCGGCGTTGTTGACGAGCACGTCGATCCGGCCGTAATTCTTCACCACCGCCCGGACCGCCCCCTTCGCGTCGGCCGCCCGCCGGAGATCAGCCTTGACCGCCAGCGATTTGCCACCGAGCGCGGTCAACTCACGAACCAGCGCCTTGGCCTCCTGACGTGAGGTCTGATAGGTAAAGGCGACGTGAGCGCCGCGCCGGGCGAGCGCCAGCGCGACGCTTCGGCCGACGCGCTTGGCCCCGCCGGTCACAAGTGCGATGCGGCCTGCTAATTCCACGATGCGTGACGAGCGGTGATCATCTCCGGCCGATCATACAACCCGGTAGAAGAGATGGTCAAGGAGTGATTGGATCCCCGTTCACCATTTGTTGAACCATCGTGATAAAATTGCTCAAAGTGGAGATACAGCCATGAGGGCAACACCATGCGACTAATTATCTTTGGCTTTCTGTGGTTGTGGATGTTATTTGTACCAGTAAGTTTCAGCGCGACTACACCATTTACCACGATAGCATCAAGCGGACAAACAATTATCAAGAAGAGCGCCGGGACGTTTATTACTCAGGTAGTGGTCAAAACACACGAAGTTGATATAGGGAAACCGAGCGCGGAAAGGCCCGATAAGATCAGAACAAATTGTACTTACAGCAGACATCCTTGTAGTGTCGTCGATTATATTGATATCACCGTAAATGGAAAACCGGTTGTTGTCAATCGGTCTGTTTTTGCCGATTTGGCAGATTTAAATAGGGCAGAAATTAAAATAGATGGCCATAAGGCGACATTAATTATCGAGGCTGGCGACGCATCAGAGAGCTATATACTGAAGATACTATTTGACAAGGAACGTGTTATAAAGCGGGAAATGTTTGATGGAGAATCAGATAACAGCAAATTACAAGAGACCAATTATTATCAGGTGACTCTTGACTAAAACTGGTTTGAATCGAAAAGATTGGGTGTGACAGATTTATCCTGTAATCTGGCCGGGCCGTAGGGGGGCCTCGATTCTTTTCACTTCTTGCGAGTCCCACCCCTGAGCGCGACTGGCGCTTGTACCAAGAATCGAACTTGACCTCTCATCTTCGATTCGAGGTAAAAACACTGGGGCACCCGCCCCTGCCTGCCAGCGGGCAGACGGCAAGCGCAGACGAGGATGCAAATAGTCAGCCCTTTTCTTCTAATCCCAAAGTAGCCCCAGACCGGGGTCGGTGAGGAGTGCCCTCTCGGAAGCCACCACCTCCATGGCGGTGATAAATGTGGTGGCTGAGCAGCGGAGGGCCGCTGAGGGCCGTAACCCGAAGCGAGCCCGTGCCGACGAACCAGTCCCGGTCTGGGGCTACGGCTTCCTCACGTCGTACCACATGAAGCCTACGGCCTTGCGATCCTTGAGCACCCGGAACGGCCGGTACCACCAGCGGGCGAACATTTTAAAAAATAGCCAATCGCCGTAGAGATCGAATTTCCGAGTCGATGTCACAATGTGCGCCGACCGGAGATTGCAAAAGCGCTTCCCGTTCCGGCGAGCCCACCGCTTGAGCTGCCAGACGATCTTGGCGTCCTCCCCCGCGTAGAGCGTCGGATCGAAGCCGCCGACGGCGTCGAATGCTTCGCGCGAGGCGAAGATCACGCCCGCGCTCACACCCAGCAGCCAGAAGGATGTCCAGAAAAAGACGTAGGTGATCGCGATCCCGGTTGACCAGCGGTCGGGCAACACCTCCACGCCGCCGCCGACATACCGGCCGCTCTGCATCACCCGGTCGATCTCGGCCAACAGGTTGGGCGAGGCGAGGTTGTCGGCGTCGATAAAGATGAGTGTGGCTCCCCGAGCGGCACGCGCGCCCGCATTGCGCACGGCCGCGATCTTCCGCTCCGATTCTTGCACCACCGTAGCGCCTTTCTCCTGAGCGATCGCGGCGGTGGCATCGGTTGAGCCGTTGTCGACGACGATGATCTCGGCCTCCCGCCCGGGGGCATGCTGCCTCCGAGCGACGGCCAGCGAGTCGAGCAGACGACCGATATAATTCGCTTCATTATATGCGGGAATGATGACGGAGAGATCCATGCCGAGACCGTTACGTCCCCGCGATGGTCATCCGGCCGATCTTGATCGTCGGGCTGGCCACACCGCGATGGGGGGGGAGATCGTTTCCGATCGCTTCGATCTGCATCAGCATGTCGCGCAGATTGCCGGCAATCGTTACCTCTTCGACCGGGAAGGTCAGCTCCCCCTTCTCGATCCAGACGCCCGCGGCTCCCTGCGAATAATCGCCAGTGGCCAGATTGATCCCGAAGCCGATCAGCTCGGTGACGTACAAGCCGTTCGGCACCGATCGGATGATCGCCTCCGGCGCACTCTCACCGGGCACCAGCCGCAGATTGGTCGGCGCCACGCCGGGCGGATCGCCCACACCGCGGGTCGCGTTGCCGGTCGGTTTGAGGTTCAGCTTGCGGGCCGTATAGCAGTCCAGCAGATAGCTCTTGAGCACCCCGCCGTCGATGACCTTCTTTTTCCGCGTCGGCAGCCCTTCGCCGTCGAACGGCTTGGAGCCCACCTCGCGCGGGATCGTCCCGTCGTCCTCAACGGTCACAATCGGCGCGGCGACCGGCTTCGTCAACTGATCGACCAGAAACGACGCCCGCCGGTAGAGTGAATATCCGGACACGGCCGAGACGATCGTCCCCAGGAGCTGCGAAGCGGTTTCAGGATCGAAGATGACCGGCGCCTGCTGGGTCTTGACCGGCCGTGCGCCTAAACGGCGCAAAGTCCGCTCCGCGGCGATCCGGCCGACTTCATCCGGCGATATAAGGTGCCTGAGGTGGCGGCCCGACGTGTACCAATAGTCTCGCTGCATCCGGCCGTTCTGCGCGGCGACGGGCGAGACGGAGATTGACGTGCGGGTCCCCCGGTAGGAGCCGATGAAGCCGCTGCTGCTCGCGTACCAGACTTCGGCGCCGCCATAGTCGCAGTCGGCCCCCTCCGAATTGGTCAGCCGGGGGTCGACGGCCAGCGCGGCCCCTTCGGCCCGCTTGGCCAGGCCGATCCGGTCCTCGGCGGTCAACCGCGCGGCCGCCTCATCATAGAGGTCGAGATCGGGGATTAATTTCGCCCATTCGCTCGGATCGGGCAGCCCCGCCGCGGGATCTTCGGCCGTCACTTTGGCGAGGCCGCAGGTCCGCGCCACCAGCTCGCGGATTGAATCGGGCGACAAATCGGACGTGGATGTCGAGGCCGATCGCCGGCCGATGAAGCAGCGCAGGCCCAACCGCTGCTCCTGGGCCGATTCAAGCCTCTCGATCTCACCCATCCTGACGCGCACTCCCATGCTCTCCGCCTCGGCAAAGAGCAGATCGGCCGCCGTGGCGCCCATCTGCTTCGCCTGCTCGAGCATCCGCTCGGCCAGCGTCGCGGGATCAAACCGCCGGCGCGCGTTCATACGCTCGTCCCCCCGACCGTCAGACCATCGACCCGGATCGTCGGCAGGCCGACGCCGACCGGCACCGACTGGCCGTCCTTACCGCAGACGCCGATGCCCTCGTCCAGCTTCAGGTCGCTCCCCACCATGCTCACGCGGGTCAGCACGTCGGGGCCGTTGCCGATCAGCGTCGCCCCCTTGACCGGCGCCGTCACCTTCCCGTCCTCGATCAGGTAGGCTTCGCTCGCCGAGAAGACGAACTTGCCGTTGGTGATGTCGACCTGGCCCCCGCCGAACGAGACCGCGTAGAGGCCCGATTTCACCGACCGGATGATTTCATTGGGGTCCGACTCGCCGGCCAGCATGAAGGTGTTCGTCATGCGCGGCATCGGCGGGTGGGCGAAGCTCTGCCGGCGGCCGTTGCCCGTCGGCGCCATCCCCATCAGCTTCGCGTTCAACCGGTCCTGCAAATAGCCCTTCAAGATGCCCTTCTCGATCAAGACCGTCCGGCTCGTCGGCGTCCCCTCGTCATCGATGTTGAGCGAGCCGCGCCGGTTGGGAATCGTCCCGTCGTCAACGATCGTGCAGAGCTCCGACGCCACCCGCTGCCCGATCTTCCCCGTGAAGGCGGAAACGCCTTTGCGATTGAAATCGGCCTCCAGCCCGTGGCCGATCGCTTCGTGCAGCAGAATCCCGGGCCAGCCCGGCCCCAGGATCACGGTCATCGAGCCGGCCGGCGCCTCTTTCGCGGACAGATTGAGGATCGCCTGCCTGGCCGCCTCACGGGCGAACCGGGCGAAGCGCTCCTCCTCCAGGAGCCAGCCGAATTCCAGCCGGCCGCCGCCGCCGTAACTGCCGATCTCGCGCCGCCCGTTCTCCTCGGCGATGCAGGTCACGTTCACCCGCACCAACGGCCGCCGGTCTCCCGCCACCCAGCCGTCGGAGCTGGCCACCACGACCAGCTTGTCTTCGGAGGCGACCGACGTGATCACGCTGGTGATCCGCGGATCGTAGGCGCGCGCAATCCGATCGATGTGTTTGAGAAGCTCCAGTTTGCCGTCCAGCGTCGCCTCGGTCGGGAGTTGGCGGAGCGCATAGAGATCGTGGCCGCCGTGGCGCCCCGTGCGGAGCAGACCGGTGGCGTCCGTCTCCTCCTGCCGCTGCGCGATCGCGCTCGCCTGCCGCGCGGCGAGCGTCAGCCGGTCGAGCGAAATTTCGTCGGTATAGGCGAATCCGGTCTTGTCGCCGGAGAGCGCGCGCAGCCCCGCCCCCTGCGAGACGGCGTGCGACGCCTGCTTGACGATCCCCTCTTCGAGCGAGAGCGATTCGTTGATCCGGTACTCCGCGTAGAGGTCGGCGTAGTCGATGGCGCCGCCCAGCGCGCGGCCGATCGCGCGCTCGAGCATCGCGCGGTCGAGCCCGAACCGCTCGTCGAAGAATGTGATCGGTTGTTGTGACCTCGGCATCAATTCATCAAACATGACATTCCTTTCGTGCTGATGCGCTGTGCGCTGGTTTCTCTCAGACCGGCCAACTGTTGATCCGATCGATCATTTGCCGCAGGCGGCCGAAGTGGCGGCGGTTGAACGGCACAAGCAGCCGCGGCAGGTGGCGCAGCTGCGGCTCGTTCTCCTCCTCCAGCAGGGCGTCGCTCGAGACGATCCGCTTGCCGCCGGTGAGCAGGTCGGCGAACTCCGCGTTCAGCGCGTCGATGTGAGACTCCGCCGGCGTTCGCTCGAGCCGGATCACCAAATGATCCTCGACGTACCGGCTGGAGTGATAGAGATGGTAGAAGTGCGTGATCTCCTCGACCGCCTCCCGCTCGTCGTGGACCAGCCGGAAAAGGTGGATATCCTCCGGCGAGATCATCCCCTGCTTGAGCAGCTCGTGCTCGACGTAATCCTTCCAGCGGTGCCAGTAGGTGCCGCCCGGCACGTCAAGGAGCACGACCGGCACCAACTCGGTCTTGCCGGTCTGGATCAGCGTCATCGCCTCGAAACATTCGTCCAGGGTGCCGAAGCCGCCGGGGAACAGGACCACTCCGTGCGCCTCCTTCAGAAACATCAGCTTGCGGGTGAAGAAATAGCGGAAGGTGACCAGCTTGGGATCATCCAGGATATATTCGTTCGGCACCTGCTCGAACGGCAGCACAATATTCGCGCCGAAGCTCATCTCCCGCCCGGCGCCTGCCTGGGCGCCCTTCATCACGCCGTCGCCCGCGCCGGTGATCACCATGTAGCCACGGCGGATGATGAGCTGAGCGAACCGCTCGGCCAGCTTGTAGGCCGGATCGTCCTCGCTCGTGCGCGAGGAGCCGAAGACCGTCACCTTGCGGATGTGGCGGTAGGCGGAAAAGACCTTGAAGGCGTAGCGCAGCTCGCGCATCGCCCTGGTGAGGATCTTCAAGTCGCCGCGGTTCTCCTTGTGCTCGACCAGCTTGAGCGACGTGATGATCATCTCCTTGATCAGATCGGCGTCCTCGCTGCCGCCGCACGCCTCGATCAGCGCCAGGATCTGATCGTCCAGTTTTCCGTCCATGAAGTTCGAGCGTTTCGGCGGCGGCATGCGTCACTCCCCCTCGTACCGGCTGACCCGGCCGTAGCTGCCGAACCACTTCGCCCCGGACGGATCGATGGCCACGGCATAGACGGCGCTCGCGAAGAGGCCGTCCTCCTTCCGGAAATTGGTGAAGGCATGGAAGTCATACCGGCTGACGCCCCCGTCCGTCCCGATCCAGAGGACGTTGCGCCTCCGGTCCAGCGCCATCGCGTAGATGACGTCGCCTCCCAGACCGTCCCTGGTCGTGTAGCTGGTCCATCGATTCCCGTCGAACCGGGCAAGGCCGCCGCCCATCGTGCCCACCCACAACCGCCCCTCGCGGTCGAACAGGGATGACGAAATGTAATTCGGATTCACCCGGCGGGTGACGTCCTTCGGTCCGCCGATCGCATGATGGCGGCCGCCGGCCGGCACGTCGGCGTATGAGGATGCCTCCGACGCTCCAGCGGGCGCAGCCGGAGCGCCGACGCCGTCCTTGTTGGTCCAGCTTGTCCATGCCGCGCGGGACGCTGCGGCGCGAGGATCGTACCGCGTCACGCCGCCCTCGGTGCCCGCCCAGATCCTGCCCTCACGGTCGATGGAGAGCGTGTAGACCCATTTGTCGACCAGGCCGTCCGCCACCGTGTAGGTGTGAAAGCCCGTTCCGTCGAACCGGCTCAACCCTTTCCAGGTCGCCGCCCACAGCGTTCCCCCGGCGTCGTAGTCGATGTTATAGACCCACAGATCGCCGATGCCCCGCCCGCGCGTCCAGCGCGTCCACTGTGCATCGAATTGCAACGACGGGCCATAGCCGTAGGGCGTATAGAAGGTCCACCGGTGGCCGTCGAACCGCGACAGGCCGCCGCCGGCCGTTCCGGTCCAGACGTCGCCGTCCGGCGTCACCTTAACGAACAGCACCACCGAGCTGAGAAGCCCGTTCGACGTGTTGTACACGGCCTTCTCCTCCGTCCGGGGATAAAAGCGCATCAGGCCGTGATCGGTCCCGACCCAGATCGAATCACGGCCGGCCGCGAGCGAACGGACCACCGTGTAGAGCTGCCAGTGGGTCCACAGATGCGCCGGCTCGGCGGCAACGGCCGCCGGCGCGGAGAGGCTCAGCCACGCGGCGGCGACCGCCGCGTGACGCATGACGCGCGCGGTGTTGAAGGACCCCGCCCTCACAGGCGGGGATTCTTCGACCCGAGTGGAAAAAGGCATGGTTGCTATTCGCTCGCTCACCCCGCCCTCACAGGCGGGGACTGTGCTCGCTGTCCGGGTTCACGTCGGGGAAACTGGGGCGGGTGGGTGCGCGGTCACGGGCGCCTGCCGCGGCATCCGCAGCCGGTCGACGATTTCGCCCTTCAGAATGTGGCGCTGGACGAGCTCTCTCACATCGTCAGGCGTATCGATGAAATACCAGACGCCCTCCGGGTAGATGACCACAGTCGGTCCCATCGCGCAATAATCGAGACAGCCGGCCGCGTTGGCCCGGACCTTCCCTTTCAGGCCGGCTTTTTTGAGCTCGTCTTTAAAGATCAGCCGGAGCGCTTCGGAGCCCTTCGCGCCGCAACAGCCCCGTGGATCCTCCGGCGGACGCTGGTTGGTGCAGACGAATATATGACGTTCGAACCGCTGGGAGTTACCGACGACGCCCACGTTTTTATGATAACGGAGCGGACGGGGGGTGTCAATCGGCGCTGACGGCGCCGCCATTGGGTTGCGAACAGCTCCGGCTCCTGTTAAGCTGCGGCCGTGACACGCCCGGCTCCGGTCATCTCCGGTCTCGTCGCCGCCGTGGTGTTGCTCCTCGCCCACCTGCTCCTCCTTCTGCGGCGCGAGCCGGCGCTGACCTGGTTCTATCCACTCGTCTGGTGGTCGTACATCTTCATCGTGGACGCGGTCGTCTTCCACCGAACCGGCCGGTCGCTCGCCTGGGACAACAGGGAGCGGTTCTGGCTGATGGCGGCCTGGTCGGCCGTCATCTGGCTGATCTTCGAGGCCTTCAACCTGCGCCTGGACAACTGGTGGTACCACAACGTGCCGGCCAATCAGGCGGTCCGGTGGACCGGCACGCTCATCTCATTCGCCACCGTCGTGCCGTTGCTGGCCGAAACCGAACGATTGCTGGCGAGCGTACGCCGCTTCGAGCGGGTGACGGCGTTGCGGATGGCGGTCACACCCGGCCGGTTGCTCGCCGCGCAGACGGCCGGCGCCGCCATGCTCCTGCTCTGTCTGCTCTTCCCCCGAGACGCCTTTCCCCTCGTCTGGGGCGGCTTTGTCCCGCTCATCGATCCGGTCAACTACCGAGCGGGCGCGCCGTCGCTGTTGCGCGACTGGGAGACGGGGGACGCCGGACGGACCGTCCGGTTGCTGATGGCGGGATTGATCGCCGGTTTGCTGTGGGAGTGCTGGAACTTTTGGGCCGTCGCCCGGTGGAGCTACACCGTGCCATACGTGGGCGGCTGGAAGCTTTTCGAGATGCCGCTGTTTGGATTCCTGGGCTTTCCGCCCTTCGCGCTGGAAGCGTTTGTCCTCTATCACTTCTTCTGCCGGCCGTGGGGCGTCGGCATCTGGCCTAAACCGTCCGCCGCCCCGCCGTCCCGTCCCCCGATCGCAGTATCCCTGCTGATGGCCGGTCTCGTCCTGCTCTTCTTCGTGGTCGTCCTGCGGGCGATCGATCACCACACGATTCTCTCCTACGCGTCATCGTGAACGCTTCCGCGCCTTCCCCGTTCCTGAAGCGGCTGGGGCTGCCCGTCAACGTCCTGCTGCTCGGCGCGGTCAGCTTGTTCAACGACGCCGCCTCCGAGATGATCTATCCCCTCCTGCCGCTGTTCCTCACCGCGGTGCTGGGGGCCGGGCCGGAAGCGCTGGGCGTGATTGAAGGCGTGGCGGAATCGACAGCGTCGTTGTTGAAGCTGGCGTCGGGTTATCTCTCCGATCGCCTGCGCGCGCGCAAGCGGTGGGTGGTCGGCGGCTATCTGCTGGCCAACCTGACCCGTCCGTTGATCGGCCTGGCCACAAGCTGGACCGGCGTCCTGCTCCTCCGTTTTCTCGACCGCGTGGGGAAGGGGCTGCGCACGTCGCCGCGCGACGCGCTGATCGCCGAGAGCACGCCGCCGGCCGCCCGCGGCAAGGCCTTTGGCTTTCACCGGGCGGCCGATCACGCCGGCGCCGTGATCGGGCCCTTGCTGGCCTCGCTGGCATTGACCGTGCTGCACGACCGCCTCCGGACGATCTTTTTCCTGTCGCTGATTCCCGGCCTGGCGGCCGTCGCGGTGCTCGCTGCGGGCGTGCGCGACGTCCGTGCGGCCGCGGTGCCGTCCCGGAGGGAGCCGCTGCGCATCGGCGCCGCCTGGCGGGAGCTGCCGTCGGGCCTGCGCCGGTTCACGCTGATCCTCTTGCTCTTCACCCTCGGCAATTCGAGCGACGCCTTTCTGCTGCTCAAGGCCCGGCAGCTGGGCGTGTCGATCGCGCTCATCCCGATGCTCTGGGTGGCGCTGCACCTGGTCAAAATGAGTAGCTCGCTGCCCGCGGGAATGCTCTCCGACCGGCTGGGGCGCAAGTGGTTGATTCTTGCCGGCTGGAGCGTCTATGCCGTCACGTACGCCGGTTTTGCCGTCGTGAATACCGTCTGGGCGGCGTGGGGATTGTTTCTCGTCTACGGCCTCTATTTCGGCCTGACCGAGGGGGTGGAGAAGGCGTTGATCGCCGATCTGGCGCCGGAGCGGCTGCGCGGATCGGCCTTCGGTCTCTATCACCTGGCCATCGGCGCCGGCGCGCTGCCCGCCTCATTATTATTCGGCTTGGTCTGGGAGCGGTACGGCGATCCGGCCGCCTTCAGCATGGGGGCGGCCTGCGCCCTGCTCGCTGGCCTGTGGCTGTGGATCAGCCCGTTGACGGCCGTATCCGGGCCGGCCGGCAGCCCGCGCGGTTGACGCCCCTCACGCGGGGCTATCAACGGATCGACAGATCGACCCGGCTCAGCGGCCCGCCGTTCGCCGCGGCCGATTGGGCCGTCCCCGCTTCGACCAGGAACAGCCGTTCGGGTTCGACCTGGCCGCCGCGCAGAATCGCCTCCCTGACGCGCAGCGCCCGCAGCGAGGCGAGCTGCCTGAGTTCTTCATCGGAGACCTCGAGATGCTCCAGCATCAGCCGTTCCATCTCCGGCGGCGGCAGCTCCTTGGCGATGCCGAAGAAGTTGCGCGGTTTGGGGAACGACTCCTTCTTATAGGCCATCGCCAGATATTTCGGGTATTCCTCCGGCGTGATCGTCACGTCATCCACCGACCCGACGGAGGCCCCCTGCTTGATCAGCTCGTTCAATTTCTGCGCTTTGAGCCGGCGCAGAAACAGCGCGCGGTGCAGCGCCTCCCGATCCCTGACGGGGTCGACACGGCCCGTGATCTCCAGTTTCAACGCCGGCCGGTCATAGAGAATCTTCGCGATGGTGTTGACCCGTTCCCGAGACGGGCCGTCCAGATCGGCGCCGCCGGCCGGAAATTCGACGCGATTCAACTCCTCGCCCCCGGCCAGCGCGCCGACCAGGGCGAACGGCGAGGTCGCGGCTTTGACGAGCAGGGTCTGCACTACGTGCAGCACCGCG